>Ga0189291_100157_pt1 | contig 60355 bp, 51 predicted proteins | sample UW1redminimetaG_FD_130331 | JGI IMG/M metagenome (GOLD analysis project Ga0189291, IMG submission 130331) | Marine microbial communities from the Costa Rica Dome - UW179B-red mini metaG | ecosystem: Environmental > Aquatic > Marine > Oceanic > Photic zone | place: Costa Rica: the Eastern Pacific...
ATCAACCGGGTCCGCAAGGTGATGACGCCGAAAAACGGTCTGGCCGATTGGGAAGTCACGCTCAAGCTGGCGCAGGCCATGGGGCTAGACTGGCACTACAATCATCCGTCTGAAATCATGGATGAAATCGCCGCCACCACGCCGAGCTTCGCCAAGGTGACCTACCAGCTGCTGGAGGAAAAAGGCTCGGTGCAGTGGCCCTGCAATGAAGCCAAGCCGGATGGAACGCCGGTGATGCACCTTGACGGCTTCGTCCGCGGCAAGGGCAAGTTCATCCGCACCGAATATGTCGCCACCGACGAGCGCACCGGCCCGCGCTTCCCGCTGCTTTTGACCACCGGCCGGATCCTGAGCCAGTACAATGTCGGCGCCCAGACACGGCGCACGGATAACATTGCCTGGCATGCTGAGGATCTGCTGGAGATCCATCCGCACGACGCCGAGCAACGCGGCATCCGTGATGGCGATTTGGTCAAGCTCGCCAGCCGTTCGGGCGAGACGGCGCTTCGCGCCACCATCACCGAGCGCGTGGCGCCCGGCGTGGTCTACACCACGTTCCACCATCCTGGCACCCAGGCCAACGTGATCACCACCGATTTCACCGACTGGGCCACCAATTGCCCGGAATACAAGGTGACGGCTGTGCAGGTGTCTCCGTCCAACGGGCCGACCAACTGGCAGCAGGACTACGACGCGCAGGCCAGGCAGTCGCGCCGGATCGTCACCGAAGAGGCGCTTGAGCCGGCCGAATAGGCCAGGCTCTGGTGCTGAAGAGGACACGGCTTATGGCGGAGGAACACCCCAGCACGGCAATCGCGCCCCGCATCGCGGTCAGGGCAGGGGTTGTCACGCCCGGTAAACGCGCGCTTCCCGAGGAAGTGCCGGTGGCCTTGTCGTTTGGCGGCACCACGCAAGCGGTGATGATGGCGACGCCAGCAGATCTGGAAGATTTCGGCATCGGCTTCGCCTTGTCGGAAGCCATTGTCCGGTCGGCGGCTGATATCGTGTCGATGGAGATTGTCGAGGCCGATCAGGGCTTTGATGTCCAGATGCGGCTTGCCGACGACGCTCAGGCAACGCTCTCCAACCGCCGCCGCAAGATGGCCGGGCCGGTGGGCTGCGGGCTGTGCGGCATCGAATCGATCGAAGAAGCGCTCAGGAGCTTGCCGGACCGCGACGAAGTGGGGCTTGAGTTGAGCGCCGAGGCTGTGCGCGAGGCTGTGCGTTCGTTGTCGATGCACCAGAAACTCAGAGCCGAAACCGGCGCGGTGCATGCCGCAGGCTTCTATCAGCCCGGCAAGGGCATGCTCTGCGTGCGCGAGGATGTCGGCCGCCACAACGCGCTCGACAAGCTGGTCGGCGCCATGGCCCGCTCCGGCATCCATGCCGCGGGAGGCGCCATCATCATCACCAGCCGTGTCTCGGTCGACATGGTGCAGAAGGCGGTGATCGCCGGCACCGGGTTGCTGATTGCCGTATCCGCGCCAACGGCGCTCGCGGTCCGGACGGCGGAGGCCGCGGGCCTGACCCTGGTCGGCATCGCGCGCGGTGCCGATTTCGAGATTTTCACCCGGCCAGACCGGATAACACAAGGACGGACAAGCGATGTCGCCTGACAAGCTGCGTTACATGGCCAACCAGATCGCCACATTCTTCGCCTCCCAGCCGGAAGACGAGCAGATCGAAGGCGTCGCCGATCACATCAACAAGTTCTGGGATCCGCGCATGCGAACGCAACTGTTCGAGATCACCGACGAGAGCACCGACGGCTTCAAGCCGATGGTGGCGGCGGCACTCTCCAGGATCAACCGGCCGGAGAAGGTGGCGGCGGCGGGTTGAACCGGAATGACCGGGGAGGCTGTCTGAGTTTTACATCTGTTCGAGAAGCCAGACGGCTTCTTTCGCGGCAGCGCCTTTCAATCCACCGGCTACCTCCACGCGTGCCAGGCATGTAAGCTTGTAACGGTCCCCATAGCGCCGTTTCACCTCCTCGCCATCGATTGAAAACGGTGGGCCTTCAAACTGGGCCTGGTCATATTCAAAGCTGATCAGCAACTGCGGTGCGGTGCCGGTGATATCTGCAATATGGGGCGCGTAGGCCGTTCGCATGGTTTCGGGCAGGGCCACAAAAGCCGCCCGGTCGAAAACCGCATCAACGGGGCCGAGCATGGTTTTGGTAAGTTTGAAAACGTCGCCGACAAAGATGTCGATGTCTGTGGCGCTGTAGCGTTTCAATGCCCCAAGGTCCGATATTTCCGGCTCCACGCCAAGTTCTTCAAACAATTGCACGATTGCCAGTTCGCTGAGTTCCGCCCCGGCCACGCGGCAGCCTCTCGAGAGCAGCCAGGCAATGTCGAGCGTCTTGCCACACAGCGGAACAAAGACCCGTCCGTGTGCCGGCACGGAAAGGTCGGGGAAGTGGGTGACCAGCAGCGGATTGGGCTGGCTTCCGTGAAAGCCGATCCGGTTGGTTTCCCAGCGGTCATGCCAGAAATGATGTTCCATTCATGTCTCTTTCAGAAAAACAACCGCCACAGCAATGGCAGCAGGATTGCCGTCGCCAGTGCGTTCAATCCCATGGCGAGGCCTGAAAACGCGCCGGCCAGCTCATTGACCTGCAGCGCCCGGGCGGTGCCGATGCCGTGGCTGGCGGTGCCGAGCGCCAGTCCGCGGGCGCGCCAGTCCTTGACCCCGATCAGGGTGAGAACCGGCGGGCCGAGGACGGCGCCGAGGATGCCGGTGAGGATCACCAGCACCGCCGTCAGCGAGGGCAGGCCGCCCAGTTGTTCGGTAATCCCCATCGCCACCGGCGCGGTCACCGATTTCGGCGCCAGCGACAAAAGCGTCTCGCGGCTTGCGCCAAGCAGCCAGCCAAGCCCCACGGCAGTGCCGATGGCGGTCAGTGAGCCGCAGATGAGACTGGTGATCAGGGCCAGCGCCGAGCGCCGCACCCGGTCGAACTGCCGGTAAAGCGGGATCGCCAGCGCAACGGTCGCAGGGCCTAACAGGAAATGCACGAACTGCGCGCCTTCGAAATAGGTGTCGTAGGTCGTGCCGCTCAGTGTGAGCAGTCCTACCACGAGGATCACCGCCGTCAGCACCGGGTTGAGGAAGGGTTTGTGGCCGGAGCGGTTGTAGGCCCAGCTTCCGGCCTGGAAGGCGGCCAGCGTCAGCGTCAGGAACAGAAGCGGGCTGGCGCTGAGATAGACCCAGACCTCGGTGATGTCAGCCATTGTGCGGCTCCCCGTGATCGTGGTTGTTGGCGCGGGCCAGCCGGCTCATCACAAGCGCGGTGACCACGATAGTCGCCAGCGTCGAACCGATGAGCGCCACCGAAATCGGCAGCCAGTCCTGGCCGAGCAGGCCCAGATGCGCCATCACTCCGACGCCTGCGGGCACGAACAGAAGTGAAAGGTTTTTCAACAACGTGTCGGCAACCGCGCCGACATCCGCAGGCACGGAGCCTTTGACCACGAGCAGGGCGAACAACACCACCATGCCCGCCACCGGCCCCGGCACCGGCAGGCCGAAAAATTGCGTGACCAGTTCGCCGATCAGCTGGCAGGTCAGGATGAGGGTCAGGGCTGAGAGCATGGCGCAACCTGTGGAATGAACGGCGGGGAGGGCGATACTGCATGTCGCATTCAAATGGTGACATTTGAACGACAACGAACATGCATCAATTCAAAGTACTACAGCAACCTTTGCGCATCCAATTGGATGCGCGGCGCTGCAGTGCCAGATTCCCCGCCCGCTCCCCAGGCCGTTTTATGACAGCGCGCCAACGCCGGCGGCCAGCACCGCATAGCGGCCGACCTTGCCGATCGAGACCAGGGCCACAAACCGCCACAATGGCTCGCGCATGATGCCGGCGACCAGCGTCAGCGGATCGCCGATGATCGGAACCCAGGCGAGAAGCAATGACCAGTAGCCAAAGCGCTGATACTGCTGATGCGCCCGTGCCAGCTGGGCTTTGTTTGCGGGGAACCATTTGCGGTCGGAATACCGCTCGACGCCGCGGCCGATCAGCCAGTTGATGACCGATCCGAGGACATTGCCAAGGCTGGCGATGGCGACAAGCGCAACCACTGGCTGGCCGCCGGCCATGATCAGGCCGGTCAGAACGCTCTCGGATTGCGCCGGTACAAGCGTTGCGGCCAGCAGCGAGGCGAAAAACAGGCTGCCATAAGCGGCGAGATCGGTCATGCGGCGCGGGCCCTTGGCAAGAGAAGTCAGGCGGCTCTCAGGTCTTGCCTATAGAAAACGGTGGCCGTCGCCTAGTCCGCGACGGTTGTGGCGGTCTTTCTGTCGCGGACGAGGGGAGAGTGATATTTTTTCAATATGTTAGCAGGGAGGAGGTGTAAATCACAAGTATGCATAGCTCGCTGTATAATATTGCATAGCAAGCTATATTGTGGTAAGGATACGCATGATTTTCGACAAAACCCGCTCGGCTGGCGCCCTGGCCAGCGAAATTGCCCGGCTCTATGCCGCCGCCTTGCAGCGGCTGCTTCAGCCCCTGGGCCTGTCGCGGGCGCAATTTCTCGCCTTGAGCCAATTGTGGGGCGACGATGGTTTGACCCAGCGCGAACTGACCGAACGCCTCGGCGTCGAACAGGCGACCATGGCCAACACGCTGGCGCGCATGGAGCGCGACCGCTTGATCGAGCGAAGGCCGCATCCCGATGACGGAAGGTCACAACAGATCTGGCTGACACAGGCCGCTCGCGGGCTTGAGGCGCCAGCCACGGCTGCAGCCGTGCAAGCCAACGATCTGGTTATCACCGGTTTGCCGGTCGCCGAGCGGGAGCTGTTTTTCAGCATGCTGAGGCGCGTGGTCGAGGGGCTGCAGAATGCCAAATAGCCCGGGCAATCCTGTCTCCGGCGAGGAAATGGTTTCCCGGTCCGGCCAAACAGGATAGGCAGGCCAAGCGCCATAGCGGCACACTCAACCTTGCACCATCCGACCGGGATCAACTTCATGGAAAATATGCGCGGCATCATGCTGATGGTTCTCGGAATGGCGGGATTTGCCGCCGAGGACATGTTCATCAAGCTCACCGCCTCGGTCCTGCCGGTTGGCGAGATTCTGCTGGTCCTCGGGTTCATCGGCGGGCTGATTTTTGCGATCTACGCCCGGTTGAACGGCACCAGCGTGATCTCGAGCGGTTTTTTCCACCCCGCCGTGCTGGTTCGCAATCTTGCGGAAATGCTGGGCGGGCTGTGCTTCGTCACGGCGTTGACACTGATCCCGCTCGCAACCGTCACCACCATCCTGCAGGCAACGCCGCTGCTCGTGACCATGGGAGCGGCGCTGGTGCTCGGCGAGGCGGTCGGCTGGCGCCGCTGGACGGCGATCCTGGTCGGTTTTTGCGGAGTTCTGCTGGTCATTCGCCCCGGCCTTGAGGGGTTTGAACCCGAAGTCTTCTGGGCCGTGCTCGGTGTCGCCGGCCTGGCTACCCGTGATCTGGCCAGCCGCAAGGTGCCCAAAACCACATCCTCGCTGCAACTCTCCGCCTGGGGCTTTTTTGCCGTGGGCGTGTCCGGGGCCGTGCTTGTGGCCGCCACCGGCGAGGTGGTGATGCCGACAGGGCGGGAGACCTTGTACATGACAGGTGCATTGGCAGTCGGCGTGCTGGCCTACTGGGCGCTGACCGAGGCCACCCGCATTGGCGAGATTTCCGTCGTCACGCCGTTCCGCTATTCGCGGCTGGTATTTTCAACGATCGTCGGCATGCTGGTGTTTTCAGAATTCCCCGACAGCTACACGCTTGCCGGCGCCTGCATCATCATCGCCACCGGGCTTTACACTATCATGCGCGAACGCAAACGCCGCCGCGAGGAGGCAGCACTGGCAAGGGCGGCAACCGTCCAGGCGTAATCTCGCGGGCTTTGCGCGGGCAGGGGTGTGGACGCCCGGACTCAGGCCTCAGCGCCCGTAACGGGCCTGCAGGTGGGCGATGAAATAGGCCGGGTTGAGCTCTTCGCCGGTCGCCTGACGCAGGATCGCGGGCGTCGACGCCGTCGAGGCCTTTGACCAGATGTTGTCGCGCCGCCAGGCGTTGACCATGTCGAAATCGCCCTCCGCAATCTCGCTGTCGACATCGGGATTGATGTTGAGGATCGCCGCCCATTGCTGCGCCGCCATCAGCGCGCCAAGCGTGTAGGACGGGAAATAGCCGAACGCGCCCGACGGCCAGTGCACGTCCTGCATCGGCCCGTTCTTCGGATCATCGATGGTCGAGATCCCGAGCGAGGCCTGCATCTTGGCGTCCCAGGCTTCCGGCAGGTCCTTCACCTCGGTCCGGCCGGACAGCAGGTCCTGCTCCAGCTCGTAGCGAAGGATGACGTGCAGGGGATAGGTGACTTCATCGGCATCAACCCGGATCTTGCCGCGCTTGACCTGGTGCACATGCGGCAGCAGATCCTCGATCACCCAGGATTCCTTGAGATGGGTGTCGACCAGGGGCAGGGCGAAGCGCCAGAAGGCCGGGTTGCGGCCGATCTGCTTTTCGACGAACAGGCTCTGGCTTTCATGGATCGACATGCCGCGCGCCTTGCCCGAAGGCCAGTGCGCCCATTTTGCCGGCAGGTTCTGCTCGTAAAGCCCGTGGCCGGTCTCGTGCAGGATGCCCATCAACGCGGACAAAAACTCGTCGGTGCGGTAGCGCGTCGTCATCCGCACATCGCTGGGAACGCCGCCGCAGAATGGATGATCGGAAATCGAGAGGCTGCCGTGGTTCATGTCGAACCCGACCGCCTTCATCATTTCAAGGCCAAGCGCCTTTTGCCGTTCCACCGGATAATCGCCGGACAGGGCTTTCAGCGGCCGCTTTGCCAAATGCTCTTGCTGGACCGCCAGTGCCTTGGGCAGAAATTCCACCAGGAACGCCTTGAGTTCGGCAAACACCGGGGTGATGACGGCCGCGCGGTTGCCCGGATCATACTGCTCCATCAGCGCGTCATAGGGCGCCAGACCCAGCACCTCGGCACGCATCGCGGCTTCTTCGCGCATCAGCGAGACGACACCTTCAAGGGCAGGGCGGAAGGCGTCCCAGTCACCCTTCGGCCGGGCGGCGCGCCACAATTGCTCCGACCGCATCCCGGTCCGCATTTTCCGTTCGACGAAATCCGACGGCAGGCAGGTCATGTTGACATAGCTGCGTTCCAGTTCGCCGACCGCGATCCTCTGGCCCGGATCAAGCGCTTCGGCCTTGGCCGCTTCGATCCAGTCGCGCACCTTAGGATCCGTGGCCTGGCGGTGATGCATACCCGACAGCGACGCCATTGCTTCGGCACGCTGTTCGCCGCCACCGGGCGCCATGCTGACCGCTTCATCTGTGCCCAGAATTGCAAGCGCATGATCGAGCGCGCTTAGGGCCCGGCAATGGGCGTCGAGCTTGGCGTAGGACATGGGAAAACTCCGGTGCTTGGGATAGCCATGGGATAGGCCAAGGCCAAACTGCGCGCAAGGTCAAACCGCCGGAAGGGTGCGCGCATTGATGCGATGCGGTAGCGCGGCCACAACGTGAAAGCACCGCAATCCGTTTGACACGTGGAGCCGGCGGTCTTCAACCATCGCGACAGCTTCGAGCAAGCCTGCTGGATGATAGTGAGAATCATTTGCAGGGAGTTTTTTTAATGAATATCGAGGGCATTAGCCATTCGAATATTCAGACTGTCAGCCGGGCGGGATCTGTCAAGGAATCCGCTCCGACTATTCATGCCTATGCAATTGATGCCTATCAGGCCCTGGGTCCGGTCGGTGCCGGCGAGGACGCCGGAACCTATGACAATTTCGGCAAGGTCAGTGCAGCCTCCACAGGTTTCTCGGTAGCCCAGCCCAATGGCTATGAAATCTACATGCCGGTGCGCCCGGGCTATTCGTCGGCGAACCTGGCAATCGCGGTGACCGATCCGGCAGCCGAGCCGTTCTCCTCGGGCAAAACCAAGTCCGAGGTTGCCCAGGCCGCCCGCAAGGCGATTGACACCCGTTACGTCAAGATGGCCGAGAGCGGCGAACAATTCCGGCCGAAATCCAATGAGGCTGTCGACTGGTATTCCGTCTTTGGCGATCTGGACCGCCGTGCTCTCAATGCGGTCAGGACCGACGAGTCGGGCTTTTTCGCAAAGGCTGAAATGGAAATCGCGCAGTCGATCATGACCCAGCAGCAGTCTCTCGCCATGGGGCTGTATCATGGGCCAACCCGGTTGGCCGGGACATTTTCGGATACGGAAGACATCAATCCTTCGGACCATATGGCTGTGGGGAAGGCGGGTGCGTTGTGGCTCGACAAGGTCAGTCGCGAGGAAAAGACGACATCCCCGGAGTGGATGGAACAGCGCGCAGCGGCGCAGTACCTCTATGAAAACGGCGCCAAGGAAACGGGCGCCAAGCCCGAGGATCTGTCCTCGGGCTTCAAGTTCGTCGATATGCTGCTGCAGGCCTACAGAGAACTTGAAGAACTCGGCGAGGGCCACGATCTGAACTATCTGCCGGCATACCAGAAGGCCTGGCAGATGTTTGTCGACCAGGTGCCGGTAGAGCAGTCCACATCGACAACGCTTTTTTTCTGATCGCGGGATTCTCGGATCTGGCAACCGGCACTGGCGTGTCCGGATATCGCCATATCAAAATCGCATAAGATGGATTATGGAACTGAAGTGTGGTGCAACCAGGGAATTGAACCGGTTCTAAAGTAGATTGGAATCAAGCTCTTGCCGGCGTTGGTGGATGTGCGGCACGAGAATTGCCGCGCCCGATTGCATTCTGATTGTGCCTGGCAAGTGAAACCCCGGACAGAATCTGCTTTAGTCGCTGAGACATCCAGCTGCCGTCAGTGTAGCGCGTAACGATGAGGATCAACGGCATGCTCGACGGTTTGAGGATCATTGAAATCGAAGGCCTGGGCCCGGCGCCATTTGCCTGCATGATGCTGGCTGATCTCGGCGCGGACGTCATTGTGGTCCACCGCAAGAACGGCCGTCCAGCACCTGGCATGCCGGAACGCTCGTTGATTGATCGCGGCAAGCGCTCGATCGAACTGGACCTGAAAGCACCGGATGACATTGCAGTGCTCAAGACACTGGTCAGTCGCTCCGAAGCGCTTGTCGAAGGCTTCAGACCTGGCGTGATGGAACGGCTTGGTCTCGGGCCCGACGAGCTGCTGGCGATCAATCCGGACCTTGTCTATGGCCGCATGACTGGCTGGGGCCAAACCGGACCGCGGGCTCAAACCGCAGGCCACGATCTCAATTACGTCTCGCTGTCGGGTGCGGCCTGGTATGCAAGCAATCAGGGTGAACCGCCGTTCACGCCGCCAACGCTGGTCGGCGATATCGGCGGCGGTGCGCTGTATCTGGTGGCCGGCGTCCTGTCCGGCGTGATGGCGGCGCGAGCCGGTCGCGGCGGCACGGTGGTTGATGCGGCCATCGTCGATGGATCGGCCCACATGATGAACCTGTTGATGGCGCTGGCGCAAACCGGCGGCCTGTCGATGGCGCGCGGCCAGAGCCTGCTCGATGGCCCGCACTGGAGCCGCTGCTATGCCTGTTCGGATGGCGGTTATATTTCGGTTCAATGCCTGGAGCCAAAATTCTATGCGGCGTTCCTGGCTCGCCTGGGCCTCGATGAAGATCCTGATTTTACGTCACAATTCGATGCGAGTGCCTGGCCGCGGCAGACCGCGTTGCTGGCAGGCACCTTTGCCAAACAGCCCCGCGCCCACTGGGAAGCGCTGTTTGCGGGGTCGGACGCCTGTGTGGCCCCTACCCTTGACCCATTGCAATCACAGGCGGAACCGCACATGGCGGCGCGCGGTGTCTGGCAGACCCATGACGGTGTGCTGCAGGCTTCACCCGCACCACGGTTTTCGACAGAATCGCGCTCAGCACCACGCGATATCCCGGCGCGGGGCGAACACACCAAGGCCATACTGGATTGGCTTCAATCAGATTAAGTGACTGAAAGTATAAGATAAAACCTTACGACGGAGCGCGTACGTCGATCAGGTCCGCGCCGATCGCAGCGGCCAGTGCCTTGGGGTCGACGCTGAAAACGCTGTCAGGCCGTCCAGCTGCAGCCCAGACCTCGCCATGCTCGAGCAGCGTCCGGTCCATATAGACCGTTATCGGGTTCAAATGGCCGATCGGCGCCACGCCACCAATGGCAAAGCCGGTCTCGTTTCGCACCCGGCGGACCTCGCAGCGTTCAAATGAGAGCCCGTAACGAGTTGAAATATAATCCATATCGGCGTTGTGAGCGCCTGAAACCAGCATCAGGTCGAGTTTCCTGGTGGCAGCGTTCTCAAACACCAGCGATTTGACGATCTGGCCGACATCGCAGCCCGCGGCATCGGCGGCTTCCTGTGCGGTGCGGGTGGACTGCGCCATCTTCAGGATCCTGATCGACAGCCCGGCGTCGTTTGCTGCCTGCGCCACCCGCGCCATGCTCGATCCGGCGGCAATCAGCTCGGGCGTCATTTCGTTCGCGGTTTCGCTCATGGCCTGACCTGGAGTTCGATCGTCATTCCGTCATAGCCCGGCTCGACCCGCTCCGGCGTCTCATTCAGCACCGTCTCGTAGTCGAGCGGCACATGCATGTGGGTCAGGATGGCGCGTTTCGGGTTCAGCTTCTCGACCCACCACAGCGCCTGGTCGATCGACAGATGGCTCGGGTGCGGCTTGTACTGAAGCGCATCGATGATCAGCACGTCGAGATCCTGAAGCTTGTCTACGGTCGAACGCGGGAAATCGCTGACATCACAGCAATAGGCAAGACCGCCGATGCGGAAGCCCAGCGAGCGGATCGAGCCGTGGACCTGGTCAAGCGGCTGGATCTCCAGCGTTCCGCCCTCGCCTGTCACTTTGATCGGCTCGTCCAGCGAGTTGATCAGGATCGGTGTGGTGATCGGCGGATACGCGCTGCCGTCCGGTGTTTCCAGGCAGTAACCGAACCCGGCTCGAATACGCGACATGGTTTCGGGATCGGCATGGATCGGGATCCGATTGCGCTGTGTAAGTGCAAAGCCGCGCAGGTCATCGATCCCGTGCACGTGGTCGGCATGGGCATGGGTGTAAAGCACCGCATCGATGCTGCGCACCCGGTTGGCAATCATCTGTTCGCGGAAATCCGGTCCGGTGTCGACCACCACGGTGGTTTCGCCGCCATCGGCGCCGATCTGGCGGATCAGGAAGGCCGCGCGGCTGCGGCGGTTCTTCGGATTGTCCGGATCACATGCGCCCCAGTCGCCATTGACCCGCGGCACCCCCGGTGAGGAAGCGCAGCCAAGCACCGTGAACTGTTGACGAACCGGCCCCGTCACAGCTGCGGCATCTTGGAATAGCAGCGAAAGGCGTTCTCGGTCGTGATCCGCGCCATCTCCTCATAGGAAACGCCCTTGACCTCGGCCAGAACTTCCGCCGTGTTGACCACGTAGGACGGCTCGTTGCGTTTCCCGCGCCAGCGCTTGGGCGCCAGATAGGGCGCATCGGTTTCCACCAGCAGCCGGTCCATCGGCACGGTCTTGGCGATGTCGCGCAACTCATCCGATTTCGGGAACGTCAGGATGCCCGAAAACGAAACATACCCGCCGAGCGCCACGCCGGTATCGGCCAGCGCCTGTCCCGATGAGAAACAGTGCAGGATGAAGGAGAAGGCGCCCTTCCCGGTTTCCTCGGTCAGGATGGCTGCCATGTCCTCGTCGGCGCTGCGGCTGTGAATGACCAGCGGCAATTGCGTCCGCCGCGCCGCCTCGATGTGGCGGCGGAGCCCGGTCTTCTGGTCTTCCGGCTTCTGCGTGTCATAAAAATAATCGAGACCCGCTTCGCCGATCGCCACCACCTTGGGATTGGCTTCGGCCAGGCGCACCAGCTCGTCTGCCGTCACATCCAGCTCTTCATCGGCATTGTTAGGGTGGGTTCCCACCGAGCAGAAGACACTTGGGTAGCGCTCGGTCAGCGCCAGCAAGGTGTCCAGCTTGCGCACCCGTGTCGAGATCGTCACCATCTGCTTGACGCCACTGGCGTGGGCGCGTTCAACCAATTCGTCGCGTTCCGCGTCGAAATCGGCAAAATCCAGGTGGCAGTGGGTATCGACCAGCATTCGCTTCAGGCCTCCTCGGGCGCGACATAGCGCGGGAAGATCGGGGCCGGCTTGTCGACCGGAGTGCCGGCCATCAAACGCCCGGTTTCACCAAGGGCCTTGAAATCTCTTCTGTCAGCAGGCGCGGAGACCAGGTCCAGCAGTTTTCCCGCCGATTCAGGCATGAAGGGCAGCAACAGGATCGCAATCTGGCGCACGGTTTCTGCCGTCACATAGAGCACGGTTTCCATACGCGCCGGGTCGGTTTTCTTGAGTGCCCAGGGCTCTTGGCTGGCGAAATAGCGGTCGCCGTCGGCCACCACGTCGATGATTGAGGCCAATGCCTTGTGGATCTGGAAATCTGCCATATCCGCGCGCACGCTTTCGATCACACTGTCGATGGTGGTGAGAAGCGCGGTGTCTTCATCGGACAACGCACCGCAGGCAGGCATTTTGCCATCGCAGTTCTTGTTGATCATCGACAATGACCGGCTGGCGAGGTTGCCGATGCCATTGGCGAGATCGGAATTGATACGGGTGGCAATTGCTTCAGGGCTGTAGCTGCCATCCTGTCCAAACGGCACTTCGCGCATGAAGAAATAGCGCACCTGGTCTAGCCCGTAAGCCTCGGTCAGTGCGAAGGGGTCGACCACGTTGCCGATCGACTTCGACATTTTCTCGCCCTTGGCGAGCAGGAAGCCGTGCGCGAACACCTTGGCTGGAAGCTCGAGGCCCGCCGACATCAGGAAGGCCGGCCAGTAGACGGCGTGGAACCGGACAATGTCCTTGCCGATCATGTGTATGGCAGGCCAATAGTTCCATTTGTCAGCCGTCTCGTCGGGAAAGCCGCAAGCGGTGATGTAGTTGGTCAGCGCATCGACCCAGACATACATGACATGCTTGTCATTGCCGGGCACCGGAACGCCCCAGTCAAACGTCGTGCGCGAAATCGACAGGTCTCTCAAACCCGATTTGACGAAGCTCGCCACTTCGTTGCGCCGCTCTGCTGGCGCCACGAAATCCGGGTTCTTCTCGTAAAGCTCCATGAGCTTGTCGCCATAGGCCGACAGCCGGAAATAATAGCTTTCTTCCTCGACCCATTCGACCGGCGAGCCGAGCGGTTCGCGACGAACACCATCTTCGCCAACGGTGGTTTCACCCTCGTCAAAATAGGCTTCCTGGCGCACCGAGTACCAGCCGCCGTAATTGCCCAGATAGATATCGCCATTGGCTTCCATCCGCTTCCACAATTCCTGCACGGAACGCTTGTGACGCTCCTCGGTGGTGCGGATGAAATCATCATTGGAACAATTGAGATGAACCAGCATGTCGCGGAACACGGCGGAGTTCTTGTCCGCGAGCTCGATCGGCTTGATGCCGTCTTTTTCCGCGGTCTGTTGCATCTTCTGGCCATGCTCGTCGGTGCCCGACAGGAAGAACACGTCCTTGCCGTCAAGCCGCTGGAACCGCGCCAGAACATCGGTCGCGATCGCCGTGTAGGCGTGACCGATATGCGGCACCCCGTTGGGATAGAAGATCGGTGTGGTGATGTAATAACGCTCGGTGCTCATGATAGCCTTTGCATGCCCTGTGTAACCCGGGTCTTGATGGAGATCCGTATGCGCGCCGTCATAAGCGATATCGCCGCGCGATGCCATGCCAAAGCGCCCTGGTGTTATCCAAAAATCAGGCTGAAGACATGCAACACGGTCTGCTTGCGATCAAGGTTGTAAGCCGCGGCAGTGGCAAAATGCTCGGTCAGCGCCGTCGAAAGCCGGGCCAGGCGGTCGGCTTCAACCAGATCACCTGCCGCACCCGCCTCCCTTGCCATCTGTTGCACGCGATCGACGGCAAATCCGGTGAAGAACTCGTACGCCACGTCACGGTCACGCGCGGCAAGCGTTTCGGCAAGCTTGTAGATCGGCTCGCGGTTGTCGAGGCTGCCCCTCTGCAGGATATCGACAAAGGCCTCGGCGATATCGACGCCGCCATAATTCCGCAACAGCAAGGCCCGCGCCACGCTGCCTTCGCTCAATCGGATGATCGCGTCGGTTTCACCCGGCGCCGCGCCGAGGTGGTCCAGCGCCCGGTCGAGGTTTTCAGCCGAAAGCGGTTGCAGTTTCAGTGAAAGGCACCGCGACCGTATGGTCGGCAACAGCCGGCCCGGCGTGTGCGACAGCACCAGGAACAGCGACCGCTTGGGCGGCTCTTCCAGGATCTTGAGGATGGCGTTGGCGGCATTGCGATTGAGATCGTCGGCCGGATCGATGATCGCCACGCGCCAGTTGCCGGTGCCCGACGTCTGGCCGAAAAACTTGCCGGCGCGGCGCACCTCGTCGACGGTGATGACGGATTTCGCCTTGCCGGTCTTCTCGTCCACCGGACGGGCCAGATGCAGCACATTGTGCGAGGCGCCACTGGAGATCTGCCGGCCGACCGGGTCATCGGGATCCGGGTCGGCGATATGATCCGGTGCGGAAAGCGGATCCGGGTGGGTCAGCACGTGATGGGCGAAACGATAGGCCAGCGTTGCCTTGCCGATCCCTTCCGCACCCTCGATCAGGATTGCATGGTGCATGCGGCCGGACCGGTAGGCATTGGCCAGGAAGGCCTGCGCGGAATCGTGGCCGTACAAAACCGTGTTGCGTTCGGGCGGGATTGCGCCCTCCAGCAAGCCCGGCTGTTCTCCATTCATGCCTTTTTACCCTTGGCCGGTTCGCCCGATTCACCTGCATGCAGGACCGTCTCGACCGCGGCGAGGATCGCCAACGCCACCGTGTCTTCCAGCTGGTGGGCGTCGATCAGCTTGCAGCGATCCGGCTCGTCCCGGGTCAGGTCGACGAAGGCCTCGCGGCGCTTCTCGTGCGTTGCCAGTTCCTCCTTTTCGAACCGGTCGGGCGTGGCGTTCTTGCCTTCACGCGCCTTGGCGCGCCGCAGGCCGACAGCGGCGGGCAGGTCAAGCACCAGCGTCAGGTCGGGCTTTATGCCATTGAGCGCCACACGTTCGAGGTTCTGCATGAAATTCGGCTCGAGATTGCCGGTTATGCCCTGGTAGACGCGGCTTGAATCCATGAACCTGTCGCAAAGAACGATGGTGCCTTCGGCCACCGCGGGCCGGATCACCTCCTCGATGTGGTCGCTGCGCGCGGCGGCAAACAGCATGGCCTCCATGCGAACGCCGAATTCTTCCGCAGCACCGGACAAAAGCACATGCCGCACCGCTTCCGCACCGGGCGAGCCGCCGGGTTCGCGTGTCACCAGCACATCGTGACCGCGTCGCCTGAGCACATTGGCCAGCCGGTGGATCTGCGTCGATTTACCGACACCCTCCCCGCCCTCAAAGGTAATGAATCGCCCTGTGCTGTTCGCCACGTTTCGCTTTCCCTGTCGCCGCAGGCACAAATCGCGCACGGAACATGATTCTTTATACGCCGGGAGTGTCCGGCTCCCCCGTGTCTAAAGCAATTCGGATCGGAATTGAACGCTTGCGAGGGCTGTTACAGCCAGAATTGCGCCAGTTCTATCAGCGCATCAAGGGCCTGGATGTGCAATGGCCCCTTGTCCACGGCTTCCGATGCAAAAAGCGGTGTTTCCTGGGACAGGGTGTCCCCGATATAGACCTTGAGCACGCCGACTTGCGCGCCTGCCTCGATCGGTGCGCGCAGCGGCCAAGGATAGGTGATTCGGGCTGCCAGCCGATCCGGATTGGTGATCGGCAGGAAAATGTCGATCGCGTCCTTGGCCTTGACGATGGCGCTTGTCGCTCCGCCGTAGACGCTGACCTCTCCGATGGTTTCGTCCTTTGCGAACAGGGTCTTCCGCTCGAAGGCGCGAATCCCCCATTCCAGCATCTTGCGGGCTTCCTCGGCACGTTCCTGTTCGCTGGCCATGCCGCTCATGGCCAGAAACAGCCGCCGCCCGTCGCGCTTGATCGAGGAGACAATGCCGTAACCGGATTCCTCGGTATAGCCGGTCTTCAGCCCGTCGACGCCGATATCAAGCCCCAGCAGAGGATTGCGGTTGCGTTGGCGGATGTTGTTCCAGGTGAACTCCGGCAGCGAATAATACTGGTAGAATTCCGGATAGGTCGACTGGATGTGGTGCGCCAGCGTCACCAGGTCCTTCATCGACACCTTTGAACCTGGATGCGGCAATCCGTTGGAATTGCCGAACACCGACTGGGTCAGCCCGATTTCGCGGGCGCGTTCGGTCATCAGCCGGGCGAAGTTCTCCTCCGAGCCCGCCATGCCTTCGGCAATGATGATGCAGCCGTCATTGGCCGATTGCACGATAACCCCCTTGATCAGGTCTTCCAGCCGGATCGAGGATTTGAGCTCGGCAAACATGGTGGATGTGCGCGAAATCGCGCCGCCCGTGCGCCAGGCGTTCTCGGAAACCTGAAACGTGTCTTCCAGCGTCAACCGGCCGGAATGAATGGCGTTGAACACCACTTCCATGGTCATCAGCTTGGCCAGCGACGCCGGCGGCACCAGATCGTTTTCATTCTTGGAGAACAGCACCGTGCCGGTATCGCCATCGATCAGGTAGGCCTGCTGGGCGCGGGTTTCGAAAAGCTGCGCCAGAACGGGCGAGTGAAAGCCACCAACCAGCAGCGCCAAAACGAGAAACAGGCGGGCGAAGACCGACCGGGTCATTGGAGCCATCCATCAACGAAGAATATCGGGTACTGCCCAAACCTAGCAATCAAGCGGTATCGGATCAATGCCTTGGGAAAACAGATGACCGGCTGCATCGCGCGGCCCGAAGGTCGACAGCGGGAGCAGGGCTCGGGAACTGCCCCTGCCCGGCCGGCGTTGTCAACGACGTTCGGCGGGCTTTTGCAGGATCGTTTCGAACGGATTGCGGGTATTGGTCACCCGGCCGCCCCAGAAGGCCATGCCGACATCGCGCATGCCGGTGTCGGCGATTGCGGCGATCGGTACCCCGAAGGAGGGTCGGATCGGCAGCACCGGCCCGATGGACGGAAGCGTGAAGCCAGCCGGGATGTCGGAGGTCGAATCCGCAAAGGCGTTGACCGTAGCAGGCTGAAGGGTTGTCACAGAAGCGCCGCCAACCGCGGCTGGCGGCGCAACGGCGGATTGCACCGCATTGACGCCGGGAAGAGCCGACCCCACCGTATTCATTGCCAGCATGACGCCTGTTGCGATCACGCCGCCGGCGGGCGCGTCGGAACCGCCTGGCCGGTAGCTGGCCATCAGGTAACGGGTATCGTCACCCTCGACCGGCGCGCGGCCGACATATTCGACCCGGACTGCAGCCACGCCTTCCTGCTTCATGTTCAACAGCTCGGCGGCCTGGTTGGACACGTCGATGATCCGGCCATGGGCAAACGGGCCACGGTCATTGACCCTGACAATCACCGAATTGCCGTTCTTCTTGTTGGTCACCCTGGCATAGCTTGGCAGCGGGAAGGTCGGGTGGGCGGCCGAAAGGTGGAACTGGTCGTAGATCTCGCCATTGGCGGTCAACCGGCCGTGAAAATTGGGTCCATACCAGGACGCCAACCCGGCACGGTCATAATCCTGGTCTTCCTTCGGCGTGTACCACTTGCCGCGAACCCGGTAGGGTTTGCCGACCATTGACCGCCCGCCGCCCTTTTTCGGGCGCTTGGCGGTGCTCATGCGCGGACTTGCCTCGACGCCATATTCCGACACCGAGAACTTCGATTTGGTGTTGATGTAGGAGGCGGAGGATTTTCCCTTGGAGCCGGACGTCGAACTGCAGCCGGCGAGCCCTGTTGCCAGAACCGCCATCAATGTCAGGCAGCCAGCTGCGCGCAGCCCTGCCCCGGCTTGATAAATAAGTCTGTGTCCCACACCGCTACTCGATACTCTGGCGGTCGCCAATGTGGCCTGGCAGTAAGTCCCCTGCAAAGCCTTCCCCTTCGATCAATGCGTCCGATGTCCTAATCGAAGTTTAATTTGCCGGGCAAGATGGCGAAATTGCGATCTCCTGCCCCTGCCCCGGCATCAATGTCTCCGGCATGGTGAAAAAACCGTAAATCTCAGCCCTCGATCCGCGCCTTGCCACGTCGACCATCGTCTCGAACCCAGTTGAGTGACCGTTCGCCGGTCTTCCTGATCTTGAAGCAGGTAGGCTTGCCATCGTACCAGGTTGGCCATTGCTGACAGAGATTCTCACCCGTCACCCACCAGCTGCCGCTTTCTTTGGGTGCAAGAAATTTGCCTAACCCGAGAGCCGTGCCATCACCTGTAACGACGCCGGTGCGTTTGTAATTGAGCGGAAATTCGCCGCCAAACGGGGTTGCGAGATAGACCCGCTTTCCGGCGACGAATTGCTTCAGTGCGCTGCCGGCGAGTTGTTCCGCGCTTGCCGCGGCTGGAGCCAGACAGGCTGCAAGTGTCGAAACGAGGACGAGTATCGAGGTCTTCGGGTACATTTGGATCCTCCAGATCAATGCCAATGTCCGTCATACGCGTCAAAGGCCCAATTGGTTTTTCGGCAAGCAAGAATGATTTTGCAGTTGTGCTGATCCGGCGTAATCCTGTTGTCTGATTGGAAAGAAGGGTCATATGCCGCGGCACAAGGGCAGGACGTGATCTCAACCGTTGCGGCGGACAGGAGGCGGACGGTATGAAAACAACACTTCTCATTGTCTCAGGCGCGCTGGTTTTCGGAGCGACATTTGCCGGCTGGTACTGGCTCAATGCCCTCGCCTGCGGCATGAACACGACCGGCTGCAGGGGAGTGACCCTGAACTGGGGAGACTGGGAGGCACTGCGGTTTTTCGTGCCGACCTTCCTGTTGGGCCTTGGGCTGATGATTGCAGGCGGGTGGCGGCTCCTGCTGCGCTAATGCATGTCGCGATCAAATCGATGCATCTGAACAACAACACACATGCATCAGCTCGAAGGGCTGCAGTGTCCCTTGCCAATCCAGTTCGACGTGCGGCTTCTTAATGATCTTGTAGCCGGGCGACCCGGCCAGCCCCCGGGATTGGGCTGCATCCAGGAAAAGCCCGATACAGGTTTCAATTGCCGTTGACTGGAGCTCGCACAAAGCTGTAGAAGCGCGGTCGAAGGGTATTGGGTAGCACAAAGGTTTCAAACGCTTCGAACCGCGCGTTTGCTGGAACCGGAATGCGGCAATATATCAATACTTTGGAGGGGTGGCCGAGCGGTTTAAGGCACCGGTCTTGAAAACCGGCGTGCGGGAGACCGTACCGTGGGTTCGAATCCCACCCCCTCCGCCATTTTCATTTGCGCCTTGCCGCCCGCCAACCCAAGGCGCGTTGGCTTCGGGTTCGGACTTCGTCCTCTCTCCTCCGCCATTTCTTTATCTTCTGCGATATTTTCGACCTGGCTGCGGCCCCTTTGCCATTGCGACATCTGGTGGGCAACCGGAAGAGAGCCATCCTGACCTGTCAGGTGGATGGTGATGCGCTGCCTGGAAACAGCAGCGGCGGGTCGCCTTCGTGCCATTGCGGATATTTCAACATGATGTCCGCGAACCGTTCCGAGGTGAGGAATCGGTCGAGCCAGCCCTGCAAACGTGGCCAGGGTTGGGCGTCAAACCAGTCCTTGTCGATGAAGGCGAATTGGCGGACGAAAGGCAGGATGGCGAAATCGGCGAGGCTCGGACGATCAAAGATCCACTCATCGATGCTGCCATCCAGTTCGCTCAGGAACACGCCCGCGATGGCGCGTTGCTCGACAGGGTCAACACCCGGATAGCGGTTTGCATATTTGGTCCGGTCCAGCGCGGTCTTGAACGGTCCGTCCGATCGGGCAATCAGTTCAAACCCTTCCTGCGGCATCGTCAGCCAGCCTTCCGGGTCATTCTGCTTCAGGGCCCAGACCATCACATCGAGGCTTTCGTCAATCACACCGTCCGAGGCCACCAGACACGGAACCGTTCCACTTGCAGAGGTTTGCAGGAAACCCGCAGGCTTGTCGCGCAAGACGATTTCACGCAGCTCGACCTCCAGTCCGGCCGAGGCAAGCGCCAGGCGGGCGCGCATGGCGTAGGGGCAACGGCGGAAGGAATAGAGAACGGGTTTCATCATCGGCCCGCTGTAGCAAACTCCGGCCGGAATTCAAATCCGCGGCCCTGTTGCGGCAGGAAATGCCCGAAGCCGGGCCCGACAGGACACCGCCGCACGTCTGGTCGGACGCACGGCGGTGTAATGATCTGGCGGTGTGCGTGTCGGGCCGCAGCGACTGCCAGCGGGCCCGAAACGGGGATCGCTACTGCAATTCCAGCGGTAGCAGCGCGTCCGGTATGTTCTGGTAGGAGACCGGGCGGAGGAACCGGCGGATCGCCAGCGTACCGACGGATGTCGCGCCGAAATTGGTCGATGCCGGGTAAGGCCCGCCATGCACCATGGCGTCGCAGACCTCCACGCCGGTGGGAAAGCCGTTGGCCAGGATCCGGCCGGCCTTGCGTTCAAGGATCGGCATCAGTTCCCTGGCCTGCTCGAGGTCGGCGTCGTCCATCTGCAAGGTGCAGGTGAGCTGGCCATGAAGGTTGAGCGCGACCGCCTTCATTTCATCAAAACTGCCGGCTTCGACAATGATCCCGAGCGGACCGAACACCTCTTCGGCGAGCACCCGGCTGTCGAGCCAGTCCTTGACGGAAACCCGGTAGAGATAGGGTGCTGCATTGCGGCCTTCGCAGGTTGCTGCCAGCAACTCGTCAACCCCGGCAGCCCGGGCCACGGCCTCCCTGCCCGACCGGTAGGACGAGGCAATGCCGTCGGTCAGCATGGTCTGCGCGTTGACGCCCGCCAAGGCTTCGCTGGCGGCCTTGGTGAAGGCCTGGGCCTCATCACCCTTCAGCGCGACGACAACACCAGGATTGGTGCAGAACTGTCCCGCACCCATGGTCAGCGAAGCCGCCCAGCCGGCTGCAATCTGCGATCCGCGGGCGCCCAGCGCATGCGGCAGCAGGAACATCGGGTTGATCGAGCCGAGTTCCCCAAAGAACGGGATCGGTGTCGGACGGGCTGCACACAGATCAAACAGCGCCCTGCCCGCGCCGAGCGAACCGGTAAACCCGACCGCCTGGATCAGCGGATGGGTGACCAGTGTCTCGCCGGCTTCGCGGCTGTTGGACTGCACCAGGGAAAACACACCGGAATGAATGCCGCATGACTTGATCGCCGCGGCAATCGCCTGGGCGACGACTTCGGCTGTCCCGGGATGCGCCGGATGGCCCTTGACCACCACCGGGCAGCCTGCGGCCAGCGCCGAAGCGGTATCGCCACCGGCGGTGGAAAACGCCAGCGGGAAGTTCGAGGCGCCGAACACGGCCACCGGACCCACCGGGCGTTCGACCATCTTGATGTCGGGGCGCGGCAGCGGCGCACGGTCGGGAAGCGCCTCATCATGCCGGCGGTCGAGATAGGCGCCATCGAGAATGTGGCTGGCAAACAGCCGGAGCTGCCCGGTGGTGCGCCCGCGCTCGCCGTTCAGGCGGGCTTCGGGCAGGCCAGTTTCCCGGGTGCCGATGTCGGTGAGCACATCGCCGCGCAGTTCAATCTCGTCGGCGATGGCATTGAGAAATGCCGCGCGTGTCTCAGCCGTGGAATAGCCGTAGCTCCAGAATGCCTGTTCCGCGGCCTCTACAGCGGCGTTGATATGCGCTTTCGTGCCTTGCGCATACTCAGCCGCCGGGCCGTGCGCCGGTTCGGATGCGAACCTGGTCTCTCCATCAACCCAGTCGCCTGCAATGAGGTGTTTTCCGGTTATCATGTTTGGCATTCCCATATTGCTATCTTGGTTCCAGACAGATCAGCAAGACCGGTCTATTTGCCCCATTTCAAGGCCATGATGTCGAGATCACTGGCGAGCTGCAGCAAGCGAGCCCTTGTGCGCTCCGACATCGGCTTCAAGGGGTGACGAACGTAATCGCTGGCGATGACCCCGCCCTCCTTGAAAACCACCTTTGCGGCACGAAGTCCACACTGCCGGTTCTCATGATTGATCAGCGGCAGGCATTTTTGCCATTGCGCCAGCGCCGCGTCCTTGTTGCCGGCGAGAAAATCCGTGACAATCGGCCGGATCTTTTCGGGAAACATCGCCGATGTCATCGTGCCGGTCGCCCCGGCATCGAGATCGGCGAGCAGCGTCACTGCCTCCTCGCCGTCAAAAGGCCCGTCGATATGTTCGCCCGCGGCCTCGATCAGCGCTGCCAGCTTGTCGGCGGCAAACGGGCATTCGATCTTGAAGTAGGAGACATTCTCGAGCTCCCTCGCCAGCCGTGCCAGCAGATCGACCGTCATGGTCACGCCTGACAGCGGCGCGTCCTGCACCATCACCGGAATCGAGATGGCATTGTTGACCGCCTCGAAATGCTCGAAGATGCCTTGCGGCGCCGGATAAAGCCCGGAGCCGTGATAGGGCGGCATCATCATGATCATCGAGGCACCCATCGATTGCGCCGCCATGGCACGCTGGGTGGCGATCGCGGTGGAAAAATGGCTGGTGGTGACAATCACCGGTACCCGGCCATTGGTGTGCTCGAGGCTGAGCCGCATCAGCAGGGTGCGTTCCTCGTCCGACAGCAGGAACTGCTCGGAATAATTGGCCAGGATGCAGATGGCGTCGACGCCCTGGTCGATCATGCAATCGATCACCCGGCGCATGCCGTCTTCATCCACCCTGCCATCGGCGTGAAACGGTGTCGGAGCGACGGGGAGAATATTGGCGAGCGGTTGCTTCATCGCTGTGTCCTTTCAGGAAATATCTTCATGCGTCTGTAGCCCGTACCCGCAAGCTGGCTGTGGGGCGAAATGAACAGTGTAGCCGACAGGCCGCGATCGCCTTACTCGATGAAAGGCTCGACACTGACCCGTCTGCCCAGCAGAAACGCATCGGCGACATGTGCCATCGGAGAGAGGTCCATGTCGATGCCCCCTTCCCGCACCAGACCGGCCATGCTGGCGTAAAGCCGCGGATACTCGCCGCCAAGCGCGTTGTCTTCAGTGGCAGCGCTTTGTTGCTTGCCGTCAATGGTAAGCGTTGCGCCGCCATCCGACAGCACCAGGCTACCCTGATCGGTTTCAATCGCGATGTTCCAGAATTGATCGCCTTCCTTGCGGAAATCGAACTCGGCGCTGACCTTGCCGCCATGCGGATGTTTGAACGTCAGGTTGGCGGCGATCGGGGTCTCGCAATTTTCCGGGATCAGCAATTCGGATGACGTCACGTGGATCGGGTCGGCCAGGATTTCGGTGACGATCGACAGCGCGTTGATGCCGGGATCAAACACGCCCAGCCCGCCGGCCTGCCAGATCCATGTCTGGCCCGGATGCCATTTGCGCACCTCTTCCTTCCAGGTCACCACCAGGCTCTTGATCCGCTTGCCGGCGAGCCAGGACTTGGCGGTAGCCACCATCGCCGCTTCGCGCGAATGCCAGGTCGCATAGATCGAGACCCCTGCCTCACGCGCCAGGTTTTCCAGGGCGTGGCATTCCGACAGCGTGGCTCCGGGCGGCTTTTCAAGCATCACATGACGCCCTGCCCTGATCGCGGCCTTGGCATAATCGAACCGCGGCACCGGCGGCATGCACAGCGACACGACTTTGATGTCGGGGCGGGCTTTCAGCATCGCGTCGAGATCATCGAATGCCTCGATGCCGTCGACCGTTCCGTGGCGCGACACGGTTGCGGCCAGTTCCCAGTCAGGCGAAGCGGTAATGGCGGGTACATGCTGATCGCGGGCGATCTTGCCTATGCCCGCCAGGGCGATTTTCAACGGCATCAGTGCGAATCCCTTCCGACCGGCGAGCCACGGCACCCGACCAGGAAATCGAGGTCAGCGCCGGTATCGGCTCCCTTTGTGTAGGTCTGGTGCAGCCAGGCATATCCTGATGGCGCCTTTTCGATGTTCGGTTTCCAGGTGCTCAAACGGTCCGCCATGTCTTCATCGGAGATGTCGAGCCGGATGCTGCGCGCCGCGACATCAAGCTCGATCATGTCGCCGGTCTGGACAATTGCCAAAGGCCCGCCATCGGCGGCTTCCGGCGAGGTGTGCAGGATGACGGTGCCGTAGGCCGTCCCCGACATCCGGGCGTCTGATATGCGGACCATGTCGGTGATGCCTTTTTTGAGAACCTTCGGCGGCAAGCCCATGTTGCCGACTTCGGCCATACCCGGATAGCCTTTCGGACCGCAGTTCTTCAGCACCATGACGCAGCTCTCGTCGATGTCGAGTCCGTCATCGTTGATCTTGGCCTTGTACTCGTCGATGTCCTCGAACACGACGGCGCGGCCCCGGTGTTTGAGCAGATGTGGCGAGGCAGCCGATGGCTTGATCACCGCACCCTTGGGCGCGAGATTGCCCTTGAGAACCGCGATCCCGCCTTGCGCGGTCAGCGCCTTGTCGACCGGCAGGATGACGTCCTCGTTGTGGTTGACCGCGTCCTTCACCTCGTCCCAGATCGCCGTTCCGCTGACCGTCAGCGCATCCTTGTGAAGCAGCCCTGCTTCGCCAAGACGCTTGAGCACCACAGGCAATCCGCCGGCGTAGAAGAACTCTTCCATCAGGTATTTGCCCGACGGCATCAGGTTGACGATGGTCGCCACGTCGCGTCCGCAGCGGTCCCAGTCATCAAGCGTCAGATCGATCCCCACCCGGCCGGCAATCGCCAGCAGGTGAATGACGGCGTTGGTCGAGCCGCCGATGGCGCCATTGGTGCGGATCGCGTTTTCGAAGGCCTGCTTGGTCATCACGTCGGACGGTTTGAGGTCATCCTTGACCATGTCGACGATGCGGCGTCCCGACATCTGCGCCATCACCCGGCGTCGGCTGTCGACCGCCGGTATCGCCGCATTGCCCGACAGCGCCATGCCGAGCGCTTCCGCCATCGACGCCATGGTCGAAGCCGTGCCCATGGTGTTGCACGATCCGGGAGACCGCGACATCGAGGCTTCGGCCTCGAGGAAATCTTCCTGCGACATCTCCCCGGCCTTGACGGCCTCGGAGAATTTCCACAGATGGGTGCCCGATCCGACCCGCTCGCCGCGGAAATAGCCGTTGAGCATCGGTCCGCCGGTGACAGCGATCGATGGCAGGTCGGTCGACGCTGCCCCCATCAGCAGGCTCGGCGTGGTCTTGTCGCAGCCGACCAGCAGCACCACGCCATCCATCGGCTGGCCGCGGATGGCTTCCTCGACCGCCATTGCCGCGAGATTGCGAAACATCATCGCCGTCGGCCGGAACGAGCTTTCCGATGCGGAGAAGACAGGCACTTCCACCGGAAAGCCGCCGGCTTCGAGCACGCCGTTCTTCACCCGTTCGGCCAGGTCGCGCAGATGCGCGTTGCACGGGGTCAGTTCCGACCAGGTGTTGAGAATGCCGATCACCGGCCGTCCGTCGAACATGTCGTGCGGAAAGCCCTGGTTCTTCATCCATCCGCGATGATAGATCTGGTCGCGGCCGGTGCCGCCGAACCATTCCTGGGAGCGAAGCTTGCGCGGCCATTGTGCTGGTTTGAATGTCATGTTTGTTTCCGAAGCCGTTGCTGTCCGGAAACCGACAGCGAACGGTTTTCCCTGTTGGATCAGCTCTGTTTGTTCTTGTTGTAGACATCGAAGATGACCGCGGCGAGTAGCACCAGGCCCTTGATGACCTGCTGGTAATCGATGCCGATGCCCATGATCGACATGCCGTTGTTCATCACACCCATGATGAAGGCGCCGACCACCGCGCCAACGATCTTGCCGACGCCGCCGGACATCGAGGCGCCGCCGATGAAGACCGCGGCAATGACGTCGAGCTCGAACGACACACCGGCTTTCGGGGTAGCCGTATTCAGCCGTGCGGCGAAGATCAGCCCGGCAAGGGCTGCCAGCATCCCCATGTTGACGAAGGTCAGGAAAGTCAGCCGCTCGGTGCGGATGCCCGACAGTTTCGCAGCCTTCTCATTGCCGCCCAGCGCATAGATGCGGCGACCCAGAACCGTCGATTCGGTCAGGAAGGCATAGATGATCGTCAGGATGCCCATGGTGATCAGCACGTTCGGCAGCCCGCGAAAGGTTGCCAGCTTGTAGGAGACGAAGACGATGGCGCCGGCGACCAGCAAATTGCGCAGGACAAAGAAGCCCATCGGTTCGGCCGCCATGCCATAGGCGCGGTTGCGGGCACGTGAGCGCAATCCCATCCATATGATCAACCCGGCGATCACCAACCCGGTCGCAATGGCAAAACCGTTCATCCGCTCCACAGCAAGCAGCGATTTGACGAAGGGAAGAAGATCGGGAATGAAGCCCGTCGAAAGTGCCTGGAAATGCCGTGGAAACGGCCCGACGGACTGGCCTTCGAGCAGCCACAGCGACGCACCGCGAAACACCAGCATGCCGGCAAGCGTGACGATGAACGACGGGATCCGCCAATAGGCGATCCAATAGCCCTGGGCGGCGCCAATGAGGATGCCGACGATCAGGCAGCTTGGAATGGTCAGGTAGACCGACCACTCCCAGTTGACCATCATCACTGCGGCCAGCGCGCCGACGAAGCCGACAACCGACCCGACCGAGAGGTCGATATGGCCGGCGACGATGACCAGCAGCATGCCCAGCGCCATGATGATGATATAGCTGTTTTGCAGGAACAGGTTGGTGATGTTGACCGGCCTGAGCAGCGTCCCGTCGGTCATCACCTGGAAAAACGCCATGATGGCGATCAGCGCCAGCACCATGCCGTAATCGCGCAAATGGTTGGCCAGATACTGGCCGACAGAGTTGCCTTGCGCGCCGCCTGTTGTTTCAACGGTTTCCGTCGTCATCGTCTCAGCTCCTCACGATGAAGGACATGATGCGTTCCTGGCTCGCTTCCGCGGCGGTCAGCTCACCCACAAGGGCGCCTTCATTCATCACGTAAATTCGGTCACACATGCCCAAGAGTTCGGGCAGTTCCGACGAGATCATCAAAACGCCCCTGCCGTCAGTGACGAGCTGGTTGATGATGCCGTAGATTTCGTACTTTGCCCCGACATCGATGCCGCGGGTTGGCTCGTCCAGGATCAGCACCTTCGGATCGGCAAACAGCCATTTCGACAGCACCACCTTTTGCTGGTTGCCGCCCGACAGGTTGACCACCTTCTGGAACACGCCGGGCGTGCGGATGTTGATCGCCTGGCGGTAGCCCTCCGCCACCTTGATTTCCTCGGCTTCCGAGATCACCCCGTAGGACGAAACCTTGCCCAGATTGGCAAGCGTGACGTTGCGCTGGATGGTTTCATCGAGCACCAGGCCGAGATGCTTGCGGTCTTCGGTGACATAGGCAAGGCCGGCATTGATGCACTTGTCGACGCTCGATACGTCGACCGGTTGGCCGTCGATCAGCACCTCTCCCGAGATCTTGCGCCCGTAGCTCCGGCCAAAAATGCTCATTGCCAATTCCGTGCGCCCTGCTCCCATCAGCCCGGCAATGCCGACGACTTCGCCGGCGCGGACCTTCAGATTGGCATTGCGGATGACCTGGCGTTCTGTGTGCTCCGGGTGCCAGACATTCCAGTCGCGCACCTCCATCAGCATATCGCCGGGCCTGCTCTCGCGCTCCGGGAAGCGCTGCGCCATGTCCCGGCCGACCATGTCGCGGATGATGTGATCTTCGGTGATGTCTTCGGTGCGTGCGTCGAGCGTCGAGATGGTGGCACCGTCGCGGATCACGGTGACCCGGTCGGCGATGGCGCGCACCTCGTTGAGCTTGTGGCTGATGATGATCGAGGTGACGCCTTGCGCCTTCAGTTCGATCAGCAGGTCGAGCAGCGCCTGGCTGTCCTTTTCCGAAAGCGCCGAGGTCGGCTCGTCCAGAATGAGCAGTCGCACATCCTTTGACAGCGCCTTGGCGATTTCCACCAGCTGCTGTTTGCCGACACCGATGCGGTCGACAAGCGTGCCCGGGGCTTCCGAAAGCCCGACCTTTTTCAGGAGCGCTTCGGTCCGTTGAAATGTTTCATGCCAGTCGACAACGCCGCGGCTGGCGCATTCATTGCCGATGAACAGGTTTTCGGCGATCGACAGCAATGGCACCAGCGCCAGTTCCTGGTGGATGATGATGATGCCGCGCGCTTCGCTCTGGCTGATGCCGGAAAACTCGGCGATATCGCCGTCGTAATGGATTTCCCCCTCGTAGGAGCCGGCCGGATAGACGCCGGACAGCACCTTCATCAAGGTCGATTTACCCGCGCCGTTTTCACCGACCAGCGCGTGGATCTCGCCTTCCATGACGGTGAGGTTCACCGCATTGAGAGCTTTCACGCCGGGAAACGTCTTGGTTATGGAGCGCATCTCCAAAAGCGGTTTCATTGCTGCATCTCGGTATGTCGGAAATCGGAGAACCAGATCCCGCCCGCGCCGATCGCCGGCGCGGGCAGGTCCAGGGTAACAGATCGGCGTTCGCGGATCTGCTTACTTGATCTGGTCCATGGTGTAGTAGCCGGAACCGATGACGATCTCTTCCCAGTTCGACTTGTCGACCGAGACCGGCTCAAGCAGATAGGAATCGACCACCTTGACGCCGTTGTCATAGGTCGTCGTATCGTTGATTTCCGGTGTGCCGCCCTGAAGCAGGGCATCGACCATGCCGACCGTGACCCGTGCGAGTTCGCGGGTGTCCTTGAACACCGTTGAATACTGCTCGCCCGCCAGGATCGATTTGACCGATTGCACTTCTGCGTCCTGTCCGGAAACGATCGGCATTTTCAGATCGCCGGAGCCGTAACCGACGCCCTTGAGCGACGACAGGATACCGATCGACAGGCCGTCATAGGGCGACAACACGCCCTGAACCTGCTTGTCGGTGTAGTGAGCCGACAGAAGGTTATCCATGCGGGCCTGCGCCACCGCGCCGTCCCAGCGCAGCGTGCCGACCTTGTCCATGCCCATCTGGCCGGAAACGATGACGACTTCTCCGGAATCGATCAGCGGCTGAAGCACGCTCATGGCGCCATTGTAGAAGAAGAAGGCATTGTTATCGTCCGGCGAGCCGCCGAACAGCTCGACATTGTAGGGGCCGTCACCGAAGCGTTCCTTCAGGCCGGCAACCAGCGACGAGGCCTGCTGCACGCCGACCTTGAAATTGTCGAAGGTGGCATAATAGTCGACATTGGCGCTTTCGCGGATCAGGCGGTCATAGGCGATCACCTTGATGCCCGATGCGGCAGCGTTTTCCAGCGCGTTCGACAGCGTGGTGCCGTCGATTGCGGCAATCACCAGGACATTCACACCCTTGGTGATCATGTTCTCGATCTGCGCCAGCTGGTTTGGAATATCGTCTTCGGCATATTGCAGGTCAGTCGCGTAACCGGCGGCGGTGAACTGCTCCACCATCGAATTGCCGTCGGAAATCCAGCGTGCGGACGACTTGGTCGGCATGGCAATGCCGACGGTGCCCTTGTCCTGGGCAAGCACAGGTGACGAAATCAGGCCGACGCCGAGCGCGACTGTCGCCAGAATTGAAGTAAATTTTCTCATAAAGTCCTCCCGAGACAGAGCCACGCAGCGACCGCTTCTCCTCAGAGGCGGGCCCTGCTGGCTGTAAGGATCCAATTGAACCCACGCCACGTTACTGAGATTGCGTCATGCATTTCAAATGAATAGATTGACAATCTGCATATCAAAAATGGTAACAAGAATAATGCCACTGACCTCGCGCAGCCTGCACCTCAAGGACTTCCGGCTGATCCAGTCGATCCACGAAACCGGTCAATTGGGCCTGGCCGCCGAGCAGCTTGCCATGACCCAGCCGGCGGCGTCGCGCATGCTGGCAAGCATCGAACGGGTTGTTGGCGGACCGGTTTTCCTGCGTCACCCGAAGGGCATGACCCCCACTCCGGTTGGCGAAACCCTGATCCGCAATGGTCACAATCTGCTCAATGGTCTGGATCAGACACTTAGGGAGATATCATCCGTCAGCGAAGGCCTTGCCGGCACCGCCCGGGTCGGGTCGGTCACCGATGGGTCCGTGGCTTTCGTCGTCCCCGCCATCCAGGAACTGAAGAAAACCGCCACCGGTGCCGATATCCATATCGATGTTGCGCCCAGCGATGTTCTCGTCGAGGGCCTGTTTCGCGGTGAATATGACTTTGTTCTCTCCCGCATCCCGCCCAATTATGACAAGCGGCTTCTCGACGTGCGCCGCGGCCGCCATGAAGACATCTGCTTCATGATGCGGGCCGGACACCCGCTCAACCGCAAAGAGACTGCGCCGCTGACCGATCTTGCCACTTATGAATGGGTCATCCAGGCGCCACATACGCCGTTGCGCCAGGCGGTTGAAGCCGTCTTCGTCTCGGCTGGCGCGGAACTGCCGCGCGACATCGTCAACACCACGTCGATGCTGGTCATGGTCGCCTATCTGGCCTCCTCCGATGCGCTGGCGCCGATCCCGAGAAAGGTTGCCGACCTTTTTGTCTCGAACAATCCCGCCGGCGGGCTGGCGACCGTCGAGCCGGAGGAGAAAATCCAGGTCAGCCCCTACTTCCTGATTTCGCGCAAGAACGTGATCGTCAGCGCGGTCGCCGCCCGGCTGCGCGAACTGGTCTATGCGGCGATGAACAAGCCGGCCGAATGACGCCGTCTCACACCCCCTTGCCGGTTTTGGTCAGTTGGTCTCGATGAAGACGCTGACACTGGCGGCGCGGCCGTCCGCATCCATCACCGTCAGTGTAGAGGCGCCGGGGCTGTCCGGCATCCAGCTCATCACCCGTCGGCGCGTGGCCTTGGGCAAGGGCTCGCCATTGGCAATCAGCCTGTAAGGTGCTGCCCCGCCCTGCAGCTTGATCACCAGCGGCATCAACGGGCCGGAACCGCCGGTCCCGAGCGCCACCCGTGCGCCCTGCGGCGGATAGACGATCTGCGGCGGCAGCGATCCGCCTGTAACGCTGCCTGGCGCCTCGTCATGGCTTGTGTATTTCCGCAACGCATACGGCAGGGTGCTGTGTGACTGCACAACCAGGCCCGCCGGTGCCGGCGCGAAATCAACGCGGTCCAGCCCGGCCCGCGCAAACGCCTCGAACAGCAGCGGAGCGGCGGTCTCGATCCCCGAAAGCCCGGGAACCGGAGCGGCATCGGGCCGGCCGACCCAGACGCCGAGCACATGCCGGCCGTCAAATCCGATGGCCCAGGCGTCGCGGTAGCCGTAGGACGTTCCGGTCTTGTAGGCGATGGCGATGCGCGGCGCGCCCTGGGGCGCGCTCACGCCTTGAAGGATCTCAGCCACCCGCCAGCTTGCCTGCTCAGCCAGCACCGGCTGATCCAGCGGCCTTGCCCGGGCGGCTTCCGATCCATCCCGAAGCGCCCGGGCGGTGCCGTTGTTGACGAAGGATGTATAGAGCTGGACCAGGTCCCGAAGTGTCAGCCCTGCCCCGCCCAATCCTATGGCAAGCCCCGGCGCGCCGCCGGGCGGCAGCTCCAGCTCAGTTCCACCACGGCGTAATCGTGCCAGCAGCCGTTGCGGCCCGACCGCCTCAAGCAACCGCACAGCGGGCACGTTGAGCGAGAACTGCAACGCCTCGCGAATGCTGACTTCTCCCATGAAGCCGCGGTCGAAATTCCGTGGCCGGTAGCCGGCAAAATCAGCCGGCGTGTCGTCGATCAATGTCTCCGGCGCGATGATCGCGTCCTCGAAGGCCAGCCCGTAGATGAACGGTTTGAGCGTTGATCCGGGCGAGCGACTGGCCCGGGTCATGTCGATGGCGCCGGCGCGCGCCGCGTCGAGATGGCCGGTCGAGCCGATGCTGGCAACAATTTCGCCGGTCTTGCCGTCGGCCAGCACCATGGCGAGCGACTGCCTCGGTCTCAGCCGACCCGCGGTTTCGCGCGCTAATTGTTCGAGCCGCTCCTGGATGCGAGCGTCAAGCGTCAAGGCGATGGTCTGCTCCGCTAGGCGCTGGTTTGCGGCCACATCGGCCATGTGGGCTGCAAGATCGGGCATCGCCAGGCGGCGGCCGGGAACCTGGGTGGCCGAGGCACGTTCGATTTCGCTGGCCGGGATGAGGCCTGCGCTTTCCATGCGGGCGAGAACCCGGTTTCGCGCTTGCCGCGCCGCGTCCTGCTGCCGGTCCGGCCGCCGGCTCTCGGGGGCCTGCGGCAAAGCCACCAGCAGCGCTGACTGCGACAGGGTGAGCTTCTTCGGCTCCCGCCCGAACCAGGCTAGGCTTGCCGCCCGGACGCCCTCGAGATTGCCCCCATAGGGCGCAAGCGTCAGGTAATGCGTCAGGATTTCGTCTTTGCTCAGCCGCCGCTCGATCTGCAGCGCCCGCACCATCTGCCGGAGTTTGGCCCCGATCGAGCGCTCGGCTCTCGGTTCAATCAGCCGCGCCAGCTGCATGGTGATGGTCGAGCCGCCCGAGACGATCCGCCCGCCGTTCAAGACCAGTTGGACCGCAGCCCGGGCAAGTGCCATCGGATCAACGCCCCGATGCGTCCGGAAGCGCCGATCCTCGTAGGCAATCAGCATGTTGATATAGTCGGGATCGACAGCATCGAGCGTGACCGGCAGCCGCCAGACGCCGTTCTGCGCGGTGTAGGCGCGCAGCAGGGTGCCATTCCGGTCGACAACCTGGCGCGATAGCACTTCCGCCGTTTCCAGCGGCGGCGGATACGCCTTGTCGGCCCGATCCAGCGCGAAAAGCGTGAAGCCGGTGATTACCGCAAAGGCCATCAGACCGCCGGCGGCCAGACGCCACCGGGCGATGCCGCTCAGGTTGCTCATGGCGCGCCGAGCACCTCCATGATCCCTGTTGCCGTGCGGGCGGCAAGCTCGGGCCGGTACATGTCCTCGACCACCGCCGCCGGATGCGCATAGATGCCCGGCGTGACGGCGCGCACCACGTAAGCCGCGACGAAATCGCGGTTCGAAGTGTCGCCCCGGTCAAAGGCCGCCATGAAGCGATCCGTCCGGAATTCCGCATGGCTGGCCGAGATCTCGCCCAGCCAGGGGAAATTGCCAAGCTCGGCGCTGCCGATGAGCCGCGGATTGTCGATCACGAAGCCTGCCGGCAGCAGGTCGGTCACCACCACGCGGGAAGTCCAGGCATTGGCTTCGCGCATCTGCAACACCACCAGATAGCGTTCGTTCTGCCTTACCGAGGAGATCGAAGCCGGCTGGCCATCAAGCGTGTAATAGCTGCGGTTGATCAGGAAACCGGTGCCGCCGGCGCTCAGCGGCTGGACGGGGGCTGCCACCGTGGTCACCACCGCGTCCACCGGGTCGGGTCCCTGGTTGACGATGGTCAGCGGATTGGCCCGGATTTCCTCGCCAGAAAGGCGTGCCTGGTAGGCGCCGGCGAAAGCCTGTCCGTTGACATTGACCGAGATCGACCTGTTGCCGGCCTGGATCGCCCGGGCGGCCAATACCATCCAGGCATTTTCCTGGGTGCTGGTCGATTGCCGTGCGGACTTGGCGGCACTGACAAAATCGATCAGCTTCGGCACGATGCCTGGCGTCGGCGTGGATTCGGCTGCCAGCGCCAGCATCGCCGCGCCATCGCGCAGCGCCGAGCCGTAGTCATCGCGCCCGCCGATAAGCGTGGCTGTCGATTGGGCGTGCGTGAACGCCGAGCGGAAGCTTTCCGTTGCCCGCTGCGGATCGCCGTAAAGCGACAGCGCGGCACCGATCTGGGCCCGGGCCAGCGGTTGGTCGAAGGCGTCGATCTGGCTGTCGGAATAATACCTCAGATCCGTCGCCGCTGCCTTGCGGTTGCGCGCCAGCACATACAGCGCATAGGCGATGGAGCTACCCTGGGAACTTACATCGGTGGTGTAGGCCAGCGTGTTCTGCAAATTGTCGAGCGCCAGCCGGCTTGCCACCGGCGGCACCGAGAAACCCTTCTCAGTGGCCCGGGTCAGGAAGTCGGTGACATAGGCATCAAGCCACAGATCACCCGATCCCGGCCCCCAGAGGCCAAAGCCGCCCGATGCCGACTGGTAGGCCACAAGCCGGGTGATCGCGGCATCGATCCGCTTGCGGATCGCTTCGGCATCATCGCCGCTGGCAGCCTCGCCGAGATCGCTCAGATAAAGCAGCGGCAGCGCCCGGCTGGTGGTCTGCTCGGCGCATCCATAGGGATAACGGTCGAGCGCCATCAGCAGCGAGGCCACGTCGAAGGCGGCGTTGCGGGTGACACCAACGGTCACAGATGCACCGTCAAGCAGGCTGTCGGCGAGCAATTCGCCGTCGATGCGCAAGGTGCCGCCGCCGCCGGACAGGCTGATGATGCGTTTGGTGGTGATCGGCATCGCGGCCGGCCGCACCGTCACGGTGTCGACGCGATCGAGCGAAAGCCCGTCAGGACCGCTGAGCGCAATGGTCAGCGTGTCGGTGCCGCTCTGCAATCCCTCGAGCGGCATCACCAGGCTGCTTCGGGCACCTTGCGGCAGGTTGATCGTCTGCAGCAAACCGTTGCCGCCCTCGACCCTGCCCGATGCCGTGAACAGCTCGACGCCGTAGTCGCCGGCCGGACCATCGGTGTTGGCCAGTTCGATCAGGATCTGCGACCGGTCGCCCGGCGCGAGGAATTGCGGCAGGCTGGCGGTGATGACCACCGGATCGCGGACAATCACATCGCGGCTTGCATGACCGACCGCCTTGCCGCTCCAGGCCACCACGTTGACCCGCACCGTGCCGTTGAACTGCGGCATGTCGAATGTCACGCTGGCGCTGCCGTCGGCGCTGACCTTGACCGGGCCTTCGAAGAACGCCACCAGCTTCTCGCGCGGCGGGCTGCCTTCCGAGCGCATCATCGCGCCATCGCCGCCCGAGCGGACCCGGCCGGTCACGCCGACAGACCCGTCGATCAGCCGCCCGTAGATGTCGCGGATTTCAAGGCCCAGCCCGCGCTGTCCGAAATACCAGGCTTCCGGATCGGCGCCAGCGTGCCGGGTCAGGTTGAGAATGCCGACATCGACCGCGGAAACGGTGACATAGGCATCCTCTCCGGCGCTCAGGCCCGCGAGTTGGACGGGGACCGTGAAATCACCACGGGGCGTGGTCTGGTCGGGCAGATCCAGGGTGACGGCCAGTTGCCGCGATCCGGGATCGACGGCGAGCCATTTCACCCCGATGGCGCGCATCGGCATCCGCGATTGCGCGTCTCCGGGCCGGTACAGCGTCGCCGTGACATAGGCGCCCGCCCCCCACTCTTCGGTGACCGGCAAATCGATGGTCGCGCCATCGGCGCCGACCGACGCGGTCATGGTTTGTATCAACCGCTCGGAGCCGACCGTGATCAACGCCTCGCCGGCAAAGCGCGGCGAAATCCGCAACTGCGCTGTCTCGCCGACCGTGTAACGGTCCTTGTCGAGCGCGATTTCCAGCCCGTCCGGCGTTTCGGTCGACTTGGCTTCGACATACCATCCGGCATCAAACAGCACGCTGGATTCGGCACCGCTGGCATCGGTGACGTCGAGACGGTAGCGTCCCCAATCGACAGTGGCAGCAACTGATGCAACAGCATCTGCGCCGATATCGATCTGGCCATCGGCGACTTCGGTGGTGAAGTCGACCACCTCGTAGTTCCAGGAATTGCCCTGGCGGTACCATTGGTAGTTCCGCTCGATCTTGACCAGCGACCAGGACGCGCCGGGCATGGCGATGCGTGATCCCCCGGCATCGATGGCAATCAGCTGGAACCCGGCTTCGCTGCCCTCGGGAACCTGCGAATCTTCAAACAACGGCTTGATGCCGATCTTTGGACCGTCGCTGGCAACCTTGAGCTCGACTGCGCGTTCCACCGCGCGACCGCCGCCTTCCGACGCGCGGATGGTGACATTCGCGGTCAGGAATTGCGTGGTGTCCGGAAGCACGCCGACATCGACCGCGACCACGGACCGGCCGGACGGATCAAGCGGCGCCAGATTGTCGAGCAGGATCCGGGAATTCTCGAATTCCTCGTCGGCTAGCCCGAATTCGTAACCGGGATAGGCATCCAGCGACCGTGTGCGGCCCAGCACGATCTCGCCTTCGGTGGCAAGCCCGCCGGCAGGTGCGCCGTAGAGATAGCGGCCGGTCACCGCAACTTCGGCCGGAGCATCGGGGCTTACGGTCGCGTCACCGGCATCGAGTTCGATCTCGATCCGGTCTGGTTGGAAATCCTCGACCAGGAACGAGACTTCCGCCACCGCCGGCCGCTTCGGATCGGTGTGCAGCGCCGCCCGCCAGGCGCCCTGCATGGCGTTGTCGGGCAATGCCAGGGCCAGGCCATGGCCACCAAGCGCTGCGCCGCCGGAAACCGCGCGACGGTCCTCGACCCCGTCGGGCCGCTGCAGGATCAGCGTCAGCGGCAGATCGGTCAGCGCCTCGGTCTTGCCGTCACGGGCAAGCGCTGAAAGATGAACGGTTTCGCCGGCGCGGTAGATGCCGCGCTCGGTCCAGGCCATGACGTCGACGCCACCCGGCGACGTCCGCCCGGCAACGCCGCGATCCGACAGGTCAAATCCGCCACGGGTCAGGTCGAGGAAGACGAAGTCTCCATCCGGACCCTTGGCAAGCAGCGCCGCCGGCGCGAGACCGGCCTGTCCGCGAATGAGGCCCGGCTGGAACGTGGCGCGGCCATTTCCGTCAGTGACCGCCTCGCCCAGCACCTCGTTGTTGCGCGCCAGCAGCGTCAGCGACACGGAGCCGAGCGGTTCGGCTGAATCGAGCGACCGCAGGAACACCGACAACCCGTCTTCGCCGGCAAATGTGCTCAGCCCGATATCTGAAATCACGAACCATTGCGTGGCGCGCGAATCCCAGTTCTCGCTCTTGTCGCCGAGCGGTATCGCAGTCAGCACATAGACGCCGGGCTGGCGTTCGGGCAGCAGCGTGTCGACAGGAATGCTGGTCGTCACCTCGCGGTTGGATTGGCTGGCGATATCGATCGAGCCTTCCCAGACGGAGGCGCCGAGATCCTGCTGGATCGATTCGATGGAATAGCTGTCGAGCTGCCGGAGAAAGTCCGACCGGGAGATGATCTGCGACAGGGCCCGGTCACCGACACGAAACAGCTTCAGATCCGCCGACGGCGCATTGATGGTGACCAGCGGAATGCCCAGCCGCGATTTGGCCGGCAACACGAAGTTGGAACCGGTGAACCGCGCGGCAGGCGCCCGGTCCCGCACGTAGAGCGACAGCTCCACCGGGCTTTCGAGGATCTCGTCGACCGCCGACGGCAGACCCTGGCGCAACACCAGGCGGTAGCGCTGGCCATGCTCGAGCCCGTTGATGCAGATCTGCCGGGTGTCGGTATCGATCGCAACGTCATTGCCGCCATCGACACTGACAAAGCCTGAATAATCCTGGCCCCTGACAAGATCTTCGGAAAACTGGACGCAGACCCGCGGCGTTTCGCTGTCCGCATCGATGGTGTTGTCGACAACCCGGAATCCGTACGTGGCCCGCAATTCATCGTAAGCCGCGCGAAGTGCGGGGACTTCGATGAGATCGAGGCTCGCCCGGTAGGCCGACAGCGCCGGACGCCAGTTGCTGACCCCGGCAAACGCCTCGGCCAGCACGGCAAGCGCATCCGCACGCGCCGTAACGCTCCGCGATGCCCGGTAGGCGTTGATCGCGGAAGACACCGAGACCGAAAGCAGGCTGCGCCGCAGGTTTGAATCCTGAGGTGTATAGGCGAGTGCCGCGCGCGAGAGTTCGGCCCAGAGTTCGCTGCGATCGGGGGCTGCGGCAACCGCGATGGCAAAATTGCGGACCGCGCTCTCCATGTCGCCTGCGGCAATCGAGGCTTCGGCAATGCGTGTCAATGTTGTCACGCCACGCTCGGCGCCGCCGGCGTAACGCGCAATCGTCCGGTCGCGGTAGGCGCGCGCCTCGTCGAGCACGGATGCCGGCACAAAGGCCAGGTCGGGCGCCGCGCCAAGATCAGGCTCGCCGCCGCTGACCACCCTGCCCGCCACCGCTCCGACGAAAGGATTTATGGTGTTGTAATCGGACTTGAGAAAGCACCATCCGGCTTTGACGTTGTAGGTGAAGGCTTTGCATTGCCGGTCGCCCAGGCACTCGGCCTTGCACTCTTCGAGCCCGATGTCCTGCACGGTTCGCAGATCAAACCCGAAATAGTCCGCATCCATCGTGGTTTCGATGCTGCGGGAGCCTCCCTGGGCCATCGCCGGAACGGACAGGACAAGGATGCCGATACAAATCAGGATGCGGTAGAACATGGACATGGAGCCTCCCGTACCCGATGTCAGCCGGGCGATTGCAGACCTCACCCCGGAGCTTGAGCCTTGGGGAAGAGCTCGCCAGAAATCAGAATTCCGACACGAGAGTAGGACCGGAGTGTGGCCGGGGGCAAGGAATTTTCAATGCAGAAATGGCAATTGGACGGCCAATTGCATATAGTCGCAGTAATTCCATCCGAAATGTTGCATAATACAGCGCAAATCAGTTAGGAATGAACCGCAACTTGGGCACAGGGGCCGACTGCGCCTTCCAGCCAGGTCTTGCTAGCGAGCGAATTTTTTTAGCCAGCTGTCGAAGCCGCCCCTTTTCCAGTTGGCGTAAGCACCCTATAATATTCAATATTCACCGAGCTGATCAAAATGACATTGCCTCAAATCAAGACCGACATGAACCAGGAAGAATTGAACGTTCTGCTGGTTCAGGCACGCAAGGCAAGCGACTTGCTGAAATCGCTCAGCCACGAGACGCGGTTGATGATCCTTTGCATCCTGTCCGAAGGCGAGAAGTCGGTTTCGGAACTCGAGGAAATCCTCGCCATGCCGCAGGCAGCTGTCTCGCAGCAGCTGGCGCGGCTCCGCCTCGACGGCCTCGTCGACACCAGGCGCGAGGGCCGGATGATCTATTATTCGATCCTCAATCACGAAGTCTCGTCGGTCATCGGCACACTCTACACGCTGTTTTGCGCCCCGGTGCGCAACGAGGCGGAATAGACCAGCCGGTTTCCGGCCCGCTCTGGCCGCCCGCACGGATTTACCGAAGCTCAAAATGAAACGGACCTGATCAGCAGGTGCCGGTCAGGTCCGTAATTCAGTTCGTGAAAGACGTAAGTGGCCGCAGCCACTCGTCATTTTTCGGTCTTAGGCGACGGCCCGCGCCAGCGCACATTGCGACCACAACTCGCTCAAGGCACCGGCGAGGTGCTTGATGTCGGCATCGGAATGCATCGGCGTCGGGGTAATTCTGAGCCGTTCGGTCTTCACCGGCACTGTCGGATAATTGATCGGCTGCACGTAAATGCCGTGGCTGTCCATCAGCACGTCGGAAATCCATTTGCACTTCGATGCATTGCCAACCATCACCGGAACGATGTGGCTCGGGTTTTCCATGTGCGGAATGCCGTGGGCATCAAGCGCCTGGCGCACCTTGGCAACCGTGTCCTGATGCCGGCGGCGTTCAAGCTGGCTGGCCTTGAGGTGGCGGATCGATGCCGCAGCACCTGCAGCCAGAGCCGGCGGCAAAGCCGTCGTGAAGATAAAACCCGAAGCAAAGCTGCGGACGAAGTCGCACAAGGCGCGCGATCCGGTAATGTAACCGCCCATCACGCCAAACGCCTTGCCCAGCGTGCCTTCGATGACCGTCAGGCGGTCCATGATGCCTTCGCGCTCGGCAATACCGCCGCCGCGCGGCCCGTACATGCCGACCGCATGCACTTCATCGAGATAGGTCATCGCGCCGAATTCGTCTGCCACATCGCAAAGGGCTGCGATCGGTGCAACGTCGCCATCCATCGAATAGACGCTTTCAAACGCCACCATCTTTGGCGCCGCAGGATCGTCCATTGCCATCAGGCGGCGCAGATCTTCCGGATCATTGTGCTTGAAGACGCGCTTATCGCAGCGCGAATGCCGAATGCCTTCGATCATCGAGGCGTGGTTGAGCGCATCGGAATAGACGATCAGGCCGGGGATCTTGGCCGCAAGGGTGCCGAGGGCTGCCCAGTTGGAGACGTAGCCCGAGGTGAAGATCAGTGCATCTTCCTTGCCGTGCAGATCGGCCAGTTCGCGCTCAAGCAGCACATGGTAATGGTTGGTGCCCGAAATGTTGCGGGTTCCGCCAGCACCTGCGCCGCAGCGTTCGATGGCTTCCTTCATGGCATTGGTAACCAGTGGATTCTGCCCCATGCCGAGATAGTCATTCGAACACCAGACGGTCACGTCCTGCGTTGAACCGTCTGCACGGTACCGTGTTGCCCGCGGGAAACCGCCCGCATGGCGCTCGATATCGGCAAACACCCGGTAGTTCCCCGCTTCGCGCAGGCCACCAAGCTTTTCTTCGAAGAACGCTTCAAAATCCATGGCATTAATCCTATGTGTCACTTCCAACATGCGAAACATCATCGCCCCCGTCAACCCGAGAATCGAATTTTGGAAGGTTGTCATATGGTCGCACGGACCTGAGTGACGTTTCCTTGTCCTATGTCAAATTGTGCCGCAGCGAGGTTTGCGGAACCGGAAATTTTTGGTCCCGCAGACCCCGCCAGGCCATTTTACAGGTAGGTTGATCGCTCCAACGGTGTGATTTCATTATCGAATGCCTTGAGTTCCTCGCGCTTGATTTCCGCGAAAATCCGCCGCAGTTCAGGCCCGAACAGGCGTCGGATGAAGTCCGAGCGCTCGAAATCCTCGATCGCGTCATCCATGTCATCGGACAATTGCGGCAATGGCACATTGTAGGCATTGCCTTCGACCGGCGGCGGCGGCAATTTGCCATTTTCCAGGCCTTCAAGCATTCCGCCCAGCACACCGGCCAGAACGAAATAGGGATTGGCGTCAGCGCCGGACATGCGGTGTTCAAGCCTCCGCGCCTTGTCGTCGGAGGCCGGAACCCGGACCACCACCGAGCGGTTGTTGCGGCCCCAGGCGATTCGTGTCGGCGCATAGGAGCCGGGTTGCAGCCGTCGATAGCCGTTGAACCCGGGAATATAGAGCAGCAGCGTATCCTTCAGCGTGCCCAACAGTCCGGCTGCGGCATGCTGGAGCCGCAGGTCGCCCTCTTCGCCGGCAAAGATGTTGGCGCCGTCCGCATCCAGGATACTGGCGTGGACGTGCATGCCGTTGCCAGGCCATTCCAGGAACGGCTTTGCCATGAAGGTGGCGCGCAGCCCGTGCTTGTGGGCTGATTCGGTGATCAGCCGGCGCAACAGAACCGTGTCGTCGGCCGCTGCCATCGCATCGTCGCGATGCTTGAGATTGACCTCGAACTGGCCAGGTGCGGCTTCCTTGATGATGGTGTCGATCGGCAGACCCTGCGCCATGGCTGCGGCCCGGATCTCGGCGAACAACTCGCTTTGACCGCGCAACTCTGACAGCGAGTACATCTGCTGCTGATCTGGGCCGGGTCCGAGATCCTTGCCCATCCGGCCGGATCGCTGGAACACGGCCGGATCGACCAGGTAAAATTCCAGCTCGAAAGCCGTCACCGGCTTCAGGCCCTTGGCGGTAAACCGGTCGACAATGCGCTGAAGCACGTTGCGCGGATCGAATTCACACGGCTCGCCCGTTTCGGTGAACATCGACATCAGCACCTGGGCCGATGGCCGCGGCGACCACGGTGCACGGTTGATCCGGCCCGGAATCGCCCGGCAATAGCCGTCGATATCGCCGGTATCGATATGAATGCCGGTGGATTCGACCTCCCTGCCCCAGATGTCGAGGCCGAAAATGGACAACGGCATGTTGATGCCCGGGTAGCCGGCCTTGGCCACTGCTTCCGTCGGTCCCCATTTGCCACGCATCACCCCGTTGATGTCGGGGATCAGGAAGTCGACCGATTCGATGTCCGGGTTTTCGGCCAGGAACCGCTCTGCTTCGTCATTTGTGGGAAGGATTTTGTCTTGGTTTTCCGTACTGGCGCTCTCGCGCATAATCTCACCATGCCCCTTCAGGACTTCCAGTTGCCACGCTGCCGCGCCGCGCTTCAAATTGGACGCGCAGGGAACGCTTTAGCGCTTTATGCTTATGCATGCACTCTTTCATTCGAATGAATTCACTTGAGTGCGGCAGGCATTTCGCAGATGTTGCGGACGCTTGTCCGCGCCGAAATTTTGTGCACACACTCAGTTAAAGGTCAAACCGATTTCCTCGCGGCCTCTGTGAAAAAAACCAATCAGGAATAAATCAATGCGCGTCAACGTGTCTTCCCATGATCTCAAAGTATCAGATCACAAACACCATCTTCACCCGTTTACTGATCATGGCGCTTTGGGCATCGATGAAAGGCGGGTCATTTCAAAGGCCGATGGTGTCTGGCTGTGGGATACCGACGGCAATCGTATCATGGACGGCATGGCAGGTCTTTGGTGCGTCAATGTCGGTCATGGCCGCCAGGAGATCGTCGAGGCCGTGCGCGCGCAGATGAGCGAGCTGTCCTATTACAACACCTTCTTCAAGACCACTCACCCGCCGGTGATCGAACTGTCCGAAATGCTGGCCGGAGTGGCGCCCGAGCACATCAACATGGTCATGTACAGCGGCTCCGGGTCTGAGGCCAACGACACCAATTTGCGCCTGGTTCGCACCTATTGGGCGTTGCAGGGCAAACCATCGAAGAAGGTGGTGATCAGCCGCAAGAACGCCTATCACGGCTCCACCATGGCCGGCGCCTCGCTCGGCGGCATGGGCGCCATGCACAGCCAGGGCGGACTGCCGATCCCGGATATTCACCACATCGACCAGCCTTACTGGTTCGGCGAAGGCATGAAGTCCGGCATGACCGAGGACGAGTTCGGCCTCTGGGCAGCCCGCGAACTCGAGCGCGCCATCGAGGAAATAGGCGAGGAAAATGTCGCCGCCTTCATCGCCGAGCCGATCCAGGGCGCCGGTGGCGTCATCGTCCCGCCAGCCACCTACTGGCCCGAAGTCAAACGCATTCTCGAAAGCCGCGAAATCCTGTTCATCGCCGACGAAGTCATCTGCGGTTTCGGCCGCACGGGTGAATGGTTCGGTTCCGATTATTATGAACTCAAGCCCGACCTGATGACGATCGCAAAGGGTCTGACCTCGGGCTACCTGCCGATGGGCGGTGTTCTGGTTTCCGACGAGATCGCCGAAGTCCTGCACCGCGAGGGCGTCGAGTTCTTCCACGGCTACACCTATGCAGGCCATCCTGCCTGCTGCGCGGCCGCCATCACCAATCTTGCCATCATCAAGCGCGAGGGCCTGGTTGAGCGGGTCCGTGAGCATATCGGACCCTATTTCCAGAAACGCTGGAAGGCGCTGGAGGAGCATCCGCTGGTTGGCCAGGCCCGCGGGCTCGGCATGTTCGGCGCCCTGGAACTGGTTCCCGACGAGAAAGACCTGACGAAGCGCTTCGGCAATGTCGGCAAGGTCGGGACCATCACCCGCGACCATTCCTTCGCCAACGGGCTGGTAATGCGCGCGGTGGGCGATGCGCTGATCATCTCGCCGCCGCTGACCATCAGCGAAGAAGAAGTCGATGTCCTGATTGCGTCCGCCAAGAAGACACTCGACGAGGCTTGGGCCGATGTCCGCAAGCAGGGCCTTGCCTGAGCCGGGCTGCGGCCGAATTTAACCTTTACGCTTAAGCTTAACGCCGGGTTGTCAGACCCGGCGTTTCTGTTTGCGCTATGATCCCCGCACCTGCAAAGGAGATCGAGATGCGCGATACCCCGTCAACACCCCGGACAATTCAGAGCGGCGACCGCAACGGATTGCTGGATTTGCTGCGCTTTGGTGCCGCCCTGATGGTCGCGGTCTATCATTTCCTGTATCGCGGCGGTCAGGATGGCATTTATCTCGATTACGCCTTCGGTTCCGTTGGCGAATCCGTTTCACTGGGCTATCTCGGCGTCAATCTGTTTTTCATGATCTCCGGTTTTGTCATCATCTGGTCGGCGTCGGGGCGCGACTGGTACGCGTTTTCGATCAGCCGCCTTGCGCGGCTCTACCCTGCGCATCTCGTCGCCATGACAATCAGCTTTCTGGTGATGGCCTGGTGGGCGCAGCCGCCCTACACGACCGATATTTTCCAATGGTTGGCAAACCTGACCATGCTGGCGCCGATCTTCGGGGCCGATTTCATGGATGGCGCCTACTGGTCCATCGTCATCGAGATCATCTTCTATGGCTGGGTGGTGATCGGATTGTTTTCCGGTTTCCTTCCCCGCCACACCGACAGGGCCGTAGCCATCTGGATGATGCTTGTCATGATCAACAACATCGTTTTGGGATCGCGCCCGGTCGAGCTCTTGTTCCTGACCGAGTACGGCAGCTATTTCGCTCTCGGCGCGATGGTCTGGCGGATCTCGTCGATGGGGGGCAGCGCCTTGCGCTGGGTAACCGCGGGACTGGCCCTGCTCATGACCTTTCATGCGGCCGAAGTGCAGCGGCTTGATGTGATCGCCCGGCTTGGCGAGGCCTCGAGCGCTCAACTGGTAGCGCTCTCCAATGCCGCAATCATTGCCCTGTTCGCGTTGGCCGCAGTTTATGGCCGCCATATCAAGGCCGGCCCGTGGATCCTGGCGCTGGGTGGTATCAGCTACCCGTTCTACCTGATCCATCAGAACGTCGGCTACATCCTGATGAACATCACCGGCCCGGCAATCGGCAAATGGGCTGCGTTCGCGCTGGCGACGGCTCTGACGCTGGCTGTGAGCTGGTGGATCTATGCCCGGGTCGAGCCTGTCGGACGATCGATCATCCGCATGCTGTTCCAGCCGGCCGCCCGCTTTCTGCCGCGGACCGTGTCGCGATACCCCGCGCCAGCCGAATAATGGCGATAAGACGCGGGGAATAACAAGAAGGGGCGGCCAATGTAGCCGCCCCCGCTTTGTTGTCTGTGTTCAGGGAAGACCGGCTTACTGCGGAAGCTGGTCGTCGATGCCCTTGACGTAGAAGTTGAGACCGGCAAGTTCGCCGTCTTCGGCAACCGCGCCGTCGGCCAGCCACTCGGAGCCGTCCTGCTTCATGATCGGACCGGTGAACGGGTGCAGTTCGCCCGACTTGATCTTGGCCGCGGTTTCTTCCGCCATCGTCTTCACATCGTCAGGCATGTTGGTGAACGGTGCCATCACCACGTGACCGTCGGCCATTCCGCCCCAGGTCGCGCTCTGCTCCCAGGTGCCGTCCAGCACAGCCGAGATCCGCTCGAGATAGTACGGGCCCCAATCGTCGACGATTGCCGTAAGCTGGGTTTCCTTGCCGAAGGCAATCATGTCGGAGGCCTGGCCGAAGGCGTGCGCACCGCGCTCCGCCGCCACCTGCATCGGTGCGGTGGAATCGGTGTGCTGGGTCAGGATGTCTGCACCCTGATCGAGCAGCGCCTTGGCAGCGTCGGCTTCCTTGCCCGGGTCGAACCAGGTGTTGACCCACACGACCTTGAGCTTGAAATCCGGGTTGACCGACTGCGCGCCGAGCATGAACGAGTTGATGCCCTGGACCACTTCCGGAATCGGGAACGAGGCGATATAGCCGGCGGTGCCCGACTGGGACATCTTCGCAGCGATCTGGCCGATCACGTAACGGCCCTGGAAGAACTTGGAATCATAGGTTGCGACATTGGCGTGTTCGCGCTTGTAGCCGGTGGCGTGCTCGAACTTCACATCCGGGAAGTCCTTGGCGACCTTGTTGGTCGGATCCATGTAGCCGAACGAAGTCGTGAAGATGATGTTGCAGCCCGAGCGCGCGAAGCGCTCGATGGCGCGCTCGGAATCCGCACCTTCCGGCACGCTTTCGAGATAAGCCGTCTCGACCTTGTCGCCGAGCTTTTCTTCGACGTACTGGCGGCCCTGGTCGTGCTGGTAGGACCAGCCGAAGTCTCCCACGGGGCCGACATAGACGAAACAGGCCTTGACCTTGTCCATGCCCGCAGCACTTGCCGGGACGGCGATGCCGGCGAGCGCTGTGGCCGCGGCAAGGAGAAGAAACGTCTTTTTCATTGGGTTCACCCTGTCTGGTTGGTTGTTGACATCATGCCGGGGTTTTTTGCCTACCTTTCCGGCACAAAGGATTTGCCGAGCGATGCCGGCGTGTTGATGAGCGTCATCCTGCGATTCAGCGATATGATCACCAGTACCGCAATCGTGGCGAGATAGGGAAGAGCCGAAAGGAATTGCGACGGAATTCCAAGGCCCAGCGCTTGGGCGTGCAGCTGCCCGATCGAGACCGCTCCGAACAGGTAGGCGCCCGCCAGCACCCGGCTTGGCCGCCAGGAGGCAAACACCACCAGCGCCAGCGCAATCCAGCCACGCCCGGCGGTCATGTTCTCCACCCATTGCGGCGTGTAGACGATGGACAGATGCGCTCCGGCGAGCCCGGTGCAGGCGCCGCCGAACATCACCGCCAGATAGCGGGTCCGAACCACCTTCACCCCCAGCGCATGCGCCGATGTATGACTGTCGCCGATTGCCCGCAGCCTGAGACCGGCACGGCTTTTGAACAGGAACCAGTTCACCCCGATGACGGCGATGATCGAGGTGTAGAAGATCGGGTCCTGATTGAAGAGCAGCCGTCCGATGAACGGAATCTCTGACAGAAACGGAATTGGAATCGCGGCCAGCTTCAAGCCGGGAAGTCCGATAAAGGCCTCGCCGATCATGCCTGACAATCCGAGCCCGAGAATGGTCAGCGCAAGCCCCGTCGCCACCTGGTTGGCGACCAGCGTCAGCGTCAGGAAGCCGAACAGCAGCGAAAACAGCGCGCCGGCAACCAGTCCGCCGATGGCGCCCAGTCCCGCCGAACCGGTCAGCTGGGCAATGGCAAAGGCTGCCACCGCGCCCATGATCATCATGCCTTCGACACCGAGATTGAGAACGCCGGAGCGCTCGACAACCAGTTCCCCGATCGCCGCCAGCAGAAGCGGCGTTGCCGCGGTCATGATGGTCAGCAATATCGCCTGGGTCATGTCCATCACGCGGCACTCCCTTTTTGTGCCGCGCCGAACACCAGCCGGATGCGGTAATGGATCAGCGTGTCGCAACCGAGCACGAAGAACAGCAGCAGGCCCTGGAACAGTCGGGTGACCTTGTCGGTAATGCCGATCGAGATCTGCGCCGCCTCGCCGCCAAGATAGGTCAGCGCCAGGATCAGGCCGGCGGCGACAATGCCCAGCGGATTGAGCCGTCCGAGAAAGGCCACGATGATGGCGGTGAAGCCATAACCGGGCGAAATCACCGGGCGCAGCTGGCCGATGGCGCCGGAGACTTCCGAAATGCCGGCAAGGCCTGCAAGCGCACCGGAGAGAAGAAAGGCGAAATACACCATCTTCTTGTCGGAGAAGCCGGCAAACCGCCCTGCCCGCGCCGACTGGCCGAGCACCGTTATCTCGAAGCCCTTGAGCGTCCGGCGCATGACGAACCACAACACGATCGCCGCGATCAGCGCGAAACCGAAGCCCCAGTGGGTCTTGCCGGTCTCGATGATCCGCGGCAGCACCGCACTGTCGGCGAAGTTGCGGGTTTCGGGAAAGTTGAAGCCTTCCGGGTTGCGCCACGGGCCGCGCACGGTCCAGTCGAGCAGCAGTTGCGCGACATAGACCAGCATCAAGCTGGTCAGGATCTCGTTGGTGTTGAGCCGCGCCTTGAGAAATGCCGGGATCGCGGCATAGGCAGCCCCGCCGATCATCGCGAAAATGAGCATCAACGGCAGCACCAGTGGCGATTCCCAGCCATGAAACACCACCGGCAGCACCGAACCGGCCATGGCCCCGATGATGAACTGGCCCTCGGCGCCGATGTTCCAGTTGTTCGACCGGTAGCAGACCGACAGGCCGACGGCGATCAGGATCAGCGGCGCCGCCTTGATCGCCAGCTCATGCAGCGACCAGACCTCGGTCAGCGGCTCGATGAAGAAGCTGTAGAGCGCCGACACCGGATCCTTGCCCAGCGACAGGAACAGGATGATCCCGGCAACCAGTGTCAGCCCCAGCGCAATGAAGGGCGACAGGATCGAAAACAGCGAAGACATGTTTTCGCGCTTCTTGAGTTCAATGCGCATCGATGGCCTCCGCATGAGCATGGCCGGTTCCATCGTGAAAACCGCCCATAAGCAAGCCGATGCGTTCACGCGTCATCGACACGGCGGGTTCGGGAGCGGAAAGCCGCCCTTCGTTGATCACGGCAATACGGCTTGCAATTTCAAAGACTTCATCAAGGTCCTGGCTGATCACGACAACGGCGGAGCCGCTTTTGGCGAGATCGATCAGGGCCTGCCGGATGCGGCTTGCGGCACCCGCGTCAACGCCCCAGGTCGGCTGGTTGACCACCAGCACCACCGGTTGCCGGTCGAGTTCGCGCCCGACGATGAATTTCTGCAGATTGCCACCCGACAGCGAGCCCGCCGCAGGATCCTCGCCCGATTTGCGCACATCCATGACCTCGCAAATGCGCTTGGCCGCGGTCGACACGGCACCGGTGTTGATCAGCCCCAGCGGCCCGCCGGAGAGGAACGCCGAACGGTCCGACGCATGGCGCGACAGCACCAGATTGGCAGTCAGCGGCATTTCGGTTACCGCGGCGTGGCCATGCCGTTCTTCCGGCACGAAACCGCAGCCCATCAGCCGCCGTTCGCTGATCCCCTTGCGTCCGACCGCCTGGCCGCGGATGCGGATTGCATCGGGGTCACCGACCCGGTCCTCGCCGGACAGGACATCGAACAGTTCGCTTTGACCGTTTCCGGCAACGCCGGCGATCGCCACCACTTCCCCTGCCCGCACCGACAGGTCGATATCTTTCAGTGCGACCGCGAACGGGGATCGCGACGGCGCGCTCAGCTTGTTGATTTCAATCAGCACCTCGCCCGGTTCACCCAGACCCGCACCGGAGATCTCGGCCACTTCGCCGCCCACCATCATGCGCGCCAGCGATGACGGCGTTTCCTGCCGCGGGTCACACGCGCCGGTGACCTTGCCGTGGCGCAGGACCGTAGCGCGGTCGCAGATGCGTTGAACCTCCTCGAGCCGGTGGCTGATGTAGAGCACCGACCGGCCTTCGGCCTTCAGCTTGGCCAGCGTTTCAAACAGCTTATCGGCTTCCTGCGGGGTCAGCACCGAGGTCGGCTCGTCAAGAATGATCAGTTCCGGGTTCTGCAGCAGCGCCCGCACGATCTCGATGCGCTGGCGTTCGCCGACCGACAGGTCCGCGACATGGGCGGATGGATCGAGCGGCAGGCCATATTCGAGCGAGAGCCGCCGCGCTTCTTCGGAAATCCGGTCAATTGGAACGTTGCCATCAAGCGCAAGCGCGATGTTTTCCGCGACCGTCAACGCCTCGAACAGCGAGAAATGCTGGAACACCATGCCCACGCCGGTGGCGCGCGCCTCGCCGGGGCTGCCGATCCGAACCGGCTGGCCCTTCCACAGGATTTCGCCGCCGCTCGGGTCGAGAACGCCGAACAGCATCTTCACCAGCGTTGATTTGCCGGCGCCGTTTTCGCCAAGCAATGCATGGACTTCGCCGGGGGCGATGGCGAGATCGATGGCGTCGCACGCCCGCAAGCTCCCGAACAGCTTGGTCAGCCCTCTTGTTTCCAAAAGCGGTGTGTCGGTTTGCTGGTCTTGCACGTTACCCCCCTGTCGTCCTCATCCCCGGAGCCGCCTTCTTTTGAGGCGGTTTTGTCCGGAAGCACGAGAAACAAGCTTCACCATGTGGCCCTGAAATTCAAGGGGACGGGATTGCCCCGGGTCATCGTCATCAGGCCCTATCAAACGCAATTATTGTGCGCCGCACAAGGGGGATCGGATCGAAAACATCAAGCAGTTTCAGGGAACCGCAATGTCTGCGCTTCGCACGAAGCGCAGACTGCGGGTGTTTCTCAAATTAATCTTGAGAGTGTTTCAAACATGAAATCCCGGATCTGCCGGCCCCTGGCTGTCCGCTCGGACGACCGGAGCCAATGGATCAGGGCAGCAGAACCGTGGTGCCCGTGGTCTTGCGCCCTTCCAGATCCGCATGCGCGCGGGCTACCTCGGCAAGCGGGTAGCGCTGGTTGACATCGATCTTGACGACACCGCGGGAGACCACGTCGAACAGAGCGTTTGCCGAGGCTTCGAGGTCTGCGCGGCTGGCGATGTAGGTGAACAGGGTGGGACGGGTCGCAAACAACGATCCCTTCTGGGCCAGGATACCGATGTTGAACGGCTCGATCGGTCCCGACGACTGGCCGAAGCTGGCCCAAAGTCCACGCGGACGCAGGCAATCGAGCGAGCCAGGGAAAGTGTCCTTGCCGACCGAATCATAAACAACGTCGCAGCCCTTGCCGCCGGTGATCTCCTTGACCCGCTCGACGAAATTCTCGGTCTGGTAGTTGATCACATGATCATAGCCATGGGCCGATGCGAGCGCGGCTTTTTCCGCCGAACCGACCGTGCCGATGACCGTGGCGCCAAGCGCCTTGGCCCATTGGCCGACAATCAGCCCGACGCCGCCGGCAGCCGCATGATAGAGGATGGTGTCGCCGGGCTGCACGTCATAGGTCCGCCTGAGCAGGTATTCGGCGGTCATGCCCTTGAGCATCATGCCGGCCGCCACGTCGAGCTCGATGCCATCGGGCACCTTGACGATCTTGTCCGCCGCGATCACCCGCTCCTGCGCGTAGGCGCCGATGGGGCCGGCATAGGCAATCCGGTCGCCAACCTGAAATAGCGTCACGCCGTCGCCAATTGCGGTGACGACGCCTGCGCCTTCATTGCCTGGGACCAGCGGCAGGCCGTTGGGCGCCGGGTACAGTCCGGTGCGGAAATAGACATCGATGAAGTTCAGACCGACGGCTTCCTGGCGGATGCGTACCTCTCCCGGTCCGGGGGCGCCGACGCTGTGATCGCGCCACTCCAGAACTTCCGGACCGCCGTGCTTTGAAACAAGGATTGCTTTCATCTCGGTATTCTCCAGTAGGACATGGGGCGTAAAATCGGGGGTGCCGGCAATCGCCTAGACCGGCGGCCGGCCACCCAGGCGGGGAAACAGCTGCATGATCCCGCCAATGACAAAAAGATATCCGCCGGTCAGCATCACGGCCCACATCAGCCATTCCGGACTGTCGAAATGCAGAAGCAGCGCATAGCCCGATAGCACCGACCAGATGGTGAAAATCGTCAGGTTGACCGGCCTGAGCCGGACAACCCGCACCGGGTGCAGGAAGTTGATCGGCAGAAAGGTCATGAACACCGCCGCAAGCACGATGGCAAAGGCGACGGCCTCTGACGGATTGGTCACGAACAGGGTGAACACAAGCATGTTCCAGACAACCGGGAAGCCGGAGAAGAAGTTCTCGTCCGTCTTCATGCCCATGTCGGCATAGTAGATCGCACTCGATACCACGATCAGGCCGGCGGCGACAAAGGACAGTGGCTCGCCGATCATGCCGCTCTGGTAAAGCGCAAATGCCGGGATCAGCACGTAGGTGACGTAATCGATCACGTTGTCGAGCATGTCGCCGGACCAGTTCGGCAGCACTTCCTTGACGTTGAGCTTGCGCGCAATCGGTCCGTCGATGCCGTCGATCAGCATGGCAACGGCAAGCCACCACCACAGATCGACAAAACGGCTTTCTGCAGCAGCGACAAGCGCCAGAAACGCCATGAACGATCCGCTGGCGGTCAGGATGTGAACTGAAAACGCCCTGATCTCCGCGTAGGGAACGCGGCGGTATTTAAATGGAAGCTTCATGCCGCCAACGCCTCCCAGCGCGATCTCAGTTCGGGCCACTCCAGTCGAGCGCACAGATTTCTGCCGAGCGTCCGGCGAAATTCCAGTTGCGGCCAAAGGCGCGCAATTTGGACTTTTCCGATTTTGCCACGATGATTTCCGGAGCGATCCAGTATTCCGAATTGGAGATCACCGTATCCTCGCCGTGGGTCTTGCCCGGGATCGGTGAGATCACGCCGTCGATGATCTTCGGGATCTTGACGATGCGCTTCTTGTCCTCGACCTCGTAGCTGATCGGTTGCTGTTGGACGCCGAGGAAATTGCCGACGAGGATCGACAGCAGCGATGTCGTGCCGCCGGCCTTGCCGGTGAAGATCTTGGTGAAGGCCTTGGTGGCGTAGATCGAGGCGCGCTTGTCGACAAACAGCCCGGCGGTCCAGTTGCCGCGGCTCATGTAGCCCGGAATTTCCATGATCAGGCCGAGGTTAAGGCCCGAAAGATCGGTGTCGCCATAATAGCCGTTGTCGATCCGGAACCCGGCCCAGGTCTGGCAATAGCCCTCGGTGGGAGGATGCTGGCCAAGTGAAATCACACAGGGGCAGAAAACGGTGCAATTGCACGACAGCACCAGTTCACCCTTCAGAGCCCATTCTACATCAGCCATGCACGTCTTCTCCCAAAATACACAATCGCTATGTCAAGGCGCCCCAAAGCAGCGCTGCTCCCCAAAGGCATACTATCGCGCCGCCGGCTTTCGTTGTCACCCGTCCTGCGCCGGTTTTCTCCAGAAATGTAAACAGCGTCAGCGCCGCCATCCAGACCACATTCATGCTGCCGACCGCAAGCATGATCAACATCAGCGCCCAGCAACAGCCCAGGCACCAGACCCCCTGCTCCATGCCAAGCCCGAACACGCCACGCACGCTGCTTTGCCAGCGGGCAAACAGGGTTGTGAACGGGTTGCGGCACTTGGTCAGGCAGGCCTGCTTGAGCGAGGTGAACTGGTAGAGCCCGGCAAACACCAGAATGATCCCGGCGATCACGCCCTTGACCGGCCCGGTTGCCGCCCCACCGGTGATCTGCATGATCGCCAGGTGGATGAGCGTGAAGGCAATGGCGGCGATCGCCCAGACAAACAGGTAGCCGGCGGTCAGAATGGCTGTATGCACCGCAGGCTTTCCGTTTGCCGCCGCGGTGTCGGCAATCTCGGCATAGGTGCGAATCATCGGTGCGGCAGTCGGCAGCATCATGGCTGCGGACATGGCAAACCACATCACGTAAAGCGCAATGGCCACGGTCAGGAATGATCCGCTGGCAAGCAGATCGCCCGAATCGCCGGACAGGCACAGATCGGCGATGGTGGCGGCAAATGAACCCGGCTCCACCGGAAGAAAGCGTGAAATGAGCGACATGCCCGGCCCCAGCGGACGTGGCGAGCCTTCGAACTGCACGATCGAACCGGCCATCGACATCAGGAACCACCAGGCAATGGCAGCCGTGAGGATCACCATGGCCAGGACAGGCCACAGCGGGCGGCGCGCCAGCCTGGCGATCGTCCGACCGGACCGGTCCAGCTGGTCAAACCGGCCGTCGAGCGGGTCCGTCTTGTCGCGGGGACTGAACATGCGCCAATTGATCCTATGGAGTTCGTTGGTCCGGGGATGTAAAGGATGCGAGGACCAATAGGCAATGCGCAACTCTCTGAAAGGGCGAAGAATTGCAGGAGCAGTATGACATCGCGGTCGTCGGTGGCGGTCTTGCCGGCTCTGTAGCCGCGCTCGCAGCGGCGGCTGAAGGCTGGCGGGTTGCGTTCATCGCCCCGCCGCCACCGCGCCAGGACGGGCGAACCACGGCGCTGTTGTCGGAATCGATTGACCTGCTCGACAGGCTCGGGGTCTGGGAAGAGATCCGCTCCGTATCGGCCCCCTTGCGCACCATGCGCATCCTTGATGGCACCAAGCGGCTGTTTCGGGCGCCGCCGGTGTCCTTCCGCTCCAGCGAAATCGATCTCGACGCATTTGGCTACAACATCCCCAACCAGCCTCTGTTCGATGTGCTGCAGGCGGCAACCCGTCAATCAGACCTGATCGATCGCTTCGAAAGCCCGATGGTGGAGGCGGACCAATCCGACGATGCGGTGACGCTGGCCTTGGAGGACGGAACCCGGATCACCGCCCTCGCTGCCCTTGCCGCTGATGGCCGGGGCTCGAAGCTGCGCGAAGCCATCGGCATCAGGGTCAGGACATGGTCCTACCCGCAAACCGCTCTGGTGATGAATTTCTCCCACGGTATCGGCCATGCCGACACCTCGACCGAGTTCCACACCGAACAGGGCCCGTTCACCCAGGTGCCGCTGCCGGGCAACCGCTCCAGCCTGGTCTGGGCGGTCAATCCCGGAGACGTCGAGGCCATCCGCGCCCTGCCCCGCGATAAACTGAACCTGGAAGTCGAAACCCGGATGCGGTCGATCCTCGGCGCGGTCGAGGTTGAAGGCGACATCCAGGCATGGCCGCTATCGAGCCTGCTTGCGGACAGTTTCGGCAAGGGCCGCACCATGCTGGTGGGCGAGACCGGACACGCCTTCCCGCCGATTGGCGCACAAGGGCTCAATCTCGGGCTTCGCGACATCATGCAGGCAATCCAAGCCCTCCGCGATGCAGGCGGCACCGGTCACGTGCAACAGGCGGTTGATGCGTTCAACCGGCAGCGCCGGACCGATGTAACCAGCCGCACCGCCGGTGTCGATCTGCTCAACCGGGCGCTGTTGAGCTCGTTCCTGCCGGTCCAGGCGCTGCGGGCCGGCGGCCTTGCAGCACTTTCGGCGGTCCCGCCGCTCAGGCTCCTGGCCATGCGTGAAGGCATGACCCCGGGATGGCGCAAGACCGCGAGCGGTGGTTCACAGCCGCCTCGCGGATAATGTAAGAATATAAGAATAAGCTGCAAAGCATTGGCAGGAATGCGTATTCTCTCGGAATAATGCGATTCTGGGGAAGTCTGTCTCGGCCTTAGCCGGGAAACAGGTCGGGCGGCAGGGTTCCGCTGGTGATCAGCCAGAGCAAGGCCGAAACGGTGCCGACGCTGGTCACCGTTGTCACCAGCACGGTGGCGGAGGCGCGCTCCACCCAGGTCGAATACTGCTGCGCGATCACGAACACGTTGGTGGCGGTTGGCAGCGAGGCGAGCAGCACGGCGGTGTAGACCCAGACCGGCTCGAAATCACCGATCAGACTCAGTCCCACATACATCATCACCGGATGCGCGATCAGTTTCATCGGCACGATGAAGCCGAGTTCGACCGGTACCCGCTTGAGCGGCCTGAGCGCCAGCGTCACCCCCATGGCAAACAGCGCGCAAGGAGCTGCGGCCTGCGCCAGGTAGTCGATCAGGCGTCCGACCGGCAGCGGCGGAACGAATTCCAGCCACGCCGCCGCGACACCGACCACGGTGGCAAGGATGAACGGGTGAAAGGCGATCTTGCGTGTCACCCCGAGCGCCAGGGCGCCCGCGCTGCGGTGGTCGCCACCGGCGAGCGCCATCATCATCGGCGCAATGGTGAAATGCATGATGTTTTCAAAGCAGAAGATCAGCGCAACTGGTACCGCAGCCGGTTCGCCGAAGGCCAGGATGGCGATACCCGGCCCCATATAGCCGATATTTCCGTAAGCACCGGCAAGCCCCTGCACCGTGGCCTCGCCGATCGGCGCGCGGCGGATCAGGATGCTTGCCGCAAACACAAGCGCAAACACCGTGTAGGTCACGACCATGCTGGTCAGCACGTAATCCCAGCGTGCCAGCTGCTCGATCGGCGTCCGCGACAGCAGTTTGAAGAACAGCGCCGGCAGCGAGACATAGATGATGAAGGTATTGAGCCAGCCCATCGCCTCATGCGGCTGCTTGGTAATCCGCGCGGCGATGTAGCCAAGCAGGATCAGGCCGAAAAAAGGCAACACCAAACCCGTGATTTCAGCCATGCTTGCTACCCATAAAAGCTATTAATACAATGCGTCGGCCTTTGCAGGGGGTAGGTTCCCGGCGCATCGCCGTCAAGGCCAAAACAGTTGAACTTCTGGTCAAACTCCCCACTTATAGGGTCAAAGGAAGGACGACATGCAGCTCAGACAAGCCAAGTTTCACATCGGCCAGATCGTCAAGCACCGGATATTTCCGTTTCGCGGCGTGATTTTCGACGTTGATCCGGTCTATGCCAATACCGATGAATGGTGGAATGCCATTCCCGAAAACGTCCGTCCGAGCAAGGACCAGCCGTTCTATCACCTGCTGGCCGAAAACGATGAGACCGAATATGTCGCCTATGTCTCGGAGCAGAATCTTCTGATCGATGACAGCGAACAGCCGGTCCGCCATCCCCAGATTGCCGAGCTCTTCGACGCCAAGGTCGATGGTGTCTACAAGCCCAAGGAACGGATCAGTCACTGACCCGGACTGGCGCTGCCCGGGATAGAGGCTGCGCTGGCTTGGGTTTGAAATGAAAAAGGCCCGGATGCGGTGGCGCATCCGGGCCTTTTTTCAGTTCAGGACTGAGCCAATCAGTTCTTCTTGGCTGCTGCCTGTGCGTCTTCAAGCTTCTTGCGGGCTTCCTCGGCCTTCTTCTGCATTTCTTCCTGCAGCAGGCGCTGACGTTCCTGCAGCTCGGACTGGGCGATCGGCTCGCCGTCCCATGCCTGGGTAAAGCCTTCGAGCGAAATCTTCAGCGGGTTCGGCGTACGCTGGTAGTTGACCGAGGTCAGAACCAGTTCGCCACCCTTCTTGTAGGATGCGATCATGGCGTCGGTGAGCAGGATTTCGGCCACGCAGGTTTCCGGCATGCAGATCGCATACTCGACGCGCTGGGCCTGGCCACCGTCGACCTGCAGGTTGACGCCCGGCTGGATCAGGCGCGCGGTCGGAACTGTGACCTGAAGGATCATCCGGTTGACCTTGCCGGTCACATTGATCAGGCCGATTGCGGTCAGCAGCTGACCCGTCGGTGCGGTAACGATATTCTGCACGACGCAGACATCATTGTCTTCCTGCTTGGTGCAGGTCTTGTACCATCCCTGGTTGGCGCCCTGCGCCAAAGCGGTTGCCGGAGCGAATGCGGCGGCGACGCCGACCGACATGATGGCTGCGAAAAGGGTCTTTGTGGTGGCGTTCATTTGCTTCTTATACTCCTGAAATGCGGCCCCGGGGCAGCGTACGGTTCGCGCGGTTTCCGCGCCCTCATGTATATATCGCGCCTTCTCGATTGGAAATGCGGCGACAGCAAGGCTTGTTTCGGGTTCCTGTTAACGTGTGAATGCACCAATATCCAGCCCGGAGATACGGTTGGGCTCAAAAAAACCGCCGCATTGGTCTTCCAAGGTGGCCTGCCAGCCGGGCCGCGTATATCGTCTGGCAATGAATCGCCGACTTGTCGGAATGCAAGAACCATGCACCGTACCGGGAGATAAAGCATGAAGCGTTTGCTCGCAATTATGGCTGTCATGGCGGGTGCCGCAATCGGCGGGTTGACCAGCGCCGGCGCCGAGCCGGTCCATGGCATTGCCATGCATGGCGAGCCCGCGCTGCCTGCCGGTTTCACCCACCTGCCCTATGTCAATCCGGATGCCCCCAAGGGCGGCAAGGTGACCTACGGCGTCGTCGGCACCTTCGACAGCGTCCGGCCGTTTATCGTCAGGAGCATGCGCACCCATGCCCGCGGCGTGGTCGACCCGGTCTTCGGCAATCTCATCTACGAGACCCTGATGCAGCGCTCCCAGGATGAGCCGTTCACGCTCTACGGGCTGCTTGCGGAAACCGTTGAGTGGGACGAGGAGCGCAGCTTCATCCAGTACAACATCAATCCCGCTGCCCGTTGGTCCGACGGTGAGCCGGTCACCGCCGATGACGTGATCTTCTCCATGGAATTGCTGCGGGACAAGGGCCGCCCGCCCTACTCCACCCGCCTCAGCCGCGTTGCCAGCATGGAAAAGGTCGGCCCGCTGTCGGTGAGGTTTACCTTCAACGATCAGTCCAACCGCGAATTTCCGCTGATCCTGTCGCTGTCGCCGGTGCTGCCAAAGCACGCGACCGACGCCGAGACCTTCGATCAGTCGACGCTCGAGCCCGGCATCGGCTCCGGCCCCTATCTGATCATCGAAATCAAGCCGGGCGAACGCATCACCTTCAAGCGCCGCGACGACTATTGGGCCAAGGATATGCCGATCAAGCGCGGGACCGACAATTACGACGAGATCGCGGTTGAATATTTCCTGTCGGAAACCTCGCAGTTCGAGGCGTTCAAGAAAGGCGTTTTCGACGTCTACCCGGATGGCTCCGCCACCAACTGGGCCCGTGGCTATGGTTTTCCCGCCGTCGCCTCCGGTGAAATTCTTCGCAAGGAATATGAAAGCCAGACCCCTTCGGGCATGTACGGCTTCGTGTTCAACACCCGCAAGCCGCTGTTTGACGATGTCCGGGTGCGCCGCGCGCTGACCATGCTGTTCGATTTCGAATGGGCCAACCGCAGCCTCTATGACAACACCTACACGCGCACCCACTCGTTCTGGGACGGCTCGGACCTGTCGAGCTACGGCAAGCCTGCCGACGCGCGTGAACGCGAGATCCTGGCGCCGTTTCCCGATGCGGTCTCCGCCGATGTTCTCGACGGCACCTGGGTCTTGCCGGTGACCGACGGGTCGGGCCGTGACCGCAAGCTGCAGCGCGCCGCGTTGACGCTCTTGCAGGAGGCCGGCTACCGGATCGACAACGGCCGGTTGCTTGATCAGGCCGGAAAGCCGTTCGCGTTCGCCCTGATGACCCAGAACGAGGGCCAGGAAAAGCTCGCGGTCGCGTTTCAACGCTCGCTTGCAGCCCTTGGCATCGAGATGTCGATCCGCACGGTCGACGACGCGCAGTACCAGCAGCGTTCGCAGACCTACGATTACGACATGATCATGAAAGCCTATACATCGTCGCTGTCGCCGGGAGCCGAGCAGATCAACCGCTGGGGCTCGGCTTCACGCGACCTGCAGGGCACGTTCAATTTCGCCGGTGCCGCCAGCCCGGCAATCGATGCGGCGATCGACGCCATGCTCAATGCCCGGACGGCCGATGATTTCCGCTCCTCGGTGCGCGCATTCGACCGTGTCCTGCTGTCCGGCCACTACGTCATTCCAGCCTTCCACCTCGGCAAGTCCTGGGTGGCGCACCGCAGCCGTATCGCCGAGCCCGAGGGTGAACCGCCACTTTACGGCTACTATCTGCCGGCCTGGTGGGATACCACCGCCGCACGCTGATTTGATTTCTTGAAGACACCCGAAAGGTGAAAAGTATGACTGTTCCCTCGTTGACCATCGACGTCGTCTCCGATGTCATGTGCCCCTGGTGCTACATCGGCAAGCGCCGGCTCGAGGCGGCACTTGATGAGGTCGGCTCCGAGATCAATGTCGACGTGCGTTGGCGCCCCTACCAGCTCGATCCGACCCTGCCAAAGCAGGGCAAGGACCGGAAGCAGTATCTCGAAGACAAGTTCGGCGGCGCGGACGGCGCCGATCAGGCCTATGCCGCCGTGCGGGCCGCGGGCGCTGAAGAAGAAATCCCCTTCGCCTTCGACAAGATCCCGGTATCGCCCAATACGCTTGACGCCCACCGGCTGATCCGCTGGGCCAGTTCGCTCGGCCTGGAGGCGCAGCAAAAGATGGTGGACGTGCTGTTCAAGGCCTATTTCGAAGAGGGCAAGAACATCGGCGACGATGCGGTGTTGATCGACGCTGCAAAACAGGTTGGTCTCGAAGCCCCCGTGGTCGAAAGGTTGCTTTCCGGCGACGCCGATCGCGACACCGTCAACGCCGAAATCGACCAGGCCCGGCAGATGGGGGTGACCGGCGTGCCGTGCTTCATCATCGACATGCAATATGCGGTCGTCGGCGCCCAGCCGGCCGCGGCACTGGTTGAGGCGATGCGCAGGGTTGCCATTGAAAAGAGCAAGCAGCAGCCCGACGTGGCGTCCTGATCATCCCTTGCCCTGCTTGCCCGGATGCCATGATCGCAACCGGGCGAGACTGCCAGAATCAAGAAGCCCCGGCCTTTCGGTCGGGGCTTTTTTCGTCAACGGGACCGGGAAATCCTATCCCGCCAGTTCGGCCAGGTGGGTCATCACCACCGCAGCGCCATTGAGCCGCTTTTCCGGTGTCGGCAGGTCGCGGATGAACACCACGCTCTGATCCGGCCGGATCTTTGCAAGATTGCCCTGTTTCGAAATGTGCTGCACCAGCCCGGCGGGATTGGGGAATTCCTTGTTGCGGAACTGCACAACCACGCCCTTCGGACCGGCATCGAGCTTTTCGACATTGGCCTTGCGGCACAGTGCCTTGATGAAGACGATCTTGAGCAGATGCTGGACCTCGGTCGGCAACGGTCCGAAGCGGTCGATCATCTCGGCGCCAAAGCCGTCGATGTCGCTGACATCGGTGATTTCGCCCAGACGGCGATAAAGCCCCAGCCGCAGATGCAGATCTGGAACATAATTCTCCGGGATCATCACCGGTGTGCCGACGGTGATCTGCGGCGACCAGCCGGTATCAACCACCTCATCCTCGCCGCGAACCTCGGCCACCGCTTCTTCCAGCATGTGCTGGTAGAGCTCGAAACCGACTTCCTTGATGTGGCCGGATTGCTCCTCGCCAAGCAGATTGCCGGCACCGCGGATGTCGAGGTCGTGGCTGGCGAGCTGGAACCCGGCGCCG
>Ga0189291_100158_pt1 | contig 60036 bp, 51 predicted proteins | sample UW1redminimetaG_FD_130331 | JGI IMG/M metagenome (GOLD analysis project Ga0189291, IMG submission 130331) | Marine microbial communities from the Costa Rica Dome - UW179B-red mini metaG | ecosystem: Environmental > Aquatic > Marine > Oceanic > Photic zone | place: Costa Rica: the Eastern Pacific...
GATCAATGCCACCAACGGCACCGGTCTGCAGTTCGACAATGCCGATGGCAGCCAGTACAATTTCAACGGCACGGTGACGCTGAACGGCGGCGACGCCGGCATCGACATCGTCAACGGCTCGAGCGCCGCGTTCACCTTCGCAAACACCAGCATCACCAGCCCGACCGGGGTTGCGTTCAACATCGACAGCTCGACCATCGCTGCGCTGACCTTCGGTGGTGCGATCACGCAGAACAGTGCTGCATCGGCCTTCGTGTCGACCGGCGGCACGGGTGGGATCCACAGTATATCCGCTGACATTTCAGCCAGCACCGGTGCCGCCACCGCCGTAAACATCACCTCGACCGGCACCTACAATTTTTCCGGCGATCTCGGCCTGGCCACGACGTCGGGCACCGGGTTTTCGGCTTCCGGCGGCGGCACCATCTCGGTCACCGGCGCCAACACCTCGGTCAACACCACCACCGGCACCGCACTGAACCTCAACGGAGTGACGATCGCCGCCGGCGGCATATCGTTTGACAGCATCGGGACCACCGGCGCCACCACGGACGCCGTCAACATCACCGGCACATCCGGCGGCACGGTGACCCTGTCGAGCGTGGCGATCACCGCTGCCGGGGCTGCCAACGGCATCGAGATCAACACTGCGACCAACAATGTCGTCGTCAGCGGCGGCACGGCAAGCGGCCGCGGCGTTCTGATTTCCGGCGGGACGGGAACCGTGACGATCGGCGCCAATGTCAGCGCCAGCGCCGGCTATGCCTTTGTCGTCGAAAACCGCGGTAGCGGCTCGGTGACCATGAACGGCACGGTGGGCAGCAGCTACGGTGCGGTTCAGGTTGCCAGCAATACCGGCGGCACGGTGACCTTCGGCGGCGTGGTGACGGGCACCGGCACCGGCATTTCCATCACCGGCAACACCGGTGGCACGATCGATTTCACCGCGCTGGTCAATCTCGACACGGGCGCCAATGACGGCATTACGCTGAACGGCAACAACGGCGCGGCGATCGACTTTGCAAATGTCGACATCGACACCACTACAGGCACCGGCATAGATGCCACGGGCATCAACAGCAATGTCGACGTCAGCGGCACCGTCGATGTGGCGACATCCGGCAGCCGCGCTTTCGAGTTTACCAGCACCTCGGGGGACTACGACTATTCCGGCGTCACCTCGACCCAGTCCGGCATCAGCGCCCAGGCTTTCACCAATACGCATTCAGGGTCCTACAATCTGGGCACGCACTCGGTGACCAGCCCGGGCGTGAATGCGCTCACCATCGACAGCACGACGATAGATCTGACGTATGCCTCGTTCACCGTCACCGGCACCAACCCGACAGGCCCCGCGGTTCTGATCGATGATGTCAGTGGCAGCCTGACCGTCAATGGCGGCACGATTCGCTCCGATGGGCGCGGCATTGATCTGCAGAATGATGGCGGCGTACCCAACAGCTTTACCCTGACCACGGCGAACACCCAGTTTGTTGTCGGCAACGATGCCATCTTCGCTGAAACCACGACCGCGGGATCGACGCTCAATGTCAATGTCAGTGGCGTCACCGCGGCCTCGGACATCGGCGCCCAGGCCGTCGAGATCGAGTGGGACAATGGCGTCGGCACGGCGGTGATCGATAACAACGTCTTCGACAGCGGCAGCAGCACGACTGGTATCATTGAGCTGGATATGGGCGGAACCGGTATTGTCTCCGCCACCATCTCCAACACCACCATTGCGACCAATCCGAGTGGCGAGGCGATCGATGTCCGGACCTTCGATGCAGCCATCATGAGGCTCCTGATCTCCAACAATACGATTACGTCATCGGGTAGTGACGCGATACGGCTGGAGGCAGAAGACACTTCGAGCCTGAACGCCACTGTGACGAACAATGTGGTTGCCGCCGTCACCAACGGGTCTGGAATTTATCTCGAAGTCAGCGCTGTGGGAGCGCTGGCTTGCCTCGACGCAACCGGCAACAGCAACGGCGCAGCCGGGCCGCCGGCCTCAGGTGTTGGTGGAAATTCCTTTGAACTCGACAATTCCGTCGGCGGCACGTTGCAGATCAGTCAGGCCAACACGACCGCACTGGCTGTTGCAAATTTCGGTACCGTCGCCGATGTGACGTCGTTCGGAACGATAACCGGGAATGTTGCCTGCGCGCTACCATGACGGCCTTGACGGTTGATAGGGATCGGTATGAAGGAAGTCGAAAGCAAGTACACGAGCGGAATTTTAAGTTGTAATTTTGTTGCAAGAAATAAAATTGCAGTAAAATACATTTACTATCATGTATTTAATGAGCGCAAAGGTATGTTTATGCGCAAGCAAGTTGTATTTAATTTGGTTTGTGGTAATATTAATTTACATCAATATCTGGAGAAAGCGCATGTCCGAGCCATTTATCGGTGAAATACGCTTGTTCGGTTTCGATTTCGCACCGCGCGGCTGGTCATTTTGCGCGGGGCAGATTCTGCCAATCAGCACCAACAGCGCACTGTTTTCCCTGCTCGGTACGTTCTATGGCGGTGACGGGCGAACCACCTTTGCCCTGCCGGATTTGCGCGGAAGGGCTGCTATTGGTCACGGTAGGGGACCAGGATTGACGGAGCGCAAAACGGGCCAGACAGCCGGGGCAGAAAACGTCACCTTGAATCTCGAGCAAATGCCGAGGCACAACCACACGCTGGGCGCGGTAACCGGCACCGCGACACTGAATGCCGTCAGCGATGGGGGGGACGCCTCCGATCCCACCGGAAACTACGTGGCGGCCCTGGATGACGCCTACAAGTCGGCGGGCACCGAAGTTGCCATGAACGCGAATTCCGTGTCGGTCAATCTGACCGGCGGTACCGTCAGCAACACCGGCAACGGCCAGGGGCACGACAACATGCAACCCTCTCTGGTCGGAAATTATTGCATAGCGCTTGTCGGGATTTTTCCGTCGCGCAGTTGAGCAATTTCGGTCGTCCTATCGCTTTGACAAGGAGCGCAGCCATGAGTGAGGCGCAAGAAACGACAGACGGAATGCCGGAGTCCGGCGGTCCGCTCATCGCAGAACCCGGCGCCCCCCCTTTCATCGAGCTCTCGCGGCTGATGGTAGTTGGTATCGACAATCAGAATCACGACAGGCTTGTCTGGAAAGCGCAGGCGAGCATGAACGGGCCCTGGGAATCGAAGTGGCGCCAGATCAACGACAGGGGCTACAGTGTCATGTGCACGGGCGTGACGAAGGGCGGCTATGTCGCCGTCGTAGCGCAGACGAGAGACGGCGGCGAGGTTCACTATATCGACGAGGCCACCGACAGCCCCGGCCAAAAGACACGATGGAACGATCCCGTCAACCTCGGTTTGCCGAAGGGTGTGTCGAGCTTTGTCCACCTGGCGATGGGGCGCGATATCGACGGCCGGATCGAGATTTTTGGCATCGACAATGCCACCGGTGACGTCTGGTGGATTTACCAGAACCCGTCTAGGATCGTCGAAAAGACCATTGAGGTGGTGCCGCCGGGCCAGACCGAACCGATCACCATAACGGTCAAGGAAAAAGCGCCGCCGGAAAAGCCGTGGAGCACTTGGTTGCTCATAGCCGGCCAGAAAATTGGGCAGATTGCCGTCACCAACGATGCCGATAGCCGGATTATGCTGATTGCGACCGGCGTGGATCCGTCGCAGCGCTCGGTATATCGCAATCAGCAGAGGGACCGGGTCACGCTGACGCCTGAACAGTGGGGCGGCTGGATCCGGATGGACGACGCGGCAAGCGGGGCGGGAACCTCAATGCCCTATGCCATCCTCGACACGGAAAACCGGTTGAATGTTTTTGTCGCCGCCAGCGCTTCCCAGGTGGTGCAATGCCGCCAGGACAAGCCAGGCAGCGAGACCTGGACGCAATGGGTGCGACCGGGAATGACCGAGGCCCGGATAGACGGGGTTGTCGCCGGGATCGATGGTGACGGTCACATCAATCTGGTCGCCATTGATGCCAAGGGCGGCCTTTATTCCACCCAGCAGACCAGTGTCGCCGAGCAGCAATGGTCCGGCTGGGAGAAAATTGCCGAAGCGCCAGGCGTTGGCCAAATGAACCTCGACTACAACCCGGACGGCAGGCTGACCCTGTTCCTCGGGCAGAGCGATACGAATGGCCTGTCCTGTATTTCGCAGTTCGCGCTCAATTCCACCTCCTGGGATGCCGGATGGGCGCCCTTGGCCAGCGGCGGTATTTTTAGATTCGGTGTTGTCCGGGATTTGACGCCGCCGGACGGGGACTGATGTGACCGGTGATCCATTGGCCGGGCGATTTCCGTGCGCCCGGGCGCGCGGTCTTGCCTTCCGGCGAATGCGCGAGGCCGACCTGCCGTTTCTCTCCGCGCTCTATGCGTCGACCCGCTCGGAAGAGATGGCGCAGGCGCCCTGGACCGACGAGCAGCGGGCGCAGTTCCTTCAGATGCAGTTCGATTTTCAGCACAAGCACTATCAGCAACATTATCCCGATGCCGACTTTCTGATGATCGAGCGGGGTGGCTCGGATGTCGGCCGGCTCTACCTGGAGGCATGGGGCGGCGAATTCCGCATCATCGATATTGCGCTGCTGCCGCGGTGGCGCGGGCAGGGGCTCGGCTCCGCCATTCTTGATGATGTGATGCGTCAGGCACGGATCCTTGGCAAGGCGGTCGAGCTCCATGTCGAGAAGAACAATCCCGCCACAAGGCTTTACCGGCGGCTCGGTTTCGAAGCGGTCGAGGACAAGGGCGTCTACGATCTGCTGCGCCGGCCGCCGCCTGCATGACGGTTTTGTGTTGATCTGATTTTACTAGCGGACAATACCATCGCGTCGGCGATGTGATGCTCATGACCCTCGCTTCGGAATGCGGAATATCCGTAGCGGTTTGAGCAGCCTTGCCGCTCCGGTCTCATTCTGATCCTCGGGTTTGGACGGCGCGGTCCGGCTGATCATCGCGCCGCGGCGGATCTCGTCGAATGTGGCCTCGATCAGCGTGTCGAAGCCCCCCTGGTACAGGCCGGACAAAAAACCGATCGTGTTCGCGGCCTCACCGCCAAATTGCCATCCGCAATCTCCAAACCGGCATCCAGAAAGTGTCGGGATTTCTCCACCGGAATAGACCATGGTGCAGTTGGAGAAGCTGCAGTTGAAGAACGATGACCCATCGAGAGCAATCTGGTCGCCGGAAAATTTCCGGTCCTTGAAACTGCCTTTGACATCGCCGGTCATGGTGCTAGCCGGCGGACAGTTTTTCATAGGCGGCGGTAAAGCCGATCAGGCTGAGCGGCACGGCGAATGATTGCCCCGACACCGCCTGGAAACTGATCTTGACCGAGGTGCCTGCTTTCAGTTCGGCCAGCATGTCGTCGCTGATCGGCAGGTTGGCAAAGGCGCCTTGCTGGTTGCTCGTTTGAACAGGCACGCTGGTGGCGTCCTTGTCATCGATCGCCACCTGGACGCCTTTGAGGAAATCAACGCCGTGCGGCAATGCCAGGGTGAGCGTGTGATTGGCGGAACCGGCCTGCGGGCGGATGACGACGGTCAGAAGCCGCTGGTTGGTGTCCTTGACGACAACATTCTGTACCATCTGGCAAACCAGCGGCGCACTGGCGGTTTCGCCCGCGCCGCAATTGACAGCCCAGTTGTTCTTTTGCGCTTCGGCGGTTGCCGCGGGAGTCTCGGTTGTCTGAGCAAACGCTGCCGGCATCGATACAACCAGGGATGCAATCAGTGTCACCGTGCGTGCGGTCTTGTTGAAAATTGCGAAGGTCAAATTGAAACTCCCGGTTTGAATGTACCTCAATGATAAAAATACTCGAAAATTTATCGCATCGCGCGCGAATTCTTACAAGGCCACCCGTTTATCTTGTCCTGCTTGTGGTAAATGCAGCAGATCCGGTGTGAGATATTTTGATATGTGTTTCGGGGATGCTGGGAGATCAGGCAGATCTTGCGCGGAGCCATCTTTCACATCCTGGAAGTCTCGTGTGGTCAGGCCGAATACGATCGCCAAAGACGCTGATGTCGCCACCCCTTGCTACTGTAATCCATATGTGAATATATTATTCAAATAGGAATTCTGGGAGGAGTTATGGGGTCAACCTTCGAACCCACGGTCGGAACCGCGAGCACGCATCCGCGCAATATGCCTCGGGCCCATGCGGAGTTGCCGGTTTGGAACGCAGAGAACTGGTTTTATGAGGACTGGCAACCGGGTCACAGGATCCGCTCGCTCAGGCGGACGATCGCCGAGGGCGAGAGCCACCTTTTCAACAGCCTCGTTGTCGACATCCATCCTTACGTGCAGGACCAGATGTTTGCCGAAAGCGAAGGCCTGTTTGGCCGCCGGCTGGTTGCTGGCGCCTTCGTCTTTTCCGCCGGCCTCGGGCTGGTGGCGACCAACTGCGTCAACGCGTTTTCCTATGGCTACGACAAGCTGCGCTTCATCAAGCCGGTCTTCATCGGTGACACCATCTACACGGTGCGCACCAACCTCGACAAGAAACCGCGCTACCAGGACATGGGTCTGATCCGCGCCAGCTATGAAGTGTTCAAGGGCGACGGCGACCTGGTTCTCTACTGCGAGCATCTTCAAACCGTGAAATACAAGAACCCGACGGATTTCGCCGGAAAAACCGAAAAGACATCATGACAACCGATACCGATCTACCTCTCGACGGCCTCGTCATCCTCGACATGAGCCAGTTTCTCTCAGGCCCCTATGCAACCTTGCGGCTCCAGGATCTCGGTGCACGGGTCATCAAGATCGAGCGTCCGGGGGCGGGCGACCTGTCGCGTACGCTCTATCTCAGCGATACCGAGATTGGTGGCGACTCGACCATCTTCCACGCCATCAACCGCGGCAAGGAAAGCCTCGCCATTGATCTCAAGAACGAGGCCGATCTCAAAGTGCTGCGCAGCCTGATCGAAAAAGTCGACGTGCTGGTGCAGAACTTCCGTCCCGGCGTCATCGAGCGTCTCGGGCTCGACTACGACACCGTCCGCGCCATCAATCCGAAACTGGTCTACGCCTCGATCAGCGGCTACGGCGAGGCGGGCCCCTGGGTGAAGCGGCCCGGGCAGGACCTTCTCGCCCAGGCCCGCTCCGGCGTGATGTGGCTCAGCGGCAACGATGGCGACGGGCCGGTTCCGATGGGGCTGGCGGTCGGCGACATGTTTGCCGGTGCGGCCATCGCGCAGGGCATTCTCGCAGCGCTCGTCAAGCGTGGTGTTTCGGGCCGTGGCAGCCACGTCGAGACCAGTCTTCTCGAGGTGCTGGTCGATTTCCAGTTCGAGGTGCTGACCACCTATCTCAATGACGGCCGGCGCATGCCGAAACGCTCCGGCTTCCGCAGCGCTCACGCCTATCTGTCCGCGCCCTACGGCGTCTATCAGGCCAGCGATGGTTTTCTCGCCATTGCCATGACCCCGATCCCGCGCCTGCAGGAATTGCTGCAGCTCGACACGCTGGCCCCCTACAGCGCCGATCCGAAATCCTGGTTCACCGCCCGCGACGAAATCAAGCGGCTGATCGCCGAGGCGATCAAGACCCGGTCGGTCGATGCGTGGCTGGCGATCCTCGAGCCGGCCGATATCTGGTGTTCGCGCGTTCTCGACTGGGATGACCTGATGGAGAGCGAAGGCTTTACGGTGCTCGACATGCTCCAGCGGGTGGAGCGCGATGACGACGTCTCGATCCTGACCACCCGCTCGCCGATCCGCGTCAATGGCGAACGGCCGAAAATCAGCCGCGCGGCTCCGCGCGTGGGAGAGCATTCCGAGGCGATCAGGGCGGAGTTCGGGCTGTGAGCCGGGTCCAGCTCAAGGGCATGACCTGGGGCCATCCCCGCGGCTATGATCCGATGATTGCCTGCTCACGGATCTGGCTCGAGCAAACCGGCGTCGAGATCGTCTGGGACAAGCGCTCGCTGCAGGATTTCGAATCCTTCCCGGTCGAGCAATTGGCCCGCCAGTATGACCTGATCGTCATCGATCATCCCCATGTCGGCGAGATCACCGCGCAAGCCTGCCTGACCCCGCTAGATGTCGAGGGGCGCGAAACCGAGAGGGACCAGCTTGCGGCCTCAAGCATCGGCGGCTCCTATGCCAGTTACACCTGGCAAGGCCGCCAGTGGGCCTTCCCGATCGATGCTGCGGCACAGGTCCAGGCCTGGCGTCCCGACCTTGTCGACCGGGCGCCGCCATCGTGGGGCGGTGTGCTCGATCTGGCCCGGCAGGGCAGGGTGATGATCCCGATGCGCCCGCCGCACTCGCTGATGAGTTTTTACACGCTTGCGGCCAATCTCGGCACGCCCTGCGCCATCGAAGGCCCCGGTGACCTGATCGCATCCGCGCATGGGGAAGCCGTCTACGATCTGCTCGCCGACCTCGTCGGGCTTTGCCAGGCCGATTGTTTCGAGATGGATCCGATCGCGGTGATGGAGCGGATGAGCCAGGCCGATGGCGGGATTGCCTCAGCGCCGCTGATCTATGGTTATGTCAATTACGGTATCGACGGTTTCCGGGATCGACGGCTTGAATTTGACGATATACCGGTTGCGGGCTCGCATGGTCCGGTCGGCTCGGCGCTTGGCGGAACCGGTATTGCCGTCTCTGCCTTTGGCGCCGAGAGAGAGGCCGCCATCGATTTCGCTTACTGGATCGCCAGTGGGGCTGTCCAGCGCGGTCCCTTCGGTCAGGCCGGTGGTCAGCCCGGTCACGCCGCCGGCTGGGAGGATGAAGCGCTCAACGCGGCGACGAACGGGTTTTACCAAAACACCCGGGCCACGCTCGACAACGCCTGGGTCCGGCCGCGTCACCGGGGCTACATGGCCTTCCAGGATGCCGCTTCACAGCGCCTGAACGCCGGCCTGATGGCAGGCGAAGCCGGTGCTGCGGTGGTTGCAGACATCAACCGGATGTTCGCGCGGAGCTTTGGCTGAACCTCACAGATTCCAGATGCGTTTGGCATTGCCGGAAAGCAGTTTTTGCCTTTCGTCCAGGCTCGCGCCGTCCAGAAGCGCATGGGTGGCCGCAACCCAGGCCAGCAGCCCGCCGCCGAGCGTGCAGACCGGCCAGTCGCTGCCCCAGACCGCGCGGTCCCATCCGAAGCTTGAAATCGTGTGTTCGGCCCAGGGCCGCAAGGTATCGGCGACCCAGGTGTCCGCATCGGCATAGGCGACGACACCTGAAATCTTGACGTTGACATTCGGCCGCTTTGCCAGCTCGGTGATGTTGTCCTGCCAGGGCTGCCGGGCGTCGCCCTTGATGTCGGGAACGCCGCAATGGTCGAGGATGAAGGTCACGTCCGGCGCCAGATCCGCCAGCGCCATGGCGCGGGGCAACTGGTGCGGCAGCACGCAGAGATCGAAGGTCAGTCCGGTGCCTGCCAGGCGCGCGATGTTTTCGCGAAACAGCGGCTGGTCGGACAATTCGTCCGGCATGACGTGCAGCACGCGGCGGAAGCCCTTGACCAGCGGGTTGTCGCGCTGGCGTTCCAGGTAGGCGGCAAAGCCGGGATCCTCGGGCCGGCAGGCGGCAATGGCGCCGGTGACCAGGCTGTTCGTCCGGGCCGCAAGGCTGCCGACATAGGCGGTTTCATCCTCGATGCAACCCGCCGCGACATCGACTTCCATATGCAGGGTCTGCGAGATGCCCGAACGGCGGGCTTCCAGCTCATAGGCCTCGTAGGACCACGCCCGGTTCAGCGCCGGAACGTCGGCCAGCCAGGGATAATCGAGCGCGGAAAGGTCAATGACATGCAGATGGGTGTCGATGATCATGCTGTGTCCTCCACGCCGGGCCGGCTCATCACAAACAGGGTGCTGGATTAATACTCCCACAGGAAAATAGATTATTCAAATAAGAATTCACTCGGATTTCTGAGCATCCGCGCCTGCCAGTTCCGACAGCTGCCGCGCGGTCTTGGTCAGCATCGCCTGCGTCTCCATCATGTCGGGCGCCTGGGGCACGTTGACGAGGCTGATGAAGGGAACCGTCAGCGCGGCGATGGCGCGTCCGTCCGGGCCCAGAACCGGGGCCGAGAGATTGAAAACGCCGGCAGTCTGTGCGCTGGGCATGACCTCGTAGCCCCGTTCACGGATCTGGTCGAGGCGCTCGAAGAACTCAGCTTTCATGTTCGGATGTTCGCTGCTGCTTGAGTATTCATTGATCATCATCAGCCGTTCTTCCTGCGAGCGGAAGGCGAGCAGCACATGGCCCGACCCGGTGTCATAGAGGCTTATGTGCGAGCCGACGCGGATGGAGATGCCCCAGTAGCCCGGCGCTTCCTGCTGCGCCACGACGACGACCGAGCCGCGATCGAAAACCGCAAGCTGGTTGGCCTGCCGGGTTTCCTCGGCAAGCTCGCGCATGAACGGCGTGGCGTAGGAGACAAGCCGGCGAACCGGAGCGTGCAGCTGCGCCAGCCCGAACAGCTTCAACGTCAGCGAAAAACGGTCGCCATCGATCCGCGTCACATATCCGCGCCGCACCAGCCGGTCGAGCATCCGGTAGAACTCGTTCGGGCTGCGGCCCAGCCGCTTGGCGATTTCCGCCTGGGTCAGTCCGCCGTCGATCTCGGCAAGCAACTCGAGGATGTCGAGCCCCTTGTCCAGCGCGGGTGCGCGGTACCGGTCTTCGTCGTCGGTTTCCATGTGTTTCTCCGTGAATTTTGAAATTCATATACGCATAATCGGCTCAAATAACAATGAAACAAGTCTCTTGACCGCTGGTGAAGATGATGTTTGTATATGAATGAACCACTCATCTGTGAGGGTTCGGGGATTTTGTCCCGCAAGTCAAAACGTCTCGGGAGGAGGCTCATGAACAAGCTATTGGCCGGCGTGTCAGCCGGCGTTGTCGCATTTGTGATTGGTGGTACGGCGCTTGCCCAGGAATTGCCTGGCAAGTTCGAAGGCGTGACCATTGATGCCAAGCTCATCGGCGGTCAGCAATATGAGAACCTCTATTCGCGCATTGGCGAATGGGAAAAGGCAACTGGCGCCACCGTTAATGTCATTTCAAAGAAGAACCATTTCGAGCTCGACAAGGAGATCAAGTCGGACATCGCGGTTGGCGCGATCAGCTGGTGCGTCGGATCGAACCATTCGTCGTTCGCGCCGCAGTATCCCGGCATCTACACCGATCTCAATGCACTGCTTCCGGCTGCGGAAATCGATGCGTTCGTCGATGCCAACATTGCCGCCTCGACGCTTGACGGCAAGCTCGTCATGCTGCCGCGCGCGCAGTTCGACGTCTCGGCCATGTACTACCAGAAGAGCCTGTATGCTGACGAAGACAACAAGGCCAGGTTCAAGGAAAAATACGGCTATGACCTGACGCCGCCGGACACCTGGGAACAGGTGACCGACCAGGCCGAGTTCTTCGCCAATCCGCCGGACTTCTACGGCACCCAGTATGCGGGCAAGGAAGAAGCCATCAACGGCCGCTTCTACGAAATGCTGCGCGCTGAAGGCGGTGAGTATCTTGACGCGGACGGCCGTCCGGCGATCAATTCGGAGGCCGGTGTCCGGGCTCTCAACTGGTTCGTCAACCTCTACAAGGCCAAGGCTGTTCCGGCTGGCACCACCAACTATCTCTGGGATGACCTCGGTCAGGGCTTTGCCTCTGGCACCATCGCGCTCAATCTGGATTGGCCGGGCTGGGCCGGGTTCTTCAATGATCCGGGCGCATCCAAGGTCGCCGGCAATGTTGGTGTCGTGGCCCCGCCCAAGGGCTCGTCCGGTGCCCGCACCGGCTGGTCCGGTCATCACGGCTTCTCGGTAACTGAAAGCTGCGCCAACAAGGAGGCCGCCGCCTCGCTGGTCTGGTTCCTCACCAACGAGGAAAACCAGAAACTCGAAGCCGGTGCCGGCCCGCTGCCGACCCGCGATGCGGTCTGGACCTGGGTGATCGACCAGGCCAAGGATGACCCGTACCGCAAGGAAGTGCTCGAAGCCTTCCAGGAAGCCGCAAAGGGCGCCTATCCGGTTCCCCAGTCGCCGTCCTGGATCGAGATCTCCAATGCGGTCTATCCTGAACTGCAGGCCGCGATCCTCGGCGACAAGACCACCCAACAGGCGCTTGACGATGCCGCGGCAAAGGCCACGGCCATCCTCGAGGACGCCGGAGAGCTGTAACAGCCTCCTCCCGGAGAAGGGCGCGGGGATTGCCCGCGCCCTTTTTCCGAGCCGCCATGCCTTTTCCAGTCCCGAGTGCACAGCCGCCAGCCGGATGCGCTATGACAGATACCAACACCAATTGATGTGAGGATACGATGAGAGGCTGGAAGCCTGCGCCGCATGTACTTCTGCTGTTGCCGGCCTTTGTCGTGCTGGCCGCGGTTGTCGTCGTGCCGCTGTTGCTGTCGCTCTATTCGAGCTTCACCCCGTTCCGGTTGACCCGGCCGGACACGATTTACAATTTCATCGGTTTCCGCAACTACCAGCGGCTTTTTGCCGACCGGGAGTTCTGGGTGGCCTTCGGCCGCACGGTGCTGTTGCTGACCGTGGCGCTCAACCTCGAAATGGTGCTCGGCCTGTTCCTGGCGCTGCTGGTCGAAAAGGCCACGCGCGGCCAGCGCCTGCTGCGCACCATCATGATGTTTCCGATGATGTTCTCGCCGATCCTCGTCGGCTTCCAGTTCAAGTTCATGTTCAATGACAATATCGGCCTGGTCAACAACGCCCTGCAATCGCTCGGGCTGACCGATCAGGCGATCCCCTGGCTCATCGACAGCAAGCTCGCGTTCTCGTCGATCCTGATCGCCGAGATATGGTCATCCACCTCGGTGTTCGCGATCTTCATTCTGGCCGGCCTGATGGCGATGCCGAAGGAGCCGCTGGAAGCAGCGAAGGTCGACGGCTGCACGCCGATGCAGAGTTTCCGCTATGTCACCTGGCCCTTCATCATGCCGTTTGCCTATATCGCCATGACCATCCGCTCGCTCGACATTGCCCGCGCCTATGACATCGTCAAGATCATGACCGATGGCGGCCCGGCCAAGCGCACCGAGATCCTCTGGACGCTGATTTCGCGCACCGCCTATTCGGACGCGCGGATGGGGCTGGCCAACGCCATGGCCTATGTCGCGATCTTCCTGTCGATCCTGTTCACGGTTCTCTTCTTCCGGCAGCTTGCAAAAGCCCGCCAGCAAATCGGCGCGGAGTGGTGATCATGGACGAGAACCAGGCAAACCACTTCAAGCAGCTGCTGCTCAAGGCCGGACACCTGATCGGCATGTTCATCGCCATGACGATCATCTGCCTTCCCGGCTTCTGGATCGTGTTGTCCTCGCTTCGGCCGACCGTCGAGATCATGGCCAAGCCGCCGGTCTGGATCCCGCAGGACCTGTCGTTTGATGCCTATATCGCGATGTTCTCCGGCGTCGGCCAGGGCGGCATTCCGGTGCTCGATTATTTCCGCAACTCGATCATCATTTCGGTGACCTCGACGGTGATCGCGCTGGCGATCGGTCTGGCCGGCGGCTACGCCTTCGCGCGCTATCGCTTTCGCGGCAAGACGGCGATCTTCCTGGGCTTCATGCTCACCCGCACGGTCCCCGGCATTGCGCTGTCGCTGCCGCTGTTCTTTGTCTTTGCCCGGCTCGGCATCATCGACACCCATTTCGGTCTGATCATCGCCTATGTCGCGCTCAACGTGCCGTTCACGGTGTGGCTGATCGACGGCTTCTTCCGCCAGGTGCCGCGCGATCTCGCCGAAGCCGCCCAGATCGACGGCTGCACCCGCTGGCAGGCGTTCTGGCAGGTCGAGTTTCCGCTCGCCCGCTCGGGCATTGCCTCGGCCGGCATCTTCGCCTTCCTGATCTCCTGGAACGAATTCGCGCTTGCTTCACAGCTGACGCGCTCGACCAATTCCAAGACGCTGCCGGTCGGCCTGCTCGATTACACCGCCGAATTCACCATCGACTGGCGCGGCATGTGCGCGCTTGCCGTGGTGATGATCATTCCGGCGCTGACCCTCACCTTCATCGTCCAGAAACACCTCGTGTCCGGCCTGACCTCCGGCGCCGTCAAGGGATAGTCATGGCTACCGTTTCGCTCAAGAACCTCGTCAAGAAATACGGCAGCCTCGAGGTTGTCCATGCCATCAATCTCGATGTCGAAGACCGCGAATTCGTGGCCCTTGTCGGCCCGTCCGGCTGCGGCAAGTCGACCACACTGAGGATGATCGCCGGCCTCGAAGCCATCAGCGGCGGGGATATCCATATCGGTGACCGCGCCGTCAACAATCTGCCGCCGCGCCAGCGCAACATCTCCATGGTGTTCCAGTCCTATGCGCTTTATCCGCACATGACGGTCGCCGAGAACATGGGCTTCTCGCTCAAGATCGCCGGCCGCTCGCAGGATGAAATCGCCGCCGCCGTTGCCGACGCAGCCAAGACGCTGGGGCTTGAGGAACTGCTTGAGCGGCGTCCGTCGCAGCTTTCCGGCGGACAGCGCCAGCGTGTCGCCATGGGCCGCGCCATCGTCCGTCATCCCGATGTATTCCTGTTTGACGAGCCGCTGTCCAATCTTGACGCCAAGCTGCGCATGCAGATGCGCACCGAGATCAAGAAGCTGCATGCCAAGGTGCAATCGACCGTCATCTATGTGACCCACGATCAGGTCGAGGCAATGACCCTGGCCGACCGGATCGTCATCATGCGCGACGGCCATATCGAGCAGGTCGGGCCGCCCGAGGAAGTCTTCCGCAGGCCGGCGACGCGGTTTGTCGCAGGCTTCATCGGCTCGCCGACCATGAATTTGCGCGACGCCACCGTCGATGACGGCAAGCTCAGATTTGCCAATGGCGATACCCTGCCGCTGCCGGGTCAGTTCCGCGACCGCGTCAGCGCAGGCCAGAAGGTGGTCTTCGGCTTGCGCCCCGACGATCTCTATCCGACAGGGCACGGGCTTCATTCCGGCGAAGCGGCGGAAGTGCATTCGGTCGACGTACCGGTGTCGCTGACCGAGCCGCTCGGCAACGAGACGCTGGTGTTTGCCGAGTTCGCCGGCGAGGACTGGATTTCCCGGATGCTCAACCCGAAGAGCTTGCGGGCCGGCGACCGGATCAATCTGAGCTTTGATTTGAGCCAGTCGCACCTGTTTGATGCGACCACGGAAAAAAGTCTGAGGGCCTGACAATGGCGCGTATCGGAAAAGTCGAACTGCGCATGGTGGACCTGGTTCCCAAGGTCAAGCGCACCGATGCGATCCAGAGTTTTGTCAGCCAGGAAACCCCGATCGTCACCATCACCGATTCCGATGGCGCGACGGGAACCGGCTACAGCTACACCATCGGCACCGGTGGTTCCTCGGTGATGCGGCTGCTCGCCGATCACCTGGCGCCGCGGCTGATCGGCCGCGATGCCGACATGATCGAGGCGATCTGGCATGAGCTGGAATTCGCCACCCACGCCACCACAATCGGCGCCATCACCGCGATTGCGCTTGCCGCCATCGACACCGCCCTGTGGGATCTGCGCGCCCGCAAGCAGGGCCTGCCGCTGTGGAAGCTCGCCGGCGGCGCCAAGGAAAAATGCCCGCTCTACACCACCGAGGGCGGCTGGCTGCACATCGAGACCGAAGCCCTGGTGGCCGATGCCGTCGAGGCCAAGTCCAAGGGCTTCCGCGGCTCCAAGGTCAAGATCGGCCGCCCGCATGGCTCGGAAGACCATGCCCGGCTGTCTGCCGTGCGCGCCGCCGTCGGCGATGGCTATGAGATCATGACGGATTGCAATCAGGGTTTTGCGGTCGACGAGGCGATCCGTCGCGCCGACCGGCTGCGCGAGCTGGATCTGGCCTGGATCGAGGAACCGCTGCCCGCCGATGACATCGATGGCCACGTGCGTTTATCCTGCTCGACAGCGACACCGATAGCCGTCGGGGAATCGCTCTATTCGATCCGTCACTTCCGTGAATACATGCAAAAGGGCGGCTGCTCGATCGTCCAGGTCGATGTCGGCCGCATCGGCGGCATCACCCCGTGGCTGAAGGTGGCGCATGCGGCGGAAGCCTTCGACATCCCGGTCTGCCCGCATTTCCTGATGGAACTGCATGTCAGCCTCACCTGCGCGGTGCCGAACGGCAAGTATGTCGAATACATTCCACAGCTCGATGAGTTGACGGCAAGCCGCATGCGGATTGAAGATGGCCATGCCTACGCGCCAACCGAACCGGGTATCGGGATTGACTGGGACTGGGATGCGGTGCGCGCCAGGAGCATTGGGGAATTCACCGTCGAGATTACCGAGGGGGAGGGGTGAGCCATGCAGAGAATGGGAATGGTCATTGGCTTGAAGCCGGAAAAGATCACTGAGTACAAGCGGCTGCATGCAGCCGTCTGGCCGGAGATCCTCGACATGATTTCCAAGTGCAACATCCGCAACTACTCGATCTTTCTCAAGGAGCCGGAAAACCTGCTGTTCGGTTACTGGGAATATCACGGTACCGATTTCGACGACGACGCGGCGAAAATGGCGGCTGACCCGAAGACCCGGGAATGGTGGGATGTCTGCATGCCATGCCAGAAGCCGCTCGAGACCCGCAAGGACGGGGAATGGTGGGCGATGATGGACGAGGTGTTTCATCATGACTGAGGCCTTCGATCCCGAGGCACTGAGCCAGGAATGGCAAAAGCCTGCGACACCACGGCCAATCGTCACTTTCGGCGCCGGCTCCATCGTCGGTGACGCGCATTTCCCGGCCTACAAGAAGGCGGGTTTTCCGGTTGCGGGTCTCTATGATCCCGACACGGCAAAGGCTGAAAAGCTCGCCGCCGAATGGGGCGTGACCGCCTATGCCTCGGCAGCAGCAGCAGCAGCCGTCCCGGACGCCGTTTTCGATCTCGCCACGCCGCCGGGCGTGCATGCCAGCGTGTTGCGCATGCTGCCCGATGGCGCCGCCGTGCTGATCCAGAAACCGATGGGCAGCGACCTTTCAGCTGCGACCGAAATCCTTTCCGTCTGCCGTCAGAAGAAGCTCAAGGCGGCGGTCAATTTCCAGCTGCGTTTCGCGCCGATGATGCTGGCGCTCAAAGACGCCATCGCTAAAGGCTGGCTCGGCGAGGTGGTGGATTTCGACGCATCGCTGGCGCTGTCGACGCCGTGGCAGCTGTGGCCGTTCCTCAAGGGGCTGCCACGCATCGAGATCGCCATGCACTCGATCCATTATCTCGACCTGGTCCGGCAACTGCTTGGCGACCCGAAAGGCGTGCACGCCAAGACCATCGGCCATCCCAACCACGATGTCGCCCAGACCCGCACCAGCGCCATCCTCGATTACGGCGACTGGGTGCGCTGCGCGCTGTCGATCAATCATGACCATGTTTTCGGGCGCAAGCACCAGACCTGCGAATTCCGGATCTGCGGCACGCAAGGTGCGGCTTACCTGCAGCTTGGCGTCAATCTCGATTATCCGCGCGGCGAGCCCGACATTCTCGAAATATACCCCAAGGATGGACAGGGCTGGATTTCCGTGCCGCTCAGGGGTGCGTGGTTCCCCGATGCCTTTGTCGGCCGCATGGCCAACCTGCAGCGCTATGCGAGCGGCGAGGACGCCGAGCTGGTCAGCTCCGTCGAGGACGCCTGGACCACCATGGCGCTGGTCGAGGCTGCCTACCAGTCATCGGCGGCTCCGGCGACACAGCTGCAAGAGAGACCCTGAGTATGGAACAGACGACCTATTTCGAAGACTATGAAATCGGCAGCGGTCGCACCACCTACGGGCGCACCATCACCGAGACCGATTTCGTCGTTCATGCCGGTCATACCGGCGATTTCTTCCCGCATCACATGGACGCCGAGTTCATGAAGACGCAACCCTTCGGCCAGCGCATCGCCCACGGCACCATGGTGTTTTCCATCGGCGTCGGATTGACCGCCAGCGTCATCAACCCGGTGGCGTTTTCCTATGGTTATGACCGGCTTCGCTTCGTCAGACCGGTGTTTATCGGCGATACCATTCGCACCCGCACCACCATCATTTCCAAGGAGGACGATCCCAAACGCGCCACTCTGGGACGGGTGTTTGAGCGCAACGAGGTCATCAACCAGAACGATGAAGTCGTGCTGGTCGCCGACCACATCTATATCGTCGAACGCAAGCCCGCCTGAGCGGCAACCACGGAGACAACATGGCAGACTGGATCAAGGACAAGACGGTGCTGGTGACAGCCGCAGGCCAAGGCATCGGACGGGCAACGGCGCTGGCTTTCGCAGCCGCCGGCGCTCGCGTCATCGCCACCGATATCAATGAGACGACGCTGTCGGAACTCGACGGCAAGCCGGGGATAAAAACCCGCAGGCTCGATGTGCTCAACGCCGACGACATTGCCGCGGCGGTCTCAGCCACAGGGCCTTTCGATGTCCTCTTCAACGGCGCCGGCTTTGTCCATGCAGGTTCGATTCTCGAGATGACGGACGAGGATTTCGATTTCGCGCTCGATCTCAATGTCCGCTCGATGATCCGCACCATCCGCGCGGTGCTGCCGACAATGATCGAGCGTGGTGGCGGCGCTATCGTCAACATGTCGTCGGTGGCAAGCTCGATCAAGGGCGTGCCCAACCGTTTTGCCTATTCCACCACCAAGGCCGCCGTCGTCGGCCTGACCAAGTCGGTTGCCGCCGATTATGTCGGTCAGGGCATCCGCTGCAACGCCATCTGTCCAGGCACGGTCGAAAGCCCGTCGCTGCAGGAGCGCATGCGGGCGCAAGGCGATTACGAGACCGCGCGCGCCGCCTTTATTGCACGCCAGCCGATGGGCCGTCTCGGCACGCCCGAGGAGATTGCCGATCTCGCGGTCTATCTCGCCAACGCGACCTACACCTCGGGTCAGGCCTACGCCATCGACGGCGGCTGGACCATCTGACGCTGCAAGCAGGACCAAGCACAGTGACAAAAATCACCGGCCTCAAGACCTTCGATCTCAGGTTCCCGACATCGCAAAGCCTCGACGGATCCGACGCGATGAACCCGGATCCGGACTACTCGGCGGCCTATGTCGTCCTTCACACCGACGCAGACGGGCTGGAAGGCCACGGCCTGACATTCACCATCGGCCGCGGCAACGAGATCTGCTGCGCGGCGATCGAGGCGATGCGTCATCTCGTTGTCGGGCTCGATCTGGATTGGGTTCGCGAGAACCCCGGCAGGTTCTGGCGTCACGTGACGTCGGACAGCCAGCTGCGCTGGATCGGCCCGGACAAGGGCGCCATTCATCTCGCCACCGGTGCGGTGGTCAACGCGGTCTGGGATCTGCTGGCCAAACAGGCCGGCAAGCCGGTCTGGCGGCTGGTGGCCGAGATGAGCCCGGAAGAAATCGTCGACTGTGTCGATTTCCGCTATCTCACCGACGCGATCACCCGCGAGGAAGCACTCGAGATGCTCAAGCGCGCCGAGGCCGGCAAGGCCGAGCGGATCGCCACGCTCGAGCAGTCCGGCTACCCCTGTTACACCACCTCGGCGGGATGGCTCGGTTATCCCGACGACAAGCTGCGTCGGCTCTGCCGCGAGGCGGTCGAGGCCGGCTACTCTCACGTCAAGCTCAAGGTCGGCCGGGATCTCGAGGATGATATCCGCCGCCTGCGGATTGCCCGCGAGGAACTCGGGCCCGACCGTACCCTGATGATTGACGCCAACCAGGTCTGGGAAGTCGGCGAGGCCATCGACTGGATGGAGAAGCTGGCGTTTGCCAGGCCCTATTTCATCGAGGAGCCGACCAGCCCTGATGACATCGCCGGCCACAAGCGCATTCGCGAGGCGATCGCCCCGATCAAGGTCGCCACCGGCGAGATGTGCCAGAACCGCATCATCTTCAAGCAGATGATTGCCGGCGGCGCCATCGACGTGGTGCAGATCGATGCCTGCCGGATGGGCGGGCTCAACGAGGTTCTCGGCGTTTTGCTGATGGCTGCCAAATACCGGCTTCCGGTCTGGCCGCATGCCGGCGGTGTCGGCCTGTGCGAATATGTCCAGCATCTCTCGATGATCGATTTCGTTGCCGTTTCAGGCACGATGGACGGACGCGTGATCGAATATGTCGACCATCTGCATGAGCACTTCATCGATCCCTGCGCCATCCGCAACGCCGCCTACATGCCGCCCGAAGTGCCGGGTTTCTCAATCGAGATGAAACCGCTATCAATAGAACAGCACATCTTCACGCCGTCGAAGACGGCAGCGGCCTGACCGGCCATTTCTCACATAAGGAAAAGACCTCATGAAACTGCTTCGCGTTGGCGCCTCCGGACAGGAAAAGCCTGCCATCCTCGATGCCGAAGGCAAACCCCGCGACCTCTCTGCCGTTGTCGGCGATATTGCCGGTGATGCGCTGCTGCCGGAGAATCTCGCAAAGATCGCGGCCATCGATCCGGCGAGCCTGCCGGAACTCGAGGCCGAACGCATCGGGCCTTGCGTCGGCCAGGTCGGCAAGTTCATCTGCATCGGGCTCAACTACTCCGACCATGCCGCCGAAAGCGGCCTCGAGGTGCCCAAGGAACCGGTCATCTTCATGAAGGCGACAAGCGCGATCTGCGGCCCCAACGACACGGTTCTGATCCCGCGCAATTCGGTCAAGACCGATTGGGAAGTCGAACTCGGCGTCGTCATCGGCAAGGGCGGCGTCTATATCGATGAGGCCGATGCGCTCGGCCATGTCGCCGGCTATTGCGTGATCAACGATGTCTCTGAACGCGAATTCCAGATCGAACGCTCCGGCACCTGGGACAAGGGCAAGGGCTGCGACACCTTCGGCCCGATCGGCCCGTGGCTGGTCACAAGCGACGAGGTCACTGATCCGCAGGATCTCAGGCTCTGGCTGGAAGTCGACGGCCACCGCTACCAGGACGGTTCGACCAAGACCATGGTCTTCGGCGTCGCCCACATCATCAGCTATGTCAGCCAGTTCATGAGCTTGCAGCCCGGCGATGTGATTTCCACCGGAACACCTCCCGGCGTCGGCATGGGCCGGAAGCCGCAGGTCTACCTCAAGGGCGGCGAGACCATGCAACTCGGCATCGATGGACTGGGCACCCAGCGCCAGAGCGTCGGCAAGGCCTGAGGCTTTTACGACCGGCTGCACGCCGCAGCCCGATGGATCAAGAGACGGTCGATCAGACGGCGCCGGGGGGGAACTCCGGCGCCGTTCTTGTTGGCGGGAAGGCAATGTGCTTCGATGCCGTAGGGACCAGGTGCAGGCAGGAGAAAACCATGAAGATCAAGGCGGCAGTTCTAGAGGAAATCGGACGCGCGGGCCCCTATGCCGAAACCCGCCCGCTCAGGATCCAGGAGGTTGACCTTGAAGGTCCGGGCCCCGGCGAAGTCTTGATCCGCATGGTTGCCGCCGGGCTTTGCCATTCCGACCTTTCGGTGATCAATGGCGACAGGCCGAGGCCGGTCCCCATGGCGCTCGGTCACGAGGCTTCCGGCATTGTCGAGGAAGTCGGCCCCTATGTCACCGACCTGGTGCCGGGCGATCACGTGGTCTGTGTCTTTGTTCCCAGTTGCGGCCATTGCGCGCCGTGCGCGGAGGGGCGGCCGGCGCTGTGCGAGCCCGGCGCCCAGTACAATGGAGCCGGTCAGCTGTTTGGCGGACATCTGCGCCTGAGCTGGCACGGCAAACCGGTACAGCACCATATGGGTGTCTCCTCCTTTGCCGAATACGCCACGGCGTCGCGCAATTCACTGATCAAGATCGACCGTGACGTGCCGCTGCATATCGCAGCACTGATGGGCTGCGCCGTGCTGACCGGCGCCGGCGCCGTGTTCAATGGCGGCGACGTCAAGCCGGGTGGCACGACCGCGATTGTCGGCCTTGGCGGTGTCGGGCTGGCCGCCGTTCTCGGCGCGGTCGCCGCGGGCGCAGAAACCGTGGTCGCCATGGACATGCTGGAGCAGAAGCTGGATCTCGCTCGCGAGCTTGGCGCGACCCATACGTTCAAGGCCGATGATCCCGATATCATCGCCAAGGTCAGGGAAGCGACCAAGGGTGGGGTTGAAACGGTGCTGGAGTTTGCCGGATCAGTGAAGGCGCTGGAAATGAGCTACGCCATCACCCGGCGCGGCGGCACCACGGTCACCGCCGGCCTGCCGAACCCGAAAGCGGTGCTGACGCTGCCCGCCGTCTCGCTGGTGGCCGAGGAGCGGACGCTGAAGGGCAGCTATCTCGGGTCCGGAGTGCCCTCGCGCGACATACCGCGGTTCCTCGGGCTCTATCGTCGCGGCAAGCTGCCGGTCGACAAGCTGCTGACCCACCGGATTGCGCTCGAAGACATCAATGAAGGCTTTGACCGCCTCCACGAGGGCAACGCCATCCGGCAGATCGTTGATTTCGGCTAGTTCAGGAAACGCTCGCAGTCATCGTCGTTTCGCCGCTAGCAGTCTGTACCCAGAGTGTGGCGCTGCCCGCGTCCTTTCGCGTGCACAGCTTGATTGTCTGCCCGTCGAACAGCGGTTTGACGCCGCGGAAGCCGAAGCCGGACGGATAGGCGCCGCCGTTTTGCTGTCTGGCGATGCGCAGCAAATAGGTTGCCTGCAACGGCCCGTGCACGACCAGGCCGGGATAATACTCTTCCTCGATGCAGTATGTTCGGTCGTAGTGGATGCGGTGGCCGTTGAAGGTGATCGCCGAATAGCGAAACAGCAAAGTCGGTGTGGCTTCGATGTCGACACTCGTGTCGGCGATCGGGGGGGCAGGGGGCTTGCCGTCTGAGGCTGCCGGTTTTGCCTCGAGTTCCCGGTAAACCAGATCCTGCCGCTCGGACAGCACCAGACCCCGGCCGGTGGCGTAATCATGCCGGACGGTGACGAAACAAAGCGCGCCGCTGCGACCCTGCTTGAGCGTCACGTCTTCAATCCGCGACCGGCGGGTGACCGTGTCGCCGACCATGAACCGGCCGGAAAACTGCAGGTCCCCACCCGCCCACATGCGGCGCGGGAACGGCACCGGCGGCAGGAAACCGCCGCGCGCCGGATGCCCGTCCGGTCCCAGCCGGTTCATCGGTTCGATATCGGGTGACAGGCACCAGTGAATCCCCACCGGCGCCTCGGCTCCGGTTTCAGCATTCTCGCTCTCGTCAAGCACGGCCTGCAGGCTGGCAGCCAGCCTCGGGGTGATGAGATCGGTGCTCTCGCGTTCGGTGCCGATCCAGCTCCGCAAGTGGTCGATATCGATATCGGTCATGGCAAGTCCTCCCCGGCCTAGTAGGAGCGTGGCATGCCCAGCACGTGCTCGGCAATGAAACTGAGGATCAGGTTGGTCGAGATCGGCGCCACCTGATAGAGCCGGGTTTCGCGGAATTTGCGTTCGATGTCGTATTCCTCCGCGAAGGCAAATCCGCCATGGGTCTGGACGCAAGCCTCCGCCGCCGCCCAGGAGGCGTCCGCCGCCAGCATCTTGGCCATGTTGGCCTCGGCGCCGCAGTTCTCGCCGGCCTCGTAGCGCTGCGCCGCTTCGCGCACCATCAGCTCGGCGGCACGCATCTGAGCATAGGCCTTGGCGATGGGGAACTGCACGCCCTGGTTCTGACCGATCGGGCGGCCAAAAACATGCCGCTCCTTCGAGTAGCTGCTGGCCTTGTCGATGAACCATTTCGCATCGCCAATGCACTCGGCCCCGATCAGGATCCGCTCGGCATTCATGCCCGACAGGATGTAGCGGAATCCCTTGCCTTCCTCGCCGACCAGGTTTTCCGCCGGGATCCGGACATTGTCGAAAAACACCTCGGTGGTGGCATGGTTCATCATGGTGCGGATCGGCCGGATCGACAGGCCGTCTTTTTTCGCCTGCTGCATGTCAAGAATGAACACTGACATACCCTCGGTACGTTTGGCGCAGTCTTCCTTCGGCGTGGTCCGCGCCAGAAGCAGCATCAGGTCGGAGTGCTCGGCCCGCGAGGTCCAGATCTTCTGGCCGTTGACCACGTAGGTATCGCCATCGCGGCGGGCAAAGGTCTTGATCGAGGTTGTGTCGGTGCCGCTTCCCGGCTCGGTGACGCCAAAGGCCTGCAGCCTGAGCGAGCCCGCGGCGATGCCCGGCAGGTAACGCTGTTTCTGCGGCTCGCTGCCGTGGCGCAGGATCGCGCCCATGATGTACATCTGCGCATGACAGGCCCCGCCATTGCAGCCCGATTGCTGGATCTGTTCGAGGATGGCGGCGGCGGCCGAAAGCGGCAGGCCGGAACCGCCATACTCTTCCGGAATCAGGGCGGCCAGGTAACCCGCCTTGGTCAACGCGGCGACGAATTCCGCCGGGTAGGTGTTGTCGCGCTCCAGCTCCTGCCAGTAGGGGCCGGGAAACTCGGCGCAGAGCTTGGCCACTTCCTTGCGAATGTCGGAAAAATCCTGGTCTGTCACTGGCTTGCCGCTCCCCTGCTGCCGCGCCGCTGGTCTCGGGCGCTGGCCGGTTCTTTCATGGTCTGAAACCGGATTAGATCTCCCAGGCTATAACTTCAAATACAATATATCTGGCCCGACCATAGAGATTTGTGATGCCTACGAGGCCGCCAGCAACCGAACGTCGCCGATGGTCTCAAGTGCGTTGAGTCGCTGAAACAGCGATGCTGCGGCGTTGTGGAGAACCGGCCGGGTGAGGGTCATGAATTTCTCCTCGATCTGTGCCTCTTGCGGGAACGTGTCCGGTTCGCCCGAGGGATCCGGAATCAGCCGCTCGATGGTGCCCTGGGCTGTCCGGACCGCAATGTGCGCTCCGAAGGGATGCCGCAGCCCTTCCAGCCGGCTGTCCTGAACGACATCGATCCGGGCGGCGATGGCCTCGGTCCCGGGGTCGCCGAGCAGCGCGTAGTCATCCCAGCCGAAGTGTCCGTTGCGTATCGCGACCGCGGCGGTGAACGGCATCGAGAACTGCCCGTCGACCACGGTCCTGGCCTTTCGCTTCTCCGCCAGCGGCGCACCGGTGAGAACGATGCCGTTGCGGTGCAGGCCGACGGTGACGCCGAGGAAATCATCGACCTTGAGATTCTTCTCCGCGCGCAGCGCCAGCAGTCCGTCGATGGCCGCATGGGTGTAGCGGCAACTCGGATAGGGCTTCATGCCGATTTTCATGGTCTCGTAAACGCGGCCGAGATCAGCGACAGCCATCTCCGGCCGGGCGTTGTCGGTGTAGCCGGTCAGCAAACCGTGCTTGCCCTCGATGGCTTCGCTGGCCCCGAGAAACCCGCGCCGGGCGAGACTTGCGGCAATCAGGCCGTTCATTGCTGCCGCTCCGACCTGGTAGCGCTTGTTCCAGCCGCCATTGACCAGGAACTGCAGCGATCCCGCAGCCTGGCTGCCGGCAACGCCGAAGGCCGAGGCAATGGCCTTCGCATCGAGACCGAACAGCTTCGCTGCCGCGGCTGCGGCACCAAATGTGCCGGCGGTGGCGGTGGGGTGGAAGCCGCGGGCATAATGCGAGGTCGGATCGAGCGCATTGCCAAGCCGGCAGCAGACTTCGTAGCCGGCGACAATGGCCGTCAGCAGCTCCTCGCCCGACGCGCCGGTCATCTCCGCTGCGGCAAGGGCGGCTGGCACCACCGGTGCGCTCGGATGCAGCGAGCTGTCGGCATGGGTATCGTCAAAGTCCAGCGAATGCCCCAGGGCGCCGTTGAGAAGGGCCGCCGTCGCCGGGCTGTAGCGGCGCTCAAGCCCGAACACCGAGGCACTGCCGAGATGATCGAGCTCGAGATCCTTCAGCATGGCAAACAGCGGCTGGGTCGAGTCAGCCTCTCTCCCGGCCCGGACAATACTGCCGACAAGGTCGATGGCCAGGTGCCTGGCGCGGGTGCGGACCTCCGCCGGCAGGTCGGAATGTCTGAGCTCCGCCACATAGGATGCCAGGGTCAGGGTTTCATTGCTCATGCTGTTGGTCCGTTATCAGGCGATTGTGCAGGCTTGCCGGTCTTGTGTGCGTGCGTGGTTGCCGGAGCATCGGTGATTGCGACGCAGCCCGCAACGGCTGTTCATGCGAGAACCGGTAAAATGCGTCGGCCTCGGGATGGCGGCCAATAGTGTTTTGCTGCCCCGGCCATAGCGCCAGCCTATATGCCGCCCATCCGGCGTGGCTATAGTGTCGTGTTATGGCAGCCCCATTTCAGTGTTATTTGAAGATATGGCTGAAATCGGCGATGGTCTGCCCGAAGGCCCGCTGGGGGCCGTGCATGAGACAGGCGGACCTGCTGCGATGAATTCCGATTTGAATGGCGTGTTGGTGGTATCGCTGGAGCAGGCGGTGGCGGCCCCCTACCTCTCCTGCAAACTCGCCGATGCCGGCGCACGGGTGATCAAGGTCGAACGGCCGGAAGGTGATTTCGCCCGCCAATACGATCATCTCGTCCATGGCGAGAGCGCCTATTTCGTCTGGCTAAACCGCGGTAAGGAATCGATCTGTCTCGATCTCAAGCAGGAGGCCGACAAGGCGGTGCTAGCGGAAATGCTGTCGCGCGCAGACGTCTTCATCCAGAACCTGGCGCCCGGCGTTGTCGACCGTCTCGGTTTCGCGCCGGAGGACTTGCGCAAGAAGCATCCGCGCCTGATCACCTGCTCAGTCTCCGGCTATGGCGACGAGGGTCCGCTGCGCGACATGAAGGCCTATGATCTGCTGGTGCAGGCCGAAACCGGCCTTTCGGCGATTACCGGCAATGAAGCGGGGCCGGCGAGGGTCGGCGTGTCGGTCTGCGATATCGCGGCCGGCATGACCGCGGTGCAGGCCGTGCTGCAGGCGCTTTATGCGCGGCAGACAACGGGCGAGGGGCGGCACGTTGCCGTCTCGCTTTTCCACGCGCTGTCCGACTGGATGAACGTTCCATACCTGCAGTACGAATATGGCGGCAAGGTCCCGGCGCGCAACGGCCTCAGCCACCCGACCATCGCGCCCTATGGCAGCTATGCCTGTGGCGGCGGACAGGCGATCCTTTTCTCGATCCAGAACGAACGCGAATGGGTGGTGCTGTGCCGAGACGTGCTGTTGCGGCCCGACCTGCTCGAGGACGAACGGTTTGCCTCCAACAGCGAGCGGGTGAAAAACCGCGCGGCGCTGGACGCGCAGATCGCGCCGATCCTGGCCGGCATGACCCGGGACGAGGCGGCAGGCCGGTTTGAAGCCTCGCGCATCGCCTTCGGCCGCATCTCCGATATGGAGGATCTCTCCAAGCATCCGCAGAACCGTTACACCGAGGTGGAGACCCCGAGCGGGCCGGTGCGCATGCTGGCGCCCGGTGCCCTGATCGATGGCACGGCCCCGGCATTTTCCTCCGTTCCGGCGCTTGGCGCCGACACCGAACGGCTGCTGCGCGAATTCGCCCCCGCGCCGGACGATACTTGATGTATGGCCGAATGGGGTCGCCATCTTCCCGCACTTCTTGACAATCCCAGCTGCCGCTGCCCTAGAGTGAAATGAGCGAGCCGGAAGGCTTGCCATAGAAAAAAGTTGGGGGTGGTGATGGATCTGCGGCAATTGCGCTACTTCGTGGCGATTGTTGAGCAAGGCTCTTTCTCAAAGGCCGCCGTTGCGCTCAACATCGCGCAGCCGGCGCTCAGCCTGCATGTCCGCAACATGGAGGCCGATCTCGGGACGTCGCTGCTTTTCCGCAGCCCGCAGGGCGTCGTCCCCACCGAGGCCGGTGAGATCCTGGTCCGGCATGCGCGCACCATCATCGATCAGTTCTCCATCGCCGATGAGGAAATCAGGGGCCATCAGTCCGAACCCGCGGGCGAGGTCCGGCTCGGGCTTCCCGGAACCATCAGCCAGATTGTCTCCGTGCCATTGATCATTGCCGCGCGTGCCCGGTTTCCAAAGGTCAAGCTGCGCATCGCCGAAGCCATGAGCGGCTTCGTGCTGGAATGGATCCGCGATGCCCGGGTCGATCTCGCCGTGCTTTACACCCCGATCGAGGACCGCGCCCTGCGCTCGGATTCGATCCTGACAGAGGATCTTTGGCTGCTCGGACCGACTACCCCGATGCAGGGCGTCAAGCCACCGCTGCAGGCAGCCGTGGCTTACCGGCAGGTGTCGCAATTGCCGCTGATCCTGCCCAGCATATCCCACGGCTTGCGCGAATTGCTCGACGCCGAGGCCACCCGTCAAAAACTCACGCTCAACACCGTCATCGAGGTCGATTCCTACGCCAACATCAAGGAACTGGTCGAAGCCGGAATGGGCTATTCGATCCTGCCCTACAATGCGATTGCACGCGAAGTTCAGGACGGCCGGTTGCTGGCCTGGCAGATCGGTAAGCCGGAACTGCGCCGCGCGGTACACCTGGTGCATCCGTCGGATCGCCCGATGACAAACGCGGTTGCCGCCATTCATGCGTTGTGCCGGGAAACCCTGCTCGACCTGGCGGCCACCGGCGCCTGGAATGGTGCGCGAAAAGTGACCTGACGCTGCTCACACGGGGTTGTGGAGCGGGCTGATCTGTCCGAGAACTGAGTGCTGGTTTCCGCATGGGAGGATATGGAGCATGACCGAGTTTAACCTGCCCGCCGACGGTGTTTTCCTCGGGCGCATCTGGTCGCCCGAAGCGCAAGGGCCGTCTGTCGTCACGATCCGCGATGGCATGGTTGTCGACATCACCTCGAAACAGGCTCCGACGGTCCGCGATATCTGCGAGATGGACGATCCTGCCGGCTATGCCGGCAAGGCTTCCGGAATATCCATCGGTACGCTGGACGAAGTCAGCGCCAACCAGCCCGGCAATTTGCACAAACCGCATTTCCTGGCGCCGTGCGATCTGCAGGCGGTCAAGGCCTGTGGCGTCACCTTTGCCTCCTCCATGGTCGAACGGGTGATCGAGGAGAAAGCCGCCGGCGATCCGAAGAAGGCGCTCGATATCCGCGCCCGCGTCGGCGAGGTGATCGGCGGATCGCTGCGCAACATCAAGGCCGGATCGGGCGAGGCCGCCAAGGTCAAGGCAGCGCTGATCGCCGAGGGGCTGTGGAGCCAGTATCTCGAAGTCGGCATTGGCCCTGATGCCGAGGTGTTCACCAAGGCTCAGGTGCTCTCATCGGTCGGACCGGGTGCCGAGGTGGGGCTGCATCCAATTTCGAAATGGAACAATCCCGAACCGGAGATTGTGCTCGCGGTGTCCTCGAAAGGCCGGATCGTCGGTGCCTCGCTCGGCAATGATGTGAACCTGCGCGACGTTGAAGGCCGTTCGGCGCTACTATTGGGCAAGGCCAAGGACAACAATGCAAGCTGTTCGATCGGGCCGATGATCCGCTTGTTCGACAAAGGCTTCACGCTGGATGATGTCCGCCAGGCCGAACTCGATCTGACGGTGACCGGGCAGGACGGCTATCAGCTCAAGGGCCATTCCTCGATGAAGGAGATCAGCCGTGATCCGGCCGATCTCGCCGCCCAGACGCTCGGCCGCCATCACCAGTATCCCGACGGGCTTGTGCTGTTTCTCGGCACGCTGTTCGCGCCGACAAAGGACCGCGACGCGCCGGGCGAGGGGTTTACCCACAAGATCGGCGATGTCGTCACCATTGCCTCGCCGCGGCTGGGCAGCCTGACGAACACGGTGCGGCTGTCGACTGAGTGTCCCGAATGGACCTTTGGCATCGCCGCGATGATGCGCAACCTCGCCGCGCGAAAATTGATCTGACGCGAAAGCACCGGGTCGCCGGAAACCAGGATTGCGGCTCCATGAAAGGTAGTTTAGTCCAAGTCGAATGTTGAACTCCGTGCTAATCGTCGCCGCCGGTCGCGGCCATCGCCTGGGTGGCGAGATTCCGAAACAGTTCCTGCCGATCGATGGCGTCTGTTCGCTGCGCCGGGTTGTCGACGCGTTCCTGGCTCTTGATGCGATCCATCTGCTGCGCGTTGTCATCCATCCCGACGACCAGGCCTTGTGTGATGAGGCGCTGGCGGGGATCGAAGACGAACGGCTGCTGGCGCCGGTGCATGGCGGAAGCACACGGGCGCAGTCGGTGCGAAGGGGGCTGGAAGCGTTTTGCGATGCCGGACCCGATACCGTGCTGATCCATGACGCGGCGCGGCCGTTCATCCCAGCCAGTGTGATCCTGGCGGTGCTGGCGGCACTCTGCGAAGCCGATGGCGCCTTCGCGGCACTTCCGGTCGTTGATGCGCTGTGGCGCGCGGAGGGAAATTGTGCCGGTGAGCCGGTATCCCGGGACGGACTCTGGCGGGCCCAGACCCCGCAGGGCTTTCATTTTGACCGGATCCTGGAAGCCCATCGCACCCATGATGGCGAGGCGCATGACGATGTCGCTGTCGCGCGCCTGGCCGGCATCGAGGTCCGCATCGTTGAAGGCTCGGAAGCGAATTTCAAGATCACCACAACGGCCGATCTCGAGCGGGCGCAGGTCGAGATTCTGCGAAATCAGCGGAGCTGAGCCTTCGTCCGGATCATGATCTGATGCAGGCCGGGCGCCGTTGGGATTCTCCCAATCAACCCGGCCTGATCCAGTCCGGGCTCAGTGGTTGTCGCGGGGGATGGATTTCTGCGCCACGCCGCGGAATTCATCGGCCCCGCGCAGCACCATGCCTTCCGAGAACGGCTCGGCAAGCTCACGGAAATATTTCTGCCACGGGGTCTGGCTTGCTGGGATCGGGTAGCCGCCCGAAGCTTTCAGGTCCGTGGCCCGCTGCTGCCACTCGTCGGCAGGCACCAGCGCGTCGACACGGCTCTTGCCGAGATCGATGCGGATCCTGTCGCCGTTCTTCAACAACGCCAGACCGCCACCGGCGGCCGCTTCCGGCGAGGCGTTGAGGATGGAGGGCGAGGCCGAGGTTCCCGATTGGCGGCCGTCACCGATGCAGGGCAGCGCGGTGATGCCCTTCTTCAAGAGATAACTCGGCGGCCGCATGTTCACCACCTCGGCGCCGCCGGGGTAGCACAGCGGGCCGGTGCCGCGCATCACCAGGATCGAGTTTTCATCGATTGCAAGGCTCGGATCGTCGATCATGCGGTTGTAGTGCTCCGGCCCGTCGAAAACGATGGCCGAGCCTTCGAACGCGTTCATGTCATCCGGGTTGCACAGGTAGCGCTGCCGGAACTCCTCGGAAATCACCGAGGTCTTCATGATGGCGCTGTCAAACAGTGTTCCCTTCAGGTTGAGGAAGCCTGCATCCTTCATCAGCGCATCGGTGACCGGGCGGATCACGTCGGCGTTCTCGCTTTCGCGGCCCAGACAGTTTTCGCCGATGCTGCGGCCATTGACGGTCAGCGCATCGGGATGCGGCAGCAGATTGGCCTTCATCAGCTCGTTGACGACGGCAGGCACGCCGCCGGCCCGGTGAAAATCCTCGCCAAGATATTTGCCGGCGGGCTGCAGGTTGGTCAGCAGCGGAACATGGTGGCCGAGCGTCTGCCAGTCGTCATTGTTGAGTTCGACGCCGACATGCTTGGCGATCGCCACGATGTGGATCGGCGCATTGGTCGAGCCGCCGAGCGCGGAATTGGTGACGATGGTGTTCTCGAACGCCTGGCGGGTCATGATGTCGGAGGGCTTGAGATCCTCGCGCACCATGTCGACGATGCGCTTGCCGGTGGCATAGGCCATCTGGCCACGCTCGCGGTAGGGCGCCGGGATCGACGCCGAGCCTGGCAGCTGCATGCCCAGCGATTCCGCCAGCGAGTTCATGGTCGAGGCCGTACCCATGGTATTGCAGTATCCGACCGACGGCGCCGAGGAGGTGACCAGTTCGGCGAACTGCTCGTCGTCGATCTTGCCTTCGGCGTGCAATTCACGCGCCTTCCAGACGATCGTGCCCGACCCGGTGCGTTCGCCGCGGAAATAGCCGTTGAGCATCGGGCCGACAGAGAATGCGATCGCCGGGATGTTGACGGTGGCCGCCGCCATCAACAGCGCCGGGGTGGTCTTGTCGCAGCCGATGGTCAGAACAACGCCGTCAAGCGGGTAGCCGAACAGCGATTCCACCAGCCCCAGATAGGCGAGGTTGCGGTCAAGCATCGCGGTCGGACGCTTGCCGGTCTCCTGGATCGGGTGCACCGGCACTTCGAACGGAACGCCGCCGCTGGCGATGATGCCGTCGCGGATACGCTTGGCCAGTTCGACATGGTGCCGGTTGCACGGCGACAGGTCCGACCCGGTCTGGGCAATGGCAATGATCGGTTTGCCTGCCTGCAGCTCGTCGCGGGTAAGCCCGTAATTGACGTAGCGCTCGATATAGAGCGCCGTCATTTCCCGGTTCTCCGGATTGTCAAACCACAGCTGTGAACGCAGGCGGGTCGGTTTGTCCTTGTCTGACATCTTGGTCTCCAATGCCGTTTGGCCGGCGCTTCGGGTTCTGGTCTTCCCTGAGGCCGAAGGATCAGGGGCTGCTGACGGCGTATCTGCGGCAGGCTGTGTTAGCAGCCCCTCGCATTGACATAAACCGAATAAACCGACGTGGTTGCGGTGATTGCCAGCCGGTTTCTTTTCGGCCCGAAGAAACACACGTTCGCGACGACCTCGGGGATCAGGATCTTGCCCAGAAGTTTGCCGTCAGGTGAGAAGCAATGCACGCCGTCGCCGGCAGACGACCAGACATTACCGGACACGTCGACGCGGAAGCCGTCGAACAATCCACAGTCCGAGACCGCGAAATCTTCGCCTGCTCCGAGGCCGGCACCATCCGCCGAAACCGGGTATCTGCGGATCTTCGGCACGCAGTCGGGCACATGCGTGCGCCCGGTGTCGGCGACGTAGAGGTATTTCTCGTCCGGCGAAAACGCCAGGCCGTTGGGTTTGACAAGATCGCTGACCACCGCAGAGACGCTGCCGTCGGCCGCGCAGCGATAGACGTTCGACGCACCGATCTCGGATGGTGCCGCATGGCCTTCATAGTCGCTGTCGATGCCGTAGGTCGGATCGCTGAACCAGACCGAGCCATCGGATTTGACGACCACGTCATTGGGCGAATTCAGTTTCCTGCCGTCGAAACGATCGGCGATGACCGTCCGGCTGCCATCGTGCTCGGTGCGGCTGACGGCGCGGCCGCCATGCTCGCAGCTGACAAGTCTGCCTTGCCGGTCGGTGGTATGGCCGTTGTGATAGCCGCACGGCTGTTGAAACACCGAAACAGATCCGTCGGTCTCGTCCCAGCGCAGCAGCCGGTCATTGGGGATGTCCGACCACAACAGGTATTTCCCGGCGGCCGAATAGGCCGGCCCTTCACACCAGCGCCCGCCGGTCCACAATGTTTCCAGTCGCGCATTGGAGTGGACCAGGACCGAAAAGCGGGCATCGTCTATTTGATACAGGTCTGCGGATGATTGTGTCATGAGTGCACCTTGCTGCCACGTCCATAAACCAGAAGCATAGAGATAATGACCGAGCCATAAATCACCTGCCGGCCGGCCTCCGGCATCTGCATGATCGACAACACCGAATTCAGCAGCACGATCAGGATCACACCGACCAGCGTTCCGATGTAGCGGCCCTGGCCGCCGAGAATGCGGGTGCCGCCGATCACCACCGCGGCAATCGCCGGCAGCAGGAACGGGTTGCCCATCCCCTGGTAGGCCCTGGCCGAGTAGCCCGCCAGCATCACACCGGCGAGAGCCGCGCAGATGCCCGAGACGACGAACGAGCCGAGGATCACCCGGCGGGTCCGGATGCCCGACAGGTAGGCCGCCATCTCGCGGTTGCCGGTGACATAGATCTCGCGGCCGAACGCGGTGCGCTTGAGCATCACCGCAATGATCACCGACACGGCCATCCAGACGAAAATGGCGTTGGGGATGCCCAGCGTCTTGCTGGCGGCAAGGGTCCGCATCAGCGGCGTCGCCGCATCCTGCGGGGCAAAGCCGCCGGTATGGGCAACCATCAAGCCGCGCAACACCGAATCCACCCCGAGCGTGAAGATCATCGAGGGCACACGCAGATAGGCAACGCCGAAACCGTTGGCCAGGCCAACGCCCGCGCCAATGGCGATGCCGATCGGAATGGCCATGTCGCCGCCGACCGTCGTTGCCATCATCGCAGCCGCCGTCATGGTCCAGGCGACGCTGAGATCGATGTGACCGAGAAGAATGACCACCATCATGCCGGCGGCAACGATGCCGAGAAAGGATCCGGTCTGCAATTGCTGCAGCAGGTATCCCGGCGACAAGAGCGGCGCCGACCCCTGTGTCGACAGCGTGTAGATGGTGCCCACACCCAGAATGACGAGAATGAAGGCCGACGCGATGACGATAGGCTTGTCTTCGGGTTTCAGGCTTGGGATCGAAAGCTTCATGTCTATCGCGCCTATCTGAAAAGGGTGAGCCGGTTTTTGACCTGGAGGGTCCTGAAGGCGCCGAGGCTGACGGCGACCAGCAGAACCACGCCTTCAACCAGCGGCTGGAGCAAAGGGTCTATCGAGACAATGCGGAAGTAAAACGAGATCACCCGCAGGATCAGCGCGCCGACCAGCGAGCCGATGGCGCCGCCCACCCCGCCGAGCAGCGACGTGCCGCCGACCACGACGGCGGCGATCGAGTTCAGCGTGTAGGCGCCGGCCTGGGTGATGTCGGCATTGCCCGACGAGGTCTGAATGGCCAGATACAGCCCGCCGCAGGATGCGAAGAAGCCGGCGAGCGTGAAGGCTGCGATCTTGGCGCGGTTGAGCGGTAGGCCGGACATGTAGGCCGCTCCCTCCGCCGAGCCGATGGCATAGATCGTCCGTCCGGTGATGGTCCGCTTGAACGGCAGCCAGACACCAAAGCCGATCACGACGACGATCAGCAGCGGCACCGGGATCCAGGACACCGGTGCGAACCAGGCGGCGTCGGCATCAAACAGCCCGTAGGTGGCGACAAGTTCGTAAAGGTCGTTGGTCAGGGCCCAGCTGACGTCGCCGTCGACATTGCCGCCCGGGGCAGGCCGGATGAACAGGGCCAAACCGACGGCAATCGCACCGGTGGCCAGCGTGGCGATGATCGGCTGCAGGCGGCCATAGACGACGATCAGCCCGTTCATGAAGCCGAAGGCCGTTCCCATGGCAAGCGTGATGATCATGCCGGACACGATCTGCAGCGGCGATCCGTTCACCACCACGGAGGCAATGCAGTTTGCCAGCGTCATGATCGCACCGACGGACAGGTCCAGCCCGCCCAGCAGCACCGGAACGGTCTGGGCCATGGCCAGGAAAACGATGGCCACCGATTCATTCGAATTCTGAATGAGAACCGCGGCCGAAAAGCCGCGCGGATGCAGGAAATTGTAGACCAGGTAGAGCGCCACGAGCATGGCGATGGCGCCGTAAAAGCCCATGTTCTGGCGCAGGTTCGTTGTGATCGGTGAGCTCCTGTCAGCCATGGTTTGCTCCTGACGTCAAAGCCTGTGCCTGTGCGCCGACATTGAGGGACGCGGCAACAATTGCCTCCTCGGTGATCGCGTCGCCGCTGAGTTTGGAAACGATTTCCCCGTCATACATCACCACCACGCGGTCGCAGCAGCCGATCAGCTCGGCATAATCGCTTGAGTACAGGAGGATGGTTTTGCCCCGGTCGGCGAGATCGCGGATAAGCTTGTAGATCTCCTGCTTGGTCCCGACATCGATGCCCCGGGTCGGATCATTGAGCAGGATCACATCGGGATCGGTCATCAGCCATTTCGCGATCACCACCTTCTGCTGGTTGCCGCCCGACAGCGTCGAGACGACATCATCGGCACTGGCGACCTTGATCTGCAGCTTTGCAATGCCTTCGCCAACCGCCTGTCTTGCCTTCTCCGGGTTGATGAACGGCCCGTCGGAAACCCGGCCGTAGGACGCGGCAAGCAGATTGTCGGCGATCGACATGGCCAGCATCAGCCCCTCGGTCTTGCGGTCTTCCGGGACCAGCGCAATCCGCATGGCAGCGCTCTTGGCTTCGGCGGGTGAAGCGGGACGAGATGCCTGGCCATCAATCCTGACGTCGCCCTGCAATCCGCGCAGCACGCCGAAAAGCCCCAGAAGCAACTCCTTCTGGCCCTGTCCGTCGAGCCCGCCCAGCCCGACAATCTCGCCCTTGCCGATGCTCAGGTCGATGCCCTTGAGCTGGCCTTCCCAGGCCAGCTTGTCAATTCTCAGAAGCTCGGGCTTTGGTCCGGGGGCGGGCTTCGGCGGATAGTGCGCGGTGACCTCGCGGCCGATCATCAGCCGCACGATCTCGCCTTCCGAATGGGCGCCCTTGGCGAAGGTCTCGATGTGCTGCCCGTTGCGGAACACCGACAGCGTGTCGCAGAGCTTGTCGATCTCGTGCATGCGGTGGGAAATGAACAGGCTGGCAACCTCTTGCGCCCTCAAGTCGGCAAGCAAGCCGTAGACGGTTTCCACATCGCGGCTGGTCAGCGCCGACGTGGCTTCATCGAGAATGAGAACCTTCGGATCCTTGCCCAGCGCCTTGGCGATCTCGACCATCTGCCGGCGTGACAGCGAGAGCTCGCGGACCAGGGAATTGGGGTCGACATCTTCGCACTTGATGCGGGCCAGCAGCTCTTCGGCGCGACGGTGCTGCGCGCGCCTGTCGATCAGGCCGAATTTGCGCGGCGGCGAGGAGATGGAGATATTGTCGGCAACCGACAGATCGGGAACCAGTGACAGTTCCTGGAAGATGCAGACAATGCCGGAGGCCGCGGCCTGTGTCGGATTGGTGAAGCGAACGGTCTGGCCGTTGACTTTGATCGTGCCTGCATCCGGCTGCAGAACGCCCGAGAGTATCTTGATCAGTGTCGACTTGCCTGCGCCGTTCTCGCCCAGGATGCCGTGGATCGTTCCTCGGTGACAGCTGAAATCAACACCTTCCAGCGCGCGGGTGCCGGAAAAATGTTTCGACACACCAGTCAGCTGGGCAACCGGTTTCTCGCTGGACATTGCTGGCGCACTCCTCGCAGGACGCATGTCGGTAGCTCGGGAAAAGGGGGCGCCAGATCAAACCGGCGCCCCGTCAGTTGGCGTGGGAGACTATTTCACGTCAGCCTCGGACTGCGCCATGATCGACGGGCCCGAGATGTTCACGCCGCAGGGCGGGAACTCGTTGACGGTGAAGAAGTTGTCGGGCAGATCGCTCCAGAAGTTCACGCCGTCCTTGAGCTCGGTGTAGTCCGCGATCGGCAACGGAACCGAGATCAGCTGCGGCATCACGTTGCCCTCCAGCGCAGAGACGGCTGCCTTCATGGCAATGGCGACCAGGCCCGGCGACTGGCCGATGGAAATGCCCTTCAGCCCTTCGCCCGAATGCTTGGCAACGAGCTTGCGGAAACCGTTTTCGGACTCGCCGGTAACAGGCACGAACGGATGCCCGGAATCGATCATCGCCTGAACCACGCCGACGGTGCCGCCCTGCGCGATGATGGTGTCGAAGTGGCCGTGCACGGCAATCGCATCGGACACGACTTTCTGCGCCGTTCCATCATCCCAGTTGCCGACCACCTGGGTGACCTCCCAATTGCCGCCTGAGGCCTCAAGGGTTTCGTTGATGCCGATGGACCGGTCACGGTCGACCGAATTGCCCGGAAGGCCGCGGACCTCAAGCACGCTGCCCGAGGTGATGCCTTTGGCGGCCAGTTCCTTGAGCGCGAACTCCGCCCATTTGCGGCCCATGGCCAGCTGGTCTTCATTGACCTGCATCACCGCATCGGTGTCGAGCACGTTGTCGAACGGCACCAGAACGACATTGTTCTTGTCGGCCAGCCGGATCACCCGGTCGAAACCGTCCGGAGACACCGCGATGGTGACGATGGCATCGTAGCCCTGGTTGATGAAGTCCTCGATCGCGCCCAGCTGCGCGGGGGCGTCGGTGCCGGTGGAGACCACCTTGAACTCGGCGATCTTGTCCTTCATCGACGGGTCTTCGGCAAACGCCTTGGCGGTCTTGATCATCTGGATGCGCCAGCCATTGCCGACGAAGCCGTTGACCACGGCGATCTTGAACGGCCCTTCCTTGGCCGGCCACTGCATGTATTTGGTGTCCGCACTCCATGGCGCGAAACACGCCGGATCGGCGCCCGGGCCGGACACCACGTTGGGGCCCGCCATCGACAGGCTGGCAGAGAGCATCAAGCCCACGGCTGCTGATGAAATCACTGTTGCTAGTTTCATGCTACATCCTCCTCCTACGGTGCCTCATGCACCCTCCCAGATGCCACGGTGTGTGACGATCATCTCCTCAGCTGCCCATGGCCAGCCTCCAGCGGCCTTGGGCAGTCATTGTTCAGGTCTCGAAATGCCGGAAGCCGGCATCCAGATGGGTCTTCATCTTGTACTGGTAGGCCGTCCGGTCCCGCGTCTCGAGCGTGTGCAGGATCTCGGCGTGCTCCGAGTACGTGACCGTTGAAAACGTGTGCAGCGTCTTGGCCTTCAGCATGATTTTCAGGATCACCGGCTTCATGATCTTGTAGACATCGAGGATCGCCTTGTTGCCCATGACGGCGACCAGCCGGGTGTGAAACCGGAAATCCACTTCCGACGCCTCGGCGGCCGATTGCGCTTTCACCAGTTCCTTGTTCACCTGGTGCAGGTCCGCAAGGTCCTCGGCGGTGATCCTGTCAAACAGCAGCTCGAAGGAGGCCACTTCCAGCAGGCTGCGAAATCCCTGGATGTCGGCAAAGGTCTCGCGCGATACTTCGAGTGTGTTGAACGAGAACAGGTCGAGCGCGCGGGCCATGCGTTCGTCGATGATGACGGCGCCGATTTTCGGGCGAACCTTGACCACGCCGTAGGTCTTGAGAATCCGCATGGCTTCGCGGACGGTGTTGCGGCTTGCCTGGAAGCGCTCGCACAGTTCCTTTTCCGTTGGCAGGCTGTCGCCCACCTTCAGCCCGCCTTCCGAGATCAGCGCCCGGATATTGTCGACCAGTTCGTCGACGGCGGAAGCCTTGACGGCCTGACCGCCTGGAGCCTCGGCCGAATTGTCGGCCTCCGTCTTTTCATCGGCAGCCTGATCGAATCTGGAAAAGCTGTCAGTCAAGGCGATGCTTCCCAATTGTTGGACAAATAGAGAATAACGGTGGTGAAAAAACAAAGTCAAGCGAGAGAATCGCGACGTTCTGTCACTGGGGTTGGGTATTTATCCAACAAATGAAAGAACCGGATCCTCTGTCGCCGGAAGTCCCAAGCTCCATTGTATAAAAACCGTCCAGACGGTATGTTTTGCAAATGGCACACCGAAACCACCGCAAGAACGATCCGGACGCCGTCCGCGGCAGGCTGCTCGATTGCGCGGCGGGGCTGATTATCGACAAGGGATTGCCGGTGCTCACGCTGGACAATGTTGCCCGCGAAGCCGGGGTCAGCAAGGGCGGCCTGCTGCATCATTATCCAGGCAAGGATGCGCTGCTCACCGGTCTGTTCGAACAGGTGGTCGACTGGTTCGACACGCAGGTTGAGGCGGTTCTTGATGCGGACGAAACGGTTCCGGCGCGGTTTTCGCGGGCCTACCTTCAGGTCATCGCCAGTATCGATATGTCTGTTCCCGAAGAACGGCGCGTTGCCGTGCTGATCCTGATGCTCAGCTCCGATCCGAATTGCTGCGCGCAATGGAACCGCTGGGTCGAGGCCCGCCTTGACCGGCACCGCAAAACCGATGCAACGCCTCTCGCCCGTACCCTGCGGCTGGCCGCCGACGGTCTCTGGCTTTCCGACCTCGGCGGTGGGCCGGATTCGCAGCCATCGACCCGCAGCGGCATTCTCGATTTTCTTCAGGATCTTGGCGTCGCTGGCGCCGGTCCCCGCACCTCAAACGCTGACGGAGGGCAATGACATGCCGTGGCTGCTTCTTGGTATCGCGATCACCGGCGAAGTCATCGCCACCACGGCCCTCAAGGCCTCGGAAGGATTTACCAGATGGGGCTACGGCGGCATCTCGGTCGTCGGCTACGGGATTTCTTTCTATTTTCTGGCCATCATTCTCAAGACCATCCCGGTCGGCATTGCCTATGCGGTCTGGTCCGGCGCCGGGGTAGCGCTGGTCACCTTCATCGGCGTCGTCCTGCTTGGCCAGAAACTGGATCTCTATGCCTATCTCGGCATCGGCCTGATTGTCGCCGGCGTGCTTGTCCTCAACCTGCTTTCAGGCACGACCACGCATTAGGCCGGCCACGCACTGGGCAAGGGCAAGGTCATCAACCTTTTGCCGTGGTTTTACCGGTGCTGCCCGCAAGCTTTCGTGCAACCAGATCGGCCAGCGGCTCCGGCTTGTGAAGGTGGAAGCCCTGCCCACATGTAACGCCGATCCGCTGCAGCTGGGTGACGGTTGCTTCATCCTCGATCTTCTCCGCAACGACATCGAGCCCCAGTTCCTTGGCCATGCCGACGACCGAGGACACAATGGCGCGGTCGAATTTGCTTTCCGTCAGCTTCTCCACAAATGCGCCATCGATCTTGATGCAGCTGATCGGGAACCGGCGCAGGTAGTCGAAGGAACTCAGGCCCGAACCGAAATCATCCAGCGAGACGGGGCACCCATACTCGCGTGCTTCGCGGACAAATCTGTCCGCGGTTTCAAAACATGTCACCGCGGCCGTTTCCGTGATCTCGAAACCGACATGCGAATAGGGGGCGCCGGAGTCCTCGACCGCCGACTGGATAAACGACCAGAGCTGCGGATCGCACAGCGTCTGGGCCGAAAGATTGAAGCCCAGCCGCAGATCGCTGGCCTGCATAACCGATCCGTAGTCTCTCAGCGCGTCACGGATGATCCGCTTGTCGAGCGCTGTAGCCATGCCGAAGCGTTCGGCTGCCGGGATAAACACCCCGGGCGGCACGATGCGCCCCTCCCGGTCCTGCAGTCTGGCCAGGATCTCGATCCGGCCCGACCACTCATGCGGCCTGTCGATCGACCGGATTTCCTGACCGAACAGGATGACCCGGTTTTCCTCAAGCGCTTCGGTGAGGTCCGCCACCCGCCGCGCGGCCGTCAGGCCGGACGTGAGCACATTGGCGTGTTCGGCAAACACGGCAAATCTGTTGCGGCCCGCCGATTTGGCGGCGTAGCAGGCGTCGTCGGCGCGCGCCAGGGCATCTGCCGCAGTGACCAGCGGGTCGCTGACAACGGCAATGCCGACACTGCACCCCAGTCGTTGCCGCACAAAGGTGAACCGGAGATCGACATTGCGCACCGCCGCGATCGTGTCGTCCGCAATCTTCTTGGCGCATTCCAGATCCGAGTTCGGCAGCAAGATGGCGAACTCGTCACCGCCGAGCCGCGCGAAGGTGGCGTTTTCAGGCAGATGATCGGTCACATCCGAAGCGATCATGCGCAAGGCTTCATCGCCGGCGGCATGCCCGGCGAAATCGTTCAATGCCTTGAAGTGATCGAGATCGATGTAGAGGATCGCATACGGCGTGTTTTCCGAGCTGCCAATTGTAAGGTGAAGCGCTTCATCGAAGGCGACCCGGTTGTACAGTCCCGTCAGTGCATCATGGCGTGCCGCGAATGCGAGTTCCTGCTGCCGTTTTGCTTCTTCCGTGATGTTCTGGAACGTGTAGACGCTTCCCCACAATTCGCCGAGAGAAGATAGGATCGGGTTGTTCTTGCAGCGGAAGGTGCCGGTCCCAATGTTGATGACGGCACCATCGCTGTAAGATGGTATTGGAGAGAGATTCGCGGTCTTTGCAAAATCCTGCCCGAACGCTTCGGAAAGGCTCTGGCCGGCCAGGTCGTCCTCGTCCCTCACCAGCATTTCCGAAGCCGCAGGATTGGCGAAGGTAATGTGCCCGGTCACGTTTGTACTGATCACTGCGTCACTGATCGAGTCCAGCGTGATCTTGTATCGTTCTTTTTCGGCCTGCAGTGCGTCGGCAGCATCCACCTCATCGGTGATGTCCCGGATGGTCCCGACCAGGTATCCCGAACTTCCCGCCTCACGGACCGATTTTGCCAAGGTTTCGATGTGCCGGATCTCGCCGTCCTCCCGGACGATCCGGTAATGGATCTTGACTTCCCTGTTCTGGTTAAGCGCCCGCGAATGCTCGCGTTCGGTTCGTGACCGGTCGTCAGGGTGGAGATACTGGTGCCAGGTCTTGGAAGGGATTTTCTCGGGCCCCGCATTCATGCCGAATATCGCGCGGGTTCTCGCATCCCAGTTGCTGTGCTGATGGTCGACGTCGAAGTGCCAGATACCAAGACCGGATGCCGCAAGAGCAAGTCTGAAACGCTCGTTCATTCGAGCCAGATTCTGCTCGGCCTCCTTCTGGCGGGTAATGTCGGTCTGAACCCCGACAAGGCGCATCGGCCGTCCGGCGTCATCGCGTTCGACAATGCCGCCTCGGTCAAGCACCCATACCCAGTGACCGTCCTTGTGGCGCAGGCGCAGTTCGGTTTCGATGCTTTCGGTTTCACCGGCGATATGCCGGTCACCACTCTTGATCGCCAGTTCCCGGTCATCGGGATGAACGAGCAAGAGCCAGAGATCGGCATTTTCCGGGAACTCACTCCTGTCGTAGCCCAGCATCCGGCACCATGGCTCGGAATAGGTGCAAGTTCCCGCCTGCAAATTCCAATCCCAAACGCCCAGGCCAGCGGCTTCGAGCGCTTGTTCCCAGGTGTCATTCTTTGGCACACGGAATTCGCTTTGGTGGTTCATCGTTGGTCTACCGTTCGTGACGCAGCATCATGGCGTGGGGAAAGGTCTAGCAGAAGAAAGCCAAGAACTTGTTAAACGGCCGCAGGCGGTGTCTCATTTCGAATGCCCGCCATACCCGGAGCGGATGTGAACGGTTTTTCGGGTAAACCAATTTTTTCGGTTTCCGTATTTTGTGCATTGCACAATTTAGTGCGGCTGCGCACAATACGGGAATGGTTGATCGCCTTCCTTCAGTTCTGGTCATCGATGAGAACGCAACGCGCGCTTCAATAATTGAAGCCGGGCTCTCTGCCGCCGGGCACAGCCAGGTGACCGTGATCAATGAAATGCATGGCATCGCGGCAAAGATCGCCAGGCTTGAGCCCGACGTGATTGTCATCGATCTCGAGAATCCGAACCGTGACATGCTTGAAAACATGTTTCAGCTGTCACGCGCCGTGAAACGTCCGATTGCGATGTTTGTCGATCGCTCCGACAAGGAGGCCATGCAGTCGGCGATCGATGCCGGGGTGTCCGCCTATGTCGTCGATGGGCTGCGCCAGGAACGCGTCAAGAGTATTCTCGACATGGCAATCAGCCGGTTCAATGCATTCTCCAGGCTTGAGCGGGAGCTCGAGGAAGCCCGCGGTGCGCTTGAAGGCCGGAAGGTTGTCGATCAGGCCAAGGGTTTGATCATGAAGTCGCGCGGGGTGGATGAAGCCGCAGCCTACAAGCTCTTGCGGACGGCGGCGATGAACGGGAACAGGAAAATCGTTGACGTGGCCGAAAGCCTGGTGATGTCGGCGCGGTTGCTGGGCGATGAGGGCAAGTAAATGATGACAGAGCTGAGCGCCGGATTTCTTCCCCTGACCGACAGCGCGATCCTAATCGCCGCGAAGGAATGCGGTTTCGCCGAAGCCGAAGGCATTGCGCTCAATCTGGTCCGGGAGACCTCCTGGGCCAATGTCCGCGACAAGCTTGCCGTCGGGCAATTCGAAATCGCCCATGCGCTGGCGCCGATGCCGATCGCCGCCAACCTGGGGCTGACACCATTCGAGACCCGGCTGATTGCGCCGATGGCTCTGGGGCTGGGCGGCAATGCCATTACCGTGAGCACCGAGCTTTTGGAGTTGATGCAACAGGTTCATGCTTCCGAAATGCTCACCGCCAGGGCTGCCGGGCAGGCGCTGGCGCAAGTCGTAAGCGCCAGAAAGGCCGAGGGCCGCAAACCGTTTCAGTTTGGCGTCGTGCATCCGTTTTCCGGGCACAATTTCGAGCTGCGTTACTGGCTGAGCGCGTCTGGGATTGCGCCCGAGAGCGACATCGAGATTGTCATCTTGCCGCCGTCACTGATGGCGGATGCGCTGACGACCGGGCAGATCGACGGCTATTGTGTCGGCGAACCCTGGAACTCTGTTGGTATCGCCAGCGGCGCAGGCCGGATCATCACCACCAAATCCTCGATCTGGGCATCGAGCCCGGAAAAGGTCCTTGCGGTGCGTGAAGACTGGGCGGAGCAGAACAGCGCGACGCTGCATGCGCTGCTGCGCGCCCTTTACCGCGCGGCCGAATGGTGCGCCCAGCCTTCGAATTATCCGGACCTGGCTCGGATCTTGAGTTCGTCAAACTATCTTGGGCAACCTGCCGGCGTCATCCTTCCGGCTCTTGATGGTTCAATCCTTGGGGAAGCAAGGTCTCAGGCAACTCCCGACTTCTTCCAGCCGCATGACCGGGCTGCGACGTTCCCCTGGCAGAGCCACGCGCTGTGGTTCTATTCGCAGATGGTCCGCTGGGGCTATGTTGCCCATTCCGGCGCCCATGCGGAGATCGCCCGCAGAAGCTACCGGCCGGATATCTACCGCGCTGTGCTCACCGGAATTGGCGTCCCGGTGCCTTCCGCAAATTCCAAGGTCGAGGGTGCGCTCAAGCAGAGAACCGCGGTCGGGGTGTCGTCGAAATCCCTCTATCTCGGACCCGACGGTTTCTTCGACGGGGCCGTTTTCGATCCCGACGGATTGGATGCCTATATCGCCAGCCAACACCGCTGATCGATTTTTATGCATCACTGAATTTGTATATATTTTAGTCAGCGCTTTATGCTGCTTTGCACAATTGCTGCGCAAGCTGGCGTTTCCCCTCGACCGGGTGGAATTTTTTATCTCCATGAAGTTAAACGATAAATTCGAAAATCTACAAACTGGCACGCTGATTGCTTGGTATAGATTAGCTTTCCAAGGCTGAAAAACGGACCCAATGACGGGCCCCAAAAGGCAACGCCGCCAAACTGAAGTTTCCCGCATCCTCCCGCGGGTTCTCCGGTTTGGCGGCTTTTTTTATTCGGTCAACGTACCGTTCAAGGAGACAGGGAATGACCATCAAGTTTACACGGCGTACCGCTCTTGCACTCAGCGCTCTGGCATTGACTTCGGCAACCATGCTGACGCCCGCCTATGCCGAAATGCTCGACGTCGAGAAGGATGAGTTGAAATTCGGCTTCATCAAGCTGACCGACATGGCGCCATTGGCGATTGCCTATGAGAACGGCTACTTCGAGGACGAGGGGCTTTTCGTCACGCTGGAACCGCAGGCGAACTGGAAGGTGCTGCTTGACCGGGTCATCACCGGCGAGCTTGACGGCGCCCACATGCTGGCTGGTCAGCCGTTGGCGGCGACCATCGGCTTCGGCACCAAGGCGCACATCGTCACCCCGTTCTCGATGGATCTCAACGGCAACGGCATCACCGTTTCCAATGAGGTCTGGGAGTTGATGAAGCCGTATCTGGAGAACGGCCCGGACGGCAAGCCGGTCCACCCGATCAAGGCCGATGTGCTCAAGAAGGTCGTCGACAAGTTCAAGGCCGAGGGCCGCCCCTTCAACATGGGCATGGTGTTCCCGGTCTCCACCCATAATTACGAGCTGCGCTACTGGCTTGCCTCGGGCGGCATTCACCCGGGCTTTTATTCCGAGACCGACGTCTCAGGCCAGATCGGCGCGGACGCGCTTCTCTCGGTGACGCCGCCGCCGCAGATGCCGGCTACCCTCGAAGCCGGCACCATCGACGGTTACTGCGTTGGCGAACCCTGGAACCAGGCCGCCGTGTTCAAGGGCATCGGCGTCCCGGTGATTACCGATTACGAGATCTGGAAGAACAATCCGGAGAAGGTTTTCGGTCTGACCAAGGAGTTCACCGAAAAGTACCCCAACACCACGCTGGCCTTGACCAAGGCGCTGATCCGCGCGGCGAAATGGCTCGATGAGAACGACAACGCCAACCGCGCAGAAGCCGTCGAGATCCTCGCCCGCTCCGAATATGTCGGTGCCGATGCCGAGGTGATCGCCAATTCGATGACCGGTACCTTCGAGTATGAAAAGGGCGACAAACGCGAGGTGCCGGACTTCAACGTGTTCTACCGGCACTTTGCCACCTATCCCTACTACTCGGACGCCGTCTGGTATCTCTCGCAGATGCGCCGCTGGGGCCAGATCTCCGAAGCCAAGACGGATGAGTGGTTCGATGAAACCGCCAAGTCGGTCTACCTGCCGGACATCTACCTCAAGGCCGCCCGGATGCTGGTCGAGGAAGGCAATGCCGATGAAGCCGATTTCCCCTGGGATACCGACGGCTACCGGGCGCCGACCCCTGCCGCCGATATCATCGACGGCATCGGCTATGACGGCAAAATGCCCAACGACTACCTCAACAGTCTGACCATCGGCCTCAAGGGCAATGAAGTCGCTGGCGGCTGACCCTTGCCGTGTCTTTCGGAGCGCCGTCTGAGGCGCTCCGATCCAAACCTTGTTTCTTCAAAGGATCTCAAACGATGGCAAACGCCACCGACACCGCAACAATCGACCTGACCGGCCGTGAGAAGATCTTCTCCGCCATCACCAAGGCCAGCGGCTGGCTCGATGCGTTGGGTTTTTCATGGCTGGTTCCGATCCTGCGCATGATCGCAGGCGACAGCCCACGCACCCAGCTTGGCGAACTCAAGCGCGTCCTGCTCATCCCGTTGCTGGGCATCCTCGCCTTTCTGGTTGCCTGGGGTGCGCTGGCGCCAAAAGTGCAGACATCGCTCGGCGCCGTTCCAGGGCCGGTCGAAGTCTGGGAGCAGGCGGTCAACCTGTGGGGAGATCATGTCCGCGAGCGCGAAAAATCCGCAGCCTTCTATGAGCGCCAGGAAAAGCGCAACGAGAAGCTGGTGGCGGCCGGCAAGGAGCCCAAGTTCAGGACCTACACCGGCAAGCCGACCTATCTGGACCAGATCGTGACGTCGCTGTTTACGGTCGGCCTCGGGTTTGGCATCGGCACGCTTATCGCGGTTCCGCTTGGCATTGGCTCCGGATTGTCGAAATCCTTCAACGGCGCCATCAATCCGCTGATCCAGATCTTCAAGCCGGTATCGCCGCTGGCCTGGTTGCCGATCGTCACCATGATCATCTCGGCGACCTATGCCGATCCTTATGACTGGATGCCGAAATCATTGCTGATCTCGGCGGTCACGGTGACGCTGTGTTCCTTGTGGCCGACGCTGATCAACACCGCTCTCGGTGTGGCCTCGGTGGACAAGGACCTGATGAATGTCGGCCGTGTTCTGCAGCTGCCGACCTCCCGCACCATTACCCAGGTCGTGCTGCCGTCCGCGCTGCCGCTGATCTTCACCGGCCTGCGGCTGTCGCTCGGTGTGGGCTGGATGGTGCTGATCGCCGCTGAAATGCTGGCGCAGAATCCCGGCCTCGGAAAGTTCGTCTGGGATGAATTCCAGAACGGCTCTTCGCAGTCGCTGGCCAAGATCATGGTGGCGGTGCTGACCATCGGCATCATCGGCTTCATGCTCGATCGCCTGATGTTCGCCCTGCAGCGCGCCTTCACCTTTTCGGCCAACCGGTAGGAGGGTCCCATGCACATTCTCGAAATATCCGGCCTGTCGAAATCCTACGGTGAAGATGCCGATCGCACCGAGGTTCTCAGCAACATCAACCTGAAGGTCGAAGAGGGCGAGTTCATCGCCATCGTCGGGTTCTCCGGATCGGGCAAGACCACCCTGATTTCACTGCTCGCCGGCCTGATCGAGCCGGATGAGGGCGGGGTCATCTTCCGGGGCACCGAAATCGATGGTCCGGGAGCAGAGCGCGGCGTGGTGTTCCAGTCCTATTCGCTGATGCCGTGGATGAGCGTCGCCGGCAATGTCAGCCTCGCCGTCGATGCCGTGTTCTCGAAAAAGCCGCGCGCCGAGCGGGCAGCCATTGCCGACAAATATGTCGACATGGTCGGCCTCAGCCATGCGCGCGACCGCAAGCCGGCCGAGTTGTCCGGCGGCATGCGCCAGCGCGTCGCCGTGGCCCGGGCGTTGGCCATGCAGCCGGAGGTGCTGTTGCTCGATGAACCGCTCTCCGCCCTTGATGCGCTGACCCGGGCCAAGCTGCAGGACGAGTTTGCCGACATCTGCCAGAAAGAGAAGAAGACCATCATTCTCATCACCAATGATGTCGATGAAGCCATTCTACTGGCAGACCGCATCATCCCGCTCAGGCCGGGTCCGAAGGCGACGCTGGGGCCGGACTTCCGGGTCGAAATCGCCCGGCCGCGCGACCGGGCCGACATGAATTCCGATGAGGATTTCATCCGGCTTCGCGGCGAGATCACCAATTACCTGATGGAAGCCGGCGCCGAGCGCGCCTCCGACGTCGAGCGCGAAATCCAGCTGCCCAACATCGTGCCGATCTCGCTCGGAAGGGACAGGCTGCCGAAGGCCTATGTCGAGGCGGCAACGGCTGTCAGGGAGGACAGTTTCCTCGAGTTCAGCCAGCTCAAGAAAGTCTATCCGACGCCGAAAGGCCCGCTCGCCGTTGTCGACGGCTTCGAGATGAAGATGAAGAAGGGCGAGTTCGCCACGCTTATCGGCCATTCGGGCTGCGGCAAGTCGACGGTGCTGTCGATGGTCGCCGGCCTCAACCCGATCACCGAAGGCGCGATCATCCTTGATGGCCGCCACATCACCGAGGCCGGCCCGGACCGGGCGGTGGTGTTCCAGGCGCCGTCGCTGATGCCGTGGCTCACGGCTTACGACAATGTCGCGCTGGGCGTCGACCGGGTCTATCCCGACGCCTCCAGGGCCGAACGCAACGATGTGGTCGAGTACTACCTGCAACGCGTCGGTCTGCTTGAATCGATGCACCGCCCGGCGTCGGATCTCTCCAACGGCATGAAACAGCGGGTGGGTATTGCCCGTGCGTTTGCCCTCTCGCCGAAACTGCTGCTGCTCGATGAGCCCTTCGGCATGCTCGACAGCCTGACCCGCTGGGAGTTGCAGGACGTGCTGATGGATGTCTGGAAGCGGACCCAGGTCACCGCCATCTGCGTCACCCACGATGTCGATGAAGCCATCCTGCTGGCCGACCGCGTGGTGATGATGTCGAACGGCCCCAACGCCCGGATCGGCAACATCATGGAGGTCGATCTGGAGCGTCCGCGGTCCCGCAAGGAACTGCTCAGCCACCAGGATTACTACGCTTACCGTGAGGAGCTTCTCGAGTTCCTCGAGGCCTATGAGGGCGGCGCCAATCCGTCCGAGGCGCAGTTGAAATCCATTTCTGAAAAACGGTCTGCACGGATCGCCCGCCAAAAAAGCGCGGCCGCCCGTCTGACCGCAGCGGAGTGATGCCATGACCCAGAAACAAAAACTCGTTGTCATCGGCAACGGCATGGCGCCGGGACGGATGCTCGAGCATCTGTTCGAGACGGCACCCGATGCCTATGAGGTGACGATTTTCAACGCGGAGCCGCGGGTCAACTATGACCGCATCATGCTCTCGCCGGTGCTTTCGGGCGAAAAGAGCTTCGAAGACATCATCATTCACGGCGACGGCTGGTATGTCGATCACGGTGTGATGCTCTACAAGGGGCACAAGGTGGTCGAAATCGACCGCGACGCCAAGACTGTGACGTCCGAACATGGAGAAGTCGCCGCCTACGACAAGCTGGTCATTGCCACCGGCTCGGCGCCCTTCATCATTCCCGTACCCGGCCACAAGCTGCCCGGCGTTCTGACCTATCGCGATCTTGACGATGTCGACGCGATGCTGCTCGCCGCCCAGTCGCGCGGCAAGGCGGTCGTCATCGGCGGTGGATTGCTGGGTCTTGAAGCCGCCGCCGGCCTCAAGGAACGCGGCATGGATGTCACGGTCATCCACCTGATGCCGAGCCTGATGGAGCGCCAGCTCGACCCGGCCGCCGGTTATCTGCTCGAACAGGAACTCGAGCGTCGAGGCATCAAGGTCGTCACCAAGGCCAGCACCAGGCAGATCCTTGGCAAAACCCGCGTCGAAGGCATCGAGCTTGAGGATGGAACCATCATCCCGGCGAGCCTGGTGGTCATGGCGGTCGGTATCCGCCCGAGCGCCGGCCTGGCCAAAGAGGCGGGGCTTTCCGTCAACCGCGGCATCGTCGTCTCCGATCACATGCAGACCAGCGACCCGGACATCTATTCGCTCGGCGAGTGCGTCGAGATCAACGGCAATGTCTATGGCCTGGTGGCGCCACTCTACCAGATGGCCGAAGTTGCCGCCGCCCACCTCAGCGGCGAAACGGCCAAGCGCTTTATCGAAACCTCGACGGCAACCAAGCTCAAGGTCACCGGCATCAATCTCTATTCGGTCGGCGATTTCGCCGAGGCCGAGGACCGCGAGGAAATCGTGCTGCGCGATGCGGCCGCCGGTGTCTACAAGCGGCTGGTGCTGAAAGACAACAGGATCCTCGGCGTGGTTCTCTACGGCGAAACCGCCGACGGCGCCTGGTTCTTCGATCTTTTGAAGAAACAGACCGATGTTTCGCAGATGCGCGAAACCCTGATTTTTGGCCAGGCCTACCAGGGAGGGTCCCCGATGGACCCTATGGCGGCCGTTGCAGCCTTGCCGGATGATGCGGAAATCTGCGGCTGCAACGACGTTTGCAAGGGAAAGATCACGGCAGCCATCACCTCCAAGGGACTGACCGGCCTTGACGATGTGCGCGCCCATACCAAGGCTTCCGCCTCCTGCGGAACCTGCACCGGTCTGGTCGAGCAGCTTCTCAGCCTGACCCTCGGCGATGCCTATAATCCGGCCGCCGTGACGCCGATGTGCAAATGCACCGACCTCGGACACGATGATGTCCGCCGCCTGATCAAGGCCAAGCAGCTCAAGACTATCCCGGCGGTGATGCAGGAACTGGAGTGGAAGACCTCCTGCGGCTGCGCCAAATGCCGTCCGGCGCTGAACTACTATCTGGTCTGCGACTGGCCGGATGAATATGCCGATGACTACCAGTCGCGCTTCATCAACGAGCGCGTCCACGCCAACATCCAGAAGGACGGCACCTATTCGGTGGTGCCGCGGATGTGGGGTGGCATGACCTCGTCCACTGAACTTCGTGCGATCGCCGATGTGGTCGACAAGTTCAACATCCCTGCGGTCAAATGCACCGGTGGCCAGCGCATCGACATGCTCGGCGTCAAGAAAGAGGATCTTCCGGCCGTCTGGGAAGACCTCGGCAAGGCCGGTTTCGTCTCCGGACAGGCCTATGCCAAGGGCCTGCGCACGGTCAAAACCTGCGTCGGCTCCGATTGGTGCAGGTTCGGCACCCAGGATTCCACCGGGCTTGGCATCAAGCTCGAGAAGTTCATGTGGGGCTCCTGGACCCCGGCAAAGCTGAAACTGGCGGTCTCCGGTTGTCCGCGTAACTGCGCCGAAGCCACCTGCAAGGACATCGGCGTCATCTGCGTCGACTCGGGCTACGAAATCCATTTCGCCGGCGCCGCCGGGCTCGACATCAAGGGCACCGAGATCCTCGGCAACGTCAAGACCGAAGACGAGGTCATGGAGCACGTGGTCGCGCTTGCCCAGATGTACCGCGAGCAGGGCCGCTATCTCGAGCGCATCTACAAGTGGGCCAAACGCATCGGCCTCGACGAGATCCGCCGCCAGATCATGGACGAGCCGGACAAGCGTGAAGCCTATTACGAGCGCTTTGTCTTCAGTCAGAAGTTTGCCCAGGTCGACCCGTGGTCGGAACGCGTGTCCGGCAAGGACAAGCACGAATTCAACCCGATGGCGACGCTTACCCTGGAGGCGGCGGAATGAACGCGATGACACAGACATGGGTGAAAATCGGAAACCTCCGCGACATCCCCCGGCGCGGCGCGCGCTGCGTCAAGAACGGTGAGATGAGCATCGCCATCTTCCGCACCGCCGATGACCGGGTGTTCGCACTCGAAGACAAGTGCCCGCACAAGAAGGGGCCGTTGAGCCAGGGCATTGTCCATGACGGCTGCGTCACCTGTCCCCTGCACAATTGGGTGATCAGCCTGGAGACCGGATTGGCCCAGGGCGCCGATGAGGGCCAGACGCTTGCCTTTCCGGTGCGGCTGGAAGGCGACGAAATCGTTCTCGGGCTCGGCGTGTCGCAATGACTGCGTCGCCGGACACAACGGTGAAGACGACCTGTCCCTATTGCGGGGTGGGCTGCGGCGTCCTGGCGACCCTGGAGGAGGGGGGCGCCGTCACGATAAAGGGCGACCCGGACCACCCCGCAAACCGTGGCCGGTTGTGCTCCAAGGGCTCGGCGCTGGGCGAGACGCTCGATCTCGACGGCCGCCTGCTCGCCCCGGAAATCGACGGCAGCCGCGCCTCCTGGGATGAGGCGCTTGATCTCGTGGCCTCCCGCTTCTCAGAGGCGATCCGCGATCACGGGCCGGACAGCGTCGCGTTCTATGTCTCCGGGCAGCTGCTGACCGAGGACTACTACGTCGCCAACAAGCTGATGAAGGGTTTCATCGGGTCTGCCAATATCGACACCAATTCTCGGCTGTGCATGGCCTCTTCGGTCGCCGGCCACCGCCGCGCCTTCGGCTCCGACACGGTGCCGGGAACCTATGAGGATCTCGAGCTTGCCGATCTGGTCGTGCTGACCGGATCGAACCTCGCCTGGTGCCATCCGGTGCTTTACCAGCGCATCGCCGCCGCCAAGGCGGCACGGCCCGAGATGAAGATCGTCCTCATCGATCCGCGCCGCACTATGACCGCCGATATCGCCGACATGCATCTGCCGATCGCACCCGATGGCGATGTCAGCCTGTTCCTCGGCCTGCTGGCGCATTTGGCTGACACTGGCTGTGTCGATGAGGCCTATATCGGCGGCTTTACCAAAGGCTTCGAGGACGCCCTGTCGACTGCGCGGGCGGTGAGCCTGCCGAAGCTGATGGCGCAGACCGGACTGTCTGCCGCTGAGTTGGCTTCATTCTACAAGCTCTGGGCCGCGAGCGAAAAGGTGGTCACGGTCTACAGCCAGGGCGTCAACCAGTCTTCGACCGGCACCGACAAGGTCAATGCCATCATCAATTGCCATCTGGCCACCGGCCGCATCGGCAGACCCGGAATGGGACCGTTTTCGGTCACCGGCCAACCCAATGCGATGGGCGGCCGCGAGGTCGGCGGCCTTGCCAATATGCTGGCCGCTCACATGGAAATCGAAAACCCCGAGCACCGCGACCGTGTGCAAAGGTTCTGGAACTCACCGGCAATCGCTCAGGAAGCCGGGTTGAAGGCGGTCGATCTGTTTCAGGCGGTAGGCGAAGGGCGGATCAAGGCGCTGTGGATCATGGCCACCAATCCGGTCGATTCCATGCCCGATGCGGGCGCCGTCGAGGCAGCCCTCAGGGCCTGTCCTTTCGTCGTCGTCTCCGACATCATGGCTGAAACGGACACCATTCGGCATGCCCATGTGAAGCTGCCGTCGCTCGGATGGGGCGAAAAGGACGGCACGGTGACCAATTCCGAGCGCCGCATCTCGCGGCAACGTGCAATCCTGCCTGCGCCCGGTGAAGCCAGGGCCGACTGGTGGCAGATGGCTGAAGTTGGCAGACGGATGGGCCATGCGACGGCTTTCGATTACGCCAATGCCGCCGCCATCATGCGCGAATATGCGGCGCAGACCGGTTTTGAAAACAACGGCAGCCGCGACCTCGATATCGGTGCCTTCTCAGACATCGATGACCAGGCCTATGAGGACCTGGCGCCGTTTCAGTGGCCCATGCCCGCTGACGACATCTCGATGCCCGCCGACACGCGCTTCTTCGCCAATGGCGGGTTCTACACCGATGACCGGCGGGCGCGGTTTGTTGCCGTGGCGCCATCCGGACGCAATGCCGGCAGCGGATCGCGCGAACTCAGCCTGAACACCGGCCGCATTCGCGATCAGTGGCACACCATGACGCGGACCGGCAAAAGCCCACGCCTGTCCGCGCACATCGCCGAGCCCTTTGCCGAGATCCATCCGTCGGATGCCAGCGCCCAAGGCATTGGTCCCGCCGATCTGGTGCGGGTGAGCAGTGACCGGGGCGACATCATTGTTCGCGCCCAGATCACCGAGCGCCAGCGGCCGGGCAGCCTCTTCGTACCGATGCACTGGACCGACCAGTGGGCCTCAAACGCCAGGGTCGACCGGCTGGTGCCCCCGGTCGTTGATCCGATCTCCGGTCAGCCGGCACTGAAGAACACCACCGCGCATTTCGAAAAGTTTGAAGCCCGCCAGTATGGTTTTGCCGTCAGCCGCGACAAGCCGGTGATGGATCCATCCGTGATCAGTCCAGCCGACTATTGGGCAATGGCCAGGGCCTCCGGCGGCTGGCGCACCGAATTCGCCCTTGCGCAGATGCAAGACGATATCCCGGCCTTGATTTGCGGGCTGCTGGGGATCGCGGCGCAAACCCCGTTGCTGTCGTTCACCGATCCGAAAAGCGGGCTCACCCGGCACGCCGCATTCGACGGCACAAGGCTGATCGGCGCGGTCTATCTCTCACAACAACCCGTGGCGGTCTCGCGCAGTTGGGCCGCCGACCAGCTCGACCAGGATTATGCCGATCTGTCGTCGCGCTGGCGGATCATCGCCGGCCGGCCAGCCAACGACATGCCCGACAAGGGCGCCATCGTCTGTGCCTGCATGAATGTCGGGGTGAACGACATTGCCGGTGCAATCAGAAGCGGCTGCGGCAGCGTCGCCGCGGTTGGAACTCAAACCGGTGCGGGCACCAATTGCGGATCCTGCAAGGCGGAAATCAAGGTGATACTCGATGACCATCAGATCATTGCAGCTGAATAGGACACCGCGCCGCGCAGCCTCCCGCGAGCGCATGGCGGCATTGGCAACGCTTCCGGTATTCTACAAGCTCCACGGCAGGAAAGCGCTGATCGCGGGCGGCTCGGATGCCGCCGCGTGGAAGGCCGAATTGCTGGCCGCCGCCGGCGCCGAAGTCCACGTCTATGCTAGAGAACTCGACCCGGTGTTTTCCGATCTTGTCGCAGCGCCTGGCGTTTCGGGATCCTACGTCCGGCACGAGAAAGCCTGGTCATCCGCTAGCTTCGAGCACATGCAGATTGCCATCTGCGACGCGGAAACCGAGGATGAGGCCCGCGCCTTCTTCGATGCAGCACGGACGGCGGGCGTAGCGGTCAATGTCATCGACAAGCCGGCGTTCTGCGAGTTCCAGTTCGGCTCCATCGTCAACCGCTCGCCGGCGGTGATCGGCATCTCCACCGATGGTGCGGCCCCCATCCTCGGCCAGGCCATCCGCCGCCGCATCGAGACCTTGATATCTCCCTCGGTGGCGGCCTGGGCGCAAATGGCGCAATCGATCCGCCAGGTGGTCAATGATCACCTCGCCCCGGGGCCCGAGCGCCGGGCGTTTTGGGAGAGCTTCGTTGATCGTGCGTTCGGCACCGGGCCGGCCATTGATGCGGACAAGGACCTGCTGAGCCAGGTCAGGCGGATCAAGGCGGCGGGCTCGGCGTCAAAAGGCAAGGTGACGCTCGTCGGCGCCGGTCCCGGTGATGCCGAGTTGCTGACGCTGAAGGCGGTGCGCGCGCTGCAGGCTGCCGATGTCATTCTGTTCGATGATCTGGTCTCCAATGAGGTGCTGGAGCTGGCGCGCCGCGAGGCCCAGCGTATGCTGGTCGGTAAACGTGGGCACCGCGAAAGCTGCAAGCAGGACGACATCAACGCCACCATGATCAAGCTTGCCAGGGCCGGCAAGCATGTCGTGCGGCTGAAGGGCGGCGACCCGATGATCTTTGGCCGCGCCGGCGAGGAGATTGCCCGGCTGCACGACGAGGGCATTCCGGTCACGGTCGTTCCCGGCATCACCTCGGCATTGGCGATGGCCGCCGAGCTCGGCGTGTCGCTGACCCATCGCGACCACGCCCAATCGGTCCGCTTTGTCACCGGCCACAGCCGCAATGGCGAACTGCCGTCCGATCTCGACTGGGCCGGGATCGCCGACCCGAAAACCACGACGATCTTCTACATGGGCGGCCGCACCGCCAGCCAGATCGGAGGACAGCTCGAAACGCACGGCATGGACCCGTCAACGCCGGTGGTGATTTCCAGGTCGGTCGCGCGCGAAGGTTTTGAGCGCTGGGCCGGGCCGCTGCAAGAGCTTGCCGATGGCATCGATATCATCGGCTATGACGAGCCGGTGCTCATCGGTGTGGGGGCGGTGTTCAAGGCGCTGAGGCAAAGCCAGTTGCGAGCCGAGGCAGGTCACGACGACATCGAACAGGAGCGAAAGGCGCTGGCCTGAAAGATGCGTCGCGATTGACCGGCTCAGCTCACCTTGACCAGGGTCTTTCCGAAGTTCTTGCCTTCGAGCATGCGGACAAAGGCCTCGGGCGCGTTCTCGAGACCGTCGGTGATGTCCTCGCGGAAGGCGATCTTGCCGTCGCCGACCAGCGGCCCGACTTCTGCCAGGAAATCGCCGAAGCGGTCGAAATGGTCCGAGATGATGAAGCCGCCCACCGTCAGGCGGTTGACCAGGATCGTCCGCCAGGCCTTAGGCAGCCGGTCGGGGCCGGTAGTTTCCCCGGCGCCGAGCGCGCCTGAATTGTACCAGGCGATCATTCCGCAAACCGGGATCCGGCCAGCGACATTCATCATCGGCAGCACGGCATCGAGCGTCATGCCGGCGACGTTTTCGAAATAGATGTCGACCCCGTCCGGGCAGGCAGCACTCAGCGACTGGCGCAATGCCTTGGCGTCGGTTGTGGCGCGGTGGTCGATGCAGGCGTCGAACCCGAGTTCCTTGATCGCGAAGGCGCATTTGTCCGCACCGCCGGCAACGCCGACCGCGCGCAGGCCCTTCTGCTTTGCCAGTTGGCCCACCATCGAGCCGACCGGGCCGGTTGCAGCGCCGACGACGAGGGTCTCGCCGGCCTTGGGTTGGCCGATCATGTTGAAACCGTACCAGCCGGTAAAGCCCGGCATGCCGAGAACACCGAGCGAGGTGGAGATTGGCGCAACCGCGGGATCGATTTTTCTCAGTTCCGCCGCGCGCACCACGCCGTGGCTGCCCCAGCCGAACATGCCCATGGCGATATCGCCGGGAGCAAACCGCGGCGAGCGGCTTTCAATGACTTCGCCAACCGCGCCGCCGCCCATCTGTTCGTCGATCTTGACCGGCGTCGAGTAGGATTTCGCATCGTCCATGCGGCCGCGCATGTAGGGATCGAGCGACATGTAGAGCACGCGGAGCAGAACCTCGCCTTCGCCGGGCACAGGCATCGCCACCTGTTCGAGCCGGAAGTTCTCCGGTCCGGGTTTTCCCTCGGGGCGCTTGGCAAGCACGATTCTCTGCATCTGGTCTGACATGGGATCTCTCCGTTTCGGGTGCCGGGGTTTGGCCCGGTGCAATTGTTTGAACGCGTGAACGACGCTGTAACACTCTGAATTCATGCATGTAAATTACGCTCGGCGAATTCTCCGGGGTCGTTGGATACTTCAGCCGATGGTCACCCCGCCATCGGCGACGAGCACCTGTCCGGTGATGAAACTGGCCGCCGGCGAGGCGAGAAACGCCGCAACCGGGCCGATTTCCTCGGGCATCCCGATCCGCCTGAGCGGCGTGGTCCGGGTGCGCTTCTTGAGGTTTTCCTCGTCTTCCCACAGCGCCCGGGCGAAGTCGGTCTTGACCAGTCCCGGCGCGATGCAGTTCACCCGCACATTGTCCGGCCCGTGCTCGACGGCGAGATTGCGCGCCAGCGCGAAATCGGCTGCCTTGGATATCCCGTAGCCGCCGATCACACTGTTGCCGCGCATGCCGGCGATCGAGGAGATGATGACGATGGCGCCGCCGCGCTTCTCCCTCATCGCCGGGATCACCCGGTTGCACAGCCACAGATTGCTTTTGACATTCGAGCCCATAATCTTGTCAAACGCCTCGTCGGACAGATCGGCCAGCGGCCCGTAAGCGGGATTGACGGCGGCGTTGCAGACGAGGATGTCCGGCGCGCCGTAGAGCTGTTCGGTGCCGGCAATCAGGGCTTCCACCTCGTCCTTGCGCGAGATGTTGCAGGCGATGACGCCGGCTTCGCCGCCTTCGCTCCGGATCGCATCGGCCACCGGCTCGCAGGCCTCGGAGGTGCGGCTGGAGACCACCACCCTGGCGCCGAGCCGAGCCATGGTTTCGGCAATCGCCCGGCCGATGCCGCGGCTCGATCCGGTGATGACGGCGACCTTGCCGTCAAGCGAGAATGGCATTGGAGGCTGCATGCTGCGGTTCCTTCCCGTGTCAGGCCTCTTCGCGGATCAACCCGCCCAGCTGAGCGAGCCGCTTGAGGTGATGGTCGGCATCGCCGAACAACATATCGATCATGGTGGTGCGTTTGAAATAGTGGCCGATGGCATATTCCATGGTCATGCCGACGCCGCCGTGAAGCTGGATCGATTCCCGGCCGATCAGCTTGGCCGATTCCCCGATCTGCACCTTGGCAGCCGAGACCGCCCGTGCCCGTTCGACCGCGTCGTCTCCGGTCGCGAGCATGCTTGCATACATCGTCATCGAGCGCGATTGCTCCAGTTCCACGAAGATGTCGGCAGCGCGATGCTGCAAGGCCTGGAACGAACCGATGGTGGTGCCGAACTGGCTGCGGGTCTTCAGGTAATCGAGCGTCAGCTCGTGCATCTTCTCGAAGCAGCCGACGGCTTCGGCGCAAAGGGCTGCGATGGCTTCGTCGGTAACCCGGGAAATCACCGGCCAGGCCGCCCCTTCGCCGCCGATAAGGGCATCCGCCCCAACCTTGACCGACTGCAGGGTGATTTCGGCGGCACGCAGCCCGTCCTGTGTCGGATACCCCTGGCGCGAGACGCCCGCGGCATCGGCATCGACCACGAACAACGAAATGCCGTCTTCGTCGCGCGAGCCGCCGCCGGTGCGCGCCGAAACGATGATCTTGTCGGCGCTGTCGCCATGGATGATCAGCCCCTTCTTGCCGTCGATCACCCAGCCGTCGCCGTTCCTGCGCGCCGTGGTCTCGACATCGAACAGGTCGTAGCGGCCCTGCGGCTCGGCGCAGGCGAACGCCATGCGGCTCTGCCCCTCGGCAATCGCCGGGATCAGCTCCGCTTTCTGCACCTCGCTGCCCGCGTGGCGCAGCACGCCGCCGGCCAGGATGACGCTGGCAAAGAACGGCTCCAGGATCAGCGCCTTGCCGAACGCTTCCATAACGATCATCGTCTCGGTGGCGCCGCCGCCGATGCCGCCATGCTCCTCGGCAAAGGGCAGGGCAAGCAGGCCGAGTTCGGCGTACTGCTTCCACATATTGTCGCTGAAACCGTTTTCGCCGGCGCCGAACTTGCCACGCGCCTCAAAACCGTACTGGTCCTGAAGCAGGCGATCCACGCTGTCCTTGAGCATGCGTTGTTCTTCGGAAAGATCAAAGTCCATTGTATCGTACTCCCGACATCCCGGCGGCGCCGGCGTCGAATTGCGGGCGCCCTTGAGGAGCCCTGAACTGCTGTTTGCTGCTAGAGGCCGAGGATGGCCTTTGCGATGATGTTCTTCTGGATCTCGTTCGAGCCGCCATAGATCGTGACCTTGCGGGTGTTGAAATAGGCTGGCGCGATGGTCGAGGCCCAGTCCGGCCCGATCGCCGGCTCGTTGCGTCCGTCGATGCCGTCTTCGGGCTGAAACGGCATGGCGTAGGGGCCAACCACATCCATCAGCAACTCGGTCGTCGCCTGCTGGATTTCCGAGCCCTTGATCTTCAGGATTGAGCTGGCCGGGTCCTGGGTGCCTTTTTCCCGCTTTGCCTCTCCGGCAAGAACCCGAAGCTGGGTCATTTCCAGCGCCTTCAGCCGGACCTCGACAGCCGCCACCTTCTGGCGGAATTCGGGCCGGTCGATCAATCGCTCACCACCGACGCGCTGCTGCGCTGCCAGCTCCTTGATCCGCCGGATACGTTCCTTCGAAACGCCGACACGGGCAATGTTGACCCGTTCGTTTCCGAGCAGGAACTTGGCGTAGCTCCAGCCCTTGTTTTCCTCGCCGACGAGGTTTTCGACCGGCACCCGGACGTCATCGAAAAACACCTCGTTGACCTCGTGACCGCCGTCGATCGTCTGGATCGGGCGCACGGTGATGCCGGGCGTCTTCATGTCGATCAGCAGGAACGAGATGCCCGATTGCTTCTTGGCGTCCGGATCGGTGCGCACCAGGCAGAAGATCCAGTCGGC
>Ga0189291_100159_pt1 | contig 59391 bp, 43 predicted proteins | sample UW1redminimetaG_FD_130331 | JGI IMG/M metagenome (GOLD analysis project Ga0189291, IMG submission 130331) | Marine microbial communities from the Costa Rica Dome - UW179B-red mini metaG | ecosystem: Environmental > Aquatic > Marine > Oceanic > Photic zone | place: Costa Rica: the Eastern Pacific...
ATCCAAATCAGCCAAACCGAAATGACGCTGACTCTCCGACGCAACATACTCGTGCCAGCAGCGGTAGTCTCTCAATCACAGATTAACGCTTCTGAAGATCCCATCATCATACTGAAATACCCCCTTCAGATGAAGCGACGCGGAATTGAGACGAAACTCATTATTGGTGGGCAAGCACTTGGGGAGCCGGATCAAGACCTTATCAAGCTCGTGGCAACAGCGCGACATTGGTATGAAGGATTGAAGAGTGGTGTGTATCCGGCCACCGGAAGCATTGCTGAAACAGAAAATGTTCATCGCGGCGATATTAGTCGGACTCTCATGTTGGCGTTCTTAGCTCCGACTATCGTGAGAGACTTTATCGACGGTAAGCATCCCGTTGACCTGACGGTAGAACAATTGCGTCGGCTTTCACCGAACTTGCCTCTCGACTGGTCTGCCCAACGCGCATACCTCGGAATGCAAGACTAACACCCCAAAACCACGACGATGCAAACTGCATCCCGTCCAAAATATCGCGGTAGCGAAAATTAGCAATCTGAGACGCTTTGGATAATCGGTGTAAAATTGCCGATTTATGCGTCTCTATCGACGTCTCTGTTGAGGCTTTATTTGGCTAAGTCCCCGTTTGTAGGGAGTATTCTTACACCGCACATCTCGGAGGCCAAGTGTGCTGAGTGCGTGGTAGTGGGAGAGAGACTTGAACTCTCGACCGAGAAATGGGTATCCCAGCAGCGCGCAACTTTTATCGCCTTGAATAGGTTTCGCTACGTTGGCAATATTCGTGATACAAAGAGGGATACAATTAAACCAATTATTTACGTAAGTCATTGATGTATATAATAATAAAATTGTAATCGGAGCGCATCGCCCGCTCCAGTTGTTTATTCAAAAATCAAAAATTGACATGATGTTCCCGAAAGGAGGAATATAATTTGATTTGGAGTGAGGCGTTTACCCCATGAGCATAGAAAAAACGAATTTCCTGCAAAGGCGCTGGGCTCTGTTTGTGATCGGCTGGGCGTTGATCGTGATTGGATCACTGACCGCTCATTTCGTCCAAACATCCGGCGGGGTTTCGATTGAGACCGTTCAGTATGAACGCGAAGACGGTAAGATGATGCGTGCGCTTCTTTACACGCCGGAAACAGCCAGCCCGACGTCAAAGGCTTCGGCTATTCTTGCGGTGCACGGCTATATCAATACGCGCGAGTTTCAATCGGGCTTCGCCATTGAATTTGCGCGGCGAGGCTACGTCGTGCTGACGCCTGATCAAAGCGGACACGGATATTCGGACCCACCCGCCTTTGCGAATGGCTTTGGCGGACCCGCGAGCCTCGCCTATCTTCGGAGTTTGGATGTTGTCGACACGGATAACATTGGTTTGGAAGGTCACTCTATGGGCGGCTGGGCTGTCTTGGCCGCGGCGGCCACATATCCGGATCACTATAAAAGCCTCGTTTTGGAGGGATCTAGCACGGGCGCGCCGTTCGCTTTGGACGGCACACCCGAGTGGCCGCGAAACCTCGGGCTAGTGTTTTCGAAATTCGATGAATTTTCTCCGCTGATGTGGGGAACAGCCCGGGCTTCGGACGCCGGAACAGGCGATAAGATGAAAGCCGTGTTCGGGACGGACCAGACGATTATTGAAGGCAAAATCTACGGCGACATTAGTGCGGGCACGGCGAGGGCGTTTTTCCAACCTGCCGTCACCCATCCCGGCGATCATATCTCGACAGCCGCTATCGGCCATGCGGTTGATTGGTTTGACCGGACGCTCGACGGCGGGACACCTCTCAAGAGCCAAAATCAAATTTGGATGCTGAAGGAAGCCGGAACGCTCATCGCGTTGATCGGCTTTATAGTTCTTTTGTTGGGCAGCTTTGAATTACTACTGGCATTGCAGCAATTCAGCACACTTCGCGCGACACCGACAGATGTTGCCTATGGCAAGCGAGACCGTAAATGGTGGGGCGTTGCCGTGGTGAGCGCAATCATACCCGTCGCGACATTCTACCCGTTTTTCAAATTGTCCGAAGCGCTTCTTCCGGCGTCCGCTTTAATGCCTCAATCGGTGACGACGCAGGTCGCGGTCTGGGCGGTTTTCAATGCCATAATCCTAACGATCATCGGGCTTTTGGTGCGAGGGACATCCGTGAAGACTGAGCCGAAAATCGGACGAGCGCTTGTTATTGCTCTGCTTACGGTCGGCATCGGGTATGTGGCCGTGTGGCTTGCCAGCGCAGTCTTTCAGCTCGATTTCAGATTTTGGATCGTTGGCGTGAAGTTGCTTAGCGTTACTCAGGCAAAGATCGCTCTGATTTACCTGTTGCCTTTTGGCGTCTATTTTCTTCTCGCCTCACGGGCGCTGCATCTTGGGATGTCCAGCGCAGGTGATCGTGTGTGGGCGGACTATGCGGCGAATATCGCCATACTCGCGGGTGGTTTTTTTGTCTTTTTGATCGTCCAATATTCTGCGCTCTTTCTGACGGGTACGCTGATAACGCCGAATGAGCCGCTCAATACGATCATCATGCATCAGTTCGTGCCGCTCATGCTCATCATCGCCGTGATCGGAACATTCACCTATCGCCGCACTGCCAGCTACCTACCGGGGGCTTTCATCAACACGCTCTTCGTGACGTGGTACATTGTGGCTAGCCAAGCCATCCAGTATCCGAATGTCGCGGGGTGAGAGGGTCAGGGGGTGCGTTAAGGGTCACTCAGGATGACCAAGACTTTCGCTTGATTTCTGACTGTGCACAGCGTCTGCTGTGGGCATCCACCTACCGGAAATAACTATCATGCCTATTCCCTTTTCTATCCTCGATCTGGCCCAAGTCGTCGAAGGCGGGAGTATTGGGAAGAGTTTTTCGGATAGTGTTGAATTGGCGCAGGCGGCGGAAGGCTTGGGCTATCACCGCGTTTGGTATGCGGAACATCATAATATCAAAAGCGTGGCGAGTTCGGCGACGTCGGTTCTGATTGCGCATGTGGCCGCACAGACGAATACCATCCGGCTTGGCGCGGGCGGGATTATGTTGCCAAACCATGCGCCGCTATTGATTGCAGAGCAGTTCGGAACGTTGGCAACGCTGCATCCGGATCGTATTGATCTTGGACTAGGCCGGGCACCCGGCGGAGATATGGGCGTCATTCGCGCGATGCGGAAAGATTATGAGCGCGCGGCGCGGAATTTCCCAGCAGATGTAGAAGAGCTAATCGATTATCTGTCCGATCCCGATGAGGCCTCAACTCCAAAAGTGCAGGCCATTCCGGGCGAGGGAACTAAAGTACCCGTCTGGATTCTCGGATCAAGTTTGTTTGGCGCGCAGCTCGCCGCAAGGCTCGGTTTGCCCTATGCGTTTGCGTCCCACTTCGCGCCTGGGGATTTATTTCAAGCGGCGGAAATCTATCGACGAGATTTCGTACCGTCGCAGCATTTGGAGAAGCCTTATTTCATGATGGCCTGCAATGTGTTTGCTGCCGATACGCAAGACGAAGCCGAGTATCATTTCTCTACTTTGGTGCAGGCCTTTGTCGGCATCATTACCAATCAACGCGGGCTGACCCGCCGGCCAATGAAAGACTTCGAAGTCCCGCCTCATATCAAGCCCCATGTCGATACGATGTTGCAGGTCAGCGCGGTCGGCACGGCCGAGGTGGTGGCGGAGCGTCTATCCCTGTTCCGTGACCGCTTACAGCCTGATGAAATCATCATCGCGAAGAACTTCCATGATCACGGCGCTCGTTTGCGCTCCTTGGAAATCACGATGGACGCGCGAGAGATTATGACGGCGCGCGCCTAAGGTTGAGCAGAGATAGCCGCATCCAAATCCAACAATAAAACTCGCGCATCGCCTTCTTGTCGCGGCATCATCCAATCGGGACGGGCGGCTGCAATGGGGGCAATGTCCTCGCCGAGGCCAAAGCGCGTAATCGCGATTTGCCCCAACGGTTGATTGGCGTCCAAGGTAATGTCGATGGTCATGTCCCGCGTTGTGCGTCCTGCAATCCGAAGACCCCAGCGGCTAGGCACGACACTTTCGCCGTTCACGCTCAGCGTGGTCCACATGGCGTCGGCTAAGGCAGGCGCGAGATGAAGGCGGTCAGCTGTCGGAGCGATGAGGCGCAAACGCAGACTGCGACTTTCGGTGCTGACAGTGTCGCTGATGACCTCTACGCGCGCCAAAATGTCTGGCGTGGTTGTGGTTGGGCGTGTCCAACGGTCGCGAGTGAACGCGGGAATAGTGGCCTCTAGCAGATTACTATAAGTGTAAGGTCCGTCCGAAGATGAACGACCGCTCTCCATCATGACTTGTGGAGGTTCGGCCCTGCCAGAGAGTTGCACGAAGTTTCCAGCGCCCGATGCGATATGCCGGATGGTTAAGCCGCGCGGCGCATTTTCCGTATAGGTCGGCAAGATCAGAACGGCCAAAATAAGGGCCGCCGTTAATCCTCCAAGCGAGACAAGCGGGAGGCCGCGCTTTTTCTCGGTTGGTATTACGATAACCAACAGCGCAGCCGGAATAGCCCAAAGCGCGGCAAACGGGGCGGCCATGCCGCCAAGCGCCGCCAAGGCAAAGCCCGGCATGGGCAGGTTAACGAGACCGAAAACAAACATAGCGAGGATGCTAATGTTGATGGCAAGGCGGTTCTTTTTCAGCAGTGCCGCCACCATCGCCGCACTGGCCACAAATAATGCGGCGATGAAAATCGTCACAGAGCCCGGGAATAATATCCAGCCGACACCGCCTAGGACGGATAGCCAGAGCCAGCTTTTGAGCAGAGGTCCGACCTGGTCTCCATCTCGGCCTCGCAAGATCATTGCGATGACGGTGGCGATCAATATCGCAATCGCGGAGAGCGCGCCGCGTAAGGCCCACGGGTGGGCGGGGGAGTATGCGCCGCTGGATTTAACCGCGCCTAATGCAACGGATAGAGCCACAGCCCCGAGGCCCGCCGCAATGACAGCGGCAGGGAGTAAAGCCCACCCGCGCCATCCACGCCACGTCCCTGTTCGAACAAGGCCCGCGACTGAGAGAAGCCCGCTCAACAGAATGATGGCAAGGCCGGACCAAGCCGGAACGGAGATGACGCCGCGTGTTAGCACGTCGAAATACAGGCGCGTCCCCTCCGGCGCGCTGCTCATGGGGCGGGACGCAAAACTCTCTACAGACGCGAGCGCGTTAACGCCGGAGTGAAAGACCGTACTGCGGTCTAGATTCGTGAGGTTATCGCCGGGCGTGTGATAAAAACTATCGCCGAGAATAAAGGCGAAATTTGTGCCGTCGATTTGCCGCGGCGCATCGTTATCTAAAAATCGCGATAGGTCCGTATCATTTGGCATGGCGTCGTAAATGTCGGAGGATAAGGTGTTGGCGAGCGCTGTGCGGCCGCTCTTGGCGAGGGCGGCGACGTCGTTGCCATTCGGACTCGATGTTTGGAACATTGAAATCGGGCCTCGAACGCCGCGGGCTTCAACATTGACGACCGAGTCGATACGCGCCGCTAACGGGTCAGAATAAACAAAGCTCTCCGCGCCTAGCAGGCCTATTTCTTCGCCATCTGTGATCAGAACCAGCACGGGGCGCATGTCATCCCGGCCTTTAATAATACGGGCAATTTCAAGTCCAACGGCCACGCCTGCGCCGTCATCGCCTGCGCCCGGTCCGGCGGGGACGGAGTCATAATGGCTCATCAACGCGACGCCTTGCGCTGTGTCGTCAGTCGGCGGAACGGCCCAAAACATAACGTTCTGAACCCGCGCGCATATTCCGCCAAAGTGGGCCGTGCAGCGAAAATCGTCACGCACAATCGGGTCAAACCCGAGGCTACGAATTTCAGTCAGAAGCCGCTCTCTTACAGCGTCATTTGCATCTGTATCCACAGAATGCGGACGCTCGTCTCCCAGAATTCGGGTCAGGCGCGCCACCGCCGCATCCGTATTAAACGGATGATCCGGATCGGGCGAGGGCGGGGAGACAAACCAGAGGCTAAACGTGCAAACAATCGTCAGCACCCCAAGGGCTAGCGTCAGAATGATTGAGTTGCGCGCGGTTTGGGTCATGCGCCTTCATAGGCTGCTGATATGAGGGCGAGCAAGCCTGACACAGAATTGAGTGTTTCAGCTCGTCAGAAGAAGGCTCTGCATCCCGGTTTTCAAATTTAATTTAAATCAACTCGGCTTGATTGAGGTCAAGTTGGGTTTTGGATGTGTGGTTGATTGTCGCAAAATATGGCGGCCCGTCAGGGATTTTTTGGGCCGTGAAAGGGGATGACCATGACTAAGACAAGAGCTTTTCAATCTAGTAGTTGCGTAGCGGCAATACTCCTCAGCCTTTCAGCAGCCCCTGTTTGGGCGCAGGATGACGGCAATGAACGGGTCCGCATTAAAGACGAAATTATCGTCACGGCGCGGAAGACCGAAGAGACCTTACTTGACGTGCCATTGTCAATCACGGCCATCGGCGAGCAGGAAATCCTCGACTCTGGCATCGATAATATTGCTGATATTGCGCTGCAAACGCCGGGCTTTTCTTTCCGGCAAGGGTTTGGCCGCGCGGAAGGCGGCGCGAATAGCCGCCCGGCCATTCGCGGCATGTCCAATGTACTGGGCTCGCCCAATGCGGGTTTCTTCGTGGACGGTATTTTCGTCGCAGACAGTATTACCTCCTACCAACTCGATAATTTGCAACGGGTCGAAGTGATCCGCGGGCCGCAGTCAGCCTTATTTGGTCGTAACACGTTTGCGGGTGCGGTGAACTTTGTTACGCGCGACCCGGGCGATGAGCTCCGCGGCCGCGTAAGCGCAACAGCCGCTGAACACGGCGCGTTTGAACTAAACGGCTATGTCAGCGGTCCGATTAAAGAAGGTATTCTTTACGGGGAAATCAACGGACGGTTCGACACATTTGGCGGCGATTACGACAATGCCGATGGCGGCGATGATTTGGGCAAGCAGCAAACGGCCAATGTCGGAACCAAGCTCGTCTTCACCCCGACTGACGCGTTTACGGCGCGGCTCAGCCTTGGTTATTCGCAAGTGCGTGATGGCGGTTTCGCTTACGGCGGACTGGGCAGCCAAAATCTGAATTGTTTTGAGCCGAATGTGACGGGAGCGTTCTTCGGCATTGACCTGTCGTCCAATCGCTCGCGCGGTTATTTCTGCGGCGAGATTGAGGTGCCGGATGTTCTCGCCTTCAATGATGCCGAGCTTAACCAGCTTGGCTATGACGGGATTGAGCGCGATACATTCCGGTCCAGTCTGCAAATGGATTGGGACCTTGATAATGGCTATACGCTAACCTCGATCACAGCTTATAACAGCTCTGATAATATCAATATTTTCGACAATGCATTAGTGTCTTCTGCAACGCCAAACTTTTCCATTGGCAAAACGGCGCGCAATGATTTCTCGCAAGAGTTAAGAATTCTCTCTCCTCGGGATAAGCGGTTCCGCTGGCTTGCGGGTGGTTATTATTTTGAGGAGAATGACGGCGAAGGCTTCGATGCGAGCGGGAATTTTTCAGCTGATGGCTTATCAAATCGACCCCAATTATTTGACTCAGGGGACAGGGTAGAAAGTATCGCGGGCTTCGGCATGGTTGAATATGATGCAACAGAAGACCTGACACTCTCACTCGAAGGGCGTTACCAAGAGGACCGTATCACCGCGACGGATGAAGTTTTGGGTGTCGCGGATTCAACGACGCGTCCTGCATTCAATAATGTGCGGGAAGTCAAATTCGATAGCTTTCTGCCGCGCTTTACTGCGCGCTATAATCTGAACACGAATACGAACCTTTACGGCTCCATCGCCAAAGGCAACAAGCCTGGCGGCTTTAACGCTGTGCCCACTCAAGCCGAATTTTTCGATCCGCAGGATTTCACAGAATTCACGCGTGACTTCGCTATTTTCGACGAGGAATCGATCTGGTCTTATGAAGTTGGCCTGAAAGGGCAGGACGGCGAAGGCCGGTTTAACTACAATCTCGCAGCCTATTATATTGATTGGTCTGACCAACAACTGACGCAATCACAACCCTACACGACGGCGTCATCGGGCGGTCGTTCCGGCACGACATTCCCCGCCGTGGTGAATGCAGGCCGATCTGAAATATTCGGTTTTGAGGCTGAGTTGTTCGGGGCTTATGATCGCTTCGATTACTCTCTTGGCTATTCCTACACCAATGCAGAGTTGAAGGACTTCTACGACGAAAATGCAGAAGAGCTGTTCGATACAGATGGCATCGTGTCCGGCCAACCGGGGGACGTTGACGGGTTTAACGGGCAGTTGGCTGGCAATAAATTGCCGCAGACTCCGGCGCACCAAGTCAATGCGTCTCTGACATATACAATGCCCATCGGTGATGAGATCGATTGGTTCGCGCGGGCCGATTATAATTACGAATCCAAACGGTTTGTGCAGGTCTTTAACCTCGCTCATACGGGCGACTCGCACATGCTCAATATTCAAACGGGTGTGGACCGCGGGAACTGGCGATTGTCAGCGTTTTATAATAATGTCCTGAATGATGACACGCCCTTGGTGGTTACGCGCTTGCTGGACTTTAACCGGCCTCTGCTAATTCCGGATCCGGTGCGTTCATTTATCTTCCTACCGAACCGCCGCTTCACCTTCTACCGGGATTTTACTATTTCCGGTCCGCGCAAGCCGCAATTCGGGGTCAGAGCCTCATATAAGTTCTAGGCGCATGCCCACGATAATATCGCCAAAGCTCCGTCTGAGCCTGCTTAAATGGCACAGATGGATCACGCTCGCGCTCTTGGTGCAGTTGGCCATTTGGCTCATCACGGCGCTCGTGATGACCTTGATCGCACGGTCTTCCTTAACGGCGTATCGCGCGCCGCCTGCGGCGTCCTTTGACGCCGTCGCAGCATGGCCAGATTTGGATTTATTGAGCCAAGCCGCACCGGAGGGCGTTGAGCATATTGAGCTTGAGAAGGCGGGTCCGACGCCGCGCATTCGAATGGACGGCGTGGACGCGATATCGCCTGTTGATCTGACCCGGCTGGAGACAATTCAAGCCGACGTGATCGCGCAGATCGCGTCGGACTTTACGGGCGAGTCCATCGAGGCGTCATCCGTGCGGCTGAAAACCCGTAATTCGGTTGAGTATCAAAAGCTTCCAACGCCCGCTTGGCGCGTGGAGGCGGATCAGGCGGTGCTCTTTTTCGATCTAAAAACGGGCGAATATCTGAGCCAGACAACGCGAATGCGGTTTATCGAAAACCTGGCTAAAACCATCCACATTATGGACTGGACCGGTAAAGGTGAGTTTCGCAAAAATTGGGTTTTGACCTTCTTTGCTCTGTTGTTTTTAAATGCGGCTGTGCTTGGCGTTTTATCGTTCAAGAAGTTGTATTTGAAAAAACGCGCTATCCCGAAGGTGATGAATATCCATCAAGTCGTCGGCCTTGTGCTTGCGGTTCAAGTGGTATTTTGGGTGACGTCGGGGCTTGGCGTGGTGTGGCTGCTACATCCACTTCGGGATCAGGCCGAGCATATTATGGTTGATGCGCCTGCGCCGATTGATTGGGCGTCAGTGGCCGTTCATCCGCGCGACATTTTTGATCCGGATGATGAGCGCGGGGCGCCGTCGGGGATTATTCTGCGCATGGGGCTGACCGAGCCAGTTTATCAATTGCGTTGGCCGGGCCGTAATCCAGACCAAGCCCTGTGGAGCGCGCGTGATGGCCGGACCATGACGCTGACGGAATTAGACCGGGATGCGATTGTCGCCCAAACGCTGAGCCCGGATGCTGCCGCCTCGATCACCCGGTGGGAAGTCGCCGAAGGACCGCAAGATCTTGACTTTTATTTTTACACCGGGCCGTATCCCGTTTGGAAAGGTCACTTCTCCGAACCTACATCGGGTGTCGTCTCTATCGATCAAGTCACGGGTTATGTGCATACGCCGCGTACCGGGACTGAAATTTTCCTCGAACGCTATTACAATGTGCATGTCGTGAATTGGCGGTTGCGCGTGATCCAATATCGGCGTGAACCTGCCTTATTGATCGTCATTGCTTTGGCCATGCTCTTGTTGGTGACGGGCGTCATGGTGCAGTTACGCCGCTGGAAAATGACAGGGAAGCTCTGAGAGAGCTTACTAGATTTTATCGAAAAACGATAAATAAGCTTGCGTCTTGATGATATCCGGATAGTCTCTCAGCGGCAGGTGACATGTCCGGAGACAGCAATGATGACGCAATCAGATCACATGAAAACGGCGAAGCTGACCGGTGCAGCGCTCTTAGCCACCATCATTATCGGTATCATTGGTGCGATGACGGTGAACGCGGGGATCGACATCAATCTGTCGGCGGATGTCGAAGCGACCGCCCGCGCAATGTTGGAGGCGGAGACCCGTCTGCGGGCCAAGGCTTATATCGGTTTGCTATTAATTGGTCTGAATTTGATCTTTCTATTCGGACTGTACCGCCTGTTAAACAAAAGCGGCCCCCTGCTTGCTTTATGGGGTGTCGGCGCGGGGCTGATATCGACAGCGTTTAGTGTGTTCGGAATTGTCGCCACCATGAATGCCGCGCAGCTTGCTGGGTCAGACGCCTATCAATCGCTTGCCACGGCGGATCAGCGGCTACTCTTGTCCGGCTTGCAGGCAACGACAGATTATACGTCCTTCCACCTCAGCCTCATTCTTTCGTCCGCCGCCAATGCGGGTTTCTTTATCTTATTCTTACAGTCTGGCGGTCTTCCGAAAATCATTGCCGGATGGGGCCTCTTTGCGTCTTTATTTGTTGTCACGGCGCTCGTGCTCCGCGACTTTATTCCGCTCATCGGTCATGGGGGCGTGACAGCCGCCTTTATGGTGTCGAACCTGATCGCGCTGATTGCAATGGGGGTTTATCTGACCCTTCGCGGTGTTCGGGCTTAACTGTCGGGCGCAAAGGTGAATTGGCTGAGACCCCGCGCGCGTTCATCGTGGGCGGCTGCGCGGCCCAAGGGCGGATGCGCACGCTGCGGGCAGGCGGTGCGGTCGCAGAGATAGCAATTGGGGCCAATCGGCATGGGGTCGCCTGAGAGTTGATCCGAATAAATCAAGCGACCCGCATGGGCCATGTCGCAACCCAGACCAATGACGAAACTCTGTGCTGGCGTCGCCGTTGTTCCGCCGGATCGGGTGACGCGGCGCGCGACGGTGATATACGTTTTGCCATCCGGCATTTCGACGGATTGAACAAGCGCGCGGTCGGGGGAGGTGAAGGCCTCATGGATGGACCAGCGCGGACACACGCCGCCAAAACGCGGGAATGTAAACCGTCCTTGGCTGAAGCGTTTGGAGATATTGCCCGCAATATCAATGCGAACAAAAAAGAGCGGAACGCCGCGCGCGTCAGGGCGCGACAGCGTGGTCAAACGGTGCGCGACTTGCTCCGCACTGGTTCCAAATCGGTGCGCCAGCGCGTCAATATCATAACGAAGCTCTTCAGCGGCTTTGAGGAACGCGCCGTAAGGCATGAGGAGCGCCGCACCGAAATAATTCGCGAGTGTTGTCCGCAACAACCGCTTTGCATCCACAGTGGGCAGGTCCGCTTTCGTCACGATGGCATCAATCGCTTTGCGGTGTTCCAACATGCCAATTTGAAACGCGATCTGAAATCGGCGAGAACTGGCGGGCAAAAGCTCGGACAAGTTAAGCCGCCCTGAATGGCGATCATAATAGCGCAGCATATCGACCATAACGTCATTGGGGAGAATACGAACGACGGTGCGGTGTTTTTCCTTCATCCGTGCGATCAGCGCGGTGAGGGGTTCATTCCGGCGTAAGTCCAACTCAGAATAAAGCGCCTCCGCCGCGCGGTCGAGCCCGTCGAAATAATTATTCGTCCGGTAAATGATGTCGCGCACAAGGTCTGTGGCAGGGGCGGCCTCTTGCAACGCTGTGGCGGCTTCGTCTGCGCCTTCTTCGCGTATGAGGCGGCGCGATAATTCGGTGTAGCGGTGATGAAGATTGACCAGAGCCCGCGCCGTCGCGGGGCTAGCCCCGACGACATCTTCGACTTCTGACTTGGGGACGCGGTCCTTACCAAGCGCCGGATCACGCAAGGCATCGAAAAGCTCGCCAACAAGCTGGCGGTCCGTGCCGGACGTGAGTTCTGAGAGGTCGATGTCATAAGTCTCGGAGAGTCTCAGCAAAACCTTGGCGCTCATGGCGCGCTGGTTGCGCTCCATCAGATTGAGGTAGCTGCCCGATATACCGAGCTCTTCGGCCATACGCGTCTGCGTCAGGCCGAGCTTTGTCCGCAGCCGCCTGAGGCGCGGGCCGATCAAGAGCTTCTCGCCGCGCGTATTAGCGGAAGAGGAATTTACAGAGCTTGCCATAAAACAAATTATGACTTTACAAACTTAACAACGCAACCCGTGTTTTACAGACTCATACAAAAAGACTTGCTAGCAAACTCTCACGCCTTTGTTGGCATCTTTGTTGGAGAGTATCATGAATGCGCCTGTAAGCCCCGAGACAAACCGTATCCCACGCCACCGCGTGCTGGCCAAGGTCGTCGGGGCCTCGGTTCCGGATATTGACCGTGTCCTCACGCCGGATGCCCTCTTGTTCCTCGCTGACCTAGAGCGCCGCTTTGGCCCGCAACGTAAAATCTTGCTCCAAGATCGTTTGCTGCAACAAGACCGCTTTGATGATGGCGAGATGCCGTCTGTTCCGCTGGAAACACAACATATTCGTAACAGCCCGTGGGAAGTTGACCCGGCCCCGAAAGCGCTGACAGATCGCCGCGTGGAAATCACGGGCCCGGTCAGCCGCAAAATGATGATCAACGCGTTCAATAGCGGCGCGACCCAGTTCATGGCGGATTTCGAAGACGCCAGCTCGCCGACTTTTGCCAATATGGTCGAAGGTCAGGCGAACATGATCGATTACACGAATGGCGATCTGACGCTTAAAACGGATAAGAAAAGCTACGCTGTCGGCGATAATCCGGCGACTCTCTTGGTGCGTCCGCGCGGGTGGCACTTAGAAGAGAAAAATGTCACAGTTGACGGCAAGCCGATGAGCGCATCGCTCTTCGATTTTGGTCTTCACATGTTCCATAATGGCAAAGCGCTTGCGAGCGATGGTCGCGGCCCGTTCTTCTACCTGCCTAAGCTTGAGAGCTACCAAGAGGCACGCCTCTGGAATGATGTGTTCAACTTCACTCAAGCGTTCTTGGGGCTGGATAATGGCACGATCAAAGCGACAGTCCTGATTGAGACTTTGACCGCCGCGTTCCAGATGGAAGAAATTCTCTACGTTCTGCGCCGTCACATAACGGGGCTGAACTGTGGTCGTTGGGATTATATCTTCAGCTACATCAAGACGTTGCGCAATCATAAGCAGTTCATTCTGCCGGACCGCGCGCAAGTCGGCATGGACCGAGATTTCCTTCGCGCTTACTCGCTTCGCTTGATCGAGACCTGTCACCGACGCGGCGCTCACGCAATGGGCGGTATGGCGGCGCAAATTCCGGTCAAGAATGACGACGCGGCGAATGATGCGGCTTTTGCCAAAATTCGCGCTGATAAGGAACGCGAAGTGCGCGCCGGTCACGACGGAACATGGGTTGCGCACCCCGCGATGGTGGCTGCCGCGAAAGAGACGTTTGACGCGCATATGCCCGGCAAGCACCAGATCAAAAAGCAACGCCAAGCGCCGCGCATCAGTGATGATGCGATGCTCGCGCCGCACACGGGCACGATTACGGAAGCGGGCCTGCGCACCAATATCGAAGTCGGTATTCGCTATACGGCGGCGTGGCTTTGCGGCCGGGGCGCTGTGCCGATCCACGGCTTGATGGAAGATGCGGCGACAGCAGAAATTAGCCGCGCGCAAATCTGGCAGTGGCTCCGTCACGGCGCGGATGTGCAGCATAGTGATGGCGCGACATCTCGTATGACCAGCACGCTCTACACGCGTATTTTCGACGAAGTTTTCGACGCGTTGCAAGCTGAAATAGGCCGAGACGCCTTCATCGAAGGCCGTTTCCCTGAAGCCGCCCGCCTGTTCACGCAAACGGCGACATCCGCCGATTTGCCCGAATTCCTAACAATCCCTGCATACGAAATTTTGGAGGCTTAAATGACCTACACACAAACACTCAATAATATTCAAGCGCGTTACCCCAACGGCGTCCCGGGCGGCATCAATATCGAAGATATTGCGCAGCTTAAAATCCAGAATACCTATGAAACCCATCTGGATATCGCCAAAGCGACCGCCAAAATCATGCGCGCCGACATGGCCCGATACGATGCGGATAGCTCACAATTTACTCAGTCGCTCGGCTGCTGGTCTGGTTTTCACGCGATGCAAATGATGCGCGCGATTAAACGCCAAAAAGGGACGCTGGACCGCGCCTATGTCTATCTCTCTGGCTGGATGGTCGCAGGATTGCGCAATAGTTTCGGCCATTTGCCGGACCAGTCCATGCATGAAAAAACGGCTGTGACAGACTTGATCAATGAGATTTACACCTCGCTCCGCCAAGCGGACGAAGTGGATTTGAACGATCTTTTCGCTGAGCTGAAAGCCGCTGATAATGACGTCGCCCGTCAGGCCGTCATCGCCAAAATCGATGGGTTTGAAAGCTATGTTCGTCCTATCATCGCTGACATTGATGCGGGTTTCGGAAATGTCCACGCAACGTACCTCTTGGCGAAAGAGCTCATCAAAGCGGGGGCGTGTTGCATCCAGATCGAAAACCAAGTGTCGGACGCTAAACAATGCGGTCACCAAGACGGCAAGGTTACGGTTCCGCGCGAAGATTTTATCGAGAAGCTCCGCGCTGTGCGTATGGCGTTCGAAGAACTCGGCGTGGATGACGGCGTGATTGTGGCGCGGACGGATAGTCTCGGCGCTGGCCTGACGCAAAAAATCCCTGTGTCCCGCGAAGCGGGCGACCACGCGGCGGAATATACCAAATGGCTCGACGTCACGCCTGTCAATGATCTGACAGATTTGGACAATGGCGAAGTGGCGATCCGTTTGAATGGCAAACTCGTCAAACCCACGCGCCTTCCGAATGGTCTGTATAAGTTTAAACCTGATACGGGCGAAGAGCGCGTGGTTGAGGATTGTATTGCGGCGCTCAATGATGGCGGCGCTGACCTCCTCTGGATCGAAACGGCGACGCCAAATGTCGCGCAAATCGCGGGCATGGTGAACCGGATCCGCGAAGCCGCCCCGCACGCCAAGCTGACCTATAATAACTCACCGTCTTTCAACTGGACGCTGAACCTGCGCAAACAGGTCCGCGCCGATTGGATCGCCGAAGGGAAAATCCATGAGAGCAGCTATCCGGAAGCGGAGTTAATGAGCGCGCGTTTCGATCAAGACCCGCTCGGCATCGAAGCGGATGCGCGCCTGCAAGCGTTCCAAACCGATATTTCGCGCGAAGCCGGGGTCTTCCACAATCTCATCACTTTGCCGACATTCCACATGGATGCATTGGGCATGGACCGTTTGTCAGAGGGCTATTATGGCGACGAAAAAATGCTGGCTTACGTGCGCAATGTTCAGCGCGCCGAAATCCGCGGCGGCGTCTCTGCCGTCCGTCACCAACATGAAGTCGGCTCTGATATTGGCGACAGTTTCAAAGTCATGACAGGCGGCGACCGCGCGCTAAAAGCAGGCGGAGAGCACAACACAATGAACCAGTTCGCGAATGTGGCGTAGCGATCCGGCAAAGCCGGAAAAATCGCTAACGGCGATTTTAGCGAAGCCACCGCGAGCTCAAGCGAGCGGCGCCGCAACTCAATAGGGTATCAGAAGGCCCGGCACCCGCCGGGCCTTTTTTTGTGCCGCCACAATCACACCCGCGCATGCAGCCCCGCCTCATTTTCGTCTAAAATCAACACTAGAGAAATCGCACCATATTGCGCGATAAACCGTCTCGCACATTCATACTTTAGACTTAAAAAGGCGATCCATGTTCCGCACTCTTCTCATCGCGTCCTGCTTTATGGCCCCTCTATCGGCTTGCAATCCATCAGGAGACGATATGTCGGTCGCGCAGTCAGAAACGATCACCATCACGGGTCAAGCCGCCTACCGCGAACGGATTGCGCTGCGGCCTGGCTTGACGTTCACCGTCACGCTGGAGGATATTTCTATCGCAGATCGCCAAGCGCCCGTCTTGGCAACAGTGACGCGGGAATTGAACACCGAACAAGTCCCGCTCGCTTTCGAACTATCCGTGGACCGCGACCAGTTGTCAGACGGTGGGCTTTATTCACTGCGGGCGACGATTCTTGATCCCACAGGCGCGCTCTCGTGGACGACCGATACGGCGCATCTGATAACGACGTCTCCCGCCGCGCAATCGCTCGGTACAATTCGTTTGGTTCGCCCTCAAAGCCGTCCGACGCCGTCGGTTGAACCCTCTAAGACTGCTCAATATGACTGCGCGGGCACGTCTGTCGGGGTGTCGTTTCAATCCGATGCCGCTGTCATGACACTGAATGCGGACAGCTATGATTTGGCAATCACAACCGCCGCGTCAGGGGCAAAATACATATCCGCGCCCAACGCCCCGTCCGCCATGTTTTGGGAAAAGGGCGATACCGCGATCCTGCAAATTGGCGATGGTGATTTAGTAAGCTGTAATAAAATTGAAACGCTATAGCTCAAAGAGCGTCTGAAAGATTTCGAAGCTCCAGTTCTAAAACGATCCTCACATATGGACCTAATTTATTTAACTATTTTAGCCCTTTAATCGCAAATCAACCAATCCCATCCCCGCCCACCAAAACCCGTGCATTTTAATACGCGTATTTTCGGCAGACGGGGGCGAGTGGGACGCTAACTGCTTCGGGTCGAAAGTCGGTGTTTGTGTGTGTTCTTGTTTTTGCAGACGGGAATGACCGCCCAGAACCTGGTAGACAGTATGTGCGGGCTTGCCTGTGCATCAACGCTGGGGGTTCCGGACATCGCCGCGGGTTGTCACCCTCACGGACGGCGCAAGCTGTCTTAATCACTGTTAACACGTGCAGAGCGTGTCGATCAACCCGCGGGCTCCCCCGTCATTATCTTTTGCCCTCGATGGCAAGAGCGCGAAAGCGCTTGCCTAACGGTCAAACTCCGCTCTGATGGCGGCGCTATGCTCACCTAACTGGGGCGACGGTGCGTGGCTGACCCCGTCTTGCCCATTAAACCGCGCGGCGGCGCGCACGGAGCGGATAGGGCCGAGATAAGGGTGGTTTACGGTCGCTACGGTTCCGCTTGCGGTGAGCTGCGGATGTTCATAGGCCTGCATTGGCGACAGGCATTCACAGCAGGGCACATCATGTTTTTCCATATATGCCAAGACGTCAACCATCGTCATATCAACCGGATCGGCAGTCATTTCTTCAATCATCTCCCGAATATTCATTAACCTGACGGGCGGTGTGGCGAAGCGTGGATCGTTCATCAGGTGTGATTTTTCGATTAGATCAAAGATCGCTTTGGCTTGCTGATCCCCAATGCCAGCGATCACGAAATGCCCGTCCCGCGCCGCCATGACGGCGTAAGTCGCGCTGAGCGGGGCGAGGTGGACCGCGTCTTCATCAAGTAGCGTATGATGCATGAGCCCGTCGGGGAAAAAGAAATGCATACCAGCGTCGGCCATCGACAGATCAACGCGGGACCCATGCCCCGTGCGCGCCGATTGAAAGAGGGCCGACGAAATGGCCTGCGCCGCCATAACGCCAGTCACCTTATCACACAGAGCATGTTGAATGTGGACCGGACGGCCGCCGCTTTGCGCGTCGCCTTGCGCCACAGTCATGCCAAGCTGCGCTTGCATAACATGGTCATAGGCAGGGTGGGCGGCTTGCGGCCCGTCTGCGCCAAAGCCCGTGATGCGGCAAAAAACGAGTTTCGGATTAACGGCTTTCAGCGCGTCATAGGATAGGCCAATCCGCGCCATCACGCTGGGGCGGTAATTGCTCACAATAACATCGGCGCGCTCGCATAAGTCCCGTGCCACAGCTAAGTCTGTGTCATCTTTTAAGTCCAAAACGATAGACCGCTTGCCGCGGTTACAATTGTGAAACAGCGCCGACAGGCCTGGTTTTTGTGAACCGATAAAGCGCATGGGATCGCCCATGCCGGGGGGTTCGACTTTGATAACATCCGCGCCTTGCTCACCCAAAATCATCGCCGCAAAACTGGCCGTAATCATGGTGGAGAGTTCCACCACGCGAACCCCATCAAGCGGTAAGTGTGCTCTGCTCGGCTCGGATGGATCAGTCATCGGCGTTCCCCTTTTGAATAAAGGATAAGATAATTGAGCGATTTGTCCATAAGGGCCTGCGCCGCCCGCCTTGTCAGGCCGCACGGGCTCGCCTAAGCGAAGCCACGCGGCGGGCGTAGCTCAGGGGTAGAGCGTCAGCTTCCCAAGCTGAATGTCGTGGGTTCGAATCCCATCGCCCGCTCCAATTTTCTTTAAGCGACTGTAAGCGGTCGACGCAATTTACGCGCCGGCTCTCACCAAACGTCCGGGGCGTGCGTTTGTCAGCGCATCATTGGCGATGACTTTTTCACCGGACACAAAGGTCGCGCGGTATCCGGTCACATCTTGCAACAGGCGCTGTCCGCCTGCGGGCAGGTCTTTGACCATATGCGGTACTTTCAAGGAAAGCTGAGTGTGATCGATGATGTTGATGTCGGCTTTAAGGCCCACTTTCAAACGTCCCCGATCTGTCAGGCCAAGATAATCTGCGCCGTCTGCCGTGAGCATCTGTACCGCGCGGGACAGCGAAATCTGATCCGATTGTCTGTCGCGCGCCCAATAGGAAAGGAGATATGTCGGAAAGCTGGCATCGCAAATATAGCCGACATGGGCGCCGCCATCGGACAGTCCCGGCAAGGACAGCGGATGCGCCATCATTGTCCGAACAGCATCGTAATTCATGTCCGTATAATTATAGATCGGGAAGTAGATCAGCGCCTTGCCGTCATCTTCCAGCAACCAATCGTATAGAACAGATCGAACGCTCTCGCCTTTGCGCTCCGCTTCGGCGGCCGCTGAGCTTTCATAGCCCTGCTCATATTCTGCCTTGCCGGAACCATCCGGAGAGAGCTTGAACATTTTACCTGCGATGTGATCCATCATGGCGAGCAGCGTGTCGGTCATCGGCGGAATGGACGATCCTTTTACGGCCAGTTTGACTGCGGTCTCAGTCAGTATCTGTGCTTTGAGCGCAGGGTCGCGCAATCGCTCTACGCGGTCTGATAAAGATAAGTCTGAAATCTCAATATAGCTTGGAAAGGCCATCAGGGGGTGATGGGTTGATTGCAGGCCGAGAAATAAACCAATTCCGCGCGGCGCGACTTGTAGGCGCAAATCCACACCGTCTTTTTGTAAGTCCTCCGTGCGTTTTATAATCATCTTCCAGTGATCCGGTACGAGGTCGCGCTGCATCAATGTCATTGACGCCTTGTGGCCGGGCGCGGCTCGGAAAAAAGTTTCGAGTACATCAAATTCGTCATCGAACTGATCACCCGGCCGCTCTTGGTCGAAATCATTGACGGCATGGAGCACACCGTAATCAAGGCCGTTAAAAGCCTTCGCAATCCCTGCGAGTTCAGACGGATGAGCTTCGCTGGTTGGGGTCCAATTGCCTTCCGCATCGCGGTGGGCGTCTGATCGGCCTGTTGAAAATCCGACGGCGCCGGCTTCGAGCGCGTCGCGTGTGAGATCGCGCATTTGGGCAATATCGTCATCAGTGGCGCGTTCGTTGAACACGGCGCGATCTCCCATGACAAACACCCGCAAAGGATCGTGGGGCACCATCGCCATGAAGTCGATAGTGTGCGGTCGGTTATCAATGGCATCCAAATATTCAGGGAAGCTTTCCCAGTCCCAAGACAGTCCTTCCGTCAGCGCGGTGCCCGGAATATCCTCCACACCTTGCATCAATTTGATCAGCTTTTCATGATCGGTCTTGCGGCAAGGGGCAAAGCCTACGCCGCAGTTTCCCATGACAATCGTGGTGACACCGTGATTGACGGAGGGCTTCATCTCCTGATCCCAGCTAATTTGCCCGTCATAGTGGGTGTGCAAATCAATAAAGCCTGGCGTGACAATCGCGCCTGATGCGTCAATCGTTTCGGCGGCTTCGCCGTTGCATTCGCCGATGTCGACAATCTTGCCATCACGCACGGCAATGTTGGTTTCTAAAGGCTCGCCGCCTTCGCCATCATAGACTAGCCCGCCGGATATCTTCAGATCGTACCGCATGATGTTTCTCCCCCATTATCTAACGCATATATGTGCCGTTATTGATGTCGATGCAAACGCCGTTGATGTAGTCGGGACTGTCGATGGCCAGCCACGCCATAACATCCGCGACATCAGATGGGGTCGCAAAACGGCCAAGTATCGCAGCCGATTTCAAAGCATTTTTCCGCGCGTCAGCAATTGTGTCCAACATGTTTGTTTCAACGGGACCCGCAGCCACACAATTGCAAACAACATTATGCGGTCCAAAGGACTTCGCGACGCTTTTCGTAAAATTCAGAACGGCGGCCTTCGTCATACCGTACCAGATGTCCGGATGGCCCAGATGGGCGGCGATGGATGCATTATTGACGATCCGTATCGGCCTGCCAGCGGCGGCTGTAATAAAGGCAAGCGACAACTCAACGACGGCGACCTGATTGACCGCAAAGGTCAAGTCCCGCTCTTGCTTGGTAATATCAAAGGCCGCTTTGCCGACCATGATACCCGCGTTATTGATCAAGCCATCACAGATAGGCAGATGCGCCGTGACGGCAGATAGGCCTGCTGGTGTCGCCAGGTCAGCTTCAATCCAGTCGACATTTTTGTCTGGTTCCGGCGCGGTCCGGCTGGCGATCAGAATGCGTGCGTCGGGCTTTAGCGCGCGTATCGCGTCGACAGTCGACGCCCCTATGCCGCGATTACCCCCTGTCACCAAATATGTTGCCACAAGTTTAAACTCCAATCAGAGGACGAAGAGGTCAGGGACGATGAGCACTTTTTGAGAAATGCCGTGTTGCCGCGACCGACTATGATGTCAATTGCAAGGGCTTCCACACATATAAAATAATTTTAAGACCCAATGCGTTTAAAGATTAGGAGGTTTGCATAGAGAGAGTGCCGTGACGATCTTAAGCGGCTTCGTTCATGACGGTTGCAAGCGTCTGTGCATCGATGGCGCGTTTGAATTTGACGCCGGCATAGTGGGGATTGGACCAACGGATTTGACCTTGATGCCAGGCGCCTTCTATCGCGACCTCGATCTCTTCTTGCCCGTCAATCTGTCCCGTATGTTGGATTTTGAATCCGTTCATCGACATATCGACAAGGCGCATTTGATGGTCACGCCCTTCAAGTTGAACGCGAACAGGCACGTTTAAGGCGCGGCGTGTTTCGCGCACAATTGTCCGTTTCGCCCGCTTCTGCGCGTAGAAAAATATACCGATCAGAGCCATAATGCCGAGCATAATGAAGAATGTCATCGTGTTCCCGCCCACAACGGCGTCGCGCCCAAAGTAAGCGCCGTTACCATTTCCGTCGGTGGTTGGGCGATTGCGTGATGTGGCAGATGAGTCCGCCGGATTGCTCATACGCGATGACGTACCGTCCGCATCGCCGCCGCCAGATCCGGAAAATGCGCTACTGTCCGAACTGTCGCTGGATTGACTCTCCCGCGCTGTGTCTTCGCCGCCGCAGTCCCAATGAGATTCCATGGATGACAAGCCGCTAAAGACCTCTGGCGTAATCACAGTTCCCAGCGTCTGCCGGGCATAGCTGTCATGTCCCGCAGCCGCGCCGGACATGGCTTCGCGAAGGCCGGAGACATAGCGGATGAGGGCATCGCGTTCCGTCGTGCGTGAGGCAGCGGGGTCAATCGGGATCAGATCGGGCAGAGAAATCCGCTGCGTAACCGCGTTAAGACGCTCAATCTGTGCGCGGTAAGTGGGACCGCCAGGATCGGTTTGAATTTGGCGAACCAAAGACACGCTCTCGACCATGTAGCTAAGCGTGCCGCAGGCGGTGTCCGCGCGCGCGGACTGGGCGCTGATAAGGCCTAAAAAACAGGCAAGAATAATGCGGCGGGCCGTCATGATGGCCCCTCTATGCTTAAAGTCGGTTAAATTAAGCTTTAACGCGCTGAGAATTAGAACTGGCGCGACGTTTGGCCGCCAACCCTTATGAGGGGGCCTTATCCAGCAACTCTTGCGATGCCTTTATGAGGACGTCACCAACAGTTTGAAACTTCGCTGTGAGAGGTGATGTCGGCCGCCAAATGAGGGCGATGTCCCGCTCGGCAATGGGGGCCTTGATCGGGCGAACGACAATGCCGGGATCTTCACGAGCTTCGGAGCGCATATAGAGGCTGGGCATAACGGCGACGGACCCGCCCATGGCCGCCATTTGCCGAACGGCATCTAGGCTCGTTCCTTCATATTCGCTGCTGATTTGCGCCCCGGCCATTTCCGCCAATCGTCCAACCAATACAGAGAGTTTATGACCATACCCGAGGGTCAAGAGGTCCCGGCCAGCGAGGTCAGACAGAGAGACGGGTCCCGCATCGCGGGCTAACGGATCATCCGGCGCCACGCCGATATAAAGCTGTTCGTGAAACAAGGTCATGTGGCGCATGGCGGGATGATCTTCGGGCGTTGAAATCACCACGTCCAAACGTCCGTCCTCGAGATGGGCTTGCAAATCGACGGTCCGTTCTTCGCGCACAACGATGCGAAGATCCGGATAGAGCCTGTGCAGGCGGCGCACGGCGAGAGGCAAAAGGTAAGGCCCAATAGAGGGCAACGTCCCGAGCCGGATACGACCTGCTAACGTTTGCCCCGCTTCGCGCGCCGTTGTTCGAAACGCGTCCATATCGCGCAAAATGATGCGCGCGCGGGCGGCCAGTTCTTCTCCGATTGGGGTCAGAGGTGCACCGCCTCTCCCGCGTTCAACCAGTGTCGCGCCGAGAACATCTTCCATATCGCGCAATTGAGTCGAAAGGCTGGGTTGAGACACGTTGGAGAGTTTCGCTGCGCCGGAAAATGTTCCAGCCTCATCAATCGCGACCAAATATTGAAGCTGTCTCAGTGTCGGTTTCATAGAGCGGGTTTCACAAAAGAGGCGTCAGATTACTATAGCCTTTGACTATAAAATATATTGAACACTTATCCTATCCCTAATGTGAATTTCAACCTATCAAAAACTCACACACACAAATGGAGACCCAATCAATGTTCCGCTTCACGCAAGTTAAGGCCCTCAGCGAAAATATCGCCGGCTTCATTACGCCGTTTCTCGCGCGGTCCGAACCTGCTTTGGCAAGAATTCCAATCCGGGTCGACAGGGATGATGTGCCGCAACGTTTATCGAGTCGCCGCCGTAAATCGCGCGTTTCGGTCAATATTCACGGCGTCTAATCGCGTCTCGCGGAAGCAGTTTTTTAGAAGGAGAGTTTCATGGCAAAATTTGGATCCGCCCTGTGGAAGGGCAAAGCAGAACTAACCTTAATTGGACTCGTCGTCCTCATCGGTGTCGCTGCCTAGCCTTCTTCTGAAAAAGGGCTCTAACCCTTTTATTTTTCCCTATCCCCTGACCGCGCCCGGCTCCCCTTCCGGGTGCGGTTTCTTTATAGAAAGATCAGTTGACCTTCCTCATGAATAGGATCGCCACTGATTTAAATTTGACACTCAACCCTCTTATTCGAGTGTAACTTTTTCGTCTCTTCCGCCATAGAAGGGATGATCTCGTCCGAATAATTGGCCGCAAGAAAGAACATTATGCCCGATAGTCCAATTCTTCGGACCCCAGCCCGAACAATCCGCAAACGCGTGATGGATTTTATCCATCTGGAAGCATCTGGCGGTTTGATCCTGATGTTCACAGCGCTATTGGCTTTGATTGCCAATAACTCGCTTCTGGCTTCCGGATATACGGGTATTCTTGATACTACGGTGACCGTTCAGTTCGGGGCGTTCATCATCTCCAAACCGTTCCTGCTCTGGATTAATGATGGGCTGATGGCGATCTTCTTCTTCTTGGTCGGACTAGAGATTAAACGTGAAGTTTTGGACGGAGAGCTGTCCTCGCTCGATAAAGCCGCCCTGCCGATTTTTGCGGCGATTGGCGGGATTGTCGTCCCGGCGATGGTCTATCTCTCTTTCAACTACACAAATCCGACGACAGCGAGCGGTTGGGCTATTCCGGCGGCGACTGACATTGCCTTTGCGCTCGGTATTTTGGCGCTTTTGGGCCCCAGAGTTCCCGCGTCGCTGAAGATCTTTTTGCTGGCCGTCGCCATTATCGATGATTTGGCTGCAATTATCATCATTGCATTTTTCTACACGCAAGACCTGAGTCTTGTGGCGCTCGGCTGGGCTGGCGGCGGGACGGTCATTCTGTTCTTGATGAACCGTTTTAAGGTCATGCGCATCTTGCCTTATGCTTTGGTCGGCATGTTTGTCTGGGCGGCTGTGTTGAAGTCTGGTGTTCACGCAACATTGGCGGGCGTGATCACGGCGCTCGCCATTCCGCTTGCGCGTCCGGATGCGGACACACCGTCTCCGCTCCGCCGCGCCGAACATGGGTTGCACATCTGGGTCGCATTCTTGATCCTGCCGCTCTTCGCCTTTGCGAACGCGGGCGTGTCGCTCAAAGGTCTGTCTTTTGAAGACTTACTGTCGCCCGTACCGCTCGGTATTGCGCTCGGTCTTTTTGTCGGGAAACAGATTGGCGTGTTCAGCTTATGCTGGATTGCCGTAAAAGCAGGCTGGGCGAAACTGCCGGAAGGGGCAAACTGGCTGCAAGTCTATGCGGTTGCCTGCCTCACCGGTGTTGGTTTTACCATGTCGCTCTTTATCGGAACGCTGGCCTTTGATGATGGCTCTCTGCTAAATGGAGTGCGACTCGGTGTCCTTATGGGATCGATTGCGTCGGGTGTGCTGGGTTATATGTTGCTGCGTGTCTTTTGTACAAAAGACGCAGCGGATGAACCCGCTTTGGACGATGAAACCAGCCTTGCCGATCAGGCTTAGGCAATAAAGCGGACACGCTGGAGCGAGTATGACCGAGACTGTGACAAAAGCAGCGGGCACAAGTGCCCCTGACGATAAGAAGCTCGCGAAAAATCTAACCCTGTTCGACGTTTATGCAATGTCGACCGGAGCGATGTTCTCATCGGGGCTTTTCCTGTTGCCCGGCATTGCTGCGGCGTCGACGGGGAACTCAGTCTTTCTCGCTTACTTCTTCGCGGGCTTCCTCATCATGCCTGCCATGTATTGCATGGCAGAATTATCAACGGCGATGCCAAAGGCCGGGGGAACTTACTACTTCCTTGATCGGGCGATGGGTCCGCTTATGGGCACGATTGGCGGGCTTGGCTCGTGGATTGCGGTCGTTTTCAAATCCGCTTTTGCTCTTGTAGGGATGGGCGCCTATCTCGGCATTTATCTGGACCTTCCGTTTGAATATACGGCGATGGTTCTGGCCGTGGCGTTCGGGGCCATTAATATTTTCGGGGCGAAAGAAACCACGACTTTGCAACGTGTTTTGGTTGTAACGTTGGTCGTTATTCTGGTTGGCTTTACCTTGTTGGGGTTGAAGGCCGCGATTGAGAAGAATGGTTCTCTGATCGTTTTTGATCCAGAATATGGCGCGTTCTTCAAAGGCGGCCTCGTCGGGTTTGTTTCTACAATTGGCCTTGTCTTTGTCTCTTATGCAGGCCTGACAAAAGTCGCGTCTGTTGCGGAAGAGGTCCAAAATCCGGACCGGAATATTCCGCTCGGTATGACCTTATCACTCGCAACAGCCACAGTTCTCTATACGCTTGGCACGGTCGTGTTGATAAAGCTTCTGCCGGGTGAAGCCTTGTTCGGGAGCCTGACTCCCATCGCCGATGCGGCCCGTGTTTTTGCTGGCGATTGGCCGTTTGATATTGGCGTGATCTTGATCGTCGTTGCCGCGATTGCGGCGTTCGCATCGACGGGCAACGCCGGTATTATGAGCGCCTCGCGCTATCCGTACGCCATGGCGAAAGATCGTTTGGTGCCTGACAAGTTGGCTGAGCTGGGTAAATTCAAAACGCCAACAATTTCGATTCTGTTGACGGTGGCCGTGATGATCGCCGTCATTGCGATCTTTGATGTGGCGTCCGTGGCGAAACTCGCATCCGCCTTCCAACTATTGTTGTTCATGTTGGTATGTGCGGCGGTGATGGTGATGCGTGAATCGCGTATCTCAACGTATAAACCGGGCTTTAAAGTTCCGCTGTATCCGTGGACACCGATTGCCGGTATTTTGATCGGCTTCTGGTTGATTATTGAAATGGGCACGATGGCTATTGCCTTCACGGGCATGATGGTGATTGCCTGTGTCGTTTGGTACAATGTTTACGCGGGCAAACGGGTCGAGAGGCGCGGCGCAATTTTCCATGTCCATGAACGTCTGGGCCGCAACGCTTATGAGGGGCTGGAGCATGAATTGATGACCATCATCAATGACCGCACCCAAGCTGAAAACCTGTCCTATGAGTCCGTTATCGCGCGCTCGCTCGTGACTGATTTTCGCTATGGCCGTTATAATTTCGAACAACTCGAAGACCTCATGGCCGAAGAGGGCGAAGCTAGGTACGGTATCGCCGCGGCTGTCACCCGCGAAATCTTGAACTCCGAAACCCCGATATTCCGTCCGATTAGCGACGGCGTCAGGCTTGCGCGTTATGTGGATGCGAAGATCAAGGAACCGGAATTATTTATCTTCCGCTTCGGACCAAAGTCGCGTCTGGAAATGACGTTAGACGATAGCGACAATGTGCATACGCTCATGGTGCTGCTCTCCCCGACAAAGCCCGCTGGACTTGACCTGCGGATTGCCGGACACCTTGCGGAAATTGTGCAGGGCGAAGGGTTTGAGAAACGCTGGCTGGCGGGAAGTAGTGAGGCAGAGCTTAACGATATTCTCGTCCGCGATGATCACTTCTTGCATGTGCCCGTGACCAGCCTGCCGCGCCTTCGCGGACAGATCGGCAAGTCAGTCGGAGAACTGCAAGGTCTCGGTGACGTCGTTGTCGCTCTCATAGAGCGCGGCGGCAAAACGATGATCGCGACGCCGGATAATGTGCTTGAGGACGGCGACATTGTCGCGCTGGTGGGAGAACCTGCCGACCTTGTCGCGCTGCGCCGCGCCGCCGCGACGATAGAAGAGGAGTAAGCGAAGTGTCGACATTGCTCTCGCCGGTTGTTCTGTTCTTCGCGCTCGGCTTGGTCGTGGCTTTACTGCGATCGCCCATGAGCGTCCCGCAAAGTTTCGCCAAAGGTTTGGCGATTTATCTGATGATGGCCATCGGCCTTAAGGGCGGCGTGGAAATGTCCAAAACGGCGCTGGACGGACAAGTGTTTGCCGTCTTCGGGGCGGCGACCATTCTGTCCTTTGGACTTCCGTTTATTGCCTATGCCGCGCTTCGTTTCACCAGCGGTCTGTCCAAGACTGACGCAGCCGCAACGGCGGGGCATTACGGGTCGATTTCAATCGTCACCTTCGTTGCCGCAATTGAAGCGCTGCGAATGGCGGGCGTGCCAAGCTCGGGTTACCTTGTCGCCGTTGCAGCGATTATGGAAACGCCCGCGATCATCTCTGCTTTGTGGCTCGCCATGCGCGGCAGCAAGGCGAAGTCAGCGGAGGAGGCGAGCCGTGACCGGGGTGAACTCGCCCGCGAAGTCCTACTCAACGCGTCTATCGTTGTTTTGCTAGGGGCCTTGGTCATTGGCGCGGTTGCTGGGGAAGACGGTTTTGAACGGCTGTCGCCTTTCTTCGTCGCGCCCTTCCAAGGGGTGCTTTGCTTATTCATGCTCGACATGGGTCTGAATGCTGGCCGCGGACTACGCCGAGGGTGGCGTAAACTCGGCGTCGCGCCGATTGCCTTTGGTCTCTACATGCCCCTAATCGGAGCTTCCATCGGGGCGCTCTGCGGCATGCTTATCGGCATGCCGGCGGGGGATATGGCGCTGCTTATGGTTCTATCTGCGTCGGCCTCTTACATTGCTGTGCCAGCTGCAATGCGGCTGGCATTGCCGGAATCCGACCCGTCCGTTTATCTGACGTTGTCGCTGGGAATAACTTTCCCGTTCAACATCGCGGTTGGTATTCCGCTCTATATCGCTGTCGCGACAATGATGGCAGGGTAATCTCATGACTGAACTTCATACAAAATTACGCCTTGAGTTGATCATCGAAAGCCCGGCCCTGCGCCGCGCTGAAGATGTGCTCAAGGATTGCGGGGTTACAGGCTGGACCGTTGTGCCGGGCCTGTCGGGATTTGGCGGCAGCACACGCTGGTCACGCGGCACGGATATTAGCGAATCGACCGATATGGTCGTCGTGATTTGTATCGGCGACGCGGACGTTCTGGAGCCCGCATTGGAGCGTCTTCACACGATGCTGGCCCGCCGTATTGGCGTACTCAATGTTTCTGATGTTCGCGTTCTTCGACCGGGGCTATTCTAACCCGAAGGACGTTTTAGGCCAGTGCGCCGAACCATGTGGTGAACGCGTCTCGTTCTGCATCGCTTAAGTGCAATCCAAGTTTGGTCCGGCGATATAAAACATCGTCCGCAGACCGCGCCCATTCATGCGCGCGAAGGTAGCGGGCTTCCGCTTCGTAAAGGCAAGCTCCGAAATAACGCCCCAAATCAACGTTCGGCCCGCTGCCAAGCACCAAGGTGATCCGGGTTCCGTAAGCGCGGCAGAGGTGCAGCAACACATCATCTGGCACATCCGGGTAGCGTTTCGCTTGCGCGTTCAAAAAGCCTTTGAAATCGTCGGCGGGAATATCACCGCCTGGTAGTTGGGCCTCTGCTGTCCACGGGTCTCCGGCCTCGCCGTAATATTTTTCAAGCTTCTCCATCGCGTGCTCGGCGAGCTTGCGCGACGTGGTGATCTTGCCGCCATAAATCGAAAGGACAGGGCGCTCACCGGATAGCTCGTCAATATCCAGAACATAATCGCGCGTCACGGCGGACGCGTTTTCACTTTTATCGTCATAGAGCGGGCGAACACCCGCGTAGGACCAGACAACATCGTCGGCACTAATGTCATGGACGAAATATTCGGACGCCGCCTCGCAAAGATAATCGATTTCTTCTGCGCTAATGTCCATCGGTCCCGGCTCCGCCGTCCAAGGCACATCCGTGGTTCCGATGAGAGTGAAGTCGCGCTCATAGGGAATGGCGAAAATGATGCGGTTGTCAGCGTTTTGGAACATATAAGCATGATCGCCGGGGAAGAGCCGCCGCGTGACAATGTGGCTGCCTTTAATCAGGCGTAGTCCGGCCTCGTTCTTATCTTTTTTGATCTTGAATAGAACCTCATCGACCCACGGTCCTGCGGCATTGACGACGCCTCGCGCGATGATCGTCGAACCATCTGACAACGTTGCTTCGTAGCCCGCCGCATGCGCAGCAAGGGCTATCACTTCAGAGCCGACTTGAATGTCTGCGCCTCGATTATGCGCATCAACGGCATTGAGCACGACAAGCCGCGCATCTTCGACCCAGCAATCACTATATTCGAACCCCGTTTTCAGGCGTTTTTCAAGCACGCTATTATGCGGGGCTTTGCGAAGGTCGACGGTCTTGGTTCCCGGCAAAAGTTCCCGTCCGCCGAGATTATCATAGAGAAACAGACCAAGCCGCAACATCCACGCGGGCCGCTGGCCGACATCATAGGGAAGCACAAACCGCATCGGCCAGATGATATGCGGCGCGGAGCGAAGCAGGACTTCGCGTTCAATGAGGGCTTCGCGAACTAAGCGGAATTCATAATATTCAAGATAGCGCAAGCCGCCGTGAATAAGCTTGGTCGAGGCGGAGCTTGTATGCCGCGCAAGGTCATCTTTTTCACAGAGCACAACCGACAGGCCGCGCCCCGCCGCGTCGCGCGCAATCGCAGTGCCATTAATACCGCCGCCAATGATAAGCAGGTCGCAAATATCCGGATCAGATTCTGTCATGCGTTTGCCATAGCGAACAGCGCGCGGCTGGCAAATGCGCAATGCGGTGATAGAAGGCGGCAAAGGAGATTGGGGATGGTGAAACTGGGAACGGCGACAACTCACGGCGCAAAGCGGGTCATGCTGCTGGGCAGCGGGGAGCTTGGTAAGGAAGTGGCGATTGAGCTGCAACGGCTTGGCGTCGAAGTGATCGCCGTGGACCGTTATGCCAACGCCCCCGCGATGCAGGTCGCGCACCGCAGTCATGTGATTGATATGCTCGATGCAGACGCATTGCGGGCCGTAATCGAAGCGGAAAAACCTCACCTCGTCGTGCCTGAAATTGAAGCCATCGCCACGGACCTCTTGATCGAATTAGAGGCGGAAGGCTTGCATGTTGTGCCAACAGCCCGCGCGGCTAAGCTCACCATGGACCGCGAAGGCATTCGCCGCATGGCCGCCGAAGACCTCGGCCTGCCAACCTCGCCCTATCGTTTCGCCGATAGTGAAGTCGAAGCCCGCACCGCCGCGGAGGCCATCGGCTATCCCGTCGTGATCAAACCTGTGATGAGCTCGTCCGGTAAAGGTCAAAGCGTGGCCAAGTCCGCGTCTGATATGGCGGCCGTCTGGCAATATTCGCAAGACGGCGGACGGACTGGGGCATCACGGATTATTGTCGAAGGCTTCGTTGATTTTGATTATGAAATCACCCTGCTAACCGTGCGTCATTCCGACGGTAAAGGTGGCACAGAAACGACGGTTTGCGCGCCCATTGGGCACCGCCAAGTGGACGGAGATTACCGCGAAAGCTGGCAGCCTCAACGCATGAGCGAAGCGGCTTTGCACAGCGCCACAGATATGGCGGATCGCGCCTGCGCGGCCCTTGTCGGGGATCGTCCCGGTTGGGGCTTGTTTGGGGTTGAATTGTTTGTGCGCGGGCATGAGGTCATCTTCTCCGAAGCCTCACCCCGCCCGCATGATACGGGTCTGGTCACACTTATCAGCCAAGACCTCTCCGAATTCGCGCTCCATGTGCGCGCCATTCTCGGCCTGCCAATTCCTCATATCCGTCAATACGGACCGAGCGCATCACATGTTATCTTGGGTCATGGAACATCGAACAACCCTATGTTCGATAACATAGACGGCGCCCTCTCTGACCCCGACACGCAACTCCGCTTGTTTGGAAAACCATCCTTGGACGGAACGCGTCGTCTTGGCGTGGTCCTCGCGCGGGGAGAGACGGTAGAGATAGCGCGGGCGGAGGCGGAGCGGTCCGCCAACCGCATTATCACCGAGCTTGATTAGCTAGTCTTGATCTTCCCAAACAGCACAGCGGCGACTTTGCGGATTTGGATTTCTTCGGATCCTTCGGTGATGCGGTAACGGCGGTGGTGGCGGTAGATATGTTCGAACGGTTTGTGGCGGGAATAGCCCATGCCGCCGTGGACTTGCATGGCGCGGTCCGCCGCCTGACAGACGAGGCGGTTGGCGCGGTAGTTACACATGCTAACTTTGTCCGTCAGCCGTTTGGCAACCTCGACCTTGCTCATCCCGTCCATTTCATGCGCGGTTTTATAGATCAGCAAGCGTAGCATTTCCGCTTCGGTCTGAAGCTCGACCAAGGGAAATTGGATCGCTTGATTGAGCCAAAGCGGCTTCCCAAACGGTGCGCGCTCTTTGGCGTATTTCACACTCTCCTCAATGCAATATTGCGCCGCGCCGAGGGAGCTGGCCGCTTGCCGAATGCGGTTTTCATGGACGAAATGCTGTGCGCAGGCGAGGCCGAAATCGAGGTCGCCAAGCACCATATCGTCGGGCACAAACACGTCGCGGAAGCTGCATTTGGGGTGATCCGTGGGCATGTTGAACGTCCACATATAGTCGCCAACTTCAAATCCCTTGGCTTGGGTATCAACCACGAAACAGCCAATGCCGCGCGCGCTGCCGTCTTCTCCGGAATGGCGCGCAAAACACATGACGTGGGTCGCGACATGCAGGCCCGTGGTCCACATTTTATCGCCATTGATGCGCCAGCCGCTCACGCCGTCCTGCGTATGGCGTTCTGCGCGCGTGTCCATCCAGGTGGCGTCCGAGCCATGCTCTTCTTCCGTCAGGCCGAAGCTCCAGAGCATTTCGCCTTTGCACATGGGTTCAATGAACTGCTTTTGTGCGTCGGTCCCAAAGTCGCGAACCATGAGGGGCTGGACGAGATTGCCGACAATGGAATGTTCATTTTGTAAGTCATTATGGAGGCCGAGGCCCTTGGCGGCGAAATGTTCGCGGATTCGCGCCATGGCGAGGTTGCCGCCATTTTGTCCGCCAAATTCTTCCGGCAATTGAAAGCGAAAATGTCCGGCGGCGTCAGCCCGCCGCCGTGCTTCGCCGAGCAGGGCTTCCCAGTCCTCACTCGGGAGTCCACCTTTGTCCCAATCTGTTCGCGCATTCTCTCGGCGGTGGTCAAAAAAGCGAATATTATCGTCTTGATTTTCGAGTGGTTTGATCTCAGCGTCGATGAAGTCATCAAGCTCGCTGAGGTAGTTTTCAATGTTTTGGGGGATTTGGAACAATGTTTGCATATGGACTGTCCTAACATCCGTCTGACGCTGACGGAATGGAGGAGACGATATCATCCGGTTTGTAATAGAGCCGATTCATTTAGAAGAAAGATAAATGCGTTAAGGGATCGGCCAAGCAGTATTTGGCCAAAGGGCGCAAGGCTCTTAATGCAAGGACGCAATAATGAGAATCATCCATACAACACTTGGGGTTATCGCTCTGATTTTGACTGGGTTCGCGCTCAGCACAATCACGGCGCAGCCTGCAGGGGCCGAAGTGTCTGTTCAAAGGCCGAACACAGACATTGCTGTGATCCATTTTCGCGGCGGGCGCCTCGTCCAAAGCACAGAGCAATACGGCCGCTGGTTTGAAAAGCGGAACAATGGCGTAATCAATTACGAATTTTTCGAAACAGCATCGACAGCGACATCAATTGAACTGACGGGTCCGAATGGCGAGGTGAAACTCTATGTCGATTTAGGCCAAAATATCATCAAGGGCCAATGGCCGGGCCAAGCCCCTAAGACGATCTACACAATTACCAATGTTGAGCGCATGGCCTTCATCCAAGTGCCGTCACTCCCGCATGCGGTCGTTCCGATTCAGCCGCCAGTCGTAACACCGCCCGTCGTGACGCCTCCGGTTATCAGTCCTCACGCGCCGAGCCCGAGAGAGCTTCACTCCGCAACATATGCGGGCGGTCAGTTTATGCGCGCTGGCGAAACTGTGTGGGAGCAAAGCACGCAGGGGGGAGAGGTCTTTCATTTCCAAGTTGTCGGTTATGACGATCAAAGCCTCTATCTTTATGACGCGTCGCGCCAAACATTTGTGACGCTGGAACCGCAGACGAAAATGTCGCGCATCGCGGTCGGCGCGGACTATCTCCGCCCGTTTCAGGCGCTGATATCGGTGTCAGGGCAACCGCACACACCGATCCCGCCTGTACCCGGCGGCCTGAGCGAAGCAGAAAAACTGTCTTGCGTGCAAAATGGCGGGTTTGTTGAACGGGCTGGAATTCTCGGCGCAGAACGGTGCACAACACCCTATAGCGACGGCGGCCTTATGTGTGTCGACTCGTCTCAATGCCAAGGGCAATGCCGTGGCGATTTAAATAGCGACACGGGCGCGCAAACATCGGGCATTTGCCAAGCCAATGACAATCCGTTCGGCTGCTTCACCGAAGTCGTCAACGGTCAGGCCGGTCCGGGCCTATGCGTGGACTAAGTTAGACGACATCGAATCCAGACGTCGGTTTATAAACGATCTATTCTGCGCTCGGTCTCACCGTTGTGAGGCCGCGCGCAAAATGTTTTCGGGCCAAGCCTAAATCAGCCCCCGACAGGTGACGAACGCCCCATCGTTGGCCATCTTCGCCCGTTGTCTTTCACGCGGGCGGCCTGCATATTACAGGTATGGAATTTGTTCTCGCAGCCACAGAAGAAGGTCTCGCCGACGCGTTTGAAGACGCTTCGCAGGGTTTAGAGAATGTCACTGTTTTCCGTGGATCGATCTTTGATGTCGATTGCGACTGTATGGTCAGTCCGGCGAATAGCTTTGGTTTCATGGATGGCGGAATCGACTCGTTTTACTCTTGGCACTTCGGGAAACAAGTTCAAGATAGCGTTCGAATGTCGATCCTTCGACATTGGCACGGTGAACTCCCAATAGGGACAGCAGAAATTGTCGAAACAAATGACGATGACACGCCGTACCTGATCGCATCACCAACGATGCGCGTGCCTATGATTCTTGGCGATGACAGTATTAATCCATATTTGGCGATGCGCGCTGTTGTCATGCTTGCTCGAGAAGGGCGTTTTCGAAACGGAGATCAAAAGTCCGACCTCATAAGCTCGCATGTTCATAAAATTGCTGTTCCTGGGATGGGGACAGGGGTTGGTAAAGTTCCTTACAAGCTCGCTGCTTATCAAATGTGTGAGGCCATAAAGCGACACAGTACGGGACGACATTATTTGCCAAAATCATGGTTTGAAGCCTCAGAAAACCATCAATCTTTACTAATGTCCAACTTTGAGGACTTGCAGATAGCAAGACGCAAAGAGGCAAGGAAAATGACGTAATGCAATTCCAACTCACCGAAGACCTGACGATGATTCAGGATATGGCCGCTCAGTTCGCTCAGGCAGAGCTTGCGCCTCATGCAGAGCGGTGGGACCGCGAGAAGGCGCTTGATCGTGATGTGTTTACCAAGGCGGCGGAGCTTGGTTTTCTGGGCATTTACATTCCTGAAGACGACGGCGGCACGGGGCTGACGCGGCTTGCCTCGGCCATGGTGTTCGAGCAATTGGCCGCTGGTGATGTGTCGCACACGGCGATGATGACCATTCATAATATGGCGACGTGGATGATTTCGCGCTTTGGCGGCGATGATTTGAAAGCGCGCTACATTCCTAAACTTGTGTCGGGTGAGTTGATCGGATCCTATTGTTTGACGGAGCCCGGAGCCGGGTCTGACGCGGCGTCGCTCTCTACTAAAGCCGTTAAAGACGGCGATGATTATGTGCTCAACGGCACGAAACAATTTATCTCCGGCGCGGGCTGGTCGGATGTTTATGTCGTTATGGCGCGCACGTCCGATGATGGCGCGCGCGGCGTGTCCTGTTTTGTGATCGACAAAGACACGCCGGGTCTATCCTTTGGCCCGAATGAGCGAAAAATGGGTTGGAACGCGCAGCCGACCGCGCAGGTAATTTTTGAAGATTGCCGCGTTTCCGCCGCTAACCGCGTTGGCGCAGAAGGCGACGGATTTAAGTTTGCGATGGCGGGCCTCGACGGAGGGCGGATCAATATTGGGGCCTGTTCGCTCGGCGGCGCGGCGGCTGCGCTGCGGCTCGCCACGGATTACGCCAAAGAGCGCAAACAATTTGGCAAGGCGATTTCAGAGTTCCAGAACACGCAATTCCGTCTCGCCGATATGGCGACAGAGCTCGAAGCCTCCCGCCTGATGATTTACCGCGGCGCAGATGCGATCGACAATAAAGTCCCGAATGCGGGCACCTATTGCGCGATGGGCAAACGGTTCGCGACGGACCTCTGCTCCAAAATCGCCAATGATGCGCTGCAAGTTCACGGCGGCTATGGCTATCTCGCGGATTATCAGGTCGAACGAATCGTGCGGGATTTGCGGGTGCATCAGATATTAGAAGGCACAAACGACATCATGCGCGTGATTATTTCACGCGGGATGTTGCGGCAGTGACTATAAGGCCTGAAGTATTAGCTTCAATTTTCACGGGGATACACAGAGACATAGATGTGTTTTCGAATGCAGCGGTGTCCAATGTAAATGAAGTCGATATATGTTATCCGCCGAATGTTGATTTAAGCGAAAAAGAGAGGGAAGCTTTGTCTCAGCTTGAGCTTTCTGATGCAGCTAAATCGGGCCTTCAAAAAGTTATCGCTAACGCTATTTCAACCACTTTTTTCCATTTTCTGAATGTAGTTGACGGAACGGGTGATCCGGACTGTTTCGAAACAATAAAACCTACTGAGACATGGGGAGGTCTTGTTCTGGAAGAACGCGGTAGTTTAGAAGATCAAGGCTTGCGTGATGAAGAGGCTCACTACGAATTTCTTCACGAATACTTTTATGATTCCTCTTGGTTATTTAAAGATTGGACGCAAGTTGACTGACACCATCACCGCCCGCATCGAAGGCTCCCTTGGCCGCATCACACTCAACCGTCCCAAGGCGCTCAATGCGCTGACGGGCGACATGTGTGAGGCCATCACGCAGGCGCTCCTAGCGTGGCGGGACGACGATGCCGTCAAAGCCGTGCTCGTGGACGGCGCAGGTGACCGCGCCTTTTGTGCGGGCGGCGATGTCATCATGTTGCATGATAGCGGCAAGGCGAAAGATGGCCGGGCGGAATGCTTCTGGCGCACGGAATATGCGCTGAACGAGCTGATCCACACTTATCCCAAACCTTATATCGCATTGATTGACGGGATAGTCATGGGCGGCGGCGTTGGTCTGTCCGTGCATGGCCAATACCGCGTGGCGGGCGACACGACTTTGTTTGCGATGCCGGAAACCGGAATTGGCTATTTCCCCGATGTGGGCGGAACCTATTTTCTGCCGCGTTTGGGGCAGGCTGTTGGGAATTGGCTCGGACTTACGGGTGCGCGTTTGGGGCCTGCGCAATCGGTTGATCTCGGCGTGGCGACGCATTTTGTGCCAACGGATGAGCATCCACACCTTATTGAAATGCTTCAAAATTCTGGCGATTCCGGAATGGATGTCGAAGACATAATGAACCGTCATCATAACTCTGCTCCGACAGGCGACATTATTCCGGACGCGGTTAACGCGTTCGATAAAGACAATGTCGCGGACATACTGGCTGCGCTTGATGTGGACGGCTCCGATTGGGCTGCGCAGCAAGCTAAGCTACTGCGCCGCAAAAGCCCGATGGCGATGGCGACGACGTTAGAAGCGATGCGCCGCGGCGCGGCTCTCGATTTTCGCGCGGCTATGACGCAGGAACTCGATCTGTCGCTGAACTTTCTCACTATTCAGGATTTCTACGAAGGTATCCGTGCGCAATTGATTGATAAGGACCGTAATCCGGGCTGGTCACATGACGGCGCGGCGAGCGTGACAACTGACCAAGTCGAACGCATGTTCCGAGCGGTCGCTGATCCCCGTTTGGAGTTTTTGACATGATTATTGCGTTTATCGGCCTCGGCAATATGGGCGGTGGCATGGCGGCCAATTTGGCGAAAGACCACGATGTTCGGGCTTTTGATTTGTCTGACGCGGCGCTTGCGAAAGCAGTCGAAGCGGGCTGTTCACAAGCGGATACAGTCGCAAGCGCCGTGAGCGGCGCTGACGCCGTCGTGACGATGCTGCCTGCGGGTCAACATGTTCGGTCGGTTTACGGCGATGTGTTTGCGAACGCGAGTGGCGGCACCTTGATGATTGATTGCTCAACCGTTGATGTGGATAGTGCCCGCACCGTCATCGCTCAGGCGGTGGAGGCAGGTTTCGACATGATCGATGCGCCTGTGTCAGGCGGCACAAAAGGCGCGGCAGATGGCACGCTGACCTTCATGTGCGGTGGGGCCGTAGAGGCATTTTTGCGCGCCAAACCGCTGCTCGATATTATGGGTAAGAACGTGTTTCACGCTGGCGATGCGGGTAATGGGCAGGTTGCCAAGATTTGCAATAATATGCTGCTCGGTATTCATATGATCGGGACGTGCGAGGCCTTTAATCTGGCGGATAAGCTCGGCCTCGATGCGCAGACATTTTACGACATTAGTAGCACAGCCTCTGGCCAAAACTGGTCGATGACCAGCTATTGTCCTGCTCCGGGTCCGGTGGAGAGCGCGCCGAGTAATCGCGACTACCAACCGGGTTTTGCGGCGGCGATGATGCTGAAGGACCTACGATTGGCGAAAGAGGCCGCGACGACCGCGCGCGCCGCAACGCCGCTCGGCGCACAGGCAGAAGCGATGTATGCGCTGATGGAAGCCGCAGGCGAGGGCGGTCTAGACTTTAGCGGCGTGATGAAATTGATCGACGGGTCGCTGTAAGAGAACAATTTGAGGTTATACGAACGCGTCAGCGAGGACTATCAATCTGCGGTGAAATTTTCCGATGCCGCGCACACACCAAAATTCCGTTCACCCCGACGAAAGTCGGGATCCAGACATCATTAAGTGAACTCAGTTTAAGCGTTCTCAATCCTTCAAGCTGGATCCCGACTTTCGTCGGGATGAGCGAGAGAGGTGAGCGTCCTAGTTTCTTCTAGGCAGAAAGCCCGCGGCAAAGCCGCGCTCACAGTGCCTAAGTATTCATGCTATCAAAGAAATCACCGTTCGACTTCGTATCCTTGAGCTTCCCAAGCAGGAACTCAATCGCGTCCATTGTGCCCATCGGGTTGAGGATACGGCGCAGAATGTAGGTCTTGGTCAATTCGGACGGCGGAACGAGAAGTTCTTCTTTCCGTGTGCCGGACTTGGTCACGTCAATGGCGGGGAAGATACGTTTATCCGCAACTTTCCGGTCGAGAATGATTTCGCTGTTACCCGTCCCTTTGAATTCCTCAAAGATAACTTCGTCCATTTTCGATCCCGTATCGATCAATGCGGTCGCGATAATGGTCAGCGAGCCGCCGTCTTCAATATTCCGCGCCGCACCAAAGAAACGCTTTGGACGTTGCAGCGCGTTCGCATCCACACCGCCCGTGAGGACTTTACCGGAGCTTGGCACGACCGTGTTATAGGCGCGGCCCAGGCGGGTGATGGAGTCGAGCAGGATGACAACGTCCTTGCCGCTTTCGACCAATCGTTTGGCTTTCTGGATCACCATTTCCGCAACTTGGACGTGGCGTGTGGCGGGCTCATCAAAGGTGGAAGATACAACCTCGCCTTTCACGGATCGCTGCATGTCGGTCACTTCTTCGGGGCGCTCATCAATCAACAGGACGAGCACGTAACATTCCGGGTGGTTGCGTTCGATAGAGTGCGCGATGTTTTGCAGCAGCACAGTCTTACCCGTGCGCGGCGGCGCGACGATCAAGGCGCGTTGGCCTTTACCAATTGGCGCAACAATATCGATGACGCGGCCGGATGTGTCTTTGAGCGTCGGGTCTTCGATTTCCATTTTGAAACGAACATCTGGATAAAGCGGGGTGAGGTTGTCAAAGTGCGCTTTCATCCGTGCCTGTTCCGGCGTGGAATAGTTAATCTCTTCGGCTTGGTTTAGCGCGAAATAACGTTCGTCCCCTTTGGGAGCATCGAGCAAACCCGCGATGGTATCGCCTGTGCGCAGGCCGTGTTTGCGGATATCTTTATGGCTGACATAAATGTCGTCCGGTCCGGCCAGATAATTGGCTTCGGGCGCCCGCAGAAAGCCAAAGCCATCCTGCAATACTTCCAAGACACCGCGGCCGCGGACGAGGACGCCGCGCTCGGCGAGGTCTTTGAGGGTTTGGTAGAAAATGTCCTGCTTGCGCATGGAGCCAGGGTTTTGGATCCCGACTTTTTCAGCGAACTTGTTAAGTTCGCCCGGTTTCATCGCTTTTAAATCATCAAGCGAAATTGTTTCAAGTTGGTCAATGGGTGTGTCGACGGTCATAATGTAATCTTTGAGTTTAATCTTTATAAGGCGCGCAAGAGAGGACCCCGTGCGGCTGTCAGTCTAAATGGGAGAGGCAAAGCCTTCGATTGTGAGAGCGCCAAAAAGAGGCGGGCTCGCACACTGCAGCCGGACGGCTGTTGATCGCTAGATAGGGCAGGGACTCCACGCGGTCAAGCGCCTGCATTGTTCCTAACAGCTTAGCCTTTCTAGAATGTGACCATCAGTCAATGCGAAACTATTTGACGCTGTGCCCGTGACCTTGGACAAGACGCTCATGAAAAATATTCTCCTCGCCTTCGCGCTCTCCGCCGTCTCAACAACGGCGGTCGCCTCCGATACTGTCTATGGCTTGTGGTTAACTGAAGCCGGGACGGGGACAATTCGCGTCGCTGATTGCGGGGACGGTACACCTTGCGGCGTAATTGAAACCGCCGAAATTCCGGACGGTGAACCGATAACCGACATCAATAATTCCGACCCCGCCATGCATGATGAACCTATTATAGGCCTGACGATGCTTGACGGGTTTGAGAAGAGCGGGAGTAAATGGAAAAAGGGCCGCATCTATAATCCCGAAGATGGCAAAAGCTATAAAAGTTCGATCCAATTGGATGACGATCCCGATGTTTTGAAAGTCAAAGGCTGTATCGCCTTCCTGTGTCAAACACAGCGATGGACACGGGTCGCGGAATAGGCCGCACAACCATTAACGGCTTTTATCGCCTGAACGCTTCCATAATGCCCACTTTACTATAAAAGCGTACGTCAAAGTCACTAATTACGGCTAATATCTGATGAAACTTACGCTCGAACGCAGTGCCCTCCTGACGGGCTTGTCCCATGTTCAATCTGTTGTGGAACGCCGCAACACGATCCCGATCCTGTCCAATGTTTTGATGGGCGGCGACGGCGGTCGCTTGACGCTGGTCGCGACGGATTTGGATATTGAAGTCTCAGAATCCGTTGAAGCGGGCGTGGACGCGCCGGGCCAAGTCACGGCGCCCGCACACACACTTTACGATATTGTCCGCAAACTCCCTGACGGCGCGCAGGTGCAGCTGACGATTAATTCTGATGACCGCCTCGATATTGATGCAGGCCCCGCGCACTTTACGCTGCCGCTCCTGCCATCAGGGGACTTCCCGAAAATGACAGCGGATGGCTTCACGCATGAGTTTGCCCTGCCGGCCTCTGACCTCTCGCGCCTGATTGATAAAACGCGCTTTGCGATTTCGACTGAGGAAACACGCTATTATCTCAATGGTATTTACCTCCATTCCAAAGACGGTTTGCTGCGGGCGGTTGCGACCGATGGCCACCGTTTGGCTTTGGCGGAACAAGCGCTGCCTGTTGGATCTGACGGCATGCCGGGCGTGATCATTCCGCGCAAAACAATTGGGGAACTACGCAAGTTAATCGACGGCGTGAATGTTGATGTGTCGGTCGCTGTGTCCGAATCGAAAATACGCTTCACGACGGGCACAGTTGTGCTGACGTCCAAACTCATCGACGGGACGTTCCCGGATTATGAGCGCGTGATCCCGCGTACAAATACGAAAGAGCTCGTGCTGGATAATAAGGTTTTTGCCTCGGCGGTTGACCGCGTGCAGACCATTTCGGCGGAAAAATCCCGCTCTGTGAAACTATCGCTGACCGAGAGCAATCTCGCACTCTCTGTGAATAATCCGGAAAGTGGGCAGGCGCGTGAAGATTTACCCGTGAATTATGACGATGAAGCGTTGGAAATTGGCTTTAACGCGAAATATCTTCTCGATGTGGCAGGACAGATCGAAGGGCAGGATGCGACGTTCATGCTTGAATCCGCCTCGTCTCCAGCTTTGGTGACGGACTCGGATGATGATCAGGCACTGTTCGTGTTGATGCCGCTAAGAGTGTAACGGTTCGACCGCGTGCGGTTTTTCCGACTGGCAAAAGGGCAACGCGCGCAGCGAAGCGAGCACGATGGTCTTTTGTCACCGCGCGCAGCGTGCGAGCGACAGCGAGTTCTGAAACCAATCGAATTTCGGGTCATTACGAGCTGATATGGCATCGCTCACCTCGCTTAGATTGACGGATTTCCGGTCTTATGATCGGCTTGACCTTGACCTTTCGCCCGGACCCATTGTGCTGTTCGGTGCGAATGGGGCGGGCAAAACCAATCTTATGGAAGCCGTCTCTTTGCTCTCGCCGGGGCGCGGTCTGCGCGGGGCCGGAATTGACGCGCTGGCCCGCGTCCAAAATGGCCAAACCGCGCCCGCATGGGGCGTGAACGGTGAACTGGATGACGAGACGCGTATCTCTGTCGGGCAAGTGCCGGATAGTCCGCGCCGCCGCGTTGTGCGCATCAACCGCACCAATGCCACGGCGTCACAGTTGGCGGAACTTCTGACGGTGCAGTGGTTGACGCCAGCACAAGATCGCCTCTTTACGGGACCAGAAGGCGACCGCCGCAAGTTCCTTGACCGCCTCGCGCTCGCCTTTGATCCGTCTCACGGTGTGTCGTCTCTTCGCTATGAAAAAGCGCGGGCGGAACGCAATCGACTGCTGTCGGACGGCGTATCTGATGCGTCATGGTATGATGCGCTGGAGGCCGACATGGCGGCGTGCGGTGCGCGGATTGCGAAGACCCGCGTTGATACGGTCACGCGGTTGCGCGGCGCGATTGCCGAACGCGATACCTCCGCCTTTCCTCAAGCAGACATTGCGATAGAGGGCCTCGTCGAGGCTTTGCTGATTGACGGTATGAGCGCCGATGATGCCGAGAATGATTTTCGTGACCATCTGGCCGGCACCCGGCCTATGGATCGCCGCGCGGGACGGTCGCTGACAGGACCACACCGCTCGGAAATAAAGGTTGTGCATCAAGGTAAGGCGATGCCTGCGGGCCTATGTTCGACGGGGGAGCAGAAAGCGTTGCTGATCGGTTTGATTTTGGCCCATGCACGGGCACAAGTGACGCGGTCGCCGATTTTATTGCTCGATGAAGTCGCCGCGCATCTGGATGCAATCCGGCGCAAAGCGTTGTCAGAAGAACTTATCGATCTGGGTCTTCAGGTCTTCATGACAGGAACAGACCGTTCTCTATTCACCGATTTTGGCGATCACGCGCAATGGTTTGAGGTTGGAAACGGCCGCGTTGAAATCTTGGTGTGAAAAGCGCTTCGTCCCTGCCCGAGGGCAGGGACGAAGCATCGGAACCGAAACGGGGCGCATTGTCCGGGACCGATATTTGAGTGAGCGTTTCCGCTCAAATCTCTTGCGGGGCGCTAAGCCTTCGAAGCTGAACGCCCGATGAAGGGTTTACGCGCCAAGTCAACAGACGGACCTGTCATCTTCACATATGTTGTGCCAAAAATAGCAGTCGTTCAACTTAACGCAGCAGCGCGGGCCGTTCACCCGTTTCGCCAGCGGCTTCACTGCGGATGAAACTATGAAGCGAGGGCAACTCGTCAACAACCGCAAAGGCTGCCCGCCGCGCATGGCCGAGGATGGACAAAGGACCGCGCGCCGGAGCGGAGGCGAGTGCGCTCGTCATTGTTCCCAGTGCGGTCTCGTCTGCGTCCCGCCAGCGTTGATAGCCGATCAGGCCTGCCGTGCCGATATCCTGGCCCGTTGCGACCGCGTCGCCAATTGTGTGCGCCAAGGCGGCAATGTCCCGTACGGCGAGGTTGAATCCTTGCCCGGCCAGCGGATGAATGATCCGCGCGGCATCACCAATTAACGCGATGCGGTCGCTGTGAAGGGTTTCGCACCGCTGCGCGATGAGCGGGTAACTCTGTAGCGGCGTATCCAATCCCGTGACGTCAAGCGCGTGCCAGAGGCGTTCATCCATGAGCGCAATCAGCGCGCTGTCGCTAAGGGTCAGCGCCGCCTCAATCGCATCCGTTCGGTCAGACCAGACAATTTGCGACCGATGGCCAGCTTTTGTCGTGGCCAAGGGCAGGGAGGCGACCGCGCCCACGGATTGAAACCGCTGCAAGGCGATGCCGTCATGCGGCTCGGCATGGGTGATTGTCGTGACGAGCGCGCGTTGTTTGAAATCGTGAGCCGTGACGGACAAGCCGGACATCCGGCGCAGAGCGCTGTTACGCCCGTCGGCGGCGATGATTAACGACGCGGTCAAGGACGTGCCGTCGCTCAATGTTAAAGTGGTCAGCCTGTCTTGATCTATAGATTCGACACGAACATTTTCGCGCAAGCTCACGGAACTTGTGCTCAGCTGATGCACAATGACCGCCCGCAAAACGGCATTTTCGACGTTGAAGGCCAATGGTTCGCCCTCTCGTTTTGGAAGCTCGAACTGCCACGGCGTATCCGCTGCGCCTTCGCCAACCCGCATTCCGGTCATGGGCGTTTCGCCCAGCCCTTCAACGCCGAGCCGCGCTAGCATCCGCATGGCGGACGGGGTGAGGGCGGTCACTCGGCCATCTTCAGACGACCGCCCGATCTCGCCCGCGTCAATCAGCGTGACATCGCAGCCGGGGCCATGATCCGGATGGGACAATGTTAGCGCCGCCAACAGCCCCGAAAGACCTGCGCCGACGACGGCAATCTGTGTGGTGTCACTCATAAGTTCGCTCATAATCTTGCACGGCCCGCATGGAAAGACGGCATTTCGTCCACAGCTCAGCCCTTCGCTTTAACGTGGCCTTTACGCCTCTACGTCACACTTCATTAACCCGTTTCCTAGCTTTCGGACCCCAGATGAGCCCGCCGCCTGCCGCAACCGCCCCGTATGAGGAATATTCGCCCGAAGCAATTCAGGCGATGATGGATGCTGTGACGCAGGAACAAGCGAGCGCGTGGAAGCGCGCGATGAGTGCTTTGGCGATGATTGCGCTCGGCACTATCTTACTATTGGCACAGGCCAGCTATTCTCCTTTTGACGGCACAATGGATACGGCGGGTGTTGGCGGTTTGAATAATTGGCTTGGGGCGCCTGGCGCATGGATGGCTAATATTTCAATGCAAACAGTTGGCCTTGGCGGCCTTTTGGCCAGCGCCTTGATGATCTATTCTGGACTGCGGCGCATGATCCGCCAGACGGCCTTTGTGCAGACCAAAGCAGATCGCGCTGGCCGCGCGATGATTTACACGGGCGCAGTTCTTCTCGGCACGGCGACACTCTCTGCCTTCCCGATTCCGCAAAACTGGCCGATGGCGTCGGGTCTTGGCGGTTGGTTTGGCGATCTCATGCATTTGGGCCTCAAAGGCTGGCTGGACCATTTTAATATTCCGCTGTCGGGCGGCATCGTTGCGCTGATAACCTTTGTCGGTTTCGGCGCATGTTTGGCACGTCATTTGGGCATTGTTCGGCGGGATGTGATCGATATTGTCGACGCGGCCGGACTCGTTTGGGCTTACATTCGCATCGCCGTTGATGGGCTGGCTGCATGGCTCGTGCGGATTTTCCGCCGCAATTACGATGCGGATATTGAGGGCGGAGATGTGGGTATGCGGTCTATTCCGGATGCGCCTGTTCAGGCTCCCGCGACTGCGCCGCAAGCTCCCGCGCAAAAAGCCGCGGCGGCGAAACCGAAAATCGTCACGCCTGCGCCAAAACCCAAGGCGAAGGCAAAACCAAAATCCGCTGCCCGTAAAGTCGCGGCCCCGAAACGCGGACAGCCTGAATTTGATTTCTCCGACGCGACTGAATTCGTTCTCCCGCCCGCTGATTTGCTCACGGCGCCGCCGCCGCGCAGTACCATTCGCGATGATGCGATGCTCGCCCGCCAAAGTGATCAGCTGCACCGCGTGATGGGCGATTATGGCGTCGAAGGCGAAATGGGCGATGTGCGTCCCGGTCCCGTTGTCACCATGTTTGAGTTCGAACCCGCGCCGGGCGTGAAGTCGTCCCGTGTCATCAATCTGGCATCCGACATTGCCCGCAACATGTCCGCGCAATCCGCGCGGATCGCCGTTGTACCTGGCCGGAACCTGCTCGGCGTTGAAATGCCGAACCGTAAGCGCGAGACGGTCTGGCTCCGTGAAATGCTGGAATCCGATGAATTCCAAAATTCCGAAGCCCGCCTGCCGCTCATTATGGGCGAAGATATTGGCGGTATACCGTTCGTCACCGATTTGGCGTCTATGCCGCATATGCTCGTTGCGGGCACTACCGGCTCCGGTAAATCCGTCGCCGTCAACGCGATGATTCTCTCGCTTATGTCCAAGCTGACGCCGGACGAGTGTAAGTTCATCATGATCGATCCGAAAATGCTCGAACTCTCCGTTTATGACGGCGCGCCGCATCTGCTGGCCCCAGTGGTGACCGAACCCGGCAAAGCTGTCGTCGCGCTCAAATGGGCGGTGCGGGAAATGGAAGACCGCTACCGTAAAATGAGCCAAGTGAATGTCCGCGGCATGGAAGCGTTCAACGAAAAAGTCGCCGAGAGTAAAGCCTCGGGCGAGAGCTTGTCCAAAACGGTCCAAACCGGATTTGATCACGAAACGGGCGAACCTGTGTTCGAGACGCAGGAATTCGAGTTCGAAGCCATGCCCTATATCGTCGTGATTATTGACGAAATGGCGGACCTGATGATGGTCGCCAAAAAGGATATCGAAGGCTCGATCCAGCGTCTTGCGCAAATGGCGCGGGCGGCGGGCATTCACCTTATCGTCGCGACGCAGCGCCCCTCCACCGATGTGATTACGGGCACAATTAAATCCAACTTCCCGACCAAAGTTTGTTTCCGCGTCGGCTCTAAAATCGACAGCCGCGTCATTCTCGGCGAAATGGGCGGCGAACAATTGCTCGGCAAAGGGGATATGTTGTTCCTCTCGACCAGCGGCCCGAAACGCTATCACGGACCATTTGTGTCTGACTCCGAAGTCGAACGCATCGCCAATTTCGTCCGCGCCCAAGGCTCGCCCGCCTATCTCGACGCCGTGACGGAAGACCGCGAAGAGGCGCCAACCGATGCCAAAATGGCAGGCGGCGGCTCCGATGGCGGCTCCCTATTTGATCAGGCTGTCGCCATCGTCGCCAATGACCGCAAAGCTTCCACCAGCTACATCCAGCGCCGCCTCTCCATCGGCTATAACCGCGCGGCGGATTTGATCGACCGGATGGAACAAGAGGGCATGATCAGCGAAGCCCGCAGCGGCGGAAAGCGCGAAATTTTCCTGCCGGAGAATGAGGCGTTTTAATCTGAACTTATTTCCTGCCCCAATCTCTTAGGTGTCATCCCGGACGCCCCTTCGGCGATCCAGGACCTGACGTTTGTGAACCCAAGCTGGCGTCGTCCTCCGCCGTAAGGTCCCAGCTCTGATTTCAAGACACCCTTTCACGTCCCACCGCGCATCGAGGCGTCGGCAACGTCGCAATTCGTGAGTGACACGAGCGCGGGCCTTCCCCGCTGATGGGGAAGAGGGAGTTAGAACCGATTTACAACGAGCAAAGCCCGCGCGCTTGGTGGCGCATCCGGTCAAAAGCGCCGTGACCTAACGGCCCGCAATGGGCGCACGTTAGTGACGGTGAGACAGATTTGATCCTTTCGAGATCAAACCCGCCGACCGCCGAACGAGAGAGGGCGCACGGCGCATGGTGTGTAAGGCCATACGTTATCCGCTCGTTCACGCTCTCAAATCCTCATCAATCGCTTCGCCAGATGGAGCCGCGCGCGCCGTATTAACTCGCCCACCGCCCAATCCACCAAACCCCCGCCAGCCTAAGAGCAATACACTCTCTCGTGTCCGAAACGGGTGAGGGTAAACTGGCATGGGAATAGGTATACGGGGATGGGGTTGTGTCGATTGCAGTGGGGACGGGGTTTGCGGGTGGTCATGGCGTGGATGTATTTGGGGCACAGCAGCTGTAAGAAATAGGTTTCAAAACATATCTCTGAGCGAAGAGATTGGGTTCGTGTCGGCTATGAGTCGGGGGCATCGACAAAATTGACTCTAGACGAAACGGACCGCAAAAGAATTTAAGGCCAAACAGACATGGTTGCAGAGCCCTCAATCGCTGAGACCGCTAGAGACGGATGTAAATGCGCTTAAAAAACTATCTATCTTTCATGTATGGGCATCGAGAGAGATCGTTGGATGCGATTATATACATGTTTCACGCATCTTTTTTCGCGCCCAGTTTTCGAAATTTCTGGCAAAGGTGGAACCCTCTTTGGTCCTATTTCACCTTATATTTTATCTACCGACCGTTATCAAAATTTCTCCCTCGGCGGTTGGCTGGTCTCCTGACATTCGTTGTCAGTGGTTTTCTACACGATTGCGTTGCGATGGCTTTAACAGCGGATGTTTCCGTTGTGATGACGGCCATGTTTTTCTTATGGGGCATGATTGTATGGGGTGAAGATTTATTCCTATCGCAAAAACTATCGCGACCAGTTTATCTCAGGCCAATTTATCACTTAACATGTTTGTTGGCGGGCTCATTCACCAGCTTATACCTTTTTTGGTGATGGCGGACGTTGTTGTGGTCAACACGTTGACGGCGCCTCAAATTCACTTGTTTGCACGTTGAGCCTCTTCTAACTCCACACAATGTCAATCTTCATCCTGATAGCCTCAATTGTCCTATCCGTCATCTACGGGACCCTATTGTGCTACCGCCCGCCTAGCGTGATGAAGACGGTTGTGAAGGTGGCGGCGACGGGGTTTTTGACGCTTTGGGTCTATGAGTTGGGCGGGCCTGCATTGCTCATCACGGCTTTGTTTTTCGGGGCCATTGGCGACGGCTTTATGTCGGGCGATCCGAAAAAGTGGGTGTTGCCGGGACTGCTGGCTTTTTTCGTCGGTCATCTCGCTTATTTGGCACTGTTCCTGAAAATACCGCATATCCCGATGGATGGGGTAACCTTCTTGATCGCGGCTGCCGTTTTCATCCTGTCAGCGGGCTTCGTGGTATTTTTGTGGAAATCTTTGGACGATATGCGCTGGCCCGTTGTCGCCTATACGGGCGTCATCGCCCTGATGGGCGCGACGGCGGCTCGGCTTGATATGGGGACGTCGTGGGTCGCGATTGGCGCGGCGATGTTCATTTTATCCGACGTGCTGGTGGCGATGGAGACTTTCAAAATCGAAGACGGTGCCCGCGTACGTTTTCTCACGAGCCCGCTTTTATGGGCGCTTTATTACGGCGGGCAGGGGCTGATCGCCTATGGGTTTTTATTAAGCGCGTAATTAATTTAAGCTGCATTCCCAACACGCGCCAAATTCGCTAACCCGCCTCCATGCCCTCTTCCCCCACACCGCCGCGCGCATGGCAGCGTATGTTGTCTGGCCGCCGGCTTGACCTGCTCGACCCGTCGCCGCTGGATATTGAGATCGAGGATATCGCGCGCGGCCTCGCGCGGGTGGCACGGTGGAACGGGCAGACGTCGGGGGATCATGCGTTTTCGGTTGCTGAACACAGTGTGGTTGTCGAAAACCTCTTTGGGCAGCTTTATCCGAATGCGACGGCCAAAGAGCGGATGACGGCGCTGCTGCATGACGCGGCGGAATATGTGATCGGCGATATGATTAGCCCGTTTAAAGCCGCGCTGGGTTATGATTATAAAGCGTTCGAGCAGCGTTTGGACGAGGCCGTGAACCGCCGCTTTGGCTTGCCGGCGAAAACCCCGCCGCGATTGAAGAAACGCATTAAACGGTGTGACGTGACCTGTGCCTGGTTTGAGGCGACGCAAATCGCGGGTTTTACGGTGGAGGAAGCGGACGGATTATTTATTGCGCCGCCGGACGGTGTTGCTGTGACGATTGATCCGTTGCCCGTTGTGGGGGCGGAGGCTTTGTTTTTAGCGCGGTTTGAGACGTTGGAGGCGGGACTTTAAGGTTCAATCGGCACCGGCATTTATTGCCGGGGTCTCCCTCGGCCATTTTCAGTTGAGGGTGTTATCGATTTCGGCTTTGATCATCGAAAGGCCCCGGCAATAAATGCCGGGGACAGGCCCTCATTTCCGCGCCCGCGGATGTGCCGCCGCGTGAACTTTGCGCAGTCGTTCCGCATCCACATCCGTATAGCGCTGCGTAGTCGAGAGGCTGGCGTGGCCGAGCAGTTGTTGAATGGTGCGCAGGTCGCCGCCATTCGCGAGGAGGTGCGTTGCGAAACTATGGCGCAGGGCGTGGGGCGTGGCTGTTTCGGGCAGGCCGAGCGCGCCGCGTAATCGCTGGACTTCGGCTTGCACTGTCCGCGGACCCAACGGGCCGCCGCGAACGCCGCGAAACAGAGGGGATCCGGGTTCTAAATCATGCGGGCAGAGGCGGGCGTAATGCGCGACCGCTTCGCGGACAGCGGGCAGGATCGGGACCAGGCGGGACTTTCCGCCCTTGCCGACGATCATGATCGTGTCGCCAAGCGTCAACGCGTCTGTGGTCAGGCTCAAAATTTCACTGATACGCAAGCCTGCGCCGTAAGCGAGGGAGAGAACCGCACTGTTGCGCGCTTCAACCCAACTGCCGGATTGTGTGCCAGCGTGAACAAGGTCTTTCGCTCCGTCCACGGACAGGGCTTTTGGTGCGGGACGTTTGGCGCGCGGGCCTTTGATGAGGGCAATCGCGCTATTGGCAACGTCCCAGCGGCGTTCAATATAGCGAAAGAAGGTCCGGAGCGCCGAGAGCAAGCGCTGGATAGACGCGGACCCGAGACCGCCGCTGCGGCGATGGGCGAGATAGGCGCGAAAATCTGTCGCGGCGAGGGCGGCAAGGGCGCGTAGCCCGGCGGGCTTGCCAAGATGGCGCGACAGGAAGCTCTGAAAATCGCCAATGTCCCGGCCATAAGCGTCGACTGTTTTTGGCGACAGGCGGCGTTCGCCCGCCAGATGGTTGAGAAATGTCGTGCGGACATCGTCCGCCTGTATGTCCGGCACGGCTTGCATTGGCCAATCATGTCGGATTGGCGTAAACAAAGCGAAAAGGAAACTTAATCATGAACCGATTCGTCCTCTTAGCGTCTGCTTGTCTCGTCACACTGTCTCTCGCTGCCTGCAATAATGCGGCTGAAGAACCAGACGCGAGCGGTCAGGCCGAGGTTAATGAGGCCGTGATGTCCAGCGCCGATGTGGCTGCGCTGCACGCCCGCGCGCTCACGCTCGATACGCATATCGACATTCCTCTGAACTATATGATCGAGATTGATCCGGCGGGTCCGACTGATTTGCAAGTTGATCAGCCAAAGCTTGAAGAGGGGCGCCTGGATAGCGGGTTTTGGATCGTTTACATTCCCCAAGGTGACATGACGGAGCAGGGCTATGCGACAGCGCTCAGCATTGCGGAAACGCGTATGAGCGCGATTGAGCGCCTAACCTCTGAGAGAGAAGATTTTGAACTGGCCGTAACGGCCTCTGATGTACGCCGAATCGTGGCGGATGGTAAGTTCGCTGTGCTGGTCGGGATGGAAAACGCGTATCCGCTGGCTGAAAACCCGGCCGCTGTTGAAGAGTGGGCCGCGCGCGGCGTCCGCTATGTCGGGCTGACTCATTTTGGGCATAATCAGTTTGGCGATAGTTCGAACCCGAATTTACAACGCGATGCGAATTTCGTTGTGGGCGGTCGTCATGGCGGCCTGTCAGACCTGGGCCGAGAGCTTGTAAAAGAACTCAATGATCATGGCGTGATGGTAGATGTGTCTCACACGGGGAAACAGACAATGATGCAAGCGGCGGACTTATCCCGCACGCCGATCATCGCCAGCCATTCTGGCGTGAAAGCTGTTGCCGATAGTCGCCGTAATCTGGATGACGAGCAATTGCGTAAAATCGCTGAAGTCAACGGCGTTGCGCAAATGGTCGCGCTTGGCGCGTATGTGAAACTCCCCACGCCGGAACAGCAAGCCGCCCGGGACGCGCTAGACGCAGAATATGATGCCGAGTTTGGCGGACGCGGAACATGGGATGATGCGACAAACCGCGCCTACCGCGCTCGCCGTAGCGATATTACAGCGATGGCTGCGCAAGCCAGCGTCTCTAACTTTGTCGATCATATTGATCACGCGGTTTCTGTCGCCGGAATCAATCACGTCGGCATTGCCTCTGATTTTGATGGCGGCGGCGGCGTTGCTGGATGGCAGGACGCGTCGGAAACGCAGGCGGTAACAGCGGAATTAATCAAACGCGGCTATAATGAAGAACAGATCGGTAAAATCTGGGGCGGCAACCTGCTGCGCGTGATGGAGGCGGTCGAAGCGGCGGCGTTGTAGAGTATCAGTCCGAGTTTTAACTGACGACTGGAAGAATATTGTCGAGCGGGTGGATGACGCCAGGAATCATTTCACCTTGGGGATCGATTTTTTGACACGAGGCTAGCCAAGTCGTCATGAAACCGCGCCCGCGTTCACTGATGATCCAATCCGCAACGGTTGTGCCGTCCTCTGGCTGCTGAGCCAGATCAAAGCGTTCGCGTCCCTGAAAGCCGCGAACCCGTTGACGTGACGCGTCATCCGTCCGTGATTTGATGTCCAGCCACGCGGCGAAAATATCGCCGCGTCGGCGCATGTTCGTTTGAGTGTTTTCATCCTGAACGGCGGCGAGGGCAATATTGAGCGCGACGAATAAACCCCGTTCTTGCAGATGTGAATTGTCTGATAAAACGTTTTCGATGGCATCCGGATCCACAGCCTTTTTCAAGCGCGCAACAAGGCTGTCCGCCTGCATAGTATGCCGACGCAAACGGCGTATGACTTTATCCCGAACATCGTCGGGCCAGCCATAGGCGATGCGCTCGATCTGAGCCGCCGCGAGGCGCGCTGCTAGGTCCGGCTCGACCCATGAATGGGCAGCACAAATATGGGTGTAAAGCCGGTTGAAAACATCATCCGGCCCCTGGGGCATAATCGCTTGTCGCAAGCCATACAGTCTTGCTTGGTCCAACAAGGGTAATTCAGACGCGCCAAAACCCGCTACGTGATCCATCCAAGCCAAATGGCTTTTGAGCTTTTTATTCACATCGGGAAATAAATTCAGAAAGTCCTCTCGCGGCATGATGTGGTCGGCTTCTGAGAAAAGAAACATCATGTCGCGCCAATCACGCGCGGCAATGTGTGGGTCCTTCAGAGATTGCGAGAACTGCGCCAGCCGGTCGAGACAGCGCGTTAATCCGCACGCCAGCCCAAAGGCTAAATAATCATTCAAACTGATGGTGCTCTGCACAGATTTTTCCGGCCATAGCGCCGCTAGCCTGTCCCGTAAGGCTTGCCGATAGGATGCGCGGCCGCTGTGCTGCAACTGAACGGGTTGGTGCGGCGCTCTCAAGCGGGCTTGGGTCAAGGCGCGGCCCGACTGCACACCGGCCATAAAGAGGTCCGTGCGGTCTAGCCTATCTTCCAGCGAAACCTGTTCGGCGCTTTCGCCGTTTCGCAGTCTTGCCATGGTTATAAAGAGGGCGCGAAGATCGGCGGCCTCAGCAGCCATTCCTAGCTCGCGCTCCACAGTCTGGCCCGTGTCGGGCAAGGTTAATGACATCCGGCCTTCGACGGCAGATCCAATAACAAGGGCGGGCCATAGATCGTAAAGGTTGAACCGATTATCGGACAGATCGTTCAAAACGGTTTCATTATCAGGGTCCAGCGTATCAAAACCCAAATCCCGCGCGAGTTCGCGCAGAGGATTGGAGTCGGTTTCGGTTTTGTCCTCATCAGTCTGATCGGCATCCGGCGCAGCAAACATAGAAATTCGCTCTGGCGCATCGGCCAGCCATAAATCAAGATTAGCATTGTCAAAGATCGGCGCGACTTGATCTAGGAGTGTGCGCGCGTCGGATCGGTTGGCGACGCGGATGATGACCCAAATCGCCCGTTCTGCGGGCCTTTCATTCACTAAAGCCTTGAGCCGGTTGAGATCGGCTTCGGACAGCTCGCTTATCCCATCCAAGATCAGAACCGGCATGGTCGCTTTTTTCCAGAGGCGCGCCGCCGCCCATCGCGTCCAGCGCCGTTCCGGGTCATTGCGGCGATCCAATTTTGCTCCCAGAAATTTGACAACGCGGCTGACAATCGGACGGCCCGCAATATCATCAATTTCGCTGAGCAAGCCATCCCCGAACGCCAGCGGCGGTGGCAATACGCTGTTGAGCAAACGGATGCCAATCGCGATGAAGAATATGAGGCCGATCCCGCCAAGCGCGAGTTGGAAAATTTGCGGCGCTAACCCTTTCGCTTCCGGGGATACAAAAATATCAACCAATGTTTGCGGCCATCCGGCGATTGGTGATTGTGGCAGGCCCAAAATTGCGGCGATCAGAATTGCGCCAACCCAGAGGCTTGGTCGTGCCAGCAGGAACAGTAAGCGCGCTTTCCACACGGGTATGCCCGCCAAGAGCGCCGCATCCAACAGCTTGCCGGACGTCTGCTTTGCCGTATCAGACTCGGCTAAAAATACGGATGCGAGGCGGATGTTGGGGTGAAGTTTTGACAGGGCGGGCGGGGCATCGTCCGAAGCGGCGTGGCCCGTAGATTGATTTATGCGAATATTCGCGCGCTCCTGCACGCGCGCCACGTCGCTGTCATCCGGACTAACAAAGATCGACACGGCATTTTCGTTCATGCCGGTGCCAAAGGGGCGAAGGCGTTCTAAACGCCTATCCAACTCATCTGCCATCCAAGATCCGACCGGGCCTTGGGGAACGGATTTCGATGTTCCAACTAATGTTCCGTCATCAGACAGGGACACCGCAAAATGCGCCGGAATCCCCGTTCGGCGATTGACGGGCGTGATCGGCGTCGGGTCTGGCGCTTCTAGCCAAATGCGATCAAAACCCGCTGCAGAACCGGGAATGCGGGCAAAGGCGTCCAGATAAAAAATACCCCGCGCATCCGTTTGTTCGGCCTGTGGCAAATAGGCGGGATCGAACTGCCCCGGCGACCGATTCCAAAACAAGCCCTCTTCATCAAGGCGGTGCGATGTATAGCCAATATCATGCGGCAAATGAGCCATGTCGGAATTTATCCGGACAGCGTGATCCAGTGCGTGAATTGTATTATTTTCACCGCGAACTATGCCCGCAATGATTCCAACCTGCCGATCTTCAATGGTATGCCTTTGGACTTTCAGTCCGACCGGACTCCCCCAGAGGGACTGACCCGTTACCGTGATGTCGCTATCGGCGATTCCAATTGCGGTCTGCTTGTTATTTGCACATTCGTTTTGCCTGAGCGTCACGGCGAAGTCGCTATCGTCGGGTCGGTTGGTTTCACGTTGAACCCACAGACCCGTATTATTACCATGGCAGCGATTGGCATTGGCCGTTGTGTTCACACCGGCGATCACTATGCCACTAAAATCATTGTCCGCACATTCGTTTTGGCTGAGCGTCACGGCAAAGTCGCTATTGTCGAAGCGGCCGACGTAACGTTGAACCATCAGACCTGTCTCTGCGTTACCATGGCAGCGATTGGCGTTAGCCGTTGTGTTCACACCGGCGATCACAATGCCATTAGTATCATTGTCCGCACATTCGTTCTGGCTGAGCGTCACGGCAAAGTCGCTATCGTCGGGGCGGTCGGAATCCCGTTGCACAATTAAGCCAACACCCGCATTGTTGTGGCAAAGATTGTGATCGACTGCGGCGGCTAAACCGCTAATCACAAGGCCGAATTGACCATTGTTTTTGCAAATATTGTGACAAATTTCTGACGGTCGATAATCGAGGTCGGTCTGAATTTCTGAGCCACCGATAAACAGCCCAGCGCGATCATTCGCGCGGGCGACATTGCCGGTAATTTTCAAATTTTGGCCGATGATATAGGCCCCAAAAACCAGACCGTTGTCAAATTCGCACCGTTCCACCAAACATTCACTAACGGGGTTGATCAAAGTTGCGCATGCCGAGAACTTCGACGCGTCGATCCGGCAATCGCTAAGCGTGACGTGGCGACAGTTTTTCAGCCGGACTAATGCTGTGAGCTCATCATCACTCCCGGCTGCCATATGCGTGCGGGTGACATTCAACCCGCGAATGACAATTTTTTGTTTGTCTTCGATGCGCAATGCGGCTTCGGTGCCTGTATAGACGAGGTCAACGCCGTCTTCGCCGATCAGGGCGACATCATCACCAAAGCTCAGGGTTGAACTGCCTTTATAGCGGCCCGGGGCCAGGTGGACATCAGTTTCCGGCGGTGCATCGCGCAGGGTGGTATAGAGATGGTCCCAGCCATCTTCCGCGCTTATGTCGATCCGCGTGCGTCCCATTGTATATGGCTACGGATTCAGGGCCGCTGGGTAAAGCAAGAATTGACCCGACATTCGCCCCGCGCATACCGCACTCCCCAGTTGACGCCTCGAAACCACGCCCCTATAGGGCCGCTCGTTAGTGGCCGTGCTGTCTGTGGGATTCCATAGAAACCTCGACCGAGACGAAAAAGAACACAGATTGGCCGGGTGGTTTACGCTGCTGGGCCGGTTTTATCGAAGCAGGCTCTGATTCTTCCGCAAGGGAGGGTTGGTTGTCTGCACTTTGTGCAGGACCGTTCCGCATCATTGTGTGGGGCTTATTGCACAGGCAGTGCGCCGCTTATCCGGCGCGGTATAAATATGAACGACAGCCGCGGCTTTTCCCGCGCAGAGAAATATAAGGACGGCTTAATGCCAACAATTCAGCAGCTCATCCGCAAACCGCGGAAAGATAAGCGCAAGCGCAACAAGGTTCCGGCCCTAGAAGCGTGCCCGCAAAAACGCGGCGTTTGCACGCGAGTTTATACAACCACACCAAAGAAGCCGAACTCGGCTTTGCGGAAAGTGGCAAAAGTTCGTTTGACTAACGGTTTTGAGGTTCTGTCCTACATTCCGGGTGAAGGTCACAATCTACAGGAGCACTCTGTTGTTCTTATCCGCGGCGGTCGCGTAAAGGATTTGCCGGGTGTGCGTTACCACGTTCTGCGTGGTGTTCTGGATACACAAGGCGTGAAAGATCGCCGTCAGCGCCGTTCGAAATACGGCACGAAACGTCCGAAGTAAGAGGCTAGAGATACATGTCACGTCGTCACAGAGCCGAAAAACGCGAAGTCCTGCCCGATGCCAAGTATGGCGATATCGTGCTGACTAAGTTCATGAACGCCATCATGCTTGATGGTAAAAAATCCACTGCGGAAAAAATTGTCTATGGGGCGATGGAAATCGTTGAAGACAAAGCCAAGACAGAGCCAATTCGTGTGTTCCACGATGCGCTGGAAAACATCAAACCTTCCGTCGAGGTTCGTTCTCGCCGCGTCGGTGGTGCAACCTATCAGGTGCCTGTTGAAGTTCGCGTTGAGCGCCGCCAGGCGCTTGCCATCCGTTGGTTGGTCACAGCGTCTCGCAATCGCAACGAAAACACCATGCGCGAACGCCTTGCGGGTGAGCTTCTCGATGCCTCTAATAACCGCGGCACAGCCGTGAAGAAGCGCGAAGACACGCACCGGATGGCGGAAGCCAACCGCGCATTCTCGCACTACCGCTGGTAGTTATACGCACGCGTTAGACACCCTATTTTGGCGGGATGGATCATTCGGTTCATCCCCCATGTTCATTCTGATTACTGGAGCCTGAGATGGCACGCGATTACGAACTGAAGGACTACCGTAACTTCGGTATCATGGCCCACATCGATGCGGGTAAAACAACCTGCACCGAGCGGATCCTGTACTATACGGGTAAGAACCACAAAATTGCCGAAGTCCATGATGGCGCCGCCACAATGGATTGGATGGAGCAAGAGCAAGAGCGCGGAATTACGATTACGTCCGCTGCGACGACGTGCTTCTGGGATGGCAAGCGCCTGAACATCATTGATACGCCCGGACACGTTGACTTCACAATTGAAGTTGAACGCTCTTTGCGCGTGCTCGACGGCGCGGTTGCGCTGCTGGATGCCAATGCGGGTGTTGAGCCGCAGACAGAAACTGTCTGGCGTCAGGCCGATAAATACCAAGTTCCGCGTATGATCTTCATCAACAAGATGGATAAAATCGGCGCGAGCTTTTATAATTCCGTTCAGTCAGTCAAAGATCGTTTGGGCGGCAACGCTCTGGAAATGCAGCTCCCGATCGGATCGGAAGATCAGTTCAAAGGTGTTGTCGATCTCGTTAAAAACGTGGCTTACATCTGGGAAGCGGAAGCTGACCTTGGTGCGTCTTATGAGACTGTCCCTGTTCCTGAAGACATGGTCGAAAAAGTCGAAGAATATCGCACGGCCCTCATCGAAGCTGTGGCTGAGATGGACGACGCCGTGATGGAAAAGTACTTCGAAGGCGAAATGCCGGATGTTGCGACGATCCAACGGCTCGTCCGTGCTGCGACAATTGCGAATAAAGTGGTTCCTGTGTTCTGTGGGACGGCGTTTAAGAACAAAGGTGTTCAGCCTTTGCTCGATGCTGTTGTCGCTTACCTGCCGAGCCCGCTCGACATTAAAGCGATCAAAGGCATTGATGCGAAAACTGGCGAAGAAGTTGCGCGCCCATCGTCTGATGATGAGCCGCTCTCTATGCTCGCGTTTAAAATCATGAATGACAAATTCGTAGGTACGCTGACATTCTGCCGGATCTATTCCGGTAAATTGGAAACAGGCACGACGCTTCTGAACTCTGTTAAAGAGCGCAAGGAACGTGTTGGCCGCATGATGATGATGCACTCCAATGACCGCGAAGATATCCAAGAAGCCTATGCGGGCGACATTATCGCGGTTGCGGGCCTGAAAGGCACGACAACGGGTGATACGCTCTGTGATACAAGCAAGCCTGTTATTCTTGAGCGTATGGAATTCCCAGAGCCCGTCATCGAAATCGCTGTCGAGCCGAAAACTAAATCTGACCAAGAAAAGCTGGGTATTGGCCTGCAGCGCTTGGCGGCTGAGGATCCATCTTTCCGCGTTTCGACTGACCATGAATCGGGTCAGACGATCATGGCGGGTATGGGTGAATTGCACCTCGATATTCTTGTTGATCGTCTACGCCGGGAATTTGGCGTCGAAGCGAACATCGGTCAGCCACAAGTGGCTTACCGCGAAGCGCTCGCGCATCCTGTTGACATTGACTACACGCACAAGAAACAGTCCGGTGGTTCAGGCCAGTTTGGCCGCGTTAAAATTCGTTTCGAGCCGTTGGAGCCAGGCGAAGGTATCGTGTTCGAAAACTCAGTCGTTGGCGGTAACGTTCCTCGTGAATATATCCCGGGCGTCGAAAAAGGTATTCGCACAATGGCCGAAACGGGTCTGTTGGCTGGCTTCCCAGTCATTGACTTTAAGGCTGAGCTTTATGACGGCGCGTACCACGATGTCGACTCATCTGTGATGGCGTTTGAAATCGCTGCGCGCGCTGCGTTCCGCGAAATCAAACAAGAAGGCAAAGTCAAATTGCTGGAGCCGATCATGAAGGTCGAAGTTGTGACGCCGGATGAGTATATGGGCGACGTGATTGGCGATTTGAACTCTCGCCGGGGTATGATCGAAGGCACGGAGATGCGCGGTAATGCGAACGTCATCAATGCGATGGTGCCGCTGGCCAACATGTTCGGTTACGTCAACGATCTACGGTCCAAGTCTCAGGGTCGTGCACAGTTCACAATGACGTTTGATCACTATTCTGCCACGCCGCAGGCCGTGATGGACGAAGTGATTTCAAAGCAAGGCGGCGCGTAACAACGCGCCCCGTCATTTAACAATTTTAGAGTAAGAGGAGCCTCTCATGGGCAAGGAAAAGTTCGAGCGTAATAAGCCACACGCAAACATCGGCACGATTGGTCACGTTGACCATGGTAAGACGACGTTGACGGCGGCGATTACAAAATATTTCGGTGACTTCAAAGCG
>Ga0189291_100160_pt1 | contig 58563 bp, 53 predicted proteins | sample UW1redminimetaG_FD_130331 | JGI IMG/M metagenome (GOLD analysis project Ga0189291, IMG submission 130331) | Marine microbial communities from the Costa Rica Dome - UW179B-red mini metaG | ecosystem: Environmental > Aquatic > Marine > Oceanic > Photic zone | place: Costa Rica: the Eastern Pacific...
CACCGCCCAGCCTACCGAACCCCGCCAAACCGAAAGCAATGCACTCTCTCGTGTCCGGAGCGGGTGAGCCTAACAGACCACGGAAATGATAAGCGGGGATGGATTGGGGTGAGTTTCTTTGAAATCACCCCATTGCTTAGGCCATCAGATTCAGTGAGCGTTAGATAACCCTCACATCCTTGATCGGGCTGTCCGGGTCGAAATAGCCTTTTTCCTTGGGGAAGCTGACCTCGATCATCCGCATGACGGCGTCATAGGCGCGGGCGCGCATAGGCTCCGGGACAAGGACCTCGTTGGTCTCGTCACGAAGACATTCATAGAGGTTTTCCAGCGTAATCCGCTTCATGTGCGGGCAAAGATTACAGGGGCGGACGAAATCAACCGTCGGATTGGCCATCGCAACATTATCGCTCATCGAGCATTCGGTTAGCAGGATGACCTTGCCCGGACTGTGGTCGCCGACATAATCACTCATCGCTTTCGTCGACCCAGTAAAATCGCTCTCAGCGACGACTTCTGGCGGACATTCAGGGTGCGCTAGCACGACCACGCCCGGATGAGCCTCGCGCATTTCGCGCACATCTTGGGCAGAGAACCGCGCATGAACTTCGCAGCGACCATGCCACGCGATGATCTCAATATCGGTCTGACGGGCAACGTTTTTGGCGAGAAACTCATCCGGCAACATGATGACTTTGTCGACACCACGTGCCTTCGCGATGTGTTCGACAATCGCCACCGCATTAGAGCTCGTGCAGCAAATATCGCTCTCCGCTTTCACATCAGCGGACGTGTTTACATAGGTCACGACCGGGATGCCGGGATAACGCTGCTTGATCAGTTGCACATCCGCGCCCGTGATCGAACTCGCCAGCGAACATCCGGCACGCATGGATGGAATGAGCACTTTTTTGTTCGGGCAGAGGATCTTGGACGTTTCCGCCATAAAATGGACACCGCCTTGGATGATTAGATCCGCCTCGGTCTTCGTCGCTTCAATCGCGAGACCGAGACTGTCGCCAACATAATCACCGACCAAGGCGAAAATATCCGGCGTCATGTAATTATGCGCCAGCACCACTGCGTTTTTCTGTTTTTTCAATTCGTTGATGGCGTGCACCAACGGCGCGTAGGCTGGCCATTCAAATTCAGGAATGAAATCCGACACTTGCTCATAGAGGTGATCCGTCGCGGCTTTAACCTCATCCGTGTAGGGCAGGTCTTTGGGATAGCCGTCCAGATCCTTCCCCGGCACGGCGCAAACGCCATTCTCGACCTCAAGCGTTTGCCCGATCCAGCGGCCATTTTCCCAATTTAAGAGCTCTTTGCCCATGTCGGTCCTTCGTGTGACTCAGGTTCAATATAAGGGTTATCAGCCGAACACGAAAGGCACGGCGAGGACTAAGGCCCCGCACAGAAAGCCGAGTGCTATAGCGGCATCGGAGAGTTTTGATGCCGGACGCGGCGCGCGCCGATCAATGATGCGCCCCATAAAGCCAAATATGATCGCTGCTGCAGAACCAACCAGCGCCCAGAGCGGAACGGCGACATTGGCAAAGCCCTGCGGTCCGTCGGCGTTCATACGCAAGCCATACAGATTAAAGGTCGACGTTATACCGATGGCCAGTCCGAGCAGGGCGAGAACGTTGATAAACAGACGCATTTGATCCTCCGAAACAGCAGGTTTGCGCTGCGAATGGACAGAGCGAGGCGCGGCGTCAAGGCGCGGCAGATTCCACAGGGCCGAGCTAGCGCGGTCAGACCGGGCGGGTTAAAGCGCCGCCATGATCAAGACCGCCCTCTATCACCTCTTCGTGCCGTCCGGTCGGACCGACCGCAAAACGTTCTGGATCACGCTGGCTGCTTTTGCTGCGTTGGTCGTTGGGTTCAAGGCTGGACTATTCATGAACGATACGGGGGGCGCCGTTTACTTTTGGGGATTTCTGATCTGGCTGACCATGTTCTTTTGCGGTGTTTTCGCGATCTATGGCAAGCGATTGAAGGATTTCGGCCGATCCGTCCTACCGATTGTCACGGTGCTGACAGCCATCATCATCGTTTTGATTATCATTATGCTCGCCAATGGCGGCGCTGAATATTTCGACGCCTATTCCCAATATGACCGCAAAGCGACGATCGACCCAGAGATTCGCCGCGAAATCAATGCCCGTTACGAGGCCCGGATGGCCGGGGCTGCCCCCCTCGTGACGCTCTCGACCAGCGCGCTTACTATCGGATTCACGCTCTGGGTCGGGCTGACCAAGGGTGACCTCGGCGACAATCGCTACGGCCCGCCGCCAAAATAGGAGTCCGATTTTTCTTGCAAAAGCGCGGAATTTTGCCAGTTTCCCCTCACAACCTAGAGAGGGAAAGAATCCATGGGTAATCTACTATTTTCACCAAGCGGCCGTATCGGCCCATCTGCCTATATGAAGGGCATGATCGTCTTGGCTGTGATCAGCGCTATCATCAGCATCATACCGCTCTTCAGCCCTGGCTTGGCCATGATCCTTGGACTGGCGTCCATCATCTTGATCATTCCATTCGTCTTCCTGGGCATCAAACGAAGCCATGACGCCGGCAAGTCAGGCTGGATGGTTCTCACTCACATTCTACTCTTCATCGGCGTCAGCGTGGCTTTGACGTTCATTCTCGGCGCCTTGGGCCTTGGCCCCTCGCCTGAAATGGAAGCAGCTGTAAACGCCGCCGGCGAGGCAGGCGATCTGGGTGAAGTCATGCGACTGAGCGGTGAAATGGCTAAGGAATCGGCTATCCCGGGCGCAGTCGCAAGCTTGGTAGGAACGCTTCTCAGCGCCTATCTGATTAACATGTTCAACAAGCAAGATGGCGGCGACAATCAGTACGGCCCCGTTCCAGCGGCTTAAAATAAGTCACATCTGAAACATTGAAGCCCGCCTTTTGGCGGGCTTTTTCATGGCTAAAGCATAGATCCAAAGAGACGATTGAAGTTTCGCTGCAAAGCCTCGTCCACATCTGCCAGAGTCGCCGGCACACCCAGATCAGCCAATGACGTTACGCCGAATTCGCGAATGCCACACGGCACGATCCCGTCGAAATGAGAAAGATCTGGGTTCACATTGATCGAAAGCCCATGAAAACTGACCCATCGGCGAATACGAATACCAATGGCTGCGATCTTCGCTTCAGTGCCGTCATCGCGGGCAACCCAAACCCCAATCCGTCCCTCGCGACGCTCGCCCGTCACGCCGAATTCTGCCAGCGCATCAATAACCAACTGCTCTACACCCGACACGAAGCAACGCACATCACGACCCCGGTCACGCAGATCTAGCATCAGATAGGCCACACGCTGGCCTGGGCCGTGATAGGTATATTGCCCGCCCCTTCCGGCCTGAAAAACGGGAAATCGGTTTGCATCGACCAGATCCGACGCATTGGCACTCGTGCCAGCCGTATAGAGCGGCGGGTGTTCCAGCAGCCAGACCTGCTCACGCGCCTCATGCGCTGCGACTGCGGCGGCCCGCGCCTCCATCTGGTTAAGCGCGTCTTCGTAAGCGACGGGCGCTTGCGCATACGTCCACTCGACGGGCTGTTCAGAGACAAGCGCTGCACGCCCCCCCTCGACGACAGGCCGAGGGTTTACGTCCGCAGCCACGTTAGGGTCGGCCAAAACCGTCTAACGCTTCGCGCAGCACCTCAGTGGCCTCTGGGTGGTTTGTGTAGATACGCCGCAATTCTTCCATCACCGTCTGTTGCGACTCTGCCAATTCAGAACCGCGAGAGGCGAGCGCTGCAATGTCTGAAAAACTCGGCTGATCCATCGTCTCGAACCGATCAAACATGATCTTATAGTCTTTGATCATCGCTTCAATATTAGGGCGAACGGCTTCGGCGGTCTCGGCACTATCGACGCTCGCAAGCAGCTTACCCAATTGATTTCCATCAGCAATCATGCGGTCAGCCATCGCCGGCACACCCATTTCGGCCACCGATTCTTTATTCAGAGCGGCAGTCTCAGGCGTTTCTGTGACTTGTTCTACCTTCCTTTCATCCCCGCTACAGGCGACAAGAAGGGACAAGCTAGCAATAGCGAAAAGATGTTTCATACCACGCACATATGATGGGGGCCGACCCATCGCAAGCGTGTGCAGCGGGGCTAACCAGCATGTAGAGCCATCGCTGAGCAATCCGACTGTCACTCTATCGCATAGAAGCCGCAAAAGCCGCTTGCCAGACCGTTGCACCCATCGTTATAGGCGCGCCACCTTAGACGTGCGGCCGTGGCGGAATTGGTAGACGCGCAGCGTTGAGGTCGCTGTGGGGTAACACCCGTGGAAGTTCGAGTCTTCTCGGCCGCACCATTATCTTTTGTAAGAACCTGCTCTTTTTACGACGGGTACGTTCAGGCTTAGTCATGACGGTTGAGCAACCAGAAACGCTCTGGCCAATGTGCTTGCGACGTCTCGTCACGACCGCCAAATTCGCTACCATATATGTCGCGGACTGACTGTCTTGCATACTAGATCCAACAAGAACTCTCGGAACGATTAGCACCCATAATTGTTGTTACAGCTCTCCGCGCCTTACTCGAACTGTTGTGGCTAAAGAGTGTCTCAAATTTGGGACAACTTGATCTCGTCATCCTTGAACCCAGCTCTTAGCTGAGCCTCTATAAGAAAGATGAACCCGTTGCCGGTCTTTCTATTTTGCCAGAGGATGATGGTGATATCGACGCTATGGATCTTGAGATCGCATTGACGGCATGTTCCGCCGGGCAGTCAAACAATTTTCGGTATAAGCCCATCGACTATGTTGTGACGCGCTAACCAATCAATCTCACGACGGATATAGAGAGACCGACAGTCTAAGGATCGAAGGTCGCATCGAACAACATTTGCGCGATCCTCGTTGCCAATGTCACAAAATTGGCAGACTCAATTTCTGAAAATAGAGCCTCATACTCTGAAGACGCAATGGCGCGCAGTGACCAGTGAGGGTACGCTCTTATAGTCTCATTTGACCAAAGCTGCGTTGTGACATTCAAATGTCTCTCATCCGCTTGGATTTTTCCCTTTAAAACCTCTGTATCCCCTTCTGGCCCTTCAAGAAGCTGCATGACTGAGCGGCCATCACTGATAAGGAAACCCGAAATATTTTTGCGCTTATTTTCCGCAGCAAATCCTGCGACCAGCTGATCAATCTCAACCTGACTCTGAGGGGTCGAGAACTGACTCGTATAGAGCCAGACCATCACTCGATCTGGTTGACTTGTCATAGGCTCTCACCCGGAATAGCAGTGCCCTCGGTCAGAGCGATTTAACTCAGCAATCGATTATTGGGGGCGATATCCATCAAAACCTCCAGCAATGTCATTAACACCAGATAGTTCGATATTCAATTCGTTCCCCTTAGCCTTGGATTTCAATATGTCTGTTCCTGAGTTTCGGATCTGATTGTAAAGAGGCGGTCCTGATAGGTTAAAGACACAGCGCCCAAGTCTGGCATGACGTCTACGAATGCTGGATCTGAAACATATAAGCCGCCTGTGAACGTGCCAAAAGATGGCATGATGATCCGGTCTTCACTGATCGCAAAACAAGGCGCCGTCACGAATCCCGCGCGGGATCCAATTTTGGCTTTGGGATGGTAATGCCCGCAAATATTGATCCCGGCAGCGTGGTCATGTGGGTGATGCGTGAGTAGGAAGCCGTCTATCTCGACATGGTCCTGTCTTTCACCAGATACAGCACTCGGAATATCGGGATCATGGTTGCCCAATATCCAGATCAGCTTGCAGTTTTCAGAATGAATAGCCCTTAATTGAGACGAGGCCTCTGGTGATAATCGCTGATCGGCGTGAATATCGTGAAAACTGTCACCCAATGCGATGATACGCGCCGGGTTATATGCATCTGCCAGATCGCGTAATCGAGCGATCGTGTCCTGAGTGTCGAAGGCAGGCAAAACAGAGCGACCAACCTCACGCAAATAGCTGCCCTTTTCGAGGTGCATATCGGCGACCAGCAATGTCTGGCTCGATGGAAGAAAGGCCGCTTTTCTTGCGTCTAGTATAATGTCTCCGGCGCGGGTTTTAAGAGTTTGTCTCTCGGTCATTTATGAACTCTTGAACCTTGTGTAGTCGCATGGCGGCCTGAGAGTCGTGACTAGCACGTTCCAAAATCGCGATCTTCGCGTCGCCAATAACCGTCTCTTTTCCCAACTGCATCATGGCCGGAATCGATAAGGGTGATGCATGGGGCAAGGCTTTGTGAGTAACCCTACCCTGCACATCTGCAAGCCAGTTTCGCAGGCGCGGAATGTCCAAAAGATCGCGCTCAGCCTCTTCTCGTGCGATCCTTAGTAAGATGTGATCCGGATCGTATTTCAGCAAAACATCATAGATTAAATCTGTGCTGAATGTGACTTGCTTCATTGTCCGCTTAGCACCCGGAAGGCGCTGCTCTGTTAGCCCTGCAATCGTCGCAATTTTCCGAAAACTACGTTTGACCATTGGGGCTTCAACGACCCACATTTCATATTCTTCGGAGAGGACGTCCTCAGATAATAAGCTCTTAACATCCTCAACAGGCTCCATCGATGTGATCGTCAACGCGTAATCGGTAATAGAATAAGTCAGAGGTTTAAATCCGAGTGTTTCCATCCTTCGGGTCATCAACAGGCCTAAGGCCATATTGACCTTTCGACCTTCGAAACTGTGCACGACAATAACGTTCACACCGCGATCAAAGAAACTCTCGATGAGAACACCGGCCTCTTGCGGCAGGTCCGAAAACTGTGCCTGAAGCGTCAGCCAGTTTTGAATCTGCTCTGGAAGAGTATTCCAGTTCTGCGAGTCCGCCAGCAGAGTGCGTACCCCGTCCGCCAAGAATGTGGAAAGCGGCATCATACCGCCAGCATAGGCTGGAACTTTAGGCGGCGTGCGTTTCGGTGCCGGACTCGCTTCCAGAGCCATATCGCGCACGCCGTGATACCTCAGAACCTCGCCGCCAAATAGGAATGTGTCCCCGGGCGCGAGACCCATCACAAAACGTTCTTCAATATCGCCAATATTTCGCCCGCGCTTGGATTTCATATTTGGAAAGCGCCGAACCTTCAGCTTGGCATATTCGACAATTGTGCCGATGTTCATGCGATGACGCCGGGCTTGTTGCGGCGTCGATATTTCATAGCCGCGTGACGTGGAATTTAGTCGTGAAAACCGGTCATAGGATCTGAGCGCGTAGCCACCATCTTCTGCAAATCTGACGAGAAGGTCGAAATCCGATTTGGCTAAATTACGATAGGGCCATGCGCTTCTGATCTCATTCAGGGTTTGGCGTTTCTTGAATTTTCCAGCGCACGCCCGGTTGACGATATATTGGACGGCCACATCCATGGCCCCGTCCGTGTAATCCTCACCATCACGCTGCCCGGCATCAATCGCCTTGATTGCCACAGCGCATTCGACCGCTTCCAAGGGGTTACACGGCACCATTAACGCCTCAGATGGTTCGTCCATCCGGTGATTGGAGCGACCAATCCGCTGTAGCAATCGACTAACACCTTTGGGCGCGCCAACCTGCAAGATGAGGTCCACATCTCCCCAATCAATGCCCATCTCTAGGGCGGATGTGGACACGACCGCCCTGATCTTTCCGGATGCAACCATCGCTTCTGTTCGCTGTCGCCGCTCGCGCGATAAAGAACCGTGATAGAGCCCGATAGGCAGGTGATCGTCGTTGATTTGCCAGAGTTGTTGGAACAGCAATTCGGTTTGCGCCCGCGTATTGACGAAAACGATCGTGCTCTTGGCCGTTTTAATAGCCTTATAAATCTCCTTTACTGCGAACCGTGGGTTATGCCCGCCCAGCGGATAGCGTGTTTCAGTATCCATGATCTGAATACGAGGCGCCGCATCACCTTTGACCATAAGAACATGTGCAGGGCTTCCCGTCGGACCCAACCATTTTGCCGCAGAGTCTGCATCCGCGATGGTTGCTGAAAGCCCGAACCTTATATGACCCGGGGCGAGCGTTTTAAGGCGCGATAGGGCTAAGGATGTAAAGTCACCCCGTTTGTTCGTTGCAAAACTATGCAGCTCATCAATGATCACAGTCTTGAGATTTGAGAAATAGTGTTCTGCGTCCGGGTAGGACAAAAGCAGCATCAAACTTTCTGGCGTCGTCAATAATATGTCAGGCGGCGTTTTACGCTGTTTCGTCCGTTGATAGGACTTCGTGTCCCCTGTGCGGACGCCGATTTTAATCGGCAAATTAAGATCATCAACGGGCCTATTCAAATTCCGTTCGATGTCATTCGTCAGCGCGCGCAGAGGCGAGATATAAAGGGTATGAAGGCTCGCGGGTGCACCGTCTGGCTTGTCTGACAGGTCGATCAAACTCGGTAAAAAGCCTGCCAGCGTCTTTCCGCCACCTGTTGGCGCGATCAGCAATGTGTTTTGGCGACGCTCAAACGCTTCGACCATTGAACGTTGATAGTCGCGTATCCGCCAATTCTGATCGGTGAACCAATGTTCAATTTTTGCGGGAACTTCTATCATCGTCATTCGCTACTTCATCAACAGACCATCATCCTCACAGGCCGACTGCTATGTCTAACTCCCCAGCTGAACAATGGATGCAAGTTCGGCCAGAGGGTCTCTATTGCGCGCCTGCAGACATTTACATCGACCCGATTGAGCCCGTCACACGTGCCATTATCACCCATGGACATGCTGACCATGCCCGGTCCGGCCACGGAGAGGTGTTCGCAACGCCCGAGACAATCGACATCATGCGAACCCGCTACTATCTGGGCGATGAGACGCGCGAAAACGGATTAAAATATCGTCAGCGCTTTGACCTTGGAAACGGTGTGACGCTTTGGTTCGCCAGTGCCGGCCATATTCTCGGCTCCGCCCAAGCCGTTATTGAATTTGAGGGAACCCGAGTTGTCGCAGCAGGGGATTATAAGCGCCACCCTGACCCCACCTGTGCCCCGTTCGAAGTCATCCCTTGCGATGTGTTCATTACCGAAGCCACGTTCGCCCTTCCCGTTTTTCAGCATCCCCCTTTAGAGACCGAAGTTGAAAAACTTTTACGGTCCCTCCGCACCTTGCCCAATCGCACCCACATTGTCGGTGTTTATGCACTCGGCAAATGCCAGCGCGTGATGAAGACCTTGCGCCTCGCTGGATATGAAGCCCCCTTCTACATTCACGGAGCTCTCAAGAGACTCACCGAGCTGTATGAAAGCTACGGGCAAGACTTTGGCGCGTGGGAACTGGTCAGCGACATTCCGCGCGCGGACAAGCATCTGTTTCAAGGCAAGATCGTTTTATGCCCACCCGCGCAGATCAATGATCGATGGTCTCGCCGCTTTGCTGATCCCCTGCCGACGGTCGCGAGCGGATGGATGCAAATCCGAGCCCGAGCCCGTCAGAAGCGCGCAGAGATGGCATTGGTCGTCTCGGATCACGCGGATTGGGGCGACCTCATCCGAACCTGCGAAGAGACTAAAGCGGGGGACATTTGGATCACGCATGGTCGCGTCGAAGCCCTAGAATATGCCCTGAAGCAACGCAGGATGCAGGCGAAGGCTTTGAACCTGATCGGTCGCGATGAGAGCGTCGAATAATGGAGCGCTTTGCCGAACTCTTGGATGACCTCTACTTCACCAATTCAAACTTGGCGAAAGAGACGATCCTTTCCAACTATCTGAGATCTACACCAGACCCAGACCGGGGATGGGCGCTCGCAGCCATTGCTGGCACGCTGACATTTGATCTGTTCAAGCGCAACGTCATCAAATCCTTGATGATGGACCGCATGGACCCATTCCTGTTCGACATATCGCGACACTATGTCGGGGAAATGAGCGAAACCGTCGCCTTGGCGTGGCCTCGGTCTGATGACCCCGTCAGGCTTAACCGACTCCCAAGCTTGCATGAAGTCATTGGCGAATTCCAAACGCGCAGCAAGGTTGAGATCAGAGATTATCTGATCATATTGCTCGACAATATGTCGCCGTCACAACGCTGGGCGCTCCTGAAGCTTGGGACGCGTGGATTACGGATCGGCATGTCCGCGCGGTCCGTGAAGCAAACATTGGCAAAGATGAAAGGCGTCGACATCGATATTGTCGAAGCGGCCTGGCACGGGCTGACGCCGCCCTACCAGGACTTATTCGCATGGGTGGATGGTCGGGCCGAGTTGCCGGACATGAGCCAGAGCGTGACATTCTCGCCTGTTATGCTCGCCCATCCTATTGATGAAGAAAAAGACCTAGCGCGTATTACGCCCGCCACCCATCAGGCGGAATGGAAGTGGGATGGTATCCGCATCCAAATCGCGTCGAATGGAAAAGAGGGCGATGATCGGGAAGCCAAAGTCTTCTCTCGTAAGGGTGAGGATATTTCGGCCAGTTTTCCCGACCTCATAGACGTTGTCGATTTTAATGGCGTTATTGATGGCGAACTTGTTGTTCGGCCAAATGGAGACATTGGGTCTTTCAATGACTTGCAACAGCGGCTGAATAAGAAAAAGCCCACGAAAGCGCTCATCGAAAAACTTCCCGCTCACGTCATCGCTTACGATGTTATGGAATGGGAGTCTGAGACCCTGCGACACCTGCCCTTGATACGTCGCAGGGAGACGTTGAAACGGGTCGTTGAGGCTTATTCAGACGACTATATCACCCTATCGGAAACCCTGCCCTTCAAGACGGTAGAAGATCTGATAGCCTTGCGCGAACAGGCTGCCCAAACGGGCGGATTGATTGAAGGGTTGATGGTCAAAGACATCAATAGCGTCTACACGTCAGGCCGTCCCAAACACGCCTGGTATAAATGGAAGCGCGATCCCTTTCTGCTTGACGCCGTGCTCATGTATGCGCGTCGCGGGACTGGCAAACGCTCATCATTTTATTCTGACTACACTTTTGGTCTTTGGGATGAAGACGGCGCACTCTTACCCATTGGCAAAGCCTATTTCGGCTTCACGGACGAAGAGCTCAAGAAAATCGATAATTGGGTCCGGAGTCATAAGTTAAATCGCTTCGGGCCCGTCCAAGAGGTCAAGAAAGAGCTCGTGTTCGAGGTCGCCTTCGACGCCGCTCAAGTCAGTAGCCGTCACAAATCAGGCTACGCACTCAGATTCCCCCGCATTCATAGAATCCGCTGGGACAAACCCGCTGCAGAGGCCGATAGAATAGAGACTTTAGCGAAGTTAGTCGGCGCTTAAACTCTCTAGAGTCTCTAACTTATCCTGCAAATGAGACGCCGCTCTAGAAGCGGCGTTTCAAACTTGCTGAAAAGGTTGTCCCGATCTCATAATCATCGACGACGATTGTGTTGCCGAGCGTCTGCGTGGCCTCATACTTGTCGTTGAGAATGTTCTGGACCTTGAGGCCCAGCTCATAGTCCCCACCCCTAATCTCAAAAGGCAGATTGACGACGAGGTCCAGACTGATCGGCAATTGCTCAATAATGGCAGGCGCTCTGTCTGAGAGGGACTCAACCGCGCGGATCCGGTCGCTACTATAATTGAGCAACAGGAACACATCCCAACCAGCATCGTAACTCTCGATGCCCAATTGCAAGTTGGCCAAATGATCCGACTGGCCCTGCAAGCGACGCCCATCAGAGTAAAGACCTGCTGCGGGGATGATGTTCGGCGTAAAGCCTTGGGCGAAGTTCACGACAGGTTGCACGATTGGCACATCGCCATCGGCGGACACTGAGCTGTCAACATAGGTATAGTTCGAGCGGATGACGAAGTCCTGACCGCCCAGAAATCCAGCAAAGACCGGAAAGTCTTCGGCAATGGCGAACTTTTTCTCAAACTCGACTTCAAGACCGTAAAGCTTCGCACTCGGCGCATTGATAAAGCTGGTTGTGAGCACACCATCGGCTTCATCAAAGACAAATTCTTCAATCGGATTGGTTAGATCCTTGTAGAAACCGCCAACTGTGAAGAACTGGTTCGCGCCGAAATAATATTCCAGACGCGCATCCAGATTGGTTGACTCGGAATTGGTCAAGAATGGGTTGCCGACGAAACGGTCTTCCGTATCCGTATTGACGAAAATGGACGGGGTCAGCTCGCGAAATTGTGGTCGGTTGATTGTCTTCGACGCAGCGGCGCGGAATTGCCAATCACCGAATGTATAGGTTGCCGTGATGCCCGGCAGGATGAAGTCTTCTTCAAGGGGGTCGAAAGTGAACCGATCTGTACCAAAGCTCGTGTCCTGAATCGTCGTCGTCTGTTCGGAACTTTCGTAACGAAGCCCCGCCGCAATCCTCAGATCGGGGATGACCTCGCTTTCAAGTGCCGCATAGCCGGCGAACACTTCAAGCCCGGTTTCCGAAACCAGTGGGAAACCCGCTGAGCCAGACCGTCTGATTTCAAGGATATTCGCATTGACCACCGCGTCGGAGAATATCTGATCAATCCGCGACTCTCGTAGCGGAACAGGGATGATCCCAAAATAATTGAACCGGTCTTCTTCCGTGTCGCGCGTTTTATCCAGATAGGCCCCGCCGACTTTGAATTCGACTTCGCGGTCTGCAACACTCGTTGGCAGAATAATGTCGAGACCCAGATCCAGTGTTTGGTCATCAAGTTCGGAGAAATTCAATCCATTATTGGAGCCCGGACGGTTAAATTCAAACAGGAAGCCCCGGCCATCGAGATCATCAATGTAATTGACGCGGCGCTCGTAAGGCGCCTCTCGGCCCGCTTGGGCATAGGACGCACGCCACGTGACTTCAGCATCATTCAGGGATGGAAGGTAATGCTCGCCGAGCAATTGTCCCATATAGACTTCGCGTTCAAACCATTCGGTGAAATCGCGACGAACAACGTCGCCTGCGCGGTTTGTTCCTGAAACAATTCGAGCTTCCGCCGAGGATTGGCGGGTCGCCAAACCGACGACTTCGACCTTGTTGTTTTCGTCAATTTCCAGGCCAACGGTTAGAAGCCCGTTCAGCGACACTACATTTTCCGTCGAGACGCGGTCAAAATCGTTCCGGATTTCAAGCTCGTTATTATTCCCGATAGCCGTAGAGTTATCCTGACCGCGACGGGTCTCCCAAGCATTATCATAACCGAGCGTAGCCAACACGCCGATGCGCTGACCGCCAGAGAGATCAACGACATGACCACCGGATAATCGGACGCCGCCATTGAACGGGATGTTATTGTTCGTATCAATGATCAGGGTCGAGAAATTATCAAAATTCTCAGTCGGAATGCCGTTTGCATCCAGAGTGGGTAGGTCGCGCAGGCCGTCGTCAAACCCGATCCAGTCAGTGTCTGATCCGCCATAGACCAAGCCTTCTTTCAGGGTTGTTTCCGTATTGGCAGATCCAGAAATGGCCACTTCGAAAAAGGCCTCATCCGGCAAAGCTTTGGTCCGAAGACTAATGGCACCACCACCAAATTCACCGGAAAATTCTGGCGAGAACGTCTTTTGCACCACCGCATCGGCGAGGACCGATGTCGGGAACAGATCAAGCGGCGCGACGCGGCGGAGCGGCTCGGGTGACGGCAGCGGTGAACCATTCAAGGTCGCACTCGAATAGCGTTCATTCAAACCGCGGACGATTACGAATTTCCCGCGACTTAGCGAGAGACCCGTGACCCGGGTCAGGGCAGAGGCAATGTCGCTCGCCCCGATCTGAGCAAAGACTTCTTCGTCGAGAACCGACGTAATCTCGGAGGTGATTTTTTTCTCGTTCGGGATGAAGGTGCCGACCGCAACCACTTCATCATTGAAGGCGGGAGGCGTTTCATCAATTATCGGATCGGGTGCCGTATCTTGGGCCAGCACTGTCAGCGGATGGCTGAGCGCCGTCCCAAGAAGCAATGTACTAATAAGGGTTTTTTGAATGTGCGTCACGGCGGTGATCCGTCCTGTGAATGATGGTCTAAAAAGGGCTGGCAATCGAAAACGCCAGCCCGGTCAGTCGTGCAGATATTTGGCTATTGATCGACCAGCAGGGTCCAGCCCTGATACCAATCGTCGTTCTCGTTCTCGACCGCGCCGATATAGGTGACCGGGTCAAAGAAGCTGTCGACAGCATTGACGTTGGTCGCCGTGACGGCCTGTTCCGGCGCGCCCGGTGCGTAACGATCACCCCCAACAGGGCGGGCACCAAAGTCAGTCACGGCACCGCCGATCTGATTATTGGCGCCATTATTCAGCGCTGTTTGTTGTGGGGTAGCACCGTCGCCATCATTGCGGAGATCCTCGGCGTTGCCTGCAATCAGAACGGAGTTGAAAGCAATCGTCCCGGCCGTGGCCTGCGCGATGGTCGCGCTATTATCGATATCGAAACCGGCTTCATCAAAGTCTGTGATCACTGCATTATAGATGTCGCCCGCCGTTCCTTCGCGCAGCAGGATGCCAATGTCGCCACCATCACCTCCGACAAAAGTCAGATTGGATAAGGTCGGGTTGGACCTTGGCAGCACGTCATTGTTGGACGAGCGGTTATCCGCTTCAATGCCTTGGTCGCCGACGCCGTTGGCCTGATCGATAATCACGTATTGGACGTTCCCAGTCCAACCGTCCGTCCAATCAAGGCTGTCATCGCCAATGCCCGTCAGCACCAAATGCTTCACATTGACGTTGCCGCCGAAGAACTCGACGCCGTCATCGACATTGTTGTGAACTTGAACATAATCAACTTGCGTGGCTGACCCAACAGCTTGGAAGGCGATGCCGTTCAGTTCGTCCGAGTCGTTGATCAGGTTTCCTGCGAAAGACACGCGTGTGTAGAACAGATTGCCAGAATTATCGTCAGTCGTGCCGCCGCCATAGAGACCGGATGATCCCTCGCCAGAGCGTTCGCAACCCGTCGTGCCGGGTGTCGCGGTACCGTCAATGCAACGGTTAATTGGCGCGCGGCCATTAATGACCAGACCGCCCCACTTGCCGCGATCATTCGCCGTATCGGCTGTGCCAAAGACTTCGTCGCGCGATGTCATGATGACCGGATTATTGCGTGTGCCGTTAGAACGAATTTGGCTGCCGCGAGAGATGACTAGATAATCCTCGCCCGCTGCGCCGTAGAGGGTCGTACCCGCATCAATCGTCAAAATCGCTGGGTTTGCTCCGGCGATGGGCGCGGCAGGATCGCCGCCCTGATCCTCACCAATGAAGACCGCGCCTTCGAGCTGATAGATGAAGTTATTGTTGAGGCGGGTATTTTGCGTGATCGTGCCTGTGAGTGAGCAAATTTGCTTGCCGCCAACCACATCACCCGTGCTGAGTGTGCCTGACGGGCATTCCGTCGGGCTCTCAAAGACTGAGAAGGTCCAACCCTGCGCCCAGTTGCTGTCAGCCGTCTCTGTGTCCGAAAACGCACCAATATAGTTATAGGTCATGAAACCCGGTTCCATCGACACATCGGTCGCCGGAACAGCCTGTTCGTTCGAACCCGGGAAAAAGCGGTCGGTGAGCGAGCTATTGCCTTCAACAATGTTCGGGCTACCGGCGATGATTGCGCGTGTATCAACGGTTTCACTACTATCGCCGGACAGAATATTCGTCGGATTGTCGAGGAAGATTGAGGCGAAAGATAGTGTTCCCGCCTGCAAATTACTCAGCGTCAGGTCATTATCGACATCGATACCGGCATCCGGGAAGTCGACAATGATGCCATTGACGATCTGACCTTGTGTACCTTCGCGAGCTAAAATACCGATATCGCCGTCATTACCAACGAAAGTGAAATTTGAGATTGTCGGATCAGAAATCGGTGTCGCGCCATTATTGCTCGACCGATTATCCGCCTCGATACCCTGATCACCTGCCCCTTCCGTGTGGATGATAAGCACGCGCTGTGCACCGCCCTTCCAACCATCTGTCCAGTCGAGACTGTCATCCCCATTGCCCGTGAGCACGAGCTCGGAGCAAAAAACATTCCCGCCGAAAAACTCGACGCCGTCATCCGTATTATTATGTACTTGAATATGGTTGCAGGTCGTGCCCGATCCGACGCCTTGGAAAGCGATACCGTTCAACTCATCCGAGTCGTTGATCAGGTTCCCGGCATATTTGACCTGAAGATATTCAAGCGTGCCCGCATTATGGGCTGAGTTGCCGCCGCCATAAAGACCGGAAGAGCCTTCACCCGAGCGTTCGCATCCGGCGGCGCCCGGTGTCGCGGTACCATCAATACAGCGATTGATCGGCGCATCCCCATTAATCACCAGCCCACCCCAGAGACCGCGATCATTCACGGCATCGACACTGCCCTGAACATCCTGGATAGATGTCATAATAATCGGATCCGTCGCCGTGCCGCGCGCATTGATGCGCGACCCACGCGTTATGACCAGATAATCTTCACCCGTTTCACCAAAGATTGTTGTGCCTGCGGGTATGGTCAGTGTCGCGTTGGATGCCCCATCTTCACCCACGAAGACTGCGCCTTCGAGCGCGTAGCCATTCTTGGCTTCGAGCGTCAGATTTGAGGTGATAACGCCGGTAATCGTGCAAGCTTCCACTTGTCCGACAACGGCACCGTTGACCGTGACATCCGTTGTTTCCCGCGTTGTACCCGCCTGACAATCATCACCCGGCACCAGATCGACCAAGTTGGCGTTAGGGGTCGGGTCCGTCGGGGTGGTTGGGTTAATCGTAACGGGCCCAGCAGAACCGGGAGACGAAGTCGACCCGCCTCCACAGGCAACGAGAATAAGGCTGGCGGTTGTAGCGAGAAGGGCCAGCTTCAGGGACGGGTTGAACATGGGTGAGCCTCACAAGGACAAGAATTCGCGCGTGAGGGAATCGATTGATCAGCCCTCACTGTGTGAGGCAGCCATCACCATTTGAATGTGACGAGGCGGCTATGAATCCGTGTCTCTTCGATGAAAGGACGATGAAGGTTCAATGACGTCATGTGACCTAAGCTAAAGCAAGTGATTGTAAGATAAAGAAAAAGGCTCGTTCCGAAGAAACGAGCCTTTAATCATCAAATCTAGCCCTTTGGGTTTAGGGCATTTCGAGTGTCGCCATCTGTTCTGCGACGGCCGTCCAGCCGGGCCGCAAGGCCAAGGCCCGTTGATAAGCGTCCCGTGCTTCCAACGTTTCGCCCGCCATTTGATAAGTCAGACCAAGACCATATTCCGCGATCGGGGCGATCTTGCCGCGATTATTGCAATCTTCGAATTTCCGGCGGGCTTTGCTCAGATCATTCTGCATCATAGCCGTGAAGCCGTGCCCGAGTAATTCTAACCCATCGTCATCCTTCAATTCTCCGGCGCGCGTAAAATCACTGGCCGCATCGTCGTAACGACCCAAGGCCATACGGTGCAAAGCCCGGCGGGTGTAAAGATGGGCGCGCACATCGTCGTTCGGTTGTGCAGCGCGGATGGTTTTCGAACAGGCGCGTATCGCGCGTGAAGAACTCTCAGTCGACAGACAGTCATTGAGATCGACTTGAGCTGCGACAGGCACAACATTCAGACTGTTGGTACTAGATGCGTTCGTAAAGGTTTCTGTGGCCGATGCGGCTGTCGCCGTCGCGAGGATCAGTCCAGCAGCAAGATAGAGAGCTTTCATCATGTATCTCCTAATCAAATGCGGGCTTCTACTGGCGTCACGACCACTATCAGGATCATGAGCCGTACCTATCCGCTCTGTGAAGATTATGTGACACGAATGTCACCAAACTGTCAATCCGGAAACGACAGTTTCATGACATTAACTGTCACAAAAATGTAAAACTATGAGATTTTGAATCAACGGCCATAGAAAAACCTGCGTCGCAATAAGCGCGGCGCAGGTTCATTCAGACTGGATGCGACCGCAACAACAGGCGCAAGTATATGGCTTTGGAGTTAAGCTTCCGCGCCCATTTGCGTGATCGTGTCTTTGATCTGAAGCTTCTGGCGCTTGAGCTGGGATATTTTCACATTGTCAGGGGCAGGACTTCGGAGTTCTCGATTGATCTGGTCTTCTATATTAGTATGCCGGGATTGCAGTTGTTCCAGATGAGCCGATAGCGCCATGAAGACCTCCGATATAAAAATGGCTGATAAATAGATTGTAGCACAAGCTGGAGCCGCTCGCTACAATCAACGAATGAACGATGAGTCAGACTTTCCAAATCCAGAAGACGTCGCCTCCCCGGAGGCTGAGGTTCAGGAATCTGCTCTGCTGTTGGATCAGCTGAAGTCAGAGCACAGACGCATCGATCAAGAAATCAATGCGCTGATTGAAACGGGTGTCGCCGACATGCTGAAGGTCCGTCGGATGAAGAAAATCAAACTCTCCATGAAGGACCAAATCGCCTATTTGGAAAACCAGATCACACCTGACATCATTGCGTAACCCTTGACTTAGCGATCGTTAGTCCGACCGCTTATCCAAATACATGGCACGGTCCGCGCGCTCTAAGACCTTTTCGACGCTATCCTCTGGATCACAGGTTGACGTCCCCCAACTGGCATTAATCCCGATCATCCCGTCCGGATGAGCCAAAGCTAATTCGTCGACACGGCACGCCAGCACACCTGCTTTGGCGTTGGCGACCTGCTTGTCACACTTGAATAAGAGGACGCCGAATTCGTCTCCGCCAAGACGCGCCACCATATCGCATTGACGCACTCCAGACAGGAGGCTCTGCGCCACTAGTTCTAAGATCTTATCGCCGATCCCATGACCATAGCGGTCATTGATCTGTTTGAACCCATCTAGATCGAAGAAAATGATCGATGACATAAGTCCGTAACGGGACATAACGGACTGTGCCCGAGAGACTTCTCGCATGAAGGCCCGGCGATTATAGAGCGGCAGCAGCGCATCCATGTCGACTGCAGCTTCCAATTCGAGCACGCGCAAGCGTAGACGTGTGACCTCTTCTGACAGAACGCGATTACGCTCAGCCAATTGGGTATCGGTCACACCGATCTGAACCGACATGGGGTCAGAGGCCGTTTGTAGCATTGTGGCGATGCGGGTTGGGTCAGCCAAGCGAAACTATCCTTACGGAATTGAACCCCAACAATCGCCCATGCCGGGTTAATGCCGCGCTAAGAAAGGTGTTACGATTGACCGGTGCGGCGTAATCGCTATGGTAACTCGCTTTCCAACGCTGGAAGCGAGACACCCGACCATGTCATCCCCACCGATCGCCATTATCATGGGCTCTACGTCCGACTGGCCGACGATGGAACATGCCGCCACTGTGCTCGACGCGCTCGGCATTGCTTATAAAGCAATAGTGATTTCCGCACACCGTACGCCCCAACGACTCTATGATTTTTCAACGACGGCCGCCGACAAAGGCTTCAAAGTCGTCATTGCGGGGGCGGGCGGCGCAGCGCATCTACCCGGTATGTGCGCCTCTATGACCCGGCTTCCCGTCTTGGGCGTCCCCGTTGAAAGCAAGGCGCTGTCCGGCATGGATAGTCTGCTATCGATTGCCCAAATGCCCGGCGGCGTGCCTGTCGGCACTCTGGCTATCGGTAAGGCTGGGGCCAAGAATGCCGGCCTCTTGGCTGCTGCTATCCTCGCCACAATGGACGATGCGCTAGCAGCCCGACTCGACGCTTGGCGCGCTGCGCAAACGGACAGCGTCGGCACAGACCCACGCGGATAAAATGACCCCGCTTCCTCCCGGCTCCACTATCGGCATATTGGGCGGCGGACAGCTGGGCCGGATGCTTGCACTCGCCGGGGCCAGATTAGGTCTGAAGACGCACACATTTGGGCCATGTGACGAAGACCCGGCGGGTCAAGTCTCGAACGCTCACACCCAAGCAGACTATGACGATGAAGACGCGCTCACCCACTTCGGCGCGAGCTGTGAGGCAATCACTTATGAATGGGAATCGATCCCAGTTCGAGCCGTTGAGGTTGCAGGCGCTGGAAAGCCCATAGCCCCAAACTTAACCGCGCTGAAAACTGCACAGGACCGATTGCTAGAAAAACGCTTCCTGTCTGATTTGCCCGACGTCAACGTTGCGCCTTTTCGTGATGCCGGGAACAGCATTCATGACTTTAAGCGCGCTGTTCAATTTGTCGGCCTGCCCTGCGTCGTAAAAACGCGACGCGGTGGATATGACGGCAAAGGGCAAGCTGTGCTTCGCAGCGAAAGCGATATTGTCGATGTTTGGGAATCGCTTGGCGCCTATGAGTTGATTGTGGAGGGGTTCGTCAATTTTTCACGTGAAACGAGCGTAGTCTGTGCCCGTAGCTATGACGGTGATGTGCGGGCTTATCCGCTGACCGAAAATGTCCACCGCGACCATATCCTCCACACATCGACAGCCCCGGCTCAAGGTGATGACGGTCGTCCCGGACAGATTGCCCGGAAGATTGTGGACGCGCTCGATTATGTTGGCGTGATTGGAGTCGAGCTTTTCGACACGCCGCAAGGTTGGCTGGTCAATGAAATCGCGCCGCGCGTCCATAATTCAGGTCATTGGACCCAAGATGCTGGCTGCACCGATCAGTTTGAGCAGCATATGCGCGCCGTGGCCGGATGGCCGCTTGGCGACGCTGCACCGGCATGGCCGGTTCAGATGACCAATCTAATCGGCCATGATGTGGAAGGCTGGGACGCTATGGCGCGCGAACCGGGCACACGACTCCACCTCTATGGCAAAAGCGACGTCAGACCGGGCCGCAAGATGGGCCACATCAATCGGCGGATTGGCTAGCGGTTCAACACCCGCCCGGCGACTGCATCCAGCTTGGCCACCAGTTTCGGGTCGCGCGCGTCTGGCGGCGTGATGATCGCGACATCCAAATTGGTTTCTATCCCGGCCGCGCACGCCGTTCGATCCGTTTTGGACAAGGTCTCACACAATGTCTTCACAGCCGAACTGGCGGTCTTCGCATTCTGCATCAGAATGGCGATGACACTGGCCACATCAACGCTACCATGATCCGGGTGCCAGCAATCATAGTCCGTGACCATTGCGAGCGTCGCGTAAGGCAGCTCTGCTTCACGCGCGAGTTTGGCTTCCGGCATATTCGTCATGCCGATCACGTCGCACCCCCATTGGCGGTAGAGTGCGGATTCCGCCTTTGTTGAGAATTGCGGACCTTCCATCGCCAGATAGGTCAAATGGCTATCTTTTGCGGGTCGATGCACGGTCGCGCCAGCCGCTTCGGCTGCGTTAGCCGCGAGCTTTGACAAGCGCGGACAGACCGGGTCGGCAACGCTAACATGGGCCACACAACCGGGTCCGAAAAAGCTCTTCTCCCGCGCAAAGGTTCGGTCAATAAACTGATCCACAGCAACAAAATGACCGGGTTCATACTGGTTTTTGAGAGATCCGACTGCGCTGATCGACAGCACATCGGTGCAGCCTGCGCGTTTCAGCGCGTCGATATTGGCGCGGTAATTGACCGAGGATGGAGACAGAACATGCCCGCGTCCGTGACGCGGCAAAAATCGCAGTCGCACATTGCCATAGTCGGCAAACAGAATGTCATCGGACGGCGCCCCCCAAGGCGTATCGATCGTTACCCACTGAGCGTTCTCTAGCCCGTCAATCTCGTAGAGGCCGGAACCGCCTAAGACCCCGATCGTCCATTGTGACATCTAATGGTGCCCACCCGGAGCCGCGTTTGGATCAAGTTTGAACACCCGGTCACAATATTTACAAATGACGTGAGTCTCTTCGCCCATATCAAGCCACGTCACCGGATGACCCAACGCATCACCGCCACCATCGCATTTAACGTAAGTTGACGCGACGATGACGACATCGTTTTCTGTCTCTTCCAGGCGGGGCTTCGGCGAAATATTATTAGCAACCATGGCGGGCTGATCCTTGTCGTTGGGCGAGTCCGCGTCTAAGCGCCTGACCTATGTCAGACAACCCACAAGATACGCCTGCGATCGAACTGATCGCGCTGAAGAAGACCTATGCTGCGACGAAAAAGGCAGAGGCCAAAACGGCACTACATGGCATTGATCTGACGATCCCGCGCGGCTCAATCTTCGGATTGCTTGGTCCCAACGGAGCCGGCAAATCAACCGCGATTAACATTTTGGCCGGCCTCGTGAACAAGACATCAGGCACGGCACGGATCATGGGCTATGATATCGACGCCCAGACCCGCCAAGCGCGCGCCTCAATCGGCATTGTCCCGCAGGAAATTGCCATGGACGTGTTTTTCACACCATTCCAAGCGCTGGAGCTGCAAGCGGGATATTATGGCGTGCCTAAATCAGAGCGGCGCAGCGAGGAAATTCTTGCAGCGCTTGGCCTATCGGACAAACGTGACGCCTATGTGCGTCAGCTGTCGGGCGGCATGAAACGGCGCCTTCTGATTGCCAAAGCCTTGGTTCATAATCCACCCGTTCTCATCCTGGACGAGCCGACAGCGGGCGTGGACATTGAGTTGCGCCGCCAACTGTGGGCCTATGTTCAGGAACTACATGAGCGCGGGACCACGATCATCTTGACGACCCATTATCTGGAGGAAGCCGAAGCTCTCTGCGACCGAATTGCTATCATCCATGAAGGCCGTATCGTCGCTAATGAAAGCAAGGACTCGCTCCTGTCGCGTATGGATAAGCGGATGTTGGTCATCACACCGACAGAAACTCTGACATCAATGCCGCCTGCCCTGTCAGGCCTCGACGCCCAGATTGATGACGGCAATCTGGTGATCACGTATCAAAAAGGCTCAGATTCAGTGACCGGCTTGCTGAACCAAGTGAAGGATGCAGGCCTGTCCATCGCCGACTTGCGCACGGACCAACCCGATCTGGAAGATATCTTCCTACAGCTGACTTACGGGTCCGATGTCGCGACCTAATTACACGATTGGTTTGCTGGGCGCGTCACGGATCGCGCCCAAGGCGATCATTGCTCCAGCCCTGCGCCGCGAAGATTGTGAAATTGTCGCGATAGCGTGTCGCGACATTAAACGCGGCCAAATCTACGCGGCAGAAAACGGAATCCCGGACGCTGAGATCATCGAAGACTATCGCGCCCTGTGCGCACGTCCTGACATCGACATCATCTACAACGCCCTGCCCCCATCCCAACATCTCGAATTAGCGCTAGCGGCAGCAGGCAAAGTCCAGCTGATCGAAAAGCCGTTCGCCATGAACGCCGAGGAAGCGCAAGCTATTGCTGCCCTACCCGGCACGATCATGGAAGCATTCCACCACCGATATCACCCGGCCTTTATCCACTTCATGGCTGCCGTCGATGCGGTTCGGCCCCTCACCCATATGGTAGGGCGATTTCACGTTACGATCCCGGATACACCGGGACAGTTACGCCACATCGCAGAGTTGGGCGGCGGCGGCCTGATGGACCTCGGCACTTATCCGCTGCAGATTGCACGCACGCTAGCGGGCCGTGAACCAACAGTGCGAAGCGCTCGCGCGACTGAAGGCCAGCCTCGCATTGACCTATTCATAGAAGCCGAGCTTGATTTCGGAGACGGTCTCACGGCGACGATTTCGAGCGATATGAGCGAAGACATTGAGCGTCTGAATTTCTTCGAAGTCAAAGGTGCGGGCGGAACGGTTCGTATGGATAACCCCGTTCATCCCTATCGCGGTTGCACGATCACCACACCGCAAGGCACAGTCACAGAGGCCGATCACCCGCGCTGGTCGGTGATCACGACCTATGATGCCCAACTCGCCCATCTGATTGGGAGCCTAGGCATGGGGGTCCAGCCCTTGACCCATGCGGCCTCTGCCGTGCAGCAGATGCAGGCGATCGATGCCATCTATGAAGCCAGCGGTCTCGGTATGCGGGTCAGAAAACGCTAAGGAGAACCTCATGAAGACACTATTGATCACCGGATGCTCAACTGGTCTGGGTGTCTCCATCAGCGTGAAGGCGGCACAAGCGGGCTACCGCGTCGTTTCGACTATGCGCAATCTGGCGAAGCGAGAGACATTAGAGGCTGCGCTCAAAGAGGCGGGAGTCGAAGCCGATATCCGCGCGCTCGACGTCACGGATTTGGACAGCATCCAATCCTGCGTCGACGGTGTTCTCGCGGATCATGGCGGAATCCATGCTCTCATTAATAATGCCGGCGCCGCGCAAATCCGCACGACCGAACAAGCTTCTGACGCGGAGCTGCAATGGATGACGGAGGTCAATTATTACGGCGTTGTGCGTATGACCAAGGCTGTCTTGCCCGGCATGCGCAATGCACGCGAGGGCCGCGTCATCAATATTTCATCCGTGGGCGGGCTCGTCGGGCAACCGTTCAATGAGCTTTACTGCGCGGCCAAATTTGCCGTCGAGGGCTATACGGAAAGCCTGTCCACCTATGTCGGTCCGGCTTTCGATCTGCATTTCTCCGCCGTAGAACCCGGCGGTATTTCGACGCCCTTCGCCCAGAATGCGCTGGCCCATTTCACAGAGACGGGCGGCATGCTGGACGACGAATATAAGCCGATCTTAGAGGCCTATATTGGCGGAGCCCAGGCCCGTGCCGCAAGCGGCAGTTCCTATTCCTTCCAGACCGCCGACGAAGTTGCCGATGTGGTCATGGATGTATTGCAAGCCGAAAAACCTCCGGTCCGGATCAGAACTAGCAAGTGGGCAGAAGAATTCACTAAGTTCAAGACCCAAGCGGATCCGGACGGGACCAAACAGCAGCAAGACGTGATCGATCGGTTTTTATCGAGCGTCGATTTCGGGAACTAAAAAGAAGTCGCGCGCGGTCATTTACTTATCAGCCGCAACAGTATCGAGCCACTCTAGGATTGTATCATAATAGCCGGGCGCCATTTCGTGCGAGCCCAGAATACTGATCATTTCCTCAAACCCGCCTGTCTGGCTGACATGGAGATTATGATTGGCGTTCGGAAAGGTCCGGACTGTCAAGCTGGCGTTCGGGTTTTGGCCGACCGTGTCTTCATAAAGTGACTTTGTGGACTGCCAATCGACACTCATGTCCTGTTCGCCGAACAGGGCGAGAACCGGAATATTGAGCTTACTTAAAGTCGATGCGAAACCCTCAACATAGATCCGAAGCCCCGTTGTGGGGTTAAATCGAGGTGGTTCGGCTTGCCAAGTTGCCCGCAAACTATTGTAGGCCGCCTCACTCATCGCCTCTTCCCCGTTTTGAAGAAACAAAACGAAGGGATCGGTGCGGTAAGCTTCCGTCTCCGAAAGGTAATCCTCATAGGACCCGCCCGTGACAGCGATTTCCGTGCCTCGGCGCCATTCGGCGAGCAAACGGGCGATCACGGCCTCATCATATCCTTTAATCCGCCAATTTGATTCCAGCAGATATCCGAAACTCTCGTCAGCATCGACGCCGCTCACCGAAATCCAGAAGGCGAGATCTTCATCCTGGGATAGAGCCAACGGTGCAATCCATCCCGCGCGACTGATCCCCCAAAGGCCAATCCGTTGAGCGCCCGGCACCTTCTGGTCCCTCAGATAAGCGGCTGCGGCCAACACCTCATCTGCACTACTGGCAATCGGCTGATCCGCGTCGAATGATCCTTCGCTGCCACCGCATCCCGGCTTGTCCCACACAAAACTGGAAATACCGGTCGCAGCGAAACGTGAGCGCAGATCATAGTACCAATTTTGCTCGACCACGTTGGTTTGGCCGTAACCGTGAATAAGGATGACGAGCGCGCGAGCGTCCCCGTTTTCGGGTATGTCGAGCAGACCAGACAGGCGCTGACCATTGACGTCAAAGGATCGCGTTTCAGTCACCATGCCCTGCGGTTGGTCAGATAATTCAACAGGCGGTTCTTCGAATGCCTGACAGGCCGAGAGAAGCAAGAAGCACCCGACCCACATGATTGTGATAAACCGCATTTTCATACCTTGTCTGAAAATCATGCTCAGCCAAACCGTCCGGTAATATAATCCTGCGTGCGTGTGTCGGTCGGATTAGTGAACATATTTTCGGTCTGATCAAATTCGATCAACGCGCCATTGTGCAAGAATGCCGTCTTGTCTGAAATACGGGCTGCTTGGGCCATACTGTGTGTGACGATAATGATGCAGTAGCGGGTCTTCAATTCCTCGATCAAGGCTTCCAAACGGGCGGTAGCGATTGGGTCAAGCGAACTCGCAGGTTCGTCCATCAGGATGACTTCAGGATCAATGGCCAGCGCCCGTGCCAGCACGAGCCGCTGCTGCTGCCCAACTGACAGGCCGGGCGCAGGCATCTTCAATCGATCTTTGACCTCTTCCCATAAACCCGCGCGTCGCAGGCTCTTTTCGACTTGGCCGTCCAGATCAGCCCGGGATCGGCTAAGACCATGCAATCTTGGACCGTAAGCCACATTGTCATAGACGGAGCGAGGAAACGGGGCGGGTTTCTGAAACACCATGCCGACACGGGCGCGCAGCAGAACCGGGTCGATGTCGGGACCATAAATATCGATGTCGTCCATCAGCACAGTGCCGCTCACGTGCGCATTGGCGATAGTATCATTCATACGGTTAAACACGCGTAGCAAAGTCGACTTACCGCAGCCAGACGGCCCGATCAGCGCCGTGACACTGCGGTCAGAAATATCGATGTCGATCCCTGACAGAGCGCTAAAACCATCATAACGCACGGAAACATCGCGGCAGGTAAATTTGGGTCTGTCACTTGAGGGCTTATCGGTCACGCTCAGCGCCTCCGTTTTCGTTGCAACCGTTCGCGCAGCATGATGGCCAGCCCGTTAATCAGCATCAGCACAACCAGCAAGGCTATGATCGCCGCCGATGTCCGTTCCGCCCAAGCCACTTCCGCCGATCCAGACCATAAGAAAATCTGCACGGGCAAGGCTGTGGCCGGGTCCATAGGAGAGGCCGGAACAGCGGTGACGAAGGCAACCATGCCGATCATCAAGAGTGGTGCGGTTTCACCCAGCGCCTGCGCCATACCGATGATCGACCCGGTCAGGATCCCCGGCGCGGCCAGTGGAACCTTGTGATTAAACACGGCCTGCATACGCGACGCGCCTAAACTCAGCGCACTATCCGTCAGTGAATCCGGAATCGCTTGCAGCGCAGCGCGGGAGGCAATCACAATGGTCGGAAACATGCGTAAGGCCAACACCAGTCCTCCAACCAGCGGGATGGACCGGGACAAGCCAAAGAAGTTGATAAAAACGGCAAGGCCAAGCAGACCAAAAACAATTGACGGCACGGCGGCCAGATTATTGATATTGACCTCGACTAAGCTGATCATCCGTCCACCCCAACCAGTCTTGGGCGCGAAACTATCTAGATAGATCGCCGCGCCCACTCCGACGGGCAAGGCTAAGGCGCTGGCGATAATAAGGATCATCACTGACCCAAAAATGGCCGACGCCAATCCCGCACGCTCGGGATCCCGGGAATCCGGGTTTAGGAACAAAGCGCGATTAAACCGTCGCTCAACGCGACCTGTCTCGACCAGCTGATCAATCCATTCGATTTGACGATCCGTGACCGGGCGTTGCGACGGCGCAAGACCCCGGTCAATATGACCTTTGAGAAACTGATCCGTGAGGTCGGATGCCGGAATCCTCAAGGTCACGGCGCCCGCTCTTGGCTCGACCTGCCCCCGCCGCCGTAATTGCGCCGTGGCTTCTGAAGCCGACAAGATTTGCAACAACTCACCCCTAACAGACGCATCTTGGGCCAACTCATCTATTGGGATTTCGAATTCTTCCGCCATCGCATCGGCCAGAAGATCACGGTAATTCGGCGCGTCACCAGACACGGTTTTTACCTCCAGATCCAAGTTCAACCAATGTTGGGTAAAGGCCGATAGACCTGTCGAAAATATGGAGAATAACAGCCAAGTCAGCGCTGTGACCGAGAAGACTATGGCCGCGCGGCCATAGAGGCGGAACCGACGTTCCGCCGCTCGGCGCTTGCGCAAGCGGGCTAAGGCGGCGGGCGTTGCAATAGATTGTAAGCCGCTCATTCGAACCGCACCCGATAGCGATTGACGACGGCTAGGGCGACGATGTTGAGTAAAAGAGTAATGATAAACAGCACGAGGCCGAGCGCGAAAGCGGCCAGCGTGCGCGGACTGTCAAAGACTTGATCCCCGGTCAGCAACGCAACGATCTGCACCGTCACCGTGGTCACGGCATCGAACGGATTGGCCGAGAGGTTAGCGGCCCGCCCCGCCGCCATCACGACAATCATCGTCTCGCCGATCGCGCGCGAAATGGCGAGTAAAAACGCGCCAATAATGCCCGGTAAGGCACTTTGAAACACGACGCGGATCAAGGTCTCTGATCGCGTCGCGCCGAGCGCCGTCGAGCCGTCGCGCAAGGATTGCGGGACAGCCCGAATGACATCATCGGACAAAGAGCTGACCAAAGGAATGATCATCACGCCCATAACCAACCCGGCTGCCAATGCTGATTGTGTCGGTACATTCGCACCCATCATTTCGGCGACATGCCGGATCGTCGGGCCAACGCTGATCAGAGCGAAGAAACCGTAAACTACGGTTGGAATCCCTGCCAATATTTCAATAGCAGGCTTCACCACAGCGCGTGTTCGCGTTGAGGCATATTCCGACAAATAGATCGCAACCATAAGGCCAACGGGGCCCGCTACAGCCAAGGCGATGGCTGTAATCAGGAATGTCCCCGCGAAAACAGGAACCGCGCCGAACGTCCCGCTTTGTCCCGCCTGCCCAGCCCGGATTGCGGTTTGTGGCGACCAATGTGTCCCGAAAATGAACTCAAAAACGGAAACATCCTGAAAAAACAGGGTCGCTTCAAACACCAGTGAAGCCACAATGCCGAGTGTTGTGATGACAGCGACAAGCGACAGCAACATCAACCCGGTTTCCGCCATGCGTTCAATGTGCGCACGCGCAGCAAAGTCGGGGCGAACTTTGGCAAGCGCGATGCCGATTATAAGGGACGGCAACCCAACCAGAGCCGCCAACCAGAGCCCGTCGCCCACGACGCTCGGCTCATGGGTTCGCAAACCCAAACCCACGAGATAAACGCAAACACCTGCTAAACCTGCCATCACAGCCGCCAGCCGAGCGTGATGACGTGGCTGCGCCCGAGGTCGCGCCATTCCACCAATAGCGAGCTGTGCAAAACGCGCGGCCCGCCCATAGGCAAGCCGGTAGGCCCCCACCATCAGGGCCAGAATAATCATCAACATGTAGATCGGGACCGGATCACTCACCGGGCTTGTCCCTCATTCTGCTCAAATGTCGCCAAAATGCGGCGACGCATCAAGTCGCGCTCACCCTTAGGTAGAGGGATCAAACCAATCGCTTCGAGATACCCGCCCAAGCCAGAGGCTTCATCTGAGGCAAACTCAAGGGCGTATCCAGCAATTCCCGTTTCGTCATCGCCGCGCAGATAAAGATATAGGTCGCGCACGACGGGATAGTCCCCTGAACGAATAGTCCTTCGGCTAGGGAAAATACCGTCAATACTCACGGCCGCGACCTTATCCGTATTCTGTTCGAGGAAGGAAAATCCGAACACGCCGAGCGCCGTGGGAGTATTGATCAAAGTTTGCACTAACGCATTGTCGTTTTCACCCGCGTCAATCCAATGGCCATCTTCGCGCAGTTCGTGTGCGCGTGCCCGGAATAGGTTAGGCGTGTCGCGCTCCACCTCAGCCAGACAGGGATAGTGGCGCGCGCCTGTCTCCATCGCCGTTTCCACAAAAGCGTCGCGCGTACCGGAGGTCGGTGGCGGGCCGTAAGCCTCGATCCGGTTGTTAGGCAAATCAGGGCTGATCTGTGACCATGTCGTGTAAGGGTTCGGCATGGCCGTACAATCTGTATCAGATGTCGGCAGTTCACGCGCCAAGGCACGATAGAGGGTCGCCTCATCAATCGCCATCGGCGCAGCCGCGACCGAACGCGCCAAAACAATGCCGTCAAACCCCAGACGGATTTCCACGACGGGCTTTACGCCATTACTCGCGCAAAGTGCGGCCTCGGACGGCTTTTGTGGGCGTGACGACGTTGTCGCATTGATTGACCTATCACCGGAACAGAACAGCTTGTGCCCGCCGCCGCTGCCCGTTTGCTCGACCACCATGCGAATGCCTGTACGTTCCGAATAGATTTCAGCCGTCTTGGCAGCGAATGGGAAAACGGTTGAAGACCCAACAACACGGACCGGCTCAGGTCCCTCATTCGCGCACGCCAATAATAACATCGCAAGCGTTGCGATCATCATAGGTCGTCGGGCTGGACGCGAAATCCCCAAAACGGACTTCCTTAAGAGATGGGTTTAGTCGGTCCCTGATGACTTCGGACCGACATTGCAACCGTCCACATAACGACACGAGCCAGAGATCGGCTTTACAGCATAAAAAAGAAAGCGCAGGGGCGCGCCTCATGTCGTCTGACACGTCGATACCGACACTCCCGCGCACAATGCGCGGAGAGATAGCCGCCCTGCTTGCGCTTGGCGGACCAATGGCGCTCACCCAAATGGTGCAGTTTTCGATCTATACAATCGATACGGTCATGATTGGTCGGGTTGGCACGGAAAGCCTTGCCGCGGCGGCCATAGGGGGCGTCGTTTATTTTATGCTCTGGATGGTCGGAGCTGGACCTGTGTTCTCTGTGACACCGATGGTCAGCCAAGCCTTGGGCACAACGATTGGCGATACAGCCCGCGACGCCCGAACCGATGTACGGCGGAGTGTCCGCATGACACTCTGGCTGATCTTCGGCCTGATCGTCCCTATGCTGGCTATTTTGCTAGCAACAGAGCCAATCCTGCTCGCTCTCGGGCAGGATGCAGACGTTGCAAAACTAGCCAGCGAATATGTAATCGTGCTGGCCCCCGGCCTGCCGTTCGCGCTGGGTGTTATGGCCTTGCGCAATTTCCTTGCCGCGCTGAACAAAACGATGGTCCCCTTGCTGCTGGCCACAATCACGGTCGGCATTAATGCGGGGCTGAACGCGCTGTTGATTTTCGGTCTATTCGGCTTTCCCGAACTGGGACTCGTGGGCGCCGGCATTGCCAGTTCGATCAGCTATATCATCTGCTTCTTCCTGTTCGCCGCCTATATCAGTCTTGACCGTGAAGCCCGGGTGTTTGAGATTTTCCGCAACATTTTTGGCTTCGACCGCGAACGGTTTTTCGAAGTTATGAAACTCTCTTGGCCGATCAGCCTGACAACAATCTTTGAGGGTGCGCTTTTCAACGCCGCTGTCCTAATCATGGGATTGATCGGTGTGCGCGAAACGGCGGCCTATAATGTCTCGCTCAATGTCGTTGCCATGTCCTTTATGCTGCCATGGGGCTTTTCGATGGCAGGAGCCGTCAGGATCGGCCTCGCGGAAGGCGCTACCGACAAAATAGCGCGGCGGCAGGCGGCGCAAGCGACACTGCTCATTTCTATCGGGGCAATGGGTATTCTCGCCCTTTTTGTTGCATTCATGCCGGATCTGATCGCGCGCGCTTATATGGATGTGAACAATCCAGAGAACAGCGCGACTATCGCCTTAATCACCCTGTTCTTACCTCTGGCTGCCGCCTTCATGATTTTCGACGCCGCACAAGTGGCCTGCAACCAACTCCTGAGGGGATTGAAAGATGTCACGGCGCCCATGGTCATCACGGGCATCAGCTATTGGGTGATCGGCTTTCCGCTCTGCTATGGCTTGGCCTTGCATACGCCGCTGGGCGCATTGGGCGTATGGTACGGATTGATGGCGGGACTGTTTGCAGCCTTTATCGGCCTCGGAATAAGGCTTTGGCGGCAGCTTCAAGTTCCGCCGCGTCCTCCCGAGCTTCTTGATCCGTCAGAACCGCTTCTTCAATGAAGTGACGCCCGTCCGGATCTTCGATCTCGACCACAATCAGGTCGGAGTCGAAATCCAGACGTGACTTGATCGTGGCGGCCAAACCCGCCTCGTCCAGCTCCTCGCCGCGCCAGACCCGGGCCCCGTCCATGTCCCGCTCTGGCGTGTAGATTGACAAGACCTCACGGCTCCGCACCGTCACCAGAACCGTACCAGCATCCCGGTCGCCCCGATGGATGACGCATGCATAGGCCCCACCGACTTGCGCGCGCCGGATCAGCGCATCGACCCACATGCCGGTTTTAAGCTGGGCCATGCCCTGTTCTCCTCTTTCGGGAATGCGCTGAGATTACTTCGCCTGTGGCGGGGTGCGTGGCATGGTCCTTGCTTTGTAAGACCCGTATCAATGACGGGGTCCCCCACAATGAACCGCACGCACTTCCGGTCTCTACTTATCAGCTCTGTCGCCCTGCTACCACTGCTTGCTGCGACGGCCAACGCTGAACCTGTTCCTGCGGACACGGCGAGTCCGTCCGCAGATGCCGGATTCGTGCTGTACCGCCCGATCGCTGAAGCGCTTATTCAAGACGACACAGAGATTGAAACGGACTTAATCGTCGAGCCTGACCTTGAACCGGAAATCGAGCCAGAACCTGTGCCTGAGCCCGAACCGCGCGACTATTCCGTCAGCTTACAAGACGCCACGCGGGATCGATCCTCCCGAACTCTTGACTGGCGCACACCGCAAGCCGAGCTCCGCTTCGATCTCTCTCATGCGGATGTCACTCAAGCGCTCTCCGTCACGCTATCTGCTGAGCCTCTGCCCGGCGTCGATGCCACCATTCCGCTGATAATGCAGTTTAATGGCAGCGACCCCATCGAGATTGAAACTCGCGGAGACGCTACGAATACGGTCATCAATCTGGATCCGGGTCGCGCGCGGGACATTGGCAACGTATTACGCGTCTCCTACGCAACCAGCTGCAAAGCGCCCATCGGCGGTTATCAGATCAACCTTGATCGCTCACGATTGGACGTCACAGCTTTGCCTAAAGGCCATCAACTGGAGTTAAGAGACGTAGAACGTCGCTTTTCCAGCCCAACCTTTGCCCCGAAAAGCGTCGGACTCATCTCAAGTGGAGATATGGCGACGAAGAGCCAAGCTTTGGCCGCGCAAGGCGTCGGTTTACGCACGGACAAAATTCCAACGTTCCTGACAAGCCCGCGCCAGTCGGATTTTGACATCATCATGCTGACGCGGTCAGAATTGTTTGAGTTCACACAGGATGATGCGGTCTTATTGAGCGCGGGCCCTCTGATCGCACTGTCTAACACACACGCTAACAGGCTGTTCCTAACAGGTGACACAGAGGCGGAGGTTTTAGAGGCTGTCAGTGCCTTTGCGACCGCCTCGCTACCGGACTCGCGTCTATCGATGACAACGCCCGATATTGTGTTTGCACAAAGCCCATTGGATGTGAATCGCCGCCTCGTTGAGGGGTCCGCTAATCTTGATGTTCTAACGGTCCAGACCGGAACGCAACGCGACTATGTGTTCGATGTTACCGATCCGGCCGCGAGTGAAGGGGCTCTTGTCCTGCGCTTGAACCGGGATGAGCAAACCCAGGCCGGCACACGATTGAAAGCCTCCCTCAACGGGGTCGATCTGGGTGAAGCCGCTGTACGCGGTCGCCGCAAAACTGTGTCCTATCCGATCCAAAAAGGCTTACTCCTCGGCACCGGCAACCGCCTCGAACTAACAACACAAGACGCCAATAACCGACCACGCTGCGATGCTAGCGTGCCCTTTATCGCGATTTCCGAGGGTTCGGAGTTACGCCTTAACGCAGTGCTCCCCACTCATCCGAGTGATCTATCCCGCTTTGCCGCTAACGGATCCTTATTCGGCCAAGATGCTGGGGCTGAAACCGTCATGGTTCTGCCAGAGACAGATCGAGACTTTACAAGCGCCCTCACGGTCGTTGCGAAGCTGGCACGCGCCAGTGGTCGCGGCTGGATTGATGCCGCATTCGCACGCGGACAGACAGAGATTACGGACAAGCACACGCTGATTATTGAACCCCATTCAGAAATTGAACGAGAGTTCCGGATCGACGCACCTCTTGCCTTACAAAGCGCATGGCGGGGACAAAACCCAAACGTCGATAATTCTCAGTTCGTCGAGAAATTTGCCAGTTTGGACGGCGAGTCGGCTGTGCGTCAGGCTGCCTTCACTTTGCGTTCGGCAAGCACGACACATTCTGGTGGCGTGGCTGCGATCTTCCCTGTCGACGGCGGGCGACTTATCGGCGTTATTTCTAATACGGCAGACAGCGATTTCTCGACAGCCATCCAGCCCTTGGCCAATGACCTGCATTGGAATGGCCTCAAAGGCGGCGTAACCCGATGGGATGAGCAAGACGTGATAATGGCGCAAGCCGCGCTGCCCATGCCAATCATAGAGCCTATTACTGAAACAATCGAACCAACGACCGTATCATTGTCCTTGGGTGATCGCGCCAAAGGGTTGGCGTCTAACCTGCCAGACCTTCGCCTTCCGAAACCTGAAACGGAAGCACTAACCCATTGGATCGACAGCCAGTGGACGCGGTTTTCAACCGCACGTCAATCCAACACTCTGATCGTTGAACCGTTCAAAGCTGATACGGTCACCGCGCCTCAGTCACAGGCTATCAGTGAAAATACATTCGAGGATACGCAACGTCCAACTATGACCTTACCCCACACTCTCTCGCCAGCTTTGGTGCAACCGGCTGCGTCTGGATTACAAGGCCGCGTCGAAGGATTCGGGAATGTGGCTGCGGGTCTTCGGGTCGATCTTTGGCGGCATCTGGATATCCCAGAGCAGGACATGAAGTCGGCGAGACTGGGGCAAGCGCAGATTATTCCAGCGGCATTGACGTTGATCGTACTGTTTCTGATGTTTCTGGTCGGGCTGACCTTCGCCTCACCCCCCGCGAACAAACCGCATCGCCGATAGACGGCTGCTTTCGTTTACTCGTTGAGTATGGGCACGCTGACCCGTGCCTCTGTACCCTCACCGACTTGGCTTCGCAGGTCCAGCTGACCACCGTGAAGTTCGGCCAAGCTTCTCACGAGAGAGAGTCCCAAACCCGATCCACGTGCGTCTGCATCTTGTCCAGAACGACCTTGCGTAAACGGCTCACCGACGCGAGCAATATCCTCGGCACTCATGCCTGAACCTTCGTCCATCACGGAGACGAGCATCATCTCGCCTGCTTCGTCTGCGCGGGCAGAAACCTTAACCGTGCTGCCCTTGGGCGAAAACTTCACAGCGTTCGACAGGAGATTGAGCAAGATTTGACGCATGGCTTTCCGGTCCGCCGTGATCAGGAGCACATCATCGTCTGGCACATCAATCTCGACCACAATTTCATCCGAATCTGCTGACGGTCGGATCATTTTGACTGAGCTGCGCACAACGTCGCTGACATCGAACGTATCCAGCACAAGCGTATATTTACCCGCTTCAACTTTGGACAGGTCGAGGACATCGCCAATGAGGTCGAGCATATATTGGCCGCTATCGTGTATCAGATCCGCATATTCGGCATATTTTCCGGGTAGAGGACCAAAGAGACGTGAGCGCATCATGTCAGAAAAACCGATTATGGCATTGAGCGGTGTGCGAAGCTCATGAGAGACGCCAGCAAAGAACAATGTCTTCTCACGGGCTTCTCGTTCGGCCACTGTCTGAGCCTGACGCAAGGCTTCGAGTTGCTCCGCTTCATTCGTCCGATCCAAACTGTGCAAAAGCAGCCCGCCCCCTGAAAGGGGTGTGAAGCTCATGTCAAAACTGGTCACTGCACTGCTGCTATCGCGAATGCTCACCCGCGATATGGCAGGCTGTTGCGATCGGCGTGCAAGCTGCGCGGTATCCAGCATTCGCAGGCTGGCATCGCCGCCGCCTGCCATATCACCAAGCAGGATATCTTCGCTCAGGCGATCAAGACCGAACTGGGCCCGCGCGTCCTCATTTGCGCCGACCAATCGGTCATCAGGGCCGAACTCAAGCAAGCCACCTATTACAGCATCGCCCCACGCACCCGCAGCGATGCCGTTCCCCACCGCCGAAAAATCAGAATCCCGAGCCTGTGTCCCTGCAATCATAGCGGCAATCGTCAGTGCTAACGTGCCCGCTGTCCCAAGCATCGCCAGAAGTCCAATACCCGTATCAGAAAGCGGCGATTCACCCAGGCCAACCAAGCTAAGCGACAGGAATGTGGCGATGAGCGCGAGTACGGCCAATATGAGGGCTTCAACAACGCGTTCGCGTGTGAACAGCATCGCAATGGCCGGGATACAGAGGAAAGTTATCGCCAGAGGGAATAGCCCGCCGATGAGCGTGGAGACCACTGCAAAGCCGGTCCAGAGCGCTAGCAGAACAACTTGCGACCATGTCCGGTGCAGAGCAGGCATCAATAGAAGGGACAGGAGAGCGGGGACAGTAAGTCCCACTGCAATCTTGGCAACAGGGTCAATATTTCCTGTTGCGAACAGAGCAGCCGCCGTCCCAGCGGCCATGACCGCGAGCCAAATCAGCATGGGACCCATTAGGCGCGGCCCCAGCGACATGTCGGCGACTCGACTCATATCTCTCACTAACTATAGATTTTAACCATAAAAGGGCGATTTTCAGCGTTTTTGCCACCGAATTCGTGTCTGAGGGGAATTTTGGACTGCTATTTCCCTCAATATCGCAGCGCTTGTAGGACCCGGCTACGCCCCCTATCTGCACCGCAATGACTGATACTCAAACATGGCCCGAGGATGTTGCAGAGCTGATCGAGGACTTCACGTTCCTCGATGGTTGGGAAGAGCGCTATATGCATGTCATTGATCTTGGCAAGGCAATGGATCCGTTACCCGAAGCCGACCAGATCGAGGCCAACAAAGTTCGCGGCTGCGCCTCCCAAGTTTGGCTGGTTAGCGACCGTAATACCGAGGGCCATCTGGTCTTTCGGGGCGATTCTGACGCGCATATCGTGCGCGGCCTCGTCGCCATCGCCGTCCAGGTCTTCTCAGACAAGTCAGACGCTGTGATCCAGGATCTCGATACGGAGGCGTTGTTTGACGATCTGGGTCTATCCGAACATCTCTCCAGCCAACGCGCCAATGGCCTGCGCAGTATGGTCGAGCGGATAAAACGCGAGGCAGGCGCAAGACCTTAACCGAAAGTAGGTGCGCCGCTATCAGGGTCATACTCGCCCTTCAGCTTCAAGAGTTCTACATAAGTCGAGCTGACAAAAGCTGTTGAAACAGCCGTGCCGATCACTCCGGCCAACGATTGCATAGACGCAAACAGGAAGATTTTTATGGGATCAGCGGACACGTCCATATTGACTGCTTCGAGTCCCAGCACACCGCCACCGATCCCGCCCATGACAGCGCCCGCAAGCGCAGCAATCACAGTTCCAATAAGAACAATGGCGAAGATTTGCCACTTGTAACCGCGTGTCAGTTCCCAACTGCGAGTCAGAGACTCCACTGGATCACGCTTCTCTCCAACAACGATTGGGAGGAAAATATACCAGCCGCAATACAGGATAAAAGCAGGAACGATTAACAGTACGAAACCACAAATCATCCCAATGCCAGCTATGATCCCTGCACCCAGCATGGGCCAGAAACGCGCCATCCCGTCACGCAAAGCTACGTCTAGCTCTAAATGCTCACCCCAGAAACCACGCACAAAAATCTGTACGAGCACGGCAGGCAGTAAGATCGCCCCGACAATGAAGACAATGACCCCAACAATGACCAGAAGCGGTCCTCCAACATTTGACGTTTCCGTTATGTAGGACGATGCGTTGACGATCACACCTGGCCCGCCAATCAACAGCAACGAGATTAGAGCAACGTCCTTCAGCCGATCACGCAACCCAGCAAAGCCCCGTGTCAGAACATCGCCTATTTCAAATTGATGATAACCGCTTCTTTGCCAGTCATGTTCAGGATCATCGGGCATAGCTGATCTCAAAACCGCAAGCGTATCAGCGCTTCTTAGGCCAGTCCTTGGTCACACGAATAACCATGTCGATGCCAAGAATGGCGATAAGGGCGGCCATGGCGGCAAATACAGGATGGCGCAGCGCGTAAAGGCTCATAATGCCAATACCGATACCAAGGATGATCGCGTAGGGATGAATTTTCATGCCTCAAGCTCAACGTCCCAGTAGAGATAGTCAAGCCAACTTTCATGTAGATGGTTCGGCGGGAAGCGCCGTCCTTGAGTTTGCAACTGTTGCATCGTTGGTCGGCGAGGCTTTATCAGCGGATGCATGCCCGCCTCTTTGGGGTGGCGGCCTCCCTTGCGCATATTGCAGCTCGAACAAGCCGCAACGATATTGGACCAGCTGGTCTTACCCCCAAGCCGACGCGGCAAAACATGGTCAAAGGTCAACTCATCCGGTGAGGCGCAATAAACGCATTGAAATCCGTCGCGCAGAAACAGGTTAAAGCGCGTAAAAGCGGGTGTGCGATTTTGCGGTACATAATCCTTTAGCGCGACAACGGACGGCATCTGCATCTCGAAATTCGGGCTGCGGACACATTGTTCATAATGATCGACAACATTGACCCGGTCCAAGAAGACAGCCTTGATGGCGTCCTGCCAAGACCAAAGCGAGAGCGGAAAGTAAGACAATGGTTGGTAGTCCGCATTCAGAATGAGGCACGGATAGTTACCCTGACTAACAGGCAGAGCGCCAACAAGAGCCTCTGGTGTGGCGGAAATCGCACTCATGTGCAGCCTCTCCAGTAGCGAGAGCTGACGATCAAATTGTCATTTACGTGAGTAATACTGAAAGCGATGAACTCCGTGTCGAATCGTAAGCTTAGCTATGCCGAAAATCAGGCGGCTGACAAGCCACAGCTCCATAACACCCCGCGTCGCGTCGCTGTCATTTATAGAAAAGCAGCGATCATCGACATCCCTCACCGGGCATTCACCTCGTTTTACTAGGTCGCACTGAGACAGATACCCTACCCTGAAAAGGTCATAATGATTCGTGTTGTTTTCATATCCATCTTGATCGCCCTTGTATCGATTAGCGCGGCTACCGCTCAGGATACGCGTCTGTTGAGTGGTGGAGCCGTCGCCAATGTGACCGCTGCAGGCGGCTATGAACTCACAGTCTTCGCGCGTCGGTTGGGTGATATATCGGCGATGGACCGTCACGAGGATGGAACCCTCTATGTCGCAGAGCGCGGCGCAGGGCGGATTTTTCGCATTCAAGACCGACAACTGGACGGCGCTGCCGACACCACTCAACCCTTAGCGCACAGGTTTGATCATCCTTCGGGTTTGGCCCTGATGGGTGACGTACTGTTTGTGAGCGACCGCAGCGGGCTGTGGCGGATCAATGCGGGAGGCGGAACACCTGATTTGATCGCGCCGTTCGCGCGGTCCGGGTCGACGGGGTATCCTCACCCGATCGCACCCATCGGAGCAGATCGGCTACTTCTGGGTCTAAATCGGTCGGACGGAACGGTGCGGTTATTGGAGATCGAGATCGCCACTGGCGCCGCTCGTCTACGTGAAGAGGGGCCGGGACAAATTATCGGCTTTTCTAAAGCCCGCTCAGAAGACGGAAAATTCCCAGAGCCTTGGGTTCTTTTGACACGCGGGGGTGAAACCTGGTTCGGTCAAACGCTGGCGACGTCAAGAAATCTCAATATGGAGGTCAACGCGATATGGTTGGATGAAGCGCAGGGCCAAGCCGTGTTAGCTTTGCCCCACGGTGTCTCAACCACAGTTGCGACTTTCGCCGGAATTCGGGACAAAGGTCAAAGCCTGCTAAGCGGGTTTGGTAGCGGAACCAATGGTATCCGGCCCGGCGCTATGCTGGCCGATATGCGCGGCTTATTCGTCAGTGATCAGGCGGGTGGACGAATTTGGCACATATCCAAAACACCTGAACCAGAGCCCGTCGACATCAAGACAGAGGAGATTGTTTCAGAACAGCTTGAGCAAAACGTGCCGAGGGCCCGACCTGACCTATTGCGCGGGTCTGGAATCACGCGGTCTTCAACCATGGGACCAGCGTCAACAATGGGTCCAGCCTCTACGCTCAAACCCGCAGATCAAGTGTCGGAAGACACTCCACCCAAAGAATAGTTGAGACCAAGCCGATCCGCCAGTTTTCGTAAACGAAACTCTACCTGCTCAGTTATCAATTCAGGCACGTCGCTGCGTAGAACCAATTCATCGCCCTCATGTGACAATTCCAGCGCGTCCACCAGATCTGGCGTGCGACCCGTCGCCACAATCGCTAATCTGATCACATCACCCAACGCCTCGGCCGCACCGATCTGATCACTGTTCAACAAGCGGTCCACGGCCGGAATATTGGGCGGTTTTCGGTTGCGCGATACGGATCGGAACAAGGTCAAGGCCAACCAAACCCGCTCCGGATGAGACAAGCCCGAGATCGGCGCATACAACACGTTTTCAAAGATTAGCTCAGCACGATAATCGGGGTGCAGGTTTTTGCCCAATCCCGCCAACAGGCAAGCCGCCTGTCGCAAACGCCGATCCATTCGGGAGTTAAATGCGGTCGGCAACACATCGGCAATGGCCTCAACAAAAGTCATGAGCGGCAGACCGAAACGTTCTGATTGCAAGAAGCCAGAGGCGAAATCTCGGCATCCATCAAGCAGGGCATCGCGCGCCTGAACCGATTTTGGGAGGTGGTCAAAGACCAGACCTTCGCGCAGGCCCGTTAAAGAGACTTCAATGCGGCGCGGTTGCACAACTCGGATCAACCGCTCTAGCAACAGTCCTGAATAGGGGAGCGTTTCTGCCCGGCGCTGACGCAGACCCGGCCAGTTGAAGAGTTGCTCTCTACCTTCATTATAGGCCCAGCGGGCCAGCAAAGCGGCATCAAGTGGATCGAGCGCATAATTCTGCATCGTCTTCAGCGGGTAGAGCGAGCGCGTCATATGGATCGCGGCTAAGTTTCGCCAAGCCCCGCCAATCAAGTAAAGTGTTTTCGTGTCTGAGAGTGCGGTTGGTAGGTCTGACAGCGCAGCATCGATATTAGGGATCAACGCCTTATAATCAGCCTCACGCAGGTCGCGACCCACTGCATCAAAGGGGCCGAGTGGGAGCGAGATACGTTTACCGGGCTTATGGTCATCAATGCGGATCAGTTCCAACGACGCTCCGCCCAGATCAGCCGCCAGGCCCGTCGCACCCGGATCAGCGGAGAGCAGACCCAGCGCCGATAATCGCGCCTCTTCCTTGCCCGATATCGGCGTCACGGTCAGGCCCGTATGGCTGCGGATATCTTCAATGAAGTCTGCTGCGTCCTCAGCCTCGCGCATGGCCGCCGTGGCACCGATCAAAATATGTGTCAGGCCCCGTGCATCGGCGATGGCCTTAAACCGGGACAGGCTATTGAGGGCGAGTTGCTTGCCATCTTCGGACAGACGTCCCGTTTCTTTCAGGTCGCGTCCAAGACCCGCCAGAACTTTCTCATTATATACGGGCGTGAAATGCGAGCCATAAATATCGTAAACGACAAAGCGGATCGAGTTCGAACCAATATCGAGCACGCCGGCCTGCTGCGGACCACTTTCGGGAACGTTGAATGGATCGGTCAGATGAAGGACCCGTCTATTGGCGTGATCAAGACACTAGCCTCGGTTTGAAGCGCGGTGGGTCAGGCAATTCCTGCGGGCGAGATGTTTTCAACGCCTGCCCACGCCCAGACAAAGATGGATTATCCATGAAATATTGGTGCGCAGAGAAAGAGGTTTCGCCGTCTTCCAATTTGCGACGGGCATATTTGCCTGACGGTTGTAGCTCCCAACTATTTTGCGTGTCCATCAAATTGGCAACCATGATCTGATCGAGCACTTGATCGTGCACAGTTGGGCTTTCGATCGGCACGAGAGTCTCGATCCGCCGATCCAGATTGCGCGGCATCCAATCGGCTGAACTCATGAACAATTTCGCGTTTTCTGACGGCAGGGCATGGCCATTACCAAAGGCAACGATGCGCGAATGTTCGAGATAACGACCGACGATAGACTTCACTCTGATCGTGTCCGACAGACCTTCGACACCGGGACGCAGGCAGCAAATACCGCGTACCACCAGATCGATTGGGACGCCGGCCTGACTGGCCTCATATAATTTATCGATCACACCTTGATCGACGAGGGCATTGAGCTTCGCCCATATCCCTGATGGCTTGCCCGCTTGAGCATTGGCGATCTCAACATCAATATATTCGAAAAGCTTGCCGCGGAGGCCGTGCGGCGCGAGCGCCAATTTTTCCATATTGCGGGGGCGTGAACTGCTGGTGACATAATTGAATAGCTTGCCCACATCCGCACCGATCACCGGATCAGCGGTGAACAGCGCTAAGTCGGTATAGATCTTGGCATTTAGCGCGTGATAGTTGCCCGTCCCCAAATGAGTGTAAGTCTGCAATCGATCGCCCTCGCGCCGAATGACAAGACTGACCTTGGCGTGGGTCTTGAAGCCCAACAGACCATAGACAACTTGTACGCCAGCCCGCTCCAAATCGCGCGCGAACTTTAGATTTGAGGCCTCGTCAAAACGGGCCTGTATCTCCACAAGCGCAGTGACGCTCTTTCCGGACTCAGCCGCGTCAATCAGAGCGCGGACAATCGGGCTATCATCCGACGTCCGGTAGAGCGTTTGTTTTATAACTACGACATCCGGGTCGCGCGCAGCCTGACGCAGGAACTGAATGACGACATCAAATTCTTCATACGGGTGGTGAACCAAAATATCTTTAGCCGCGATGGCCGCAAAATGATTGCCATCATAGTCGCGAATGCGTTCTGGGAAACGGGCCGTAAAGGGCGGGAAAAGTAGGTCGTGACGGCCACTATCGATTAAGCCTTTGAGGTCCACCATGCCAAGATAGTCGGCGTCTTGGATATCCTCATCCCAGCATTCAAAGCTCTCAATCAGGAAATGACGCAGCTCTTCATCGATCCCCTGATTAAGTTCTAGCCGGATAACACGGCCGCGACGGCGTTCCTTCAGCAAAAATTCGAAGTGCTGGACAAGGTCCTCGGCCTCTTCATCAATGGCGATATCGCTATCGCGCGTGATCCGAAACAGACCCGTGCTGTTGACCTCGAAGTCTGGGAATAGGTCGGGGAGGAAATGTCCGATGACATCCTCGATCATGACATAGTCGCGTTTCTTGGACCCTGCCGCGAGCTGTAGGAAGCGTGGAACATGGGACGGCACAGGCACCAAGGCAAAGGCTTGCTCATCCTCTGGCTCAGTCCGCGTCAGCGAGGCAACAAGGCCCAAAGACAGGTTGGACAGAAATGGAAAGGGATGCGCCGCATCTACGCAGAGCGGAGATAGCAACGGCAAAATCTGCGACTCAAACCGCTCGCGCAATTCGACCAAGGCTTCATCGTCTAAGTCTTTAACCGCGAGGACAGAAATTTTGCGCGTGGCCAGAAGCGACCGCAATGTTACCCAGCACCGTTCTTGTGCCTCGATCAGTTTGTCGACCTGTTTGGCGATTTTATCCAACTGACGCGCGGGGGTTAGACCATCAAAACTTGGCGCGTTCATACCCGCCAGCATCTGCGTGCGCAGACCTGCAACCCGAACCATATAGAATTCGTCGAGATTAGACGCTGAGATCGAAAGAAACCGCAGCCGTTCGAGTAGAGGCACGGATTTGTTGCGTGCTTCTTCCATCACCCGAGTATTGAACTGCAGCCAAGACAGTTCGCGATTAAAGTATCGCTGCGAGGATGTGAGGGCCATGGACAGGCTATGCCCCGACTGGGCGGGCGCGTCCAGACTTGGCAACGGCTAATTAGGCCGCAGCGCTCGATGTATCGTCGGCCAAAATAGCAAACAGAGCTTCAGAGGTCGGGGCGGCGCGCAAACGTTGACGCGTCTCTTGGCGACGCAGCAGACGCGACACACGGGCCAGCGCGCGCAAGTGAGCACCGCCACAATCAGCCGGCGCTAGCAGAAAACAAACGAGATCGACGGGACGACCGTCAACCGCATCAAAATCCATGGGTTCAGACAACCGTGCAAACGCTGCAACAACGCGGTCCATACCTTCAATGCGGGCGTGTGGAAGGGCAACACCATTACCAACGCCCGTTGAGCCTAAACGCTCACGTTCGATGGCAGCCGCAACGACATCGCGACAATTGATCCCTTTAGCGTCAAGGTCATGCGCACTGATCAGCGTCCGCGCGAGATCACGAAACATCTGTTTCGGACTTGTCGCGACGAGATCGGAAATCATGCTATCGGCGCTGAATAAGGCGCGGTCGGTCATAACGAGGCTCAAGGGTTCGATCGGCGGTGGGGGCCACCGTGAATAGGTTTGTCGTCCGTCGCCCAGCCGTTTGGGCGGGCTTCGACGGGAACGGTGCGGCCCATAGCGACTAGAGGCCGATGGGACAAGCCCGCGTCACAGAGGCCTGGACTGATTTACCCGTTACTATCCGGATCGATCCAACCAATGTGCCCATCCGGGCGTTTATAAACAACATTCAACCCTCCATGGCGTGAATTGTGGAACACAACGACCCCGGAATCGGCCAGACCGACTTCCAATGCCGCCATGCCTGGAGTCAATGTGCGGACGCGACCGACGCTTTCCGCGATCACCATAGGCTCGTCAGATATCTGGGCCGAATCGGCGTCTTCGTCGGCGTCATTCCCAGCAGGGTTGCTTAGAACATACAGACCCGCCTCTTTGGCTTTGGCTTTCTGGCTGTGATCCTTGAGGCGGCGTTTATAGCGGCGCAGACGCTTTTCAATATGTTCAAGCGCTTCGTCGGTCGCCGAATAGGCCTCATGCGATTTACCTTCAGCTTCGAAGGTTGCGCCGCTGGACAAATGTACAGAAATACTGGTCTTAAAACCTGAGCCATCGCGCGCCACAGCCACTTGGGCATCGCCGTCTCGGTGTATGTATTTATCCATCATCTCTTCGAGTCTGTCCGAAATTCGCTCTTCGAGAGCCTTCGACACATCAATGCCTTTTGAGACGATCTGGATTTGCATACGCGACCTTTCTGGGTTTCTGAACGACCTTATCCTTAGCATGAAGATCGGCAATCGGGCGAAGATTTTATCAAAAATTCTGCAACGTCATAAACATAATCACGACACTTTTTTGGTTCACGCGCGTATGAAGGTCATGACACATCGACCTGCGACCCCCTCCGACTATCTCCGCCAGAGCGCGAACCTGATCACGGCACCCGCCATGTGGGTTTTGTCGTCTATAGGGTTTTTCACTGAGGGTGCGCGGACGGCCAACGAGTTTTCAGACATGTCCGACAATTTGCTTGTGCCCCTCGGCCCAGCTTTTTCAATCTGGTTTCCGATTTTTGTCGGCTGTATCGCCTATGCGGTTCTTCAGGCTCTGCCGAAAAACCGAACCCGCGACGTGTTCCGAGCCGTTGGCTGGTGGACGGCGGCTGGGTTTGCGTGCGTCTGTGGATGGGCCCTCATTACAGCCTATGCACCCACCAATCTTGTGCAGTGGGGCACGGCCCTAATATTTATCCCGGCTGTCACCGCACTGATTGTGGCAACGAAGATTTTCACCGAGCGGACTAACGAAGTCAGTGCCATAGAGCGGATCTTGAGCTGCGTGCCAATCAGCCTGATCGCAGGCTGGTGTAGTCTCGCCATCTTCCTCAACTGGACACCGATTGCCTATGACGCTTTTGCCCATGGGACTGCGAGCGTCACGAGTAGCTTGCTCATTTTGGCAGCGGCCCTGGGTCTTATTATTGGTGTGTGCCGATGGTCATTATGCAATCGAGTCTATGTGTTTCCAGCAATTTGGGGCCTAGCATGGCTCGCTGGGCGTCACCTTGTGGCCGGACCGGAGGTCCCTATCATCGGCTGGGTGGCCATCGGAGGTATTATTCTGTTGATCGCCTCCGCTTTGACCAAGCCGCGCGTGCCAATCACCGGATATGACGCCGAGACGGCTTAAGCGTCGTCTCGTTTGTCGGCAAGCGGATCAGGGCCAAACCGATTAGGTCCAGATGTGCCGGGAAAAACAAACCAGATATATTCGGCCAGCGCGACTAACGGCGCAAATGCGCTGGCAAAAAAGAAGATCAGGTGAAGCCAGCCTGGCTTATTAAGATCATGAAACCGTCTCCAGGCAATTGATAGATCTGGGATCAGAGTCAGCAACCCAAAGATCACTGCAAAGGTGAGCGAGAATTTCGCTAAGGACGGCAAAGGTCCCATGTCGAGCTGTTCCAAATCCGCTGACCCTGCCGCCAGCCAATCCAACAACGCCTCCGTCCCATCAGGGCCGACCGACGTCATGAACAGGGTCAGCAAAACGAGATTAACGCTAAAGACGAGCAAGCGCGTCCACCAATAATCGGACCGAGTTGAGCGCCCCTGAAAGTCAAACCCTTGGCGGATCCAGTTATAGATAGCGACGTTGGGAGGAGTCATAGCTCGAACCTACCGGAAGATCGCGTCAGCTTCGCTATATTTAGGGCTTGGCCCATAGCGATTGGGGCGTGGATCTGAATCTCTTGCCAACAAAACGATGACGTAAATAGCGGCGGCGAGTGTCGTCGCAAATCCCATTACAGCGGCTGCGACCGCAACCGGATTTTCGTTATCCCCCAATTCTGACAAAATGATTGCCGCAACAACAGCCCAAATCAACGGTGCGACGGGGAAGAAGTTCCACCAGCCGGATTTACCCAGATCATGCATCCGTCGCCATCCCAAAGCCAGAGTCGGGATCACGGTGGCGAGATTCCAGATCGCTTGAGACCGGATCAACTCACCTTCTTCCCAACCGAAACCAATCTGGCCAATAAGAGTGATGGCGACGCTGACCAGTATGACGAACAGCTGGAACCACCAATACTCGGCCCGCTGCGCACGTCCGCTGAAGTCTGCATAGTTCCGGAAGCCGAGACCAGCAGCCTTTAATAAACCGACACGGCGGACATAGCTCATGATTGGACCTCAGCGTCGCCACCAAATTGTTCCATCCAGTCTTCAATCTGCGTGTCTTCGATCTTGGCGAATAAAACATCCGGCGCAGCGACTGGAAGCCCGACTGGCAGACCGTTTGCCCAGCCGTCGAAGGATGACCAGCTGCGATGTGCCTCTGGAATATTCATCGCATCGAGGATCGACTTGGCGGCTCGCGGAATGATCGGTTGCGCAATAATGCCAAATAAGGAGACGAGGTTCAGTCCCATACGCACGCCCACGGCCGCCTGATCAACATCCGTTTTGTAATGCGTCCAAGGCGCAGCGCGGGTTAGATATTCGTTCCCTGCGGCCCAAATGGCCCGCATTTCACCCAATGCCTTACGAAATTCGCGCGCTTCAAAATGGGCGATCATCAGTGGCAAGCGCGTGCTGACTTCTGCGATAATCCAATCTTCGTGACCGCCGGAAACGCCGCCATCTGGCACCTGACCATCGAATTTCGACACCGTATATTTAGTGATCCGATTGACAAAATTACCCAGCACATTGGCGAGGTCCGAATTGACCGAGGCTTGAAACTCTTCCCACGTGAATGCCGCGTCTGAGCTTTCCGGCGCATTTGCCATGAGGTGCCAGCGCCAGCAATCGGACGGTGCCAGAGCAATCGCCTGATCCATGAAGACGCCGCGTTTGTTCGAGGTGCTAAACTTGCCGCCATACCATGTAACCCAGTTGAACGCTTTGAGCGTATCAACCAGTTTCCACGGCTCGCCTTCCTCCTCGAGGTTCGCGCCCATCAGCGTGGTTGGAAAACTCAACGTATGGAAGGCGACATTGTCTTTGCCCATGAATTGGACATAAGTGACGTCATCCGCGCCTTGATCGGTGCGCCACCAGCGCGCCCAGTCGCCGCCAGTGTCCGCTGCCCAGTCCTGAGTCGCACCGATATAGGCGATGGGGGCATCGAACCAGACATAGTAGACTTTGCCGTCAAATCCGGCGCGTGGATTGCCGTCCATATCCACGACGGGAATACCCCAATCCAGATCGCGCGTGATGGACCGGTCGCGTAATCCTTCATCAAGCCATTTCAATGCGATGGACGTCGCCAGCGGCGGCCAGCTGGTCTGAGCCTCGACCCATACTCTTAACTTGTCGCTCATCTCGGATTGTTTGAGATAAAGGTGTTCGGTCTCGCGCACCTCAACATCATGACTTCCTGAGACAGACGAATAGGGATCGATCAAGTCAATTGGGTCGAGCAGTTTTCCGCAATTGTCGCATTGATCCCCGCGTGCTTTCTCGAACGCGCAGTTCGGACACGTCCCTTCCACATAGCGGTCCGGCAGATAGCGGCCATCGGCATTGGAATAGACCTGTTTGGAGATACGCGCTTCGATCAGACCATTTTGCTCTAAGGTTGCCGAAAACTGCTGCGTTAGCTTGGCTGTCGCCTCAGATGAGCTGCGTCCGAACCAGTCATAAGACAGATCAAAGGCCGCGCCGGCCTCGCGCTGTTTCTCATGCATCAGCGCGCAATACTCAGCCACAGCCATCCCGGCTTCAGCGGCCGCCAATTCCGCCGGTGTGCCATGTTCGTCCGTTGCGCAAATATAGAGCACGTCATGACCGAGCAAACGCATGACACGCGCATAGACATCGGCTGGCAGCATCGACCCGGCCAAATTGCCGAGATGCTTAACGCCGTTAATGTAAGGCAGCGCTGACGTGATCAGGATACGGGATTGACTGTCGCTCATAGGAGCGAGCCTCTAGGCAGGCAGGCCGCCCGCGACAAGGGCTAGCAGCGTTGTAGGCAAATTCTGCGCAGTCTCCGCTGTATCAGTAGGCGCCGCATCGATGGGGGCCGCCAAGGTTTGGGCCACAAGAAACAGGCCAATCAGAAAACTATTATAGACGGCGTGAAAAACTATGGCCGCCAATATCCCAAACCGCATCCGCACATATCCAAGCAAGAGCCCGACAATAGCCTGCGGAAGCACGGCCAGCAGCATGATTGGCGAGGACAGACCGCCTTCATAATTCGACAAATGCAACAAGGCGAACAAGATGGCAGACCCGTAAAACGCATATGGGAATAGGTGCCGCCTCGCTATGGACTGCCGCTCGGTTGTCTGGAACGCATATTGTCTAGCGACCGCTAAGATCAGTAACGCCAGCACGATCGCTAATCCGAACGAAACGCTCGGCGGTAGATCGACCCCCACCGTTGCGAGCACGGCCAGTGCAGCCGCCAAGATCGGCAGACCCAAGATCGCAGCGCGGGGTCCCCCTAACCAGCTTCGGAACATCAACTCTTCGATGACGGGCGCGATGAGGATGCCCATTAGGAGAAGCATGCGTGGATCGCTCTGCCCCAGTGTCTGGTTCACATTGTCCGGCACAGACCCCAGAACACTCGAAATAATCACTCCAACCAGACCACTCAAGATGAGCATGATGAAGAGGCACGCGAATAAGAGCTGTATTAAGTGGCGTAATCCGGCCGCATCAACAGCATGGCGTTGAGATAGAAATCGCGGCGCGAATATATAGCGCGTTACATCGCTCAGAGGAATTTGGGGGATTTGTGGCTGGTTCATCAGCGTCCGCGCTACAGAGCAAAAATGTCGCGCGCAAGCGACTGATTCGACTAAATCCTGCTTTCTGCTATGGTTAACCCTCGGTCACAAAGGGGGGACACCAATGCCGAAAATCTTCAACACATCCTGGCTCGCCGTTATTGCCGCGACCATTGCCTTCTTCATACTCGGTTCGCTTTGGTATGGACTGTTATTTGCCGACCCATGGCAGGCCGCGTCTGGTGTGACAGAAGCTATGGCAGAAGCGCGAATGGCGGAAATGGGTATGGCCATGTGGCTATTCTATGCCCTGCTGATCACATTCGCCCAAGCCATCGGCTTACTCATGGTTCTGAACCTAGCTGGCGTGAAGCGCCTGCCCGCTAGCCTGAAGACCGCATTCTGGTTGGTCATCACAATCGTCGCACCGGTTCTTGCCTATGCCTGCATCTACACAGGCTACTCACTGACGGGCTTTCTGATCGACTTCGGTCATATGCTGGTTGGCTATCTGATTATGGCGGCCATCTACTCTGCCTTCCGCGGAAAAGACGCCGTCGACGCCTAACTGAGTTGCCCTCGTTTAGATCTGAAAAAAGACTGAAACGAGGGCTTGCCAGACTTCGGAACGCGTCTTATTGGCGCGCTCCTGGTCAGCCCCTATAGCTCAGCTGGTAGAGCACCTGATTTGTAATCAGGGGGTCCGCGGTTCGAGTCCGTGTGGGGGCACCATTTTCCTTGTATATTTCAGGTACTTAGCGAAAAACGTGTCTCCTGTAAGTGCTCGCAGAAGTTCCCAGTAAGCACATAGTAAGCACGGGCTGAAAACACCGACTTCTCCACAAGTTTAAGTTAGCCTGAGTCGAAATGACTCAACTGACCCCCACGCCCTAACAAGTGCTCCCAACGTTTCGGCTAATCGCCATAACCACGCTCACGCTATTCCCCACGGTTGTCTGCGTTTTACAACGCGACTTCATCGCTTTTTCCTGTCCAATAATATGGCCTGACAATCGTCACCGTAAAAACCAATGAAGTCGCCTTGCTAACCGCGCGTAACGACAACCGTGGGGAAAAAGCGCTCGGCCAATTGACCGAGAATAAGTTAACGGATTGAAAAAGAGACCCCCAATGGGAGTCTCTAAAGTTGTTTACACATCGCCTTGATAGCGCGGCAGTGTGTCCATGATGTCGTCTCCCATCATATCGGGCTTGATGCCATCTTCTAATGCGATGGTTTTGGCGAACAGTCCCGCTGCCAAAATAGGCAGAGAAGACGCCGTTCCGACCCGACCACCTTCATCCCCATCATAGATGAGGATGACTTTCTCAACGCCGTGTTCGAACAGCAGATCGGCTTGAGCGTCAGAGACACTATCACCAAAGGTCGAAACACAGGGAATGCCCGCGTCATGCAATCGCATGACAGACCAAAACCCTTCGACAATCACGACGGTATCACTCCACTGCTCCAGAACGCGGTGCAGATTGTAGAGCACTTTGTTCTTCTCAAACCCCTTGGGCAGAAGATAGCGCGGCGTGTCCTCCGGCAGGTCATCGCTCGCCCATCGCCCGGAATAGGCAATCAGCTCGCCTTGATCGTTATGAATCGGAAAGCAGATACGATCCTTCATCATCCCTTTGTTGGCAAAACCAACACCAAACTGTTTCACGAGTTTTTTCTTGAAGCCGAGTTGTTCTTTTCTGGCCTCAATGAACGGATGCTTGTGATCCAGCTTGAGTTCGAACGTCAGAGGTTGGTTAGAACGTTGAACGGGTTTGTCTTCCCCCGTTTTTTGAGACGGCTTTGACGTTCTTGTTTTTTTGGCCTTCGCCTTCACAGGCTCGGCTGATCCACCAGTCTTAGCTTTAGCCAGCCCCTTCGCAGGACGCTCCAAAGCCTGATCAATCCCGAACGTCTCAGCCGCAATAAAAGCGGCCTTCCGAAGTTCCGTTGTCTTAGACGGATCAAGCCCTTCCATATGGGCGATGAAGTCCAGCGCGTTCCCGCCTGCATCGCAGGCGAAACAGTTATAGACGTGTTTGGCGAGGTTCACCCCGCAAGACGGTTTGTTGTCGTCATGAAACGGACAGATGATCTTAACCTGATCCCCTACCCCGTGTGGCGTGATGCTGTAGTGTGAAAGCACATCTTGAAATGTCAGATGCTCACGCACCGTTTTGAAGTCTACCCATTGTGTCATGTTGTGATCTCCCGTGTGGTTTAGGGAGACAGAATTTTACCACACACTGGTTGATGGATGAGGAGGAAACTCGTCATAGCGGCCATCCGATAAGGCCAAAAATAGTATGTCAAAAAGAGGAATGATGAGTCTTCGGATCAAGCCGTTTTTTTCTTCCGCTACCAGAAAGATCGGATATCGATGACAACAGATAGTTCATGAAAAATGAAGCCAATTTAGGTGGTACAGCGTTGCCAATTTGTGTGGCGACCGACGTTAGCTGATTCTCCGGATAGAAAATATAGTCGTCTTTAAAGGATTGTAGCCGAGCCGCCTCTCTCATCGAAATACACCTTTTTTGACTAACATCATGATGGCCAAATCGCCCATTGGTGAAGCTATGGCACTTAGTCGTAATTGTAGGTGATACCTCGTCCGGAGCCATTCTGGTATAGCTATCCCCGAAACACCTTTGACCAAATTTTGAGTTGACTCGGTTGTGACAGGGAAGGGACAAGTCTCCCTCTGGCGTGTTCTCAAGGTATGAGTTGGATCCTCCTGCAGGCGCGTATGTAATACGGCGAAGATTAATATCGTTGAGTCCCCGACTTAGGTGATTTGGTACGGACGGGTCGCTCGCTCCTGCCCCCAATTTTGGGAGCCCTTTCAAAGCCGCTTCAACGGATATGGCCTTCGCTTCAGGATCCGATTGGGGGACGACGAGTTTGCTTGGAGGTTCATCAAAAAGATCGGACCGTACACCCGCAAGGATAGACCGCCGACGCCGCTGAGGTATTCCAAAGTTAGAAGCGCAAATCAGGCTCGATCCCACTACATAGCCAATTTTATCTAGTTCATCCATGAACTCCTGCCATACTCCACCAAAGCGTTGTTTCGATATACCTGCAACATTCTCAGACAGCACGTATTCGGGTTGATACCGCTCTACAAACTGGCTCGCATGCATAAGAAGACTGCGGTCAGAACTACGTTTTTCAACTCGCTGCTCGCTCATACCGTGTGACATAGCTGTAAAGGGCTGACAGGGTGCACAAATAGCTAAGCAGAGGGGCACGTCCGGATACTTTTCCCGCGCACGTGCTACTATGACGTCTAGACTTTCCTCAATTTTGTGCTGTTGTCCTTGTGGGTATTCTTCAGATTTGGGAAATATATCCATGTCCAAGAACACAGGGTAGTCACGATCCCACGTTTCATTGCCATTGTTTCGAAGATAAGTGCGTGCGCACGTGGTGACTTTGTCAACTCCCGCCAAGACATAACCATCAGCGTCGATTAAGCCTCGCGTGGTTCCTCCAGCTCCGCAGAAAAAGTCGATTGCTAAGAATTTGGGCTTTTTAGGTCTACCTTTCTTGGTGCGGGAGAGAAGCTCGAAATTCAAGGTTTCACAAAGTTCGGAATTATTGGACATGTTTTCCGATTATAAAATCTAAAGAGTGGCTGCTTGGTTCGTAGCCGGTAGCGGACTATGGTGCAAGTCCTCCAGATTCTGCCTTGTCAAGGGTGAGGCATGCCAACTTTTGTCACCAGATATTCTTATTAGATGGAAGGTAATCCAATCCGATTTCAGACGACTGCACCGCCACTCTGCGAGAGAGGCTCGCTGCATACTCAGGACGCAGAGACCCTATTACTGTCACCTCTCTTTTTTCGGAAAAAAACCTTCTAAGAGGGTGATTTTTCAAGGATCCTTCGAGCGCGGCTTCCCCTGCATCTGCATCTCCGACAGCATCGTTGATTTCAGGTGCGTGCAGACGGGACAGCCAGAGCTCAACTGTTGAGCTAGCATCACTGGATCTCCAACTTCCCTGATCTACGTGAAACGATTCCGTCTGCATTTTTGTCGTTCCTCCTTTGTCCTTCTTTACCCCAAGCATAACCAGTGAGTTAGCCTCTTCCAAAATTACAAAGTATTTCTCGCCAGCCTTTTCACGAAATCCTTTTTGGTCCGCTTGAGGGATGGGGTGCAACATCAGGCATTCCATCCGAATTGGAAGGTAGTGGTAATCTGTTGACCTCTTAGATCCGTCAACTAATTTGGGGTCTGTAAGCCGTGCCTGACTGGCCAGAGGACGCCCCGGCTCCATAGTGCATGCAGGCGTGACGCAAACCCAGTATTCCTCATCAAGTTTAAAGACATGGCCATTCGTCAGGTGGGTTCCCCGAACTGGTCGGCAGTTCGCTAGGAAATTATGCTGATCGACAGCCAGAGCAACGTCGGCTTCGTTTTCGAGCTCTACGGCATAATGTTTTTTACAGATTGTTTCAGGCTTGAGCTTAGCGACGGGCTCCGGCTTATCCACACCCTCTGTAGCCACTCCTCCATTTTCTCTCACTGATAAATGATAAGCGTGAATTTCTGCATTACGCTTAGCTACTTTCTCCGCGTTGTTCTGGATCGAGCAAATATCTGATTCAACGATCTTATGGCCAATTTCTACGATTGTAGGTTTGACAACTTCGATCATTGCATCGGCATGACTGGAAACGAAACGATCTAGGAGGACACCTCTCTTCTTATCTGCATTAAGTAGTCGATAATACCAAAGCGCTGACGCGTGTTTAAAGCCTGATACTTGCCCGACACTCTTTACACCTTTTTCGGATATCTCGTTGCGAAGACCTGCGAGCATGAGTTCTTCAGGTCGAAAGCCTGCACTTTTCATTGTTGCCTTAGCGACATCGACCGGGTTTTGATTGTCCTTTTTGAGAGTGATACTAATGAATGCGCCGTCTGTCTTAATAAAAGCGCGTGATTTGCTCCGGTCGAAGCGGCTTTCAAGTAGAAACTTGCCAGTTCTTTCTTGTGGTTCAAAGCCCAGTATTTGCTCCGCAATCACATAATTCAGCAACGACTCCGCGGTATCCGCTTCCTCACCTGCTACAGACAGCAACGCTAAAAATTCCTGAGGCCTATCTTTTAAAATACTCTCAACCAGACCTTTAATCTTGGTTGCATTTGAACGCCCCAGCAAAAAGTCACCGATATCTCCATCGTCTAGGAAATTCGCAATCGCGTCCGGATCGATTCCGTCAGGAAGTTCAATGTCAGAAAGCGTTTCACAGTCGATACTTGTCATGTTTTTTGAAAATGTCCGAAGTATCCTCTTCAATATTTTTCCGGATTCTTCTGTGCTATCTATGACAACGATATTGAAATAGCCATTTTCGAAAATCTCGCGGAGTATGCGAAGCGAGGGCTCATATTTCGGATTGGCTTTAGCAAGTTGCCAATCGAGAACAAGGAAGTCTGACTGATAGAAGCGCTCTACGATCTCGGCATCAGCATCAGTCTGACCGTCGTGAAAATCCACTAAAAGCGGCGGTTGGACAGCTCGTAGGGAGGCCATTAAAGAGCCGAAACGACTTGTTACGTCGTCGTCCATGGTTGTCGGCTCTTTTTCAGGACAAGCAAGTTGGTCCATGGTTGGGTATTCATCGTCTATGACAAGAGCCGTTTTTAGCTTTCCAAAGAAAACGCTTTCGATGATGTCGCCGTATCCGTTACTCATGACTTAGACCCCGAAATTCTATCGCAAAGTTTCCGCCTCTGAGAAGGCTCGGATCTCCGTCTTTGAGGTATCTAAGCGCATGCCCGCCCGATGCCAAAGATGCGGCTGCTAGATATAACCCAACACCACGCCCGGAATCTCTTTTGGTAAAGAAGAGTGTGAAAAGATATTCTAGATCCTCGGGTGCAACGCCAGGGCCGTTGTCGGAAACGATGAGATTGTTATCTAACCTCTCAAGGTGGACCCGCCTCTCATTAGGAGCGTTACCCTGTGATGCCCAGTAAAGAGCGTTGTTTACGAGATTGATAAACACTGGGAAGACTCTCGATTTTAGCTCGAATATGCTTGCCTTCCTGAATTCCTCGCTTGCTGTCATGAAGACAGCTTTCTCCTTGAAAGGTAAGGCAAAGAACTTTTGCAGAAATTCCACAATATCTTCGCCAGATATTTCCGTCCGAATTTGGTGGCCTGACAATTGGAGGGGGGCAATTAGCTTTAGATGTTCGGTGAGACCAGCAACTCCGAACGCTATGTCCGTAAATGCATTAGTCTCACGCAGTTTTTCAGGCAGTGCCGCAATACCCTCGTCAATGATCCGGCCATAATCGTTGATTTCATGGCCAGTAATCTCGACCGCAATGCCCAATTGAGCCAGAGAAGTCAGCTTATCTGCCTCTGCCTTCATATCCGACCTCTCAGATACTCCGAACCGAATAAGGTAATCCAGATCGATGTTATCTGAGAGGACCTCTAGCGCGCGTCGATAGCCGCCGAAAATATCCAAAGTTTCTTCGACCGTAGAGTTAAAGAGCTTGCTCAGTTCGTCGGAAGCGCGATTGTATTCGACGACACCAGCCTCAAATCGAGAAAATATTGCACGGGCGTCGGTCTCGAGGTTTTTCGATCTTTCTCTACGAATCGAGTAGAGACGCTTCCGTTCCACTTCAAGAACCTGTCCAGTCGAATTACTTTCTTCAGCCAAAACGGCGGCATGTCGCTTCATGCCCCGTTTGAGCTGTCCAGAAAGTAGAGTATGCGGATCTACACTTTCGAGAGCTTCAACACGTTTTGCAAGGATAGCGAAGAGTTCGTCACGTAGCGTAACGATCTTGTCGAGATCACTCTTATATTCGGAGTATTTCCTCTTGACCGAAGGCGTTAAAGTTGATGCGGGTGCCGCAACAGTGGCCTTCATTAGGCGCGTGGATATAGACTCTAGTTTGTCTGTCGTCGAAATAATATCAGCCTGATCGGTCAATTTTGCTGAAGCGGATAGTTCGATAATTTCTATCGCTAATTGTGAGGCCACAGGAGCCTTTAAATTCAAAGCTGCAGCAAAGCGTTCGGCATCTTTTTTCCGACGTGCTTTTTCTTGCTGCAGCGCCTTTGCGTTTTTATTCCGCTTCTTGATTTCCGGTAAATTAACTTTGCGCATTTCGGAATGTCGTCCGAAATACTGCTTGGCACTTTCGCGCAAAACGTTAATAACGAGCTCCCGGAAGATTTTGGAGGCTTGATTGTCGATAAATCCTTCCCGACCTGCCTTATCCTTGAGATTTGGGTTGCCCGCCCGTGATACAGACACACGTCCAAATAGCCGCCGGTTTACCCAAAAGGCAGCGCCAGCATTTTTCCCGCGGCGGCTTTCGATTTCGAAATAGTCGTTGTCTAAGCGCCCGTATGGCATCACCCGCAATCCATCCCTGAATATTAGAAGCCCGGAGTGTTTATCTGCTTGATCAGTAAAGCGTCTCCATTGAGCTGTTTCTAGGGTCGAAGAATCTTCCTGCCACTCAGCGGTAGCAAGGAATATGTCGAAGCCGCCGACTCTTGTGTCCCTTCTGGTTCTTGCTGGCAAGTCCGACGGCGGGCTTATTACTACATCCTTGATCACCGAGCCGAATACCGTCAATGTGCCCGTGAATACTCCGTCATCACTTATACGACCTGATACTTTGTGTTCGGCCATGGCAACAACTTCTGGCGAAAGTCCATTGGCCTTTTCCAGTAAAACACGACGCTCGTCGTTAACATTAGCGTAGACGCCATAGTCAAATTCGCCGACCACTGCTGTCCCGTCGATTGAGTAGGGGTCGATAAAGTTTGACAAAGTGCTTACAAACCTTCGTTTTGAGCTCACAGCCGTCGTGTCAGTGAATTCGTCTGGTGAAACTAATGCTCGAAGATCGAAATTTAACCGAGCCACGAGCATGGCCGTGCCGTGGTGCATATTCTCATCTACAGTTTGCCAGACGTTCCAATGTTCTTCACCAAAAGGCAGGTTCTCCAAATCTTCTCTTATAAGCTCAGCCATAGAAGATAGGTTTTTCTTCGCCCGGTCGGCATCAAAAGTCTCCCAGGCGGCTGAGATTTCAGAAGCGCGATCGTCTATTTCAGGATCAGGATAAACACTCCTCAACACCTCGTGCGCCATCTCTTTCAGAAGGGGCACAAGCCCTTCAGGTCCTATAGTTCGGACAGCAACGCGAATGTCGCTTAGATTGAGATAGCTGTTTTCAAACAAGCGCCAATCCAAGAGCGCTGCGATTGGATCGCACCCCTTTTTTCTCGAAATCAATAAAAGTAGCGGTCCAAGTTTTGCAGAAGATAGTCGACCGATACCTTTTTGTCCGAGCTTCGGTCGAACAGGCATTCCGTTTCTATAGATTGCATCAGTCGCGTTATCCGTCGCTTTGGACTCGGTACCAATGGTCAGCCAACGTTCTGTAAAGTCCTCGAGCGACATACCGTGGCCGTCATCAGACAGAAGTGCGATGTCACCGTGTGAGGGTTTCTTGAATAAGTCTATCTTTGCAGATGTGGCGTAAGCGTCGTAAGAATTCTTCCACAGTTCGGAAATCGCCGTTGGGCAGTCCGCAATTTGTTCTCGGCCAAGATGGTCGACTGTCCTCGCGCGAGTCTTAAATGTCGCTGAAGTCACCTTGTAAATCCAATCATGCACCGCTGAAAGTCGTTTAACATCCATAGTCCATGCATCGAGAGACCACAAAGTCTTTCATTGTGGCTAAAAAATTACTTTCGAATGAACATTAAGTTTCGCATAGTCTGGCAACCCAAAGTAGCTCTAGATAGGACGCTCATAGTGACCGCTTTGCCCCCGTGGTGGAAATATCCCAAGAGAACGCTAAAAGCGTTGACGACAATCGGCACGGCAGTACATTCATTTAATTTTTCTGATCTTCTGACAGACCATGCTAAAATCACTCTCCTAAACCCGTTGCAAGCAGCGTGTGCTATCTGGGGGCTACAGGCTAAAAGACACTGATTAGTCCCATAGAACCGTGCGCTGCTTCCAGCGCTTATGAGTTTTGACTTTCAAAATCTTTATATCGGTACATTCAGGGCGTCCGTCACGGAACGCTGGCTTTGCTTGTCCCAAGCGGATCGCCGCCGCCATATGTATGTCATCGGCCAGACCGGAAGCGGTGTCTGACGTCAGCGCCCATGGCACAGATTTGAGCCTGGGCTAAGAGAGACTCTGCTCACCTCCATCCTTATGGAGTGAAGCATGAGACAGAGTAAATCGACGTCCGGCGAACGGACGATCA
>Ga0189291_100161_pt1 | contig 58205 bp, 64 predicted proteins | sample UW1redminimetaG_FD_130331 | JGI IMG/M metagenome (GOLD analysis project Ga0189291, IMG submission 130331) | Marine microbial communities from the Costa Rica Dome - UW179B-red mini metaG | ecosystem: Environmental > Aquatic > Marine > Oceanic > Photic zone | place: Costa Rica: the Eastern Pacific...
TGCTTAGAGATTATTGGTTGCTCTAACTCAACTTCAACTTTAAAACTTTCTTTCTCGTTAAAAAGTTGATCGTTAGTTTCGTTCATTTTAGCAACAGATTTGGAGAGAGACATGGGCAATCCATAAATAAATTCATAGAAATCTTTGTACCTGATGTTTCTGGAAGCGTCCAATCTGTACTTTTCAATTAATGTTGAATCAATTACAGTAACTCCATCCAGTAGAACAGTACTTTTTCCATTTTGATCAATGATATGTGTAGAAATATATTGGTCTCTATTCCGTGATAATTCAAAGGTATTTAAATTGTTATCTAACTTAACAATGGAATATCGATATGGATTTGAAACTCGAGGCTCCTGGATATGCACGTCCAATACTGCTTTGTCCCAATTACTATCAGGATCGTGAAAGGAAATGGATTGGTCTAATATTTTCTGTGCATCAATTTCTACTTGCTGAGCACAACTAAGGGATAAAATTGAAAAAGCTAAAAGAGTAAAAGATTTTATAATCATTTTGTTGATATTTGTACCGCTCGTTAGGGGATTAGTTAGTCTAGGATGCGAAACTTCTGAATAAGTAAAAACTGAAACCTATCAGCAAAGAAGGAGAAGCATGATCTTCAATTCTAGTTTTTGAATTCAATCCATTTACGGATTACCTCTTCTTCCTTTGCTTTAGATATATACTTTATCATCTGACCATTCATTTCTTCACCAAATTTAATAGGATTAGAGGGATATCTGCTTTTATATCCATTTAGTTGATCTGTAATCATTTCAGCCATTGGTCTATTTACCAATCCTGCGTTTCTCGCTTTTTGAACATTGAAATAATACGAACCTTTAGGTGAAGGTTTCCATAATGGTACTACTTCATAGGGAGGTAATCCGTTTTCGATCAGAAATTCACCGGTAATCCAATGGAGTTTCTTGGGCATTTGCGTCGCAAGAATCAGACTCGAGACATAATCCTTAAATGGCGTGGGGTCATAAGCAACATTAAAAGCTCCATAGGTTCTATTTTCGGAACAGTTAATAATAAAATTGCAAAGACTTTGGACATCAGTGACTTGCAAGTGATGGCTTTCAACATCCGGAACCAGTATCTCACCACCACGCATAAACCTGATGGGCCAATAAGCTTCAGCATTAGGATCGGTTGGGCGAGTAGCCCTGTAACTTTTCATCCCATGCGAACGATAAATGGTGTATGTATCCAAATTTTCAGTTATGGCAACTTCAGAAAATGTTTTTCTTATGGCGTATCTGTATTCATCAGAAATATTTTTAGGCGACGCAGGAAGTGGATTTAGCGGTGCACTTTCTATGATGTGTTTATCATCCCACTTATCATACACCGACATGGTAGAAATGTAGTGGTAGTGACCAATGTTGTCTTTAAATTCTTCGACAAAATCTGATACTGCTTTCGGAGATTTTTGCCATGTATCAACAACAATATCCCAATGTTGATTTTTTATTTCTGAACTTACTGCTTTAATACCCTCTTTATTTTCTAACTCTCTGTCGCAAATAATTACAGGTAATTCATTAAAAAAGTGAGGATTAGTAATTCCTCGGTTAAGCAAAGTCACATTATATCCATGCTCTAAAAACTTATTTACGATAGACGGACCCAAGTAATTTCGACCTCCAAGCATTAAAACATTTTTATCGCTACTCGCTTTGTAACCGGTACCTATAGCCTTTAATGGGTTCAGATACATAAAAGCAGCTGCTGAACCAAGTGTTTTTAAAAATTCTCTTTTGTTCATCTTATTCAGTTCTTCTTTTGAGGTTTTATTTTGTAATTCAGCTCATACCCTTCTTTTATTCTCAACTCAATTTCTTTAGTGCAATAAAAGTTATCTAATGGATTGCAGTTCAAGACTAGGAAGCTGGCTTCATAACCGTCCTTAAGTTCCCCGATTTTTCTGTTTGGGAAAATGGACTGTGGCGTTGTTTTGGTAGCAATGGTTAAAAGCTTTTCGTTTGTAAGCGAGGTGATGTATTTGTTTAAATGATCCAGTTCTACGGAAGTAGTATATCCAATCTGGTCAGAGCCAACGGCAATTCTTATGCCTTTTTTAAGCAAGCGATAAAGCTCATTATTAAGAAATGTATTCACAGTATCCATCTTTACGCTGTCCAGAGAAAAACTTCCATCCGCTTTATACTGAGTAGCATACACTTTTGAAAAGTTTGCAGTCGGGATTACAACCACATCTTGTTCTATTGCTTTTTCTAAATCATCATCGGTTAGTGTGTAGTTTTCATTGCCTCCTGTTCCTTTCCAACTGTAACCCGGGAGATGGGCAAATCCATCTACACCAATGTTTAACCCTAGTCTAAAATCTTCAGCGGTTTCCACATGGGCATAAACGCGAAGCCCTGATCGATGAGCTTTCTCTGTAACTAATTGTGCAACTTCAGGAGAAAGCCCTTTGTCTCCAAGCCGTCTATTTTTAACAAGCTCTTTGTGGTTATTAGCATTAATCAGGAAAATCTTGATAAGGTCTGGTTGTGTGGCAATAATGTCAGCCCATTTATTTTCCACATCTTCTTTTGTATCCAATAGCCAATAAGAATCACCTTCTCCAATTCTGCTGTCTCGGATCTTTTCCGGTTCATAAATCATAGCTCTCCAAGAAAGATTAAGAGCTCGAGCTTCAAAAGCGGCAAAAGGATGTCCTCCCGTACTTGTTAATCCTGCATTGGCATAGGCTACATCCAGCTTTGAGGAACGATCAAAATAACCCCGAAGAGAATCTACTTTGGAAGTGTGATTGGTAAGTACCTGAACATAGAATGTTCCTTCTTGTAGATACTGCTCTTCTATTTCATTTATGTTGGGTTCAACATCCAGATTATGCGTATGGGCATCAGCAAAAGGAGGGATGATGAATTTACCGGATAAATCAATAGTAGTATCAATTCTTTGAGGAGTTTTGCTCCGTAGTTTTCCATCAACACTGTACAAAGTTTTTTTGTTGAATTCAGAGCCGTCAAACCATTGCCCATTTATATAAGCGTTACCTATAGTGTCATTACCAATTTGCCTTTCACATCCAATTAATAGAAATAATAAGAGTAATGACAGGATGTAAGTTGAATTGTTCATTTGATAATTGCAATTGGATTACTGTTAAGGGCTTTACTTAAAGTTTTCTCAATTCTCGGGGCGTGGCTGGCGCCCATAGTTATAAATACAGTTTCTCCATTTTCTAGAAGCTCAAGTATAATATTAACCATGTGATAATCTCTTGATAAGTTGGAGTCATTTGCCATTTCACTAAGATAACCTTCAGGCCATCCGTACTCATCAGAATAGTCTCGCCAATTTATTTCCGGAAAATCTTTTTGCCAAGCTTTGTCTAGGTCCTCCCACGATTTATAAATGCCTCTTATATGTTCATAATTAGTTCTGCTTTTCAAATATTCTTGCAACTTTTTTTCAGGGTTATCAGGTTTTCCATATCTCATATTGCTAAAATATGGGCGAAATGAATAGAACATTGCTATTTGAGCGGCTGTAAATTCCTCCAAAAGAAAATCAATTTCATTCTCTCTCGTAGGTTCCCATGAATAAAGATCCGCACCATTTTTCTTGGCTAAATAAGATGTGAGCCCTCCTTCTCCGAACTTTTCGATAGGATCTTGAAACCAAATAAAAAGGAATCCCAATCTTCCTTCAATTAAAGCTATTGTGGGCTTAGCCTTTTCCCAGTTTTGCCTAATAGCTTCAAATTGGGGATGTTTCGGGTCTTTACTGTGTTCGACTCCCAAAATAAACACTTCACCTTTTTCCCCTTTGATCGAATAAATATAAGGGCGTCTATGCGTATTGATGATAGTATCATACTCATCCATACTCATAATGGGTTCTTCGAGGTTTTGACTATTTTCTACCTTGTAATGAGAAGGAGAAGTCCACATAACATTACATCCGAATAGAAGTGCAACTATTACAGCATATACTATTACACCAGTAACAATTTTATTTAATACTTTCATTGGCTAGTCCTTATGAAATCATCTATTAATTTTGAATGAATGCTAATCACTGAATTTCACTAATTACTTTTTAATTTTACTATCTACCTAAGTTTTGTTTATTAATATATTCGGTCATTTTAATCGATACTTAGCACCAAAAGTAAGGCCGAGTCGAAATGGTTTAATGTTTTGGGTTCTTGATGGTCCGCTTTTATCAACATAGTCGTGAAGGGGGACAGAAAAATAAGGTTGTACACTTAATGTAGATCTGTTGGATATAGCATATTCAAAACCTAAGCTCGCTAAAGCACTAAAATTGATTGTGTTCCAATCAAAAGTATTGAGCATATTAAATTCAGGCTCATTAGATCGTTCTCCCAAATATATATCGGCTAAAAAAGAGGTGTGAACAGAAGCTTTAAACTTTTCATTTATAAATTTGTAATCTACTCCAAGTGGTATAGTTAGGAAGTAGGCCCGGTATCTGTGAGAAGATCTTTCAGCAGGAGAAGATTGGTTTATTTGTAACCTATCAGAGTCGTGCCCAAAATCATATAATTGAAGCCCAGAGGTTATCGAAAAGCGAGGAGTTAAATAATACCCAATAGTAAGTGAAGGCATTAACCTAAATGACGCATCTTGGATATATTGGATTTCCCTAGTCGTTTCAATGATGAAAAAAGAAAATTGGTCTCTAGCGATAAAATTAAAATTAGCTGATATACCAAACTCAAAATTCGAATTGTGTTGCGAATAAGACCTATATGGCGACAAGAATACAAGTATTAAAAGAGCATATATATATTTCATGCTACTTGAGCTATAACGGTCTCTATAGTTTTGATTTTCCCCTTAGAAATAGTCAAATGTTCAGAAACCCTCATTTTTTGATTTGTTTCTGCATTTACTCCTTCATACAGGATGGCTGCAAAATTTTCCGAAAAGAAAGAGGAGATAAGCGTAATGTTATTCCAAGGAGTGAAATGTTCTTCTAGAAAGCCAATGAAAGAAGCACTGCTTTCAAATTCAAAAAAGCCGCTGTTTATTTTTAAATCAGGAGAAAGGCACTCATTCATTTCGTTTAAACTTCCTTTTTCTTTCCAAGATTGGAAATATTTAAGTACTAATTTTTCAGTATTCATTTCGAACTATTAGTTGTTTTAGATTTTAAGCTCTTTATTCTTCTGAAGTAGTGGCAGGTAATTCTCATAACACCAAAACATCAAAAAGATATTTGCTAAAACCATTGCCGTAGTAATTACAGGAGTTCCTCTCATTCCCAAAGAAACCGAAATCAGGAAAATATTTATGGTAACTGGCATCATTACTAAAGGGGTGATAACTTTCAGTCGATTTATAAGAATCATCAAACCCAGAACGATTTGAAGGTAGCCTATAAAATTCCAGTAGAAACCTGTGTTATGCATCGCAATAAAATAAGCACCTACGGGATTATCGGGACCTAAGAGGGTGAATTTTACTCCGGGCAATTTCCGAATTCCTGAAGTAACGAAAGTTAGAGACATCGAGATTCTGGTAAACCAGTATAATAAGATGGCCCATCTTCTATGACGATACTTAGAAATAAGTTGAAATAGTTTTTTGAACATGTAATTGATATTAAAATCCAATAAATAAAAAACGGAAAACCTACTAATTAGTTACAAAGTGATATGGTAAAGATGCGTTAGAGATGATTAAAGGCGTTTTAACTCACTTTTCGCATCATTGAAATCAGGCTTTAGGGCAAGGGCAGTATTGAATTCCTTTCGAGCTTCTTCTTTATCTCCGTTCAGCTGATGAATTTGACCTATTCTTAAATGAGCCCAATGAAGTGAGGGTGCTGTTCCTTCGGAATGGTTTTCTACAAAGTAGTTCAGATAAAACAGAGCCTTCTCTAAATTGTTACCCGATCGGGTTGCAGCTTTTCCATATTGATAATAAGCTGTGAGGTAATCAGGATGAGTAGCAATTGATTGTTCACAATAGTCCATGGCAGACTCAAATTGTTCCTGATCGGTTTTCAATACCGCAAGCAAATAGTATAATTTCCTTTCATCAATATTATCCTCAATCATCTTAAGATAAATAGCCTCAGCTTGTACGTGCTCTTCATTTTTTATGTGTATAGAGGCTAAAAGTTGGTTACCTGCATTTGGGTCATATTGAACGAGAATTTTAGCATGTTCCAATGCTTTTTTGGTACTGCCACCGGCGATCATAGGTGCGTTCAGGTAATAATTACTTAAGCGAATGCGAGCACCTACATGACTTGGGTCCAGTTCTAATGCCTTTGAAAGTGACGATTTCATTCGGGAAGAATAGGTGCTCAGCTTAAAGATATTAGACGTATTTGAAAGAGCTTCATAACTGGATTCGCCAAGTAAAAAGAAGTATTCGGCGTTTGTTTTGTCCATTTTTGTTAAGTCAGAAAAAGTATCCATCGCTTTTCCGAAATCTTCAGTATTAGAATAGCTTTTTCCTAAAAGCTTGAGCAATTTTTCATTGTTAGGGTATTGGGAAGTACTTTTTTCCAAAAGTGTAACAGCCTCTGCATATTGTTTAGCTTCTATTAAATTACTGGCTTCAGAAATAATCTCATTTTGAGCAAAAGATGTATTTACAAGTAGTATGGAGAATAATGATAAAAGATATAGTGCTTTCATTGTTCTGTATTTAAAAGTGATAGTTTGATTGCTGATTGGTATTCTGGAGAAAAATAGATGCGTTGGATTGCTTTTTTGAATTCCTTTGCAACAATGGATTCCACTCCGGTATTTGGATTTCTATTGTACTTTGGGAAATTACTACTGGAGATTCGTAATCTTAATTGCTCCCCTTTTTTTATTTGGAATGCCATGTCTCCAAGATCAAGTGTAATTGGAATTGGACTACCTTTTAAAGCAGAAGCATCAATTCTGGTGATGGTATCTAAGAGGTTCCATGAAATTCCATCGGAATCTACTTTAGTAAGAGTTGCTGTGAAATCAGTTCCTGTTCCGGTTGAGCTTACATACAAAGTAACCGAGTGGTTTCCGGCAAAAGTTTGTTCCATTTTAAACGCTTTGGTAGTGAACAACAGCACGTCTTCTCTAAACTCGATTTCGTTTTGTTCCTGAATACCAAGTTTATCCAAAAACATATGAAAATTAGCGCCACCTGTAGTTGGTACCGGATTAGCGGGATCAAAGACAAATTCTCTATGCTCGGAGGGTTTATTTTGAGGCTTTTTCTCAACTAAACTATTTCCGTTTAAATAATAAGTTAATTCTGAGGAATTCTTTGGCGGCCAGATTTCACTTTCCTTCCATTCATCTTTAAAAAGCACGTAGTATTTAATTTTGTTGGCGTCAGTTTTATACGTTTTCGATAATGTTTTTTTAAACCATAAGCTTGCTTCATTAAGCATCCATTGCATGCTGGCTTCACCATTAACCGGTAATTCATATTCTCCAAGCATCGGGTTTTCATCGTACAGCTGGTTATGGTACCACGGTCCAATAATCATTTTTTGAGTAGAAGAAGCTTGTCGGGCAAGCATTTGATAATCATTCAAGCTTGCTTTTAAAGTAAAATCAAGCCAACCATTAAGGTGCATAATTGGTACTGATGCCTCTTCGTAAGGATAATCGCTGTACATTTTGGTGATTTCCTCCAGTTTGTGCGTTCCGTCTGCATCCTCAAATACAATGTCGGGCATTACATCAATCAAGGGTGTGTGGAGAAATATTTCATCTAGATCCATTCCCGTTATCGATGTTCTTGTTTTTTGACCTTCAAACAATAACCAGGGAATAACCATAAGCTGGTGGAATGCACCATCCGTGTCACTGATTTGGGTTCCATCTATCCAACCCGACAAATTGAATATACTTTTTAGTGCCGGATGGTTTGACTTGCTTAATATCATGGCTGAAAATCCTAAATAAGAAGAACCCCACATTCCAACATTCCCATCAAACCAGTCTTGCCCCTGAATCCAGTCTAATGTCTGAAGTCCATCTGAATATTCTTTGAAAAAAGGAATGAATGTTCCTTCCGAACTATATTTACCTCTTACGTCTTGAATTATGACTCCAAATCCTTGCTCGGCAAAAAATTCTCCAAATACATCAATTCCTTCTTTTTGATAAGGAGTGCGAATCAATATCACCGGAAATTGGGCTTTATTGCCAGGTTTATAGAAATCATGGAATAATGTGATTTCATCATCAAGTTTTATCGGGATGTCTTTGATGACTTCTTGCCCAAACAATAAAATGGGGTTGAAAAATATCCCGAATATAAGAGCAGATATTGTTACTGAATGTTTAGTCATAATTACTTTGTGTTAACTTTTAAACAAAGCTATACAATCAATAAAAGGGATTCATTTATATGAAGCAGGAGAGAACAAAATGTGGTGAATTAAAAATATCTGTGGTGAAATATCTAACTTTTTCACTCACCACAGAGCTAATGAGATAAGCCTGATGAAGTCTATGTGTTTTTGTTTACTTGATATCAATGATGCTTGTCTAAACTAACCCCAATTACTCGGCCTTTGAACGGTGGTCGGTCAAAGTGAGCGAATAGTTTTGCGTGTCCGAATGGACGAATAAATCTCTACAGGCTCGACATTGAAAACTGTCTAGGAAGAATGAAGACCATGAGATTTATTCAGCAACACTGTTCTGCACGCCGACCAGTGTTCATAGCCAGGAGTTTTTGTTACTTTTGTCGGTACAAAAGTAAGGTAAAAAATTATCGATCTCAGAATATAGAATAGAATTGCTGTATGCTTCAAAAGTCGCAGATAGTGTAATAGAAAATGTGCTGATAAATAAACGTTTATCTATTGTTTACAAGTTTTTCTTGGGGTGAAAATAGATTAATGCGAAGTAAGACTCTCCATTACTTTTGGGATGTAAGTTTTTGATACAGGAATAATGGCATCAGCTTCAGAGAGAGTAAGCGTTAAAGCCTGATTGTTTCCATCAACTTTATGCACTTTGTTGAAGTTTACAAGATATGATCTATGAACCCGAAGGAAAGGAAACTGAAAGTTTGAACTGATGGATTTTAAGGTGCTCCTTACAAGTTCTTTTTTAACCTGACTGTTATGCGAATAAAAAACGATCACATAATTATCATCAGATTTCATATAGATAATATCATCGGGTTGAATAGCTAATACAGTTCCAGAAGGAGTCGAAATGGGTTTAATAGTATCAGCGTATGGAAAATCTCGAAGAAATTTATTGAGGTTCTTTGAGTTCTTATTCAATTCTTTCTTTAGATATTGAATGTAAGTCCAAAATCCTAATAAAGCGGAAGGTATTAATCCTACAAAGAAAGCATTTTTTAAGGTTCGAAATAAAATAGGAGTGTTAACTAGGGGTTCGTTGTTTAGAAAATTTTGCAAAACATGATGAGAAAATGCAATGGAAAGAATTACCCACAAGTAAGAAAGAATAAACGAATAGAAAAACCACTTTTTAATATTGAAAAGAGAGTTAAATGCCGGAAAAAGGAAAGCAACATTTATAAAGTATATAAGTCCATATAGCGCACAAAAAGGGAGAATAATAATAAAAATATTAAACTCAGAAGAAACTCTAAATGGTTCAAGAAAAACAAAAATGCAGTAAATAATGAGAGAAGTTACTCCTGCATCGATCAATGTTTTGGTATAACTATCATTAGTATATTCTATACTGGAAGAAAGCAACGCTCTTATGTCTTTAAATTTCATGAGTTCATTTTAGTCAGATTTTAATATTTAATAAAAATAGGCTTTAAATAATCTACTAGTTTGTATCTCTATGGCTATGAGTGATGGGGTTTTTGTTTGAACAACTATATTAAAAAAAAGAAAGATAGCTGAAGAGTAAGGCTCATAATAAAAATAGGTGAAAATATAATATTTGCTGTCTTCGATTAAGGGGCTACAAAGTTTCAGCATCAGTTCTAAATGATCATTTTAACACCCCATGATCTGCAATAAATAGCATATGGAACTATTCGATTATATTGGAGTTAAAATATTGGTAACAGCTAATCAATTAATTTAATATGAGAACAAAGTTAACTAAAATTGTTTCACTTTTATTTTTAATAGCAGGATTCAGCATTCAGGTAAATGCTCAATCTCTTCCTGAATTTGGTGTAAAAGGAGGTTTAAATTACTCCACATTTAACGATACGGAAGATGTTGAATATAAAACCGGATTTTTAGTAGGTGGATATGCAAATTTCAAAATTCCGGCAAGCCCGATGTCGGTACAACCAGAGATATTATTCGCTCAATATGGTGCTGATGTTGAAGATTCGGATGCAACTTTTGTTGTAAACTATATTCAGGTTCCGGTATTACTGAAGTTTGGATTTGATACCCCAGGAGCGAAGCCAAATGTATATTTTGGACCTTATATGAACTTTAATACGAAAGCAGAAATCGAAAATAATGATGGAGCTTTGAATCTTGAAGACAGCGCCAAAGACACAGAATACGGTGTTGTGGTTGGTGCCGGGCTTGATGTAAGCAAACTAAGATTGGGACTAAGATATACCGCTGGATTAACAAATGTTGCAGACGATGACTTCAATGATTCTGCAAAAAATGGAGCGATAGCTTTAACCATTGGAATAGCATTCTAAATAAAGAAAACGACTATCATAAAAGCAGCTTCAAAAAATGAAGCTGCTTTTTTTATTTGATCAATATTTGATGTTCATATACATACTCATGGGACCACCTCTATGCTTCTTAACTTTATCAAAACTGGTTTCTCTATAATACATTTTCCCCCAGAAAGGGGGTGTTTGAGCGAAATAAATATAACCGCTTTTTGCAGGAGAATGTTCAACCATTTCAAGTGTGACTATAATGTCTGTTATAACCATCACGGGCTTTTCAAGGCTAAATTCAACCTGTCCGGTTTGTTTATCAGATACCCTAAATATGCTGGCTCCAGAGATTAAGCTATCCGGCATATTATTTTGAATGGTATAAAAATTTAGCCGAAGTAGCACATTTTCAAAAACATTATGCTTAATATGGAAACCAATCTTGTCAATTAAAGAGGGTTGTCGGATATTAAATTTACGTCCTATTTCACCACCTAAATCTCCGCTAGAGAACCCGGAAACAAGAAGCCCGGATTTTGAGCGATTTCCCAATTCTTTATCTTTATATCTTTTAGCGCTAACAGCGATTGAATCCATCAAATTATAGCTTCGTTTCATCTGAATGATATTGGGTATACTTTCTGCATTCAAGTAAAGTCGCTCAAAGCCAACATGAGATAGAATAATATACCTGCTTGATAATGTTTCAGGTATTTTTAATTCAAAGTTGCCATTTCGATCAGAAACGGTCCCAACACCCTCTTCAGCAATTCCAACATTTACATAGGATACAGCATTATTTGACTGGTCTACTATTTTTGCAGAAATAATAGTTTGAGAAATACTGTTCTTTGTGAAGAAAAGCATCAATAATAAAGTGAGTGTAGTACAAAAAAATGATTGCATAGCAATGTAAAATTATAGTTTCTGGTTATAGCTCTTGATCTATGATAAACTATCAGAAACGGAATTTTTACAAGCATGTATGAACGGTTTAATTGTAAGTGTGAATTGACAATAATCAAGCCTGAAAGTTTTTTCTCTCCTTAGATTTGACCAACGTAGCCGATGATAATTTTAACGGCTCTGCAAAAAATGGCGCAATAGCTTTAACAGTTGGTATAGCATTCTAGGATAGAAATTCATTATTATAAGGCAGCTTTATTAATGGGGCTGCTTTTTTATGCAACTTATTCTATGCAAAAATATCTACTGATTTTTTCTTTGATAGCTTTAGCATCTCAGCATTCATATGCTCAAAAAAACCGATTTGGAATGAAATCCGGAGTTGCGTTTTCAAGCATTTCACAACAAGAGACTGAGATTGGATTACAGACTATTGAATGGGAAGGAAAAACCGCATATCAAACAGGGTTATTTTACAACAGAAGATTAGAAACCTCTGTTCTTTCTTTTCAATTTGAAGTAGACTATAAAAAGCTAGGAACAAAATTTAGAGTTAACGAAGTAGATCCAAGGATTGATCCGTCAGTAAAAGCAGAATATGAGTTTGAAAACATAGGATTTTCAGTACTTCCCAGAATAGATTTGATGTCGAACCAAAAGTTTAATCCAAATTTCATGATAGGTGGAGTCATTGAATTTCAAACAAACTCGACAGTGACGTTCACATCAAATTTACCCGATACAGCAAGATCTCTCAATAACTTTTTTTTCGGCGGGGATATAAATAAAAATACTGAAAAAATATTGTATGGTTATATAATGGCGGGAGGTGTTGAAATTGCAACAAAACCAGTTATTATTACTCTTGAAGGCAGGTTTACTTCCTTATTCACGAAAGTATTTAATGAAGAGGTAAACGAATTGCCTTTTAATGGACAAACATCACTATTAAAAATAGTAGAAAATAGCAGGCATAATTATTTTAGTTTTCTAATAGGCTTTAACTTTTATTTTTGATTAGTTAACACCTATGGCTTAAACTCCATCTAATTCATCTAAGAGATTCATGTTTGCACGGCTCCTTGCCCTAAATTGGAAAATTTTTATTTCAAATCTGAACAGATTTCAACTTCTGTTATTGATAGGGTATATCATGTTTTTGGGGATAATGACAGTGAATCTGGTAGGTACAGCAATAGTTGTAATTTTACTGGATACCGATCCGTGGATGAAAACCCAAATCCCGTGGCTTACTCCAAAGATTTATACTTTTCTTCTACTCGTTTTTGCCAACTCCTATTGGGTTATGCATTTCTCATTTACCAATTTGAGGCTTCTCAATATTGCAGAAAACAGAAAACTGCTCGGGTTCGCATTTCCTCTGAAAAGGCTTTCTAGGTATTTGATGATCATTGGTTTTTGTCATCCCGTGAACATCATTTATAATTTTACCTGGATAGTGTTTTTAATGATTCAGGTTTCACATGTTTATCAGGTTTTTGTTGGGATCGCAGCAATCATGTTCAATTACGTGCTTATTTACTCTATCAAGCACCGCTTCATAAAAATAGTTGAGCGTAGATTTATAGCAGTGGTAGTTGGGTTTCTGTTTCTGATATTTGGATTATTTCAGGCTGTTTCTCTTTTCTCAGATAACTCACAAGAAATTTTTGTTGAAATCATACCAAGAGTGGAAACGCTGAATAATTTTCTTTCATGGAGTCCGGGCGGATTGTTGATTCAAACCGTTACCGAGGGGTACGGCTGGACAAATGCGCTAATTATTTTTGGTTTTCTGATAATCTTAATAGGACTGGTTTTGGTAGATCACTTTCACAAAACTTGTGAGGGGCTTATCAATCCTACTATCAGAAAAGTAGAACAGCAAACTAGTAAATTGTGGAGTTTTCTAAGACGTGTGATGGGGAAAAACGCAGGTAAGTATTATTACTACGTTATGATTCATCCTTATAACAAACTTCAGTTACTTACTCTTGCAGTGGTACCTGTTGTTTATGTGCCGTTATTGCTTCAGGTTAAATACACTGCTGCCCAAACAATTTTGATCCCAACTATCCTTGCCGGAATCCCGGTGGCACTTTTGGCAATGGGAATGGCAAATATGTATGGATATGAAAACAGAGAACTACTCATGCATTTACAGTTTCCAATTAAATTAGAAAAACAGTTGAAGGAGCGATTTCTTGGAGTGATTATTTTACCGCTTTTAGTTTTTTATGTAATCACCATATTTGAATTATTATTAATTCCTCAAATCGTAGGGGTGTATAAAGTTTTTGTTGCAAACACATTCTTTTTCCTCTGTTTTATGGTCTTGTTTGTATGGAGTTCTTACTATCAATATCAAAAAGCTACGTACTCTTCTTTCAGTTATAAACACCCTATTATTCCTCAAAAAGTAACTTTTGTGATCTCATTCGCAATATTCTCCATGGGCTATCTTATTTTTGTGCCACTAGAAAGTCTGGAATGGTATAGAATTACTATTATGAGCGTGGTTATTGTTGTTATAGGAGTTTACCTTTGGAGACATATGAGTTTTCTGGTAACGCTGTTTAAAAAGCAGATACTGAGACGACTATGGACCGAATAAAGAACAAATAAAAAGCTCAAAACACCTATGTTACCCATCCATCTCGATCTTGGATTTACTCAAATATATTTTTACGAAGGCATTTACTTTCTGATCTCCATTGTTCTTGGTGTTTGGTGGTGTAAACTTCGAGTAGAAAAGTATGGCGGAAAAATAGAAAAATTTGAAGGCTTGGTAGTTTGGTCTATTGTTGGTGCGCTGATTGGAGCTCGACTTTCCCACTATGTTTTCTGGCAATCAGATGTGTTCTTCGAAAATCCAGGAATTATTTTTAGCCCTACAGGTGCAGGAAATAGTATCACCGGAGGTTTGGTAGGCGGTATGTTGGGGGGCTACTTTTATGTGAAGAGAAACAATATGAACTACTGGGAGTATTTCTCCTTGCTTTCTCCCGGAGTGCTATTGGGGCAGGCTGTTGGAAGAGTTGGTTGCTTCCTGAATGGTGATGCTTATGGAACTGCAACAAGTTCATTTCTTGGGGTTCAATTTCCAAGATACGCCACAACCGTTCCTGATTTTGAAACAGAATACAGACTTTCAAGCCCGGCTTGGGAATCCACAACAGGTCTGCCGGGCCAAACTGAAACATTAAGCGCTCCGGTTCATCCCACACAGCTATATGAAATGTTTGGCGATGTAGTTCTGATATTAATTGTTCTATGGGTTTTTAAAAAGATCTGGGATACGGATAAAAAATCACCCCTTATCTTTTTTATCCATACCGGAGGTTATTCATTGCTCCGATTTGGCTTAGAATATCTGAGAGCAGATAAAGAAGGAATCACTATGTTCGGAATGAGCAATCTGCAAATAGCACTGTTACTTTACGGACTATTCACGATAGGATACGCAGCGAGATATTACATGAATAAAAAATCTAAAACCGCAGGTTGATGGGAGAGGCAATTTCAATACTAGGTCTAGTTAAAAGTTACGATGATAACATCGTGCTTAAAGAATTAGACCTGAATATCCCAAAAGGTTCTATTTTTGGTTTAATCGGTCCTAATGGCGCCGGAAAAAGCACATTGATAGGAGTGTTAACCGGTTTACTGTCTTTTGATGAGGGATATATAACGATCGATGAAAAGCAATTTATCGATGAAAATGAAGAGGAGATAAAAAGAGAAATAGCATCTGTTCTTCAACCGCCGTTGTTGTTCGAGCAATTTACAAGTATAGAATTCATCGAATACGTTTGTGATATCTACGAGATCGAGAAAAAAGGATTGATAGAAAAAGCATACTCATTAATGGATTTTTTTGAGATAAAAGATTTCGCGAAAACGAAGATTCATAAACTTTCTTCCGGAAGCCGTAAAAAACTAGCCTTTGTTACAGCGGTTTTAACAGAGCCTAAAGTCTTGTTACTGGACGAGCCTTTTGAAGCGGTAGATGTAATTTCTATTGATCGAATGAAAACAGTGCTTCGTAAATAGAAAGCTAAGGGCGTAACGATGATCATAACCAGCCATATTTTGGAAGTAGTGGAAAATCTTTGTGACGATATTGCCATTCTGCATCAAGGAAGAATTATTGCATACTTAGATTCAGTTAGTAGAAAAAGCCTTAAAGAACATTCAACTCTACATGAAATTTTCTCTGAATACGTGAAGGTGGAAGGAAAAGATGATATTGTGGATTGGTTGTAATTAATAGTATTGAGGCATGAGATTTTAGTATTTAGAATTATAGCCTAGTTACGCACGCTCCGCGTCGGAACTAGAGCCCCAAAAAAGGAAATACAATGCAAACACTTCAAGATAGTTTTACACAATTTTTTGAAAAAGCCATGAATTCCGCTCCGACTATACTAGCCGGAGTTATTGCTCTTTTCATATTTATTGGTTTTGGCTTGCTAGCAAGCCGTGGACTAAAAAGATTGCTTGGTGCAAGGGCTACATCGACGAAAAAACTTCGTTTGGTTATGCGGTTAACACGCTGGACCTTTTATCTAATTGGGGCTGTAATTGCCCTTCATATTATGGGCTTGACTAAAGCCGCTTCAGGGGTTTTGGCTGCAGGTGGGGTTATTACCGTTGTTCTGGGTTTTGCATTTCGGGAGATTGGCGAAAATTTATTGGCAGGTTTATTTATGTCGTTCAGCCGATCTTTTGATGTTGGAGATCTCATCGAGAGCAATGGAATACAAGGCATAGTTAAGCAAATTAATATTCGTGATGTGCATGTGCGAACCGGAGATGGCATTGATATTTTTATTCCCAGTGCGATCATTTTTAAAAATCCGCTCAACAATTATACACGAGATGGATTACGTCGCCCAAGTTTCAAAATTGGAATTGATTATGCGGATAATTTGAAAGAAGCCAGAAGGTTGCTATTAGATACAGTGAAATCCGCTGATGGAGTTATTGAAGACCCCAAACCGGCTGTGATTTTGTCTGAGTTTTCCGATAATTATGTACAAATCGAAGTCCAGTTCTGGATGAATACTTTTTTAAAGAACAACGACCTTCAGCAGATAAAAACAGAAGTAATGAATTCGTGTCATTCGGTACTCAGAGAAAATGGATTCACCTTCAGTTCAGAAGTCAGCACGGCAATTGAGATGTTGAATAAAGATTCCTGAGAGACTTTGTTGGTCTAACGAAGCCATTCTTCTAGATTTCAGGTAATTGGTTAAGATCATAAGCTAGAAAGGGCTTCAGCCCTTGGGATCAAAGCTCAGTAACGCATAAAAAAAATAGCGTTTCCGGTGCCAAAGGTTTTCGTGCGTCATACAAAGAATCTTAATCAAAAAAACCTTTTATTAAAGGAAACAAAATTTTGGAGAATATTATGAAAAAGGTAGCAGGGTTTATTTTAACAATACTTCTAACAACTTCTTTTATATTTGCACAAGGAATGGCAGATGGGAGTAAGCCTCAGGGCGAAAACCTGAAAGTTCCACAAGGTTGGGAATGGCGATTTGATAAAGCTATTGCAGATGTTAACGTAGGATCGGATGCAGAATCAGCAGACGTGTTTTTTGTAAACATGACACCGGGCTGGCATATAACCAGTGGACCGGCCGGAATTTATTACCATCCTGAAAATAAAATTGAGGGCGATTTTACACTTAATTCCAAGATTTACCTGTTTGACACCAAAGGAAGAAATCGCGAAGGATTCGGAGTTTTTATTGGTGGAAATGATTTGAATGGTGAAGACCAAAGCTATGTATACTTTTTATTGAGAAATACAGGAGAATATCTGATCAAAAAAAGAACCGGCTCGGAAACGTCTACCATAAAAGGCTGGACTAAAACAGATGCAATGAAAATGTTCACAGAAGAAACGGAATCCTCGGCGGAGAATAATTTTCAAGTAAAAGTTGCCGGTGATGAAATGACCTTTTCTTTAAACGGAGATATTTTAACCAGTATGGAAAAGGGTGATTTAAATACCAACGGCCATTACGGATTCAGAGTAAACCATAGCGTCAACTTGCATATTTCAAGTTTGAAGGCAGAAAAAAAGTAAAACAATTTTATAGATTAAAATTCGTAGATCAAGTAGATCAAAAAGCGTCTAAAAATTAAATCTATAAATTGAAAAACCTGATACCCGTACTCTTTTTTTTATTAATAATTTCCTGTTCTCTATTTGATAATGAAGCAGACGATTTTGAAGCATCAAAGGAAAAGTGGGAAGCTCAAAAAGCAGAAGGCTATGAATTCAGATATGGACTTAGTTGCTTTTGTCCTCAGGTCACTCCTTCCATCATTGTTGTTGATGCAGACACTATTTATCAAGTCTTGGATCCGGTAGGTCGGGATTCACTAATGATACAAACCGGAGAAAATACATTTCGATATGCAGGAGATATCTATAAAGAATCCTATAAAACTGTTGATGAGCTTTTCGAGATAATCAGAGAAGCAAGAGGAGCAGATGAGCTGGATGTAGAATATAATTCGGAAAGTGGTTTTCCAATGTCTATAAATATTGACTACGAAAAAAACACAGCAGATGATGAAGTGCTTTACACTGTGTCAAACTATATCCCGTATAGATTCACAACTCAGTAAATTATATACCCAACTCACTTTTAATCGCATCCAGCTTTTCACGCTCTGATTTAGAAATAGAGCCATCACAAGCAGCAATAGTTTCTAATAAATTATATGTCAACTTTTTGCCATCGTCTGAAAAACTACGATTAATGTGGTCAATAGCTTCGTTTGCCATTTGCTTCACCTCATCAGTTCCCATTGCTGCGATCTGAGCAAGAGTTTTATGGTAGGTGTCCATGTCATATTCCATATTAGATAAAATTCTTTTAACGGCTTCTTGCTCTTCGTAAGAGATACTTCCGTCAGAACTTTCAATCCAGAAAATTAATGTATCGATAGAGGTTTCGTCGGTAAGGGCGTATGTACTCATAATATTTTTTTAGAATTCGTTAGACAGTAACGTACAAATTTTTTCCAGAAGTTCCTTTTTCTCTTCAGAAATAGAATTTTTTTTGTTTGAATCGATATCGATTTGGGCAACAAAATTATCTCCCTTCATTATCGGGACAACAATTTCTGATTGTACATAATGGCTGCAGGAAATGTAGTTATCTTCAGCGGACACATCCTGAGAGACAAAGGTTTCATGACTTTCAGCTACCTGCCCACAAATTCCCTTCCCAAAAGGTATGGTTGTGTGATCAGTAGGTTCTCCAACAAATGGCCCCAGTACAAGCTGGCGATTATTATCAGGATCTACTAAATAAAACCCAACCCAATCAAAATTTTCAACATTATCCTGTAAGATCTCACAAATACCGAATAGTTTTTCGTTTAGCGAAAGGTCTTTATAAAGCACGTCTTCAACTAAAGGAAGAACTGCTTTATTAAGTGATATAGATTCTGTTGTTGACATAATATGTTTGTATCGAAAAGAAGATATAAGATTGATATGGATAATAAAGTTAAGCTTTGATAAAAGCATTCCTGAAATACTATAAAATTTGATAAAAAGGTGCGTATCTTTGACGGCATATGGAAGAATTTTTTAAAGATATTATACCTTTTTCTACACAAGTAATGGGTGCCGGGGCTCTGTTGATAGCCAGCTTTACTTCATTATTTTCAGTAGTTAACCCGCTTACGGCAATGCCGATATTTCTTTCTTTAACGGAAGATAACACAGAGAAAGAAACGGCGCGTACCGCTCGCAAGGCAAGTATTTATATGTTTTGTGTGTTGATTACTTTTTTATTGATTGGAACCTACATACTCAGCTTTTTTGGGATATCTTTGCCCGGAATCAGAATTGCCGGCGGTATAATCATTATGCGTGCAGGGTTTTCAATGATGAATCCCGAAAAACCAGGACGCAAGCTTTCGAAAGAAGATCATGAAGCCGCGATGGATAAAGATGATGTGAGTTTTAGTCCGCTTGCAATGCCATTACTTTCCGGCCCGGGAAGTATAGCCGTGGTGATCGGTTTTGGATCTCAGGCAACGGGTGTGGTGGATTACATTGTTACCGGAGTCGCGGTTTTGCTTACCGCATTTTTGGCGTGGGCGATTTTAAGAGTAGCTCCTTGGCTAAATAAATTGATTGGAAAAACAGGAATGACAGTAATCACTCGGTTGATGGGTTTTATAGCTCTTTCCATAGGTGTACAATTTATTATTAACGGGATTGCCAAATTCTTTGGCATTGGATAATGAATTTCGAAAGGCAAATAGCTTATGATCAATGGGCAAATAAGCTGACAATAAATGCTATTTCTGAGTGTGAAGGAACTTCGAGTGATATAGAACTAACAAAGCATTTGGGGCATTTACTTCATGCTCAAATAATCTGGTACAATCGTGTGTTAGAAATTCATGAAAAAGTGAGTCTTTGGCCTGAATTATCTCTGGAAGAGTGTTTGGAATTAATTTCGGGTTCTTCAGCAATTGACTTGAATAAGCTGGTTCCCAAAGCTAACGAGATTTGTATCTACAAGAATAGCAAAGGCGAATCTTTTCAGACAAAAGTAGCAGAAATTATTCAGCATATTATTATTCACGGACAACATCATCGTGCGCAGATCGCATTACTGTTAAGGCAGAAAGGAATTACACCACCAGCAACAGATTTGATCTTTTTTACAAGACAGGATTAATTCCTATAACAGGTAGAGACTTATTTTTAAACTCTATTTTGTACTTGGAGCTGCTGTTTCCCACTTCTCCATCCAGGTGAATAAAGTGTTTTTCTTGAATATTAAGAGAAGCTTTTTCAAATGCAACGACTTCACTGAATGAAGAGGGAAGCGACTTTCCTAAACTCAAAAGTATAAAGGCAATTCCAAGTTTTAGGCGACTATAAGCCGGCACAATCACCAGGTCGAGTATTCCATCAGAGTTCACAGATTTTGGTGAGATCAAATATTTACCTCCTTCAATCGCGCCATTCGCAACAGCGATTAACCAAACTCTCTCGTTCCATTTTTGAGCATCAATAACGCCTTCGATTTGAAATGATTGAGCGGTAAAAAAAGCTTTTAGACCTGCAACAGTATATTTCATCATACCTTTAAGAGAGCTGAATTGCGAGGCGTAATAATTGGTCAATCCATCAAAACCAATGCCGGCGGTATTGATGAAAACTTGATTATTAATAACGGGCATATCAACCTGTATTACTTGTTGCTGAATAATCACATTTAAGTAATATTCAACAGATTGTCTGGTTTTTAGACCGATGGCTTTTGCAAAATCATTTCCACTACCAATAGGAATTAATCCCATCAAAGCTTTTGACCCGTAAATCCCTCTGGCCACACTTTGAGCCGTCCCATCGCCACCACAAGCTATTACTACGGTTGAATTTTTAGCGGTTTTTGAACTAAGGGCGATTAATTCGTCAGGTTCCGATACATAAATAATTTCACAATTTGCAAGAGTTTGATGAATAAGGCTCTCCGACGCCCGGATTATTTTTTCAGCTCTCAGAGAATTGGATCTGGCGTTAACAATGAGTGTGTAGGATGTCAATTTTGGCAGCAGATGTTTTTGTGAAGTGAGAATATAATCTTTAACATATCATTATTGCCATTTCTAAGTTAACTTCACAGTTTATTACACTTATTTTTAGAAACAAAATTACAGCACTCTGGAAACTATAGATCGAATTTTAGCCCAATTTTCATCCTTTATGTGGGGAACGCCACTCGTTGTTCTTTTAGTTGGCGGCGGATTATTTTTTCTCATTTATTCAAGATTTATTCCCTACCGATATTTTTTTCACTCGATTCAAATTCTTCGGGGTAAATATGATGATCCGGATGATCCCGGAGATATCAGTCATTTTGAAGCTCTTGCGAGTGCCCTAGCTGCGACGGTCGGGCTGGGAAATATTTCCGGAGTTGCGGTGGCAATTGCCATTGGTGGACCCGGTGCGGTTTTCTGGATGTGGATTAGTGCCATCGTAGGAATGGCGACTAAATTCTTTACGTGTACGCTTTCCATTATGTACAGAGGAAAAGATACCAATGGAGATATTCAGGGTGGAACCATGTATATGATTATGGAAGGTCTTGGTAAAAAATGGAAACCACTGGCAGCGCTTTTTGCAGTAGCGGGATTATTTGGTCCTTTACCAATTTTTCAGGCAAATCAGGTTACTCAAATAGTTCGTGACTTTTTGTTGATTCCAAACGGTCTAGCTGATGCAACTAATCACTTTAATACTGATTTAATAAGTGGCATTGTGATCTTGGCAATTGTTTCTTTGGTGATTTTTGGTGGAATTAAACGTGTCGGAAAAGTGGCCTCCAAAATGGTTCCGGCGATGGTTGTAATTTACGTTTCATGTGTGTTGGTGATCATTGGTTTAAACATTGATGCATTGGGAAGCACATTTGCTCTGATATTTACAGATGCTTTTACCGCGAATTCTGCAATGGGTGGTGCACTTGGCGCTTTGATTGTTACCGGAGTTAGAAGAGCAGCTTTTTCAAACGAAGCAGGAATTGGTACCGCAACACTTGCTCATGGCGCAGCAAAAACTAAAGAGCCGGTTCGTGAAGGATTGGTTGCCATGATGGGGCCATTTATTGATACATTGGTGGTTTGTACAATGACCGCATTAGCGATCTTGGTAACAGGAGTTTGGCAGTCCGGAGATGACAACGGAATCACACTTACTGCTTCTGCATTTGAAGCAGCGCTTGGACCATACGGCGTTTACTTGTTAATCTTCTGTGTGTTGATATTCGGATTCAGCTCACTATTTACTTACTCCTATTACAGTACGAAATGTCTTGGGTTTCTGATCGGCGCAGATAAGCAGAAATACTTCAACTTCTTTTATGCAGCTGCAATTATTTTCGGATCGGTTGCCACCATTCAGGCGGTGCTGAACTTTACGGATGGAATGTTTGCTCTAATGGCAATTCCTACAATGACTGTTGCTCTGTTACTTTCACCCAAAGTAATGGCGGCCGCAAGAGATTATTTCAGCAGAATGGAGAACAAAGAGATATTGTGATATTCTCAAACTAAAGGGAAAGAATAGCAATTTAGCTGAATGGATTGAACTATGATTTCAGATCCCTATGAATTGATTATTCAAACGCAGAAAACTTAGGTCCTCATAACCCTGTCAGAGTTTTAATCGATGATAAAAAAGAATGTTTTTAGTAGTTGCAAAAGCCAAGCTAACCATGCTAAAGAAGTATTAACTCCAACTCCGTAGCAATAAGCTCAAAGTCTCTGTCATTATGTATTAGAGAGATTTTGTTTTCCATGCAGTAAGTAGCCAAAAGCATATCAATAGTTTTACGAATTGTAATTCCCTTTTTGCGAAGAACCCGAAAATTCGCGGCAGACTTTATAGCTAATTCTTTACCTCCAATTGAATAACATGGGATAGTTTTAAAGATTTCGAGAGCAGTAAAAAAGTCATGATCTTTTCTGAATCCCTGTAAAACTTCGGCAACAACGAGGTCAGCAGTAATAATTTTTTCCCTTGATAAATATTCTACAAAGGCATCAACTTTTATATGTTTGTTGTCATTAAAAAAATCAATCCAAATGGAGCTGTCGGCAAGAATCATCAGAGATGCTTACTGGTTCTCATATCATCCAGATCGCCTTCCCACTTCAGTTTTCCTCTAAACTTAATGATATCTTTTTGTGACTCGATTCTTACAAAAAGTTTCAGAGCTTCATTAACTACATCTTTTTTAGTTTTCAAGTCACTCATTTTCAGAGCTTGTTTCATTAATTCGTCATCAATATCAATATTTGTTCTCATAGCAAAACCTCAATGTGTATAGATTGTTGAAATTATACACATTTTTAACTTAAAATAAGATTAGAAATTGCTCTTAAAGCTTTAAATAAATGATTAGATATCAGAGAGAGATTGAAAAATTGAGAAATCGGCCTTTGAATTGTTGGCGGGAAAGTGAACAAATGCTTGAGCGTCTTCGAAGGAGGAATAAATCCATACAGGAAAGATCAAGTAAACGATATCAAAGTGAATGAGTACCATTGGATTTATTCAGCGAGATCATTGTGAGCCCGCCAAGAATTCATAGCCTTGACCTTTTGTTACTTTTGGGTCAAGCCAAAAGTAAGTGTCAATCGTCAAAGTAAACTGTAAAAAGCTTTAACCTGAATTTTAAATCCTACCAAAAAGCAGTTACTTTGAATTTAGATGTTAACTAACTACAAAGTAATGAAGCAACTTTTCTCCTTATTCCTAATTCCCATATTCCTAATTTCAATATTCAGCGAAGCGATGGCACAAACCCCATCCATCAAAGAAAAAACCAAAGACATAAAAGTTACCGAAGGGTATTTCGATTACTATTTTGATGAAGCCAATGACAAAATGTGGCTGAAAGTAGATAAGCTGAACGAAGAATTTCTACACGCAAATTATCTGGCAGCTGGAGTGGGCTCAAATGATATCGGTTTAGACAGAAGCCAACAAGGCGGACAACGAGTTGTTTATTTCGAAAAACGCGGACCAAAGCTAATGCTTATCCAACCTAATCTGGATTATGTAGCAAAATCAGATAATAGACTGGAAAAGAAATCAGTAAAAGAGGCATTTGCATCGTCTGTAATTCATTCGTTTAAAATAGAAGCTGAAGAAGAAGGTTCATATCTGATCGATATTACTCCATTCTTGATTGATGACTCACATGGTGTTTCTGGTCGGTTAAGAGGAATGGGAGAAGGCTCTTACAATCTGGATAAGAATCGATCAGCTTTATATGCAGAAGGGACATTCAATTTCCCAAAGAATACAGAATTCGAAACAATTCTTACATTTGCCGGAAATCCTACAGGTAGATATTTACGATCAGTAGTGCCGGATGCAAGTTCTATAACTATTAGAACTCATCATTCTTTTGTAGAGCTTCCTGATAATAATTATGAGCCAAGAGAATTTGATCCGCGTGGTGGATTCTATGCTACTTCCTATCAGGATTATGCGACTCCGATTGGAGAGCCATTAGTGAAAAGATTTATTAATCGTCACAGATTGCAAAAGAAGAATCCCGGCGCCGCTGTAAGTGAAGCTATTGAGCCAATTGTTTATTACTTAGATAATGGAACGCCGGAGCCGGTAAGAGGAGCTTTGCTGGATGGAGCTCGATGGTGGAATCAAGCTTTTGAAGCAGCCGGATATAAGAATGCATTTCAAGTAAAAGTTTTGCCGGATGATGCACATCCACTAGATATTCGATACAATGTGATTAATTGGGTACATCGCTCAACGCGTGGGTGGTCGTACGGAGGTTCAGTTACTGATCCAAGAACAGGTGAGATCATCAAAGGAAATGTGCTGTTGGGTTCATTGCGTGTTCGTCAGGATTATATGATTGCTCAGGGATTATTGGCACCGTTCGAAGGAGGCAATGAAGACGATCCGCGAATGTTGGAGATGGCATTGGCAAGAATTCGCCAGCTTTCTGCGCATGAAGTCGGCCACACTTTGGGAATCTTCCATAATTTTGCGGCCAGTGTAAACGGCAGAGAATCAGTGATGGATTATCCGCATCCAAAAGTAGATATCAAGAATGGTGAACTGGATTTAAGTGATGCATACGATGTTGGAATTGGAGACTGGGATATTGTTACTATCAAGTTCGGATATCAGGATTTTGCCAATGGAATCAATGAAAAAGAAGCGCTCAATAAGATCTTAGAAGAAGCGCATTTAGATGGATTAAAATACATTTCTGACAGTGACGCTCGCCCTCAGGGAGGAGCGCATCCATTTGCTCATTTATGGGAATATGGAAACGATCCATCTACGCAGCTTTCCCATATTTTAGAAGTTAGAAGGATTGCGTTGGATAATTTTGGTGAAGCTAACATCAGAAAAGGAGTGGCAATGTCGGAGTTGGAAGACGTACTGGTCCCCATTTACCTTTTTCACAGATATCAGTTGGAAGGAACAGTAAAAATGATTGGTGGAGTAAACTATTATTATAAACTCCGAGGAGATAACCAGCCAAATCCCGAAATTGTGGGCGCTTCTATGCAGCGGAAAGCATTAAGCGAAATGCTAAAAGCCATAGAGCCTGAAGTGCTAGCTGTTCCTGAAAATTTGTTAGACCTTATTCCAACGCGTCCCGCGGGTATTTCATCTTCCAGAGAATTATTCAGAGGAAGTACGGGACCAACTTTAGATGCTTTAGGAATTGTAGAGACAGCATCAAATCTTCCTATAAGTTTGATCCTTCATCCTCAAAGAGCAAATAGATTAGTTGAATACGGTGCAAGAGATAACAATTTGAGTTTGGGAGAAGTAATTGATGAGTTGATAGAGCATAGCTGGGAGCAGAAAAAAATGAAAGGATATTTAGGTTCTGTTCAAGATGTGGTTAAGTATGTTGTTGCTAAAAACTTGATTGAACTTCATGGCTCCGGGCAAGCACACCCACTTACAAAAGCAGTTGTTGCAAGTAAATTGCTCCTGCTTTCAGAAATGCTTTCTGAGAGATCAGATGACCCTATAGCATTACAATCTGCAATGATGATAGACAACTATTTGGATAATCCTGAAGAATTTAAAGCTCCGGGTACATTGCCGGCACCTCCGGGATCGCCAATTGGTTCAGGACCGATGTTTTATTGCGAATTTTAGAACTAGCAATGAGCTGTGAGTATTGAGGTTTGAGTAAACCTCAATACTCACAGCTCAAACTTCAACGCTATTTTATGAAGATCATTCCGCCGGAAATATTACTGGAGGCATATTCCCAAGGTATTTTCCCTATGGCAGGTTCACGAGAGGATGAAGACGTAGACTGGTATTCTGCTCGAAAACGTGGTGTTATTCCTCTAGATGGATTTCATATGACAAAGAATGTGATGCGGATTATTCGTCAAGGTAGATTTACAGTAAAAGTAGATCAGAATTTTCGTGAAGTTGTGAAAGCTTGTGCAAATCGAGAAAGTACATGGATCAATGATCTGATCATTAACTCCTATGATATCCTAAATCAATCTGGAAATGCTCATTCAGTAGAAATATATAAAGACATTGAATTAATCGGTGGTTTATATGGAGTTACTCTTGGTGGTGCTTTCTTCGGAGAAAGTATGTTCAGAAAACAAAAAGAAGCAGATAAAGTAGCGTTATACTATTGCCATCAAATCTTAAAAAAGAATGGATTCACTCTTTGGGATACCCAATTTTATACAGAACATTTGGGGAGATTTGGTTGCAAAGAAATCAACTCAAATGAATACAAAAAGCTGTTAGAGAAAGCCCTAAAAAAGGAGACAGCATTCAGGCTTTAAGTCCTTTGAGGAGGAGAATTTGATCATTTAGATCTGTGATAAAAAAAACCGCATTCGGATTCACCCGAATACGGCTCTGATATGATTTTAATCTTTAAAAATTAATACTCAGTGATAATCACTTGCTCAAGAGCTTTCTCACGTGATATGATACCTTTATCTAATTGATCGAGTACTGACCGTTTGAGTTGAACATCAATACGTTCAGGAATATCTTTGTATCGTCCACGCAGGTTCACTGTGGTAAGGATAAATTGGTCAGCTTTTATAGAACTGATAGTTCTTCCATAATCGACTAAATATTCTTTTAAATTTGCTTTAAGCTTATCATAGGCATCATTGACTTTGGTCAAATATTCAGATTCTTCCTCTTTAAGCTCATCACTGTTTCGGGTTTGAGACTGAGAAGTAACATATGCACCGGTTACTGATATGCCGGAAATAGTACCAAATAAACGATTAGTAGTTCTATAACTGGCATCCAGGTTAAAAATGGCTCCAAAGTTATCTAGCATCAAGTAACTTACATTTCCACTCAAACGGAAAGATTCTTCATCCTGATCTTTTAATGCAGTCTCAAAGATATTGCTCATCACTTTCAGGTCGAGGTATTCTTTGTCTTGAGTTGAAGCTGTTTTTACTTTGTTGTTAAATGCAGAGTCACTGATTTTACCTGATCTGTAATCGTCCAGATCTTTCTTGGTTACAGATCCGGAAATAACAGGAAGCTCTTCTCTTTCTTTACGATCTAATTTTCCACTTCCTGAAGAGTAGACCAATGCAGGAAATGAATGTCTCGATTTAGAGCCATAGATCACCATAACATTTTCGTTAGGTTTTAGTTGCCCGATAGTGGAAGCATAATCTTTAAGAAATTCGGTGATTCTTTCTTTTATACTGGTTTCATCCACCTTTATATCTTCAGAAGACTCATTGCTGGTGGAGCTGTAGTAAAAAGAGTTTCCACTGCTTTCTTGAGATGATGAAGAATTTATATAGACTAAACCGGAGTTATTTTGAACATTAAAAATGATTCCATATCCAGGCAGGTAAGTTCCTCTAACATTACGGGAGCCTCCAAAGTTGCTATAAACGACTCGTTCTGAAGGTGAGTTTCCTGAATAGGTTTTGAACATCTCTCCCAAAATGTTTTCCATGATGCTAATATCACGGCTCATCCGATTTGTATCGAAATTTTGAGCGATCAAAAAAGGTGAGGTTAAAAGTATAATTAAAAGTGAGGGTAGTATTTGTTGTATTCGTTTCATGGTGTGTCCTTGTTTAATTTCCATAACTAACAGTTTGTATTATTTCGCCTAATACCTGTTCATTTTCTCGAAACCGGGTGTAAGTGTTTTCTTTAAGATCTTCCAGCCCTGAGCTGATAAGTTGTAAATCGGTTGTTCGCTGACTTGACAAATAAGACGCAAAGCTGGCAAAAGTTTCTTCTAATTGTAGGTTTTGTTGTTCCTGAGCGTCTGCAACTACCTGCTGAACTAAAGCCACATTATCACGCTGAATTTGCTGAACGATTTGTTCAACTTGTGCTGCGGAAAAAGATTTTTCCGATTGAGGGATTTCCCCAAATCCTAGCTGAACTCCGCCGTCTGTATAAGAGATGTTCAATCCTGTTAATGCTCCTGTAACAATAAATACAAAAGCTAAAACTGCCACGCCAAAGCTCCCTTGAGCAAAAGCATTTCTTGGAGTTAAAGCGGTAAGTATACTTTGCCAAAATCCCTCAGAAGAAGTTTTAGAAGGCTCCATTATTACCAATTGCTCAGCAGGGTCCTGTACCGGTAAATGATGCAGAAAGGACTGTGTTTCTGTAAATTCTTCAAATTCTTGTTTCAGATCATCATGTTGGTTGATAAAATTCAGAAGTTCTGACTTCTTAGTTTCATTCAATTCACCATAGATGTAATCCATGAGTAGTAATCGGGCTTCTTCTTTATTCATAATTAAAAACCTCTTTGTTGATATTCCAAGAGTCGAAAGTCTTTTTTAAAGCTCTCAACCCATAATACATTCTTGACTTTACGGTGTTAATCGGTTCATCTAAAATTTCTGCTATTTCAGGAAAAGTAAGTCCCTCATATTCTTTCATAATTACCACAACTCTTTGGTCATTGGGTAACTGAAGTAATGCTTTATGAAGAAGAACCAACCCTTCATTCCGCAATACTCTTGAATCCGCTGATGAAGCCGTTTCAGTTTGAGGAGCTACTTTTAGTGTTTCATAAGAAGTAGCTCTTTTTCTGCCAACTCTCTTCAGTTCATCCAGGCATAAGTTGTTTGCAATTCGATATAACCAGGAACTGAATTTGTTCACATCATCTAACGTATCCAGTTTTTGGTACGCTTTGATAAAAGTCTTTTGGGTGATTTCAGCGGCATCATCGCTACTTGCAAAGTATCGGTAAGCAAAATGATGTATCTTGCTTTGCCATCTGCAAACCAGCGTATTGAACGCCTGATGATTTCCTCCCAGAAAATCCTGAACTAACCGTGCATCTTCCATTTTATCGTGTTGCAATTTCTCGTTTCCCGAAGTTGTTTTCGGCTTTAGGACGAGTCATGATCCAATATAGTTTTAGGGGAGATAAAAGTTTTAGAAAAGTCATTCCTGTAGATGTCAGATAATTCGATGAGGACTTGATATAGTTGAGAGGTCATCTCGCGGCGTATGCCCGAGATCTGGATTAAACTATTTTCTTCTCTCTTCGAATAGCTTCGTACATGTTTTGGCGCACTTCGTAATACAACAAAAAGTGAGCTCGGTATGTGGAAGAAAATAAGGAGCCTTCACTCTTTTTGTGGTTGAATGTTCTGATTAATAAATTGGCGGTCACGCTCGTATATAGAACAGATCTTCTGCAATTGGATGAAATATACACGTAGCCTTCTTTCATATCCAAGTAAAACTATCTCAGAGCAATTCATTACAAAATTGTTTGAGACATAAATAAAGTTTCTCAGCTATCGTATATATCCAGATTCCTGACATCTACAGGATTGACGTTGGTAGAGTTGGATAAAAATTTAGAAATCCTGTCATCGAACCAGTCTGCCGACAGGCAGGTTACCTAACATCTACAATCCGGAGGATAAAATAGAATTATGAAAAGAGATTTTACAAAGTACTAATTCGGGATTCACTTTGAACAAGCGAGGCATTTATTCCGCAACTGGGAAAGGCCTGCTTGTATAAAATTGTTGATTGATTATTCCTTCCTCATAAGACTATCACTTATCACTTTTTCTCCTATCAATAACCCACGCCTGAACTCCAATTCTAACTGTTCATAATAATTATCTTCGGAAAGGTTTAGGTTAGACAATGAAATTCCCAGCAAACGAACTTGTCGACTCCCCACATCGGTATCTTCGAGAAGTTGCCGGGCTACCGTAGATATTTGAAAATGATCGTTAGTGTAATTCGGAACAGACTGACTTCGGGTAATGGTATCAAAATTTTTGTAGCGGACTTTTAGGGTTATGGTTTTTCCTTTGGCGTTGATCTTTTGCATTCCCTCTGAAATTGACTCAGCCAGTTCATCCAGGAATGTTGTGATCCAAGTCAGGTCTCCTTTATCATCTGAAAATGTTCGTTCTTTACCATATGATTTTCTGATACGATGTGGTTTTACTTCCCTGTTGTCTATCCCGCGAGATATTCTGTAATAATATCGACCGGACTTTCCGAAGGCTTTTACCAAATCTATTTCAGTCCATTCTTTTAAGTCGGCTCCGGTTTTAATCCCCAAAGAATGCATTTTCTTTTGCGTGGCTTTTCCTACACCGAAAAATTTCTTGATGTCTAAACCTTTTAAAAATTCCTCGGCTTCTTCAGGCGGAATAAGCGTCAACCCGTTGGGCTTGTTGTAATCGGATGCTACTTTAGCGATAAACTTACAGTAAGAAACACCGGCGGAAGCGGTAAGCTGTGTTTTCCCCTGAATCTTTTCTAGAATTTCTTTGGCAATAAGTGTAGCGGATCTCATTCCTTTGTGATTTTCTGTCACATCCAGAAAAGCCTCATCCAAAGAAAGAGGTTCCACCAAATCGGTATATTCAAAAAAGATCTCTCGAATCTGTTGTGAGGCCTCTTTGTAAGCATCAAATCTGCCCTTTACAAAAATACCGTGCGGACAAAGACGAGCAGCTTTTGAACAAGGCATAGCAGAATGAACACCAAATTTACGAGCTTCATAACTAGCTGTTGAAACTACGCCGCGACCATTAGGTGAACCGCCAACAATAACCGCTTTACCACGAAGAGTGGGATTATCCCTCTGCTCTACAGCGGCAAAAAATGCATCCATATCTATATGAATAATCTTGCGAATATGTTCCTGCTGAATCATACATTAATTATACATATAATTTTTTTTATATTATACTCTTTATTGATATAAAATCGAGATTTTATTAGTATTGTATAACTGTTTAAAAAAATGAATTTTATGAAGAAAGTATTACTGTCCATTTTTGTATTTCTTTTTATAACAGGAGGCTGTGATTACAATCAGGATTATCTTTTTACCGAGAACCTTATCGGTAAGTGGGAAGGCAAATATCAATATGCTACAGTAGAGGAAAACACCTATGTAGAATACACTTTTAAACCTGATGGAAGGTATTTAGAAGCAGTTAAGAGATATGACTCAGATGGGGATCTAATTGGGTATACAGGAGTTGAGCTTGGCTCATATTCGGTAGAAAATGAGAGGCTGAAGAACTTTGCACATGGGGGTTTCATTTCAAGTGATCCAGAAAATTTACCAAAAACTTTAGAGACGCTAATGGAGCAGGGAAGAGGCTTCATTATAGATGGCTTCGGGCCCGGTGCTGGATACTTTTTTGAGTTTGACAAAAAGTTTAAAACACTATACATACATCAAGTCTGTAAAGAAACAGCTTGTACGACAGCCCCTCCTTTATTTAAAGAATTGAATTAATATTGATAAGGGCTTCTATTTAATCGCGTCTTTAATTAATGTATCCCCGGAAACAATATCAAAAGTTTTACCAATTGTACTATCACTTTTGAGGCTGGCAGTTATCACAGAAGCCACATCTTCTCGAGGTATTTTGTTAGTTGACGCCGAGTCTGGTGTGGTTGTAATAGATCCGGTTCCATTATCATCGCTAAGACTACCGGGACGAATAATGGTAAAATCTAGCTTAGAATTCTTTAAATGTTGGTCAGCGTAATATTTGGCTATCATATAAGGCTTCATACCGGATTTAGACCAGATTTCCCGCTTATCTACATTAATTACACTAACTATCAGAAAACGGTTAATGTTCTTTTGCTCGGCGGCTTCAATGCACTTTATAGCTGCATCTAAATCAATTTCTAGAGTTTTATCATAATCGGTTTTTCCGCCTGACCCTGCAGTAAATACTATGGCATCTGCTCCCTCAAAAGTATCGGTAAGTTCTTCAATTGAAGCTTCTAGGTCTCCCATTCTGGTTTCAACTCCAATGTCATCGAAAAAAGCTTTTTGTTCCTCTTTTCTGATCATTGCGATTGGATTCTTTCCATCTTCGTGAGCTAGTTGTTTAGAGAGAATTCTACCAATACCACCGTTTGCGCCTACTATTAATACATTCATTAAAAAAGTGTGTTTAATTTTAATTCCTTTGTAAACACAACAAGAGTTATTGAATTATAGTTGAGACTCGTGTTTATCTAATCAAAAAGAAAAGATGTTATAAAAAAGGTTCCGACGCAGAGCATCGAAACCAGAGTCTTAAATCTAATACCTCAAATATAAGTAGTTAGTACTATAAATCTATTCTCCTGCCTGAATCCCCTCAGCAACTTTTTGCACTTCATCAAGCACACGAAGTAGATTTCCACTCCAGATCATTTCTATTTGCTCTTCGGTGTAACCTCGTTTTACCAATTCGATGGTAACATTCAATGTTTCAGAAGCGTCCATCCAATTCTTTACTCCGCCGCCACCATCAAAATCAGAGCTGATTCCAACATGTTCTATTCCAATCAAATCAACCATATAATCAAGGTGGTCTACAAAATCGGCGACATTTACAGATGGAGCTGTTTCTTCGGTTTCTTGCTCAATTCTAGGGCGGGCTTTTTCCTGCATTTCCCGGTATAAAGCAAAATATTCGTCACGGGTTTCGGTACTCATTTGTCGCATAGAATCTCTGGAAACCATTTCAAAGCCCATTTCTTCAGCAATTTCTTCTTCTATTTTTGATGAAGCTTCACGAAATGCGGCATGTTTTTCTGAATTGACATAACTGCGGAAGGCCACTGTTTGCACAACGCCTCCATTTTTTTTCAACATCATTAACTCTTCATCGTCCAGGTTTCTACTTACAGATGGATCTAACGTTCTAGCAGAAGAATGAGAAGCAATTACGGGAGCTTTTGATAACTCCATGGTTTGCATATTCGCTTTTTTTGAAGGATGAGAGAGATCGATCATAATTCCCCATTTATTCATTTCGGCGATCACTTCTTTACCAAAATCACTTACTCCATCATGCAACCATACATCATCTCTTTCACCAGTGTTAGAGTCACTGAGTTGGCTATGTCCATTATGAGAAAGCGACATATAGCGAGCACCTCTATCGTAGAATTCCTTAACTCTATCCAGTTCCATTCCCAGCGGATAAGCATTTTCAACACCTATCATGGCTACTTTTTTACCTGACTCATGAATGCGACGAACATCATCAGAAGTTAAAGCCAATTCAATTTGATTTGGAGCTAATTCTTCTGTTAATCTATGAATGGCATCAAATTTTGAAATAGCATTTTTATAAGCGGCATCAAACCCTTCCTGATCTAAATCTCCTTGACCCGTATATACGATTAGAAATACAACATCCAGACCACCGGCATTCATTTTAGGAAGATCTACCTGTGTATCTAAGTTCATTGTATAATTTGTCTCTTCAGTAAAATTATTTGGATTGATATCCACATGAGTATCTAATGTGATTACGTTATCATGGATTTTTTCTGCTTTTGAGAGCAGTTCAGCGTCAATGCTTGAATCAGAAGAACAGCCCAAAATGAGCGCAAAAGTCAGTAAAGAAAGAGTTTTAAGAGTATTCATTATCAAAGAGTTAGTTAATTTTGTAAAAATGAGAGTTATAAAAATCGGAACTACAAAGAGCAGTATTTCCTTTAAGTGTATAGGAAATTATATAACAAAACATTGATGACATGGAATTTTTTGGATTTTTAACACTCGGAACGCTCATCGGATGGTTAAGCCATACTTTTTCGGGAGCTCATGGAATAAAATTGCTTCCAAGCATTTTGATTGGCGCAATAGGAGCTTTAATCGGAGGATCGGTTGTAATGTTCTTTGACCTTCAAGGTTCAGGGTTTTATTCAGCAATTGCATCAGTAGGTATACTTTTTACCATCAATGCATTTAGAAAAAAGAAGCCAATTTTTGTTGAAGAGGAAAAATAGGGAACAATTTGTATCACTTCGGTATAAGCATTCACATCACCATACCTTAAACCGAATGTTTTATATGAATGAATCGTAAAGACCGCAACATCCACCTATTTCTATTTCTTTTTTTTATTACCGTAGGTTTGTACATGTCTTTTTCTGCAAGTTGGGATCTTATCTCGACCAATCAAGAAGAGTTATTTAATTTCGAGAATAAAGACATCCCAATTTTCTTATACATTTCTCAATTACTGATCGGGCTCACAAGCTTATTTTCAGGATTTGTTATGTGGATGAGGGTGCATTGGGCGTTCAGTTTTTCATTATTTACTTCCGGCTTATTGATGGCTTTTAACCTGAATAATCTGGGAAGAGCTATTTATGAAAACCCTACCGAAGCAATAATTATGGCTATCATTTTGATTATTGTTTTGCAAAGTTTGCCTTTCTCGATCCGTCAGAATAAACGAGCTTGACTTTCGAAACATGAAAGAGTTAGTTTCGTGTAATGACGCATGGAACGAGTTTCAGAAAAAGACATTGAGTGGCTTTTAAAGCCCAAACAGGATTTCAACTATAGAGCTGAGATCAGGGAGGAAAAACCCCAAAAATCCTCACTAAAAAGAAAAGTGATAGGCTTGGGTTTATGGGCGCTATTAATTCTGACTTTGACCATTTTTCCCTTTTTCCTGCTTATAAAAACTTCTATTTATCTAAACATTGATCAGGGATTAAATGGCTGGGTTTCTTTAATGGGAGGGATCGGAGTTACCGTAGGAATTCTGTTGGTTTACGTTATTCTGTTATTTCGAAAAGTTGAAAACAAAAAGCTGTTACTGAAGTTTAGCCTGGGTGGAGTAGGAGCTTTAGTTGGAGGATTTTGTCTATATGGGTTGCTTTATCTTTCGAGTGTAAATGCAAAGTCTGATTCTGTGAAAGAAGTGTATCGTTCTTTACATCCAATTTTAAGAGTCGCTGTTGCCACTACTACATTGGCAGAAAGCGATCTGGTCGTCACAGATATAAAACGCACGGTTCAAGATTATGCGAAAATGGGTTTGCCTGCAAATCAAAGTTCTCTTCATTTCCCACAGCCAGATGGCTATGTGCACGCTATCGATCTCAGAACTAAAGGGCATTCGGAGTTTAGAAACTTTATGTTAAGCAATTCATTACGTCTGATGGGGCTAAAAACATTAAGACATGTAGGAACGGCAGATCACCTGCATATTTCATTGCCATATTCTAAGCATTAAAAAAGGGCTTTTCCTTGTTTATGAGCTAGAATATTACGACCATTATCCTGCACTTAAAGCAAAACCAAATTTTTAATATGTCGCATTATAAGTTCTACGAGCAGGTAAATAAAAATTTCGATAAAGCGGCGAGATATACCCGCTTTGATAAAGGCCTTTTAAACCAGATTAAAGTTTGTAATACTGTCTATCATGTTACTTTTCCGGTTAGAAGAGACAACGGAGATATTGAAGTAATTGAAGGATGGCGTGTTGAGCACAGCCATCACAAAACTCCTACTAAAGGCGGAATCAGATACAGCCATAAAGTAGATGAAGATGAAACGATGGCACTTGCTGCTTTGATGAGTTACAAGTGTGCAATTGTTGATGTTCCATTTGGCGGTGCAAAAGGTGGGGTGAAAATCAGCACCAGAGAATATTCAGTGAACGAGCTTGAAAGAATTACCCGCCGCTACACGTATGAATTGATCAAAAAAGGATTTATTGGAGCAGGAGTGGATGTTCCTGCACCGGATTACGGTACCGGCGCCCGGGAAATGGGGTGGATTTTGGACACCTACCGACAAATGAATGAAGATTTAAATGCGGAAGGTTGTGTGACTGGTAAGCCGATTCAGCAAGGTGGTATCAGAGGTAGAACTGAAGCAACAGGTAGAGGTGTATTCTTTGGAATCAGAGAAGCTTGTAAAGTGAAAAAAGACATGGACAAGCTTGAGTTAAATGTGGGAGTCGATGGCAAAACATTTGTGGTTCAGGGATTAGGGAATGTAGGTTACCATGCTTCACTTTATATGACGGGAGCAGGAGCTAAAATGATTGGTGTTGCCGAAATGGAAGGTGCGATTTATAACCCGGACGGAATGGATCTGAAGAAGTTGATGGAATTCCGTAAAGAAACCGGCAGTATCATGGGATTTCCGGGGAGCAAAGAACTAAAATCAAATAAAGATGCTCTTGAGCTTGAATGCGATGTCTTGATTCCCGCAGCTCTGGAAAGTCAAATCACCGGAGATAACGCAGCTAATGTTAAAGCTAAAATTATTGCTGAAGCTGCTAACGGACCAACAACTGCTGATGCTCATGAAATGTTGAAAGACCGAGGAGCTTTAATTCTTCCTGACGCTTATCTGAATGCAGGTGGTGTGGTAGTTTCTTATTTCGAATGGTTGAAAAATATCCAGCACGTTCGTTACGGTAGAATGAATAAACGATTCGACGAGGAAAGCCTGACTCGAATTGTTCAGGAGATCGAGAAAATTTCGGGTAAAAAATTCTCAGCCAATGAAATGGATAAATTAGCTCACGGCGCATCAGAATATGACCTGGTTGATTCCGGACTGGAAGAAACTATGATTACTGCTTACGGTGAACTTACAGCCATAAGAGAAGAGCATAATCTTACTGATCTAAGAACAGCATCGTTCATAAGCGCGATAAATAAGATTGGAATCATGTACGAACAAATGGGAATTTTCCCTTAATTATTAGTCACGGAAGAACTCAATACCATATCAGTAGAAGCTAACGGATATGTGATATCTGCATTCGTTGGATATTTACTGATCTTAATTGGTATCGGACTTTATTCAGCTCGCTTTTCCTCTTCGGGGATCAGCGAGTTTTTTATTGGTGGAAGAAAAATGAATAAAGTGGTGATCGCTCTTTCTGCTGTTGTTTCGGGGCGAAGCGCCTGGCTTTTACTAGGAGTTACCGGTTTGGTTTACACTCAGGGAGCGTCGGCTATTTGGGCAGTGGTTGGTTACACCATTGTTGAATTGATTCTTTTCCTGACATACGCAAAAAAACTCAGAGAATTTTCAGAGGAACACGATTGTATTACCGTACCCGATTTCTTTGCTGAACGGTTTGGGGACAAAAACGGAACACTTCGTTCTATTTTAGTGATCACCTTTTTGATCTTTATGGTCAGCTATGTATCAGCGCAGTTTGTGGCCGGAGGAAAAGCGTTCTCTTCCAGTTTCGGGATTGAACAAAACACCGGAGTATTGCTTTCAGCAGTAATTATACTTGCATATACAGTTTTAGGTGGATTTCTGGCAGTTAGTTTAACGGACGCTTTTCAGGCGTTCTTTATGATATTTGCATTGGTATTTCTTCCGTTTATAGCCATTCAGGATTTGGGAGGTTGGTCAGTGATGGTGGAGCAACTCCAATTTCAGGACGCTGCGTTGATCGATCCGTTGGCATTGAGTGCGGGAGCTTTTATCGGGTTTATGGGAATCGGTTTAGGTTCGCCGGGTAATCCTCACATTCTCTCCAGATATATGGCTATTGATGACCCGAAGAACCTGAGATTTGCAGCAGCAGTTGGAACCTTTTGGAATGTTGTGATGGCAGCCGGAGCCGTTTTGATCGGTTTGGTTGGCAGGGCATATTTTTCGAATATCGAAATGCTTCCCGGTGCAGATGCAGAAAATCTATATCCGTATTTAGCACAACTGCATTTACATCCTGTTCTATTTGGGATTGTGATAGCGTCCATTTTTGCGGCAATAATGTCTACTGCTGATTCTCAACTATTGGTTGCAGCCTCCAGTGTGGTTCGGGATTGGTATCAGAAGATCATAAAGAAAGACGAAGAAATTCCCCAAAAGAAGTTAGTTTTATACAGCCGTTTAGTTGTGATAGCACTTGTAATTATTGCGCTATTATTTGGGTTGGTGGCTCAGGAACTGGTGTATTGGCTTGTGCTTTTTGCCTGGGCAGGGTTAGGAGCTGCTTTAGGGCCAACATCCATTCTGGCTCTTTACTGGAAGGGAACCACGAAACAAGGAGTGATAGCAGGAATCATTACCGGAACCGTAGTAACCATTGTCTGGTATTTTGTACCCGTTCTAAAAAGCAATATGTATGAACTGGTCCCCGCCTTTATTGCGGGTTTATTGGTTACTGTTTTGGTTAGTAAGATTGCTTCTAAGTCATAAATAATTTCATTAAAAGTTCCGGTATTATATATAAACCAATACTAGTTCAATGAAATTAAATACTTGAGGCCTTAACATTTTTGGAGTTCTTTATTATTATTATTATTATTTATGCGCAAATAAAATTTAAATAAAGCTCTATATCAATGAACAAGCTTATTGGACCATTTACTATATTAGTATCAATTTTACTGGCTTTTACTCCAATTTCAAATAGTGAGTCAAAAATCGAGGAAGAAGAAGCAATAATGTCAAGCGAGATACCATGTTGGTCACAACTTAAACCGCGAGATGATTATAAGACAACTCATTGTCCGGGTTGTAGTGCGGAAGATGACTATGTAAGGGATGGAGGGGAAGGCGAGTGTGTATCTAGTCCCGTAATTGAAGAATAAGTTTACATGAAACAATAACGTGTCGTGATGCTTACAGCATCACGATCAATTTTTTTGTTATGAAAAATATAGTGTTTTTACTACTTATTAGTATTTCTTGTTTCAACGTTTATTCTCAAGATAAATTAGAGATAGAAGGAACAAAAATTCTTGATGATTTAGTAGCGTTAAGGCATCTTGAAATTATAGATAATCAGTTAATAGTAACTACTCGAACAGATACACTTTTCAGTGTTTTTAATACCGAAAAAAAGACCTTGCATAAATTTGGACGAGAAGGGTTTGGCCCAGGAGAGCTTGAAAAGGCTCCAATATTTACTGTTACTTACGCTGGAGATATTTTGATATATATTGATGAACAGCTGGAAATAAGAATAATTGATATTGATAAATCGATTGATACAGGAAAGATTATATACGATTCAATTATTGAAGTCCCTCGAAAATTACGTTCTTTATGGTCATCACAAACATATTTAGTTAATGACTCAACAGTTGTGGGAATGTATGATGATCAATTTGATAAAGTTTTGGATCAAAAAAGAGGTGTATTAATCTATAATATTAACTCTAAGAAAGTCGAAAATTATCATCTAAAAAACTTTAGTGTGCAACCCTTTGATGTTATGTCAAACACCAATGTGAATGCAAGAACCGGTGCTGCAATTTTTAACCAAAACAAATTAATTTTTGCACATCATCATACTTCTTTGATTGAAACTTTCGATTTCCAAACTCGCAAATTACTTTCCAAAAATATCATACATGATCAAAGTGAATTTCCAAAGGTTTTTAATAATGATAAATTCTTAGAAAACGGATATAGAGAAGTTTTTGTAAACTTATCCAACTTTAACGGATACAGTTATATTTTATATAGCAATACGTTTTATGGGGAAAAAGTAAATAAAGAAATTCTAGTTGTTAACTCTGAATTAGAAATAGTAGAGAAATTCACTGTAAACAAGAAATTCGAACTAACCAAAATCTCAGCTTTCCAAAATGTTATTTACGGAATGAGTTACAATAATGATGAGATATATAAATTTGAACTTTAGAAGACTAGCTTATTGTTCTATTCTTTTATTCTTGTTAGTGGCTTTACAAGCTTGTCAATCTGATAGCTTTGATAGCTTCGCAAAAAAAGAACTAACTGACAATTACATAATTCCTGATGAAGAACTAATCATCGAAAGCCAATTTTCGAAGGGTTTAAATTCTGATAGTAATTATTTGATTGTTTTTATTAATCCCAAGGGGTGTGTTTATACGATTGAGCAAGAAATAAAACTATTAAATAAGTTCTATGAGAATCACTCAGATAAGCTACGTGTCGTTTTATTTGGTAGAAGTAACTCAATACTTAAAAGAGGATATGGTGCAGACTTTAAAACAATTAATTTTGAAATAAAACCAATAATTCTAAAAGAGCAAGTTAGTGTATTAGACCCAGTAAGAGTGATTGTCGGCAAAAATTTTAAAGTTAAATTGATTCAATTTTCGGATCGTAATAGCAGGATTAGTAACGAGAATTATTACGAAAGGATTACAAAATATTACGAAAGCCTATAGTTTTTGCACCACCAATCCACCACCCCGAACCGTCGCACCCAAAACCAATCCGGCACTTACGAGCACCAAATTTTTGACAATGTACTGACCTTCCAAGGTGAGTCCGAATGGAAAGCTTGTCCACACAACATCAGGTAATAGAAAAACAGGAAGCACAGTCCCCGGCATTTGTAGAAACAGAAGCAGTAAGGTTGTTCTCATAAATTTTCCTGCGATCAGCCCAATTCCGATCAAGACCTCCCAGATCGCCAGAATGGGAATAAATAAGTCAGGCTTCACAAAATAAATGGTATTTCGAACCAATTCTTCGGCAGGACTTAACCCGGGGAAAAATTTCAACGCCCCAAACCAGAAGAAAATAATTCCTAGTCCGACCCGAAGTGAAACCAATCCATATTTTGCCATCCATTCAGTGATTCGGATATCAGCTTTATCAAAATATTTCTCAAACATGATAAGAAGGGTTTGTTTGAAGAAATCTATAAATAGAATATGAAGAAGTGATGAAGTAAATAAGTAAGAGTTTGAATAACTTCAATTAAACAGTAAAAAAAGAAACAAATATGCCTTACGAAATATTAGTAGGATTGAATGTAACTGATGATGAACTATACCAGAAATACAGGGATGAAATGACGCCGATTTTAAAAAATTATGGAGGAGGGTTTAGATACGATTTTAAAATCAATGAAGTACTGAAAAGTGAAACGGTGGAACCGATCAATCGTGTCTTTGTTATTTATTTTAAAGATGAAAAGTCTAAGAATGGTTTTTTCCTGAACGATAAATACCTTCAAATAAAGCAGAAATACTTTACACCCTCAGTTTCGGAAACAACAATTATCGCCGAATATATCAAATAAGGTCAAACCTTCATTTTAGGCAACGAAAGATCAAGCTTAATGGCTGCTACCCGAATTCCGATAACTACACCGGTTGTTATTACATAATTCAGATTGGTAGAAATATTAATGTAAATGCCGAAATAGAATACCAAAGCTCCCATCAAACAAGCCGTAGCATAAATTTCTTTCCGGAAAATAAGAGGAACCTCCCGGCATAGAATATCACGGATGATTCCACCTACTACTGCGGAAGTCATGCCCATAATTCCTGCCATAAATGGATTCAATCCGAAAGCCAATGCTTTTTCCATTCCGCTAATGGTAAAGAGGGCTATTCCAATGGTATCAAATAAGAACAGAGGCTTATTAATATCATTCAATCGGTTTCTGATAAGATAAGTAAACGGCAAAGCAGACAAGATCACAATAGGATACGTCATATCACCAATCCAGGTAATAGACTCACTCCCGATCAAAATATCACGAACGGTTCCGCCGCCAATTGCTGTAGCAAAACCGATCACCGCCGCCCCGAAAATATCCAGATCTTTCTTCGCCGCCATGCGGATTCCGCTAATGGCAAAAACAAAAGTCCCGATAAGGTCGAGGATGGAGATAATGGTCATTTATTGATTATTTAAAAGAGCCTGTCATATAGTTTAGTAACTCTGTGCCCCAAACAACATCCCTCGGATTCAATCGGCGGTTCCCGATTGAATCATCTCCCCTACCTGTGTTGGTAGGCAGGCTTCAAGGGAAATGGTCTGTTATTTGAAATTTGAACAGAGCTATTTTCGCGTAGCGATTTACGGTCTGAATTTAATATCTACTTTCTTGGTAGTTTCACCTGATTTCGAACGAAGTTCGAGTTGTTGCTTCATATTTTCAGTTGCCCCAACAAAGGCTCGTGCAGAAAAACTGGATTCATCAGCAAGAACAATTGGCAATCCGTTATCACCGGCTTCGCGAATGGTTTGCTCGATGGGAATTTCACCAAGAACCGGAACGCCCATTTCCTGAGCTAAACGTTTTGCTCCGCCATCCCCAAAAATGTAATATTTTTTATCGGGCATATCCGGTGGAATGAAATACGCCATGTTTTCCACAACACCCAACACAGGAACATTCACTTTTTTGAACATAGCCACTCCTTTCCGCACATCGTCTAAAGCCACGACTTGTGGTGTAGAAACAATAACGGCGCCACTCAACGGAACGGTTTGAACAATAGTAAGCTGGATATCGCCGGTTCCCGGAGGAAGATCCATGATCAGGTAATCGAGTTCGCCCCAATCGACTTCAGTCATAAATTGCTTGATGGCGCTGGTTGCCATTGGTCCACGCCAAACCATGGCTTGATCAACATCAACCAAAAATCCCATAGAAACCATTTTGATGCCATGGCGCTCAATCGGAATCAGTTTTTTCTGCGTGGTGATATTCGGTTTTTCAAATACGTTGAACATAGTCGGGATACTCGGACCATAAATATCGGTATCCATCAAACCAACTTTGTATCCGTCTTTTGCCAGTGCAGAAGCAATATTTACAGCAACGGTAGATTTACCCACTCCGCCTTTTCCGGAAGCCACGGCAATGATATTCTTAACGCCGGAAAGTACTTCTTCCTGTTTTTGCTGAGGTTGTTGTGGTGGCTGTTCCGGTTTATTCTTTCTTTTGGAAACATTGATACCCACCTGAATATCAACGATCGCTTCGCCGTCAATGAACTTGTGAATGGCTTCTTCACACTGTCGTTGAATTTGCTGAGCCAAGGCATCATTTTTCTCAGGCATTTCGAGCGTAAACGAAATGTATTTATCCTGAATGATGATGTCATGGATCATATCCAGTGAAATTAGGTCTTGTTTTTCGGTTGGATGGAGAACGTGAGCAAGTGCGGTCTTAATTTGCTCTTTGTTGATGGACATATACTTTTTGAAAGTTTTTGAGTTCTTTTATCGTCAACAAAGATACAAAGAATGCATTAGGGTTTAAATTGAACCCATAATTTCTTACAATACTAGTTAAGTAAAAAAAATACTATGAGTTACTCAAAAAAAAATTTACCAAGATATTCGTTATTAGCAATTTTAAGCTTACTTATAGTTTTCTCTTGTGATTCGCTTAATCAAAAACCAATATCTTATACTAATCCTGAAATTACTTTTCGTTCGGGAGGGACATGGGTTTCAACGACATCGTTGAAGGTTAGCGCAAATAAGAAAGCAATTTTAGAATCAACGTATCCGAGTTTAGAGATGGAATTGACAGATGAGGAGTATTCAAGAATTGTAGATAGTTTTTTTGGGTTTTCAATAGTTGAAAAGGATCCTAAATCTATCTGTGTGGATGCGACGTCATATAGAATTTCAATTTCAGAGAATGGTAATAAGGAAGAAAGGGGCTTTGAGTCTTGTTATCTGGGAGACTCAAGTACCGCTAAAACTGAAGTAAAGGAGTTACTTTTAAATATAGTTCTTTCATTGAATCAACTAGCAGATTCTATTTATCAAGTTAAAGCTCCATGGAGAGGTCTAGAAGCTAAGTTTTCTTTAAATAAAGAAGTATTTAGTAAAGGGGAACCAATTGAAGCGGAGTATACGGTTCATAACCCGACTGATAAAGTAAGGGAACTTTGGTTTGAACATAGCTACCCATATTATTTTAGAGCGAACCCTTTTAATTTTGATGGAGATAACTTTTACTATGTTTATCCAAATAGAGCTTTGACTAGGGAAGACGATCCTACAAAAATAACATTAGCGCCAGGAGAGGCAGTTACTAATACATTTATTTGGGATCAGACTTTTGAAAATAATGGAGGAGAACAAGTGCCTATTAGCGAATATATGATTCGATTAAGTGTAATTAACACTGATATTCCAGCTTACGGCAAAGTTATAAGAATTGTTGATTAGTATTTTTAAAAAGACTGTTGAGCCTTTTCCTGATACCATAGCTCTGCTACGGAAAGGCAGACAGGAGATCGGCTCCATTTCTCGAGAAAAAAAGAATATATTTCATTCTATATGAAAAAGTGGGTAATGAAAATATTAGGCTTTTTTGGTTGTCTGTATGGTACTATAGCGATTAGCTTGGTTACTTTTGATATGCTTTTCGGAAGCGATTATAAATTTGAGATCGGGCATATTTTTGGAATACTTCTTCATGTTGCTATAGTTTACTATAGCTGGCATTGGATGAAAAGCATAGTAATATTAAGTGAAGAGGATTTTTTGAAAAAAAGGGATAAGGAGTATCAAAAAGCTTCTCAAAAAGCCCGGCAGGAAATTAATAAATTTCTGAGCCTATTGAATAAAAAGGAAACAGTTTGTTTGATTTTCACTTCAATTAAAAATAGAAAAGGGAAAAGGATAAGTACTTGGGCTTTGGTTGATTTTTTTGATGACAAAAAAGAAATGTTCAATGTTTTATTATTAAAAGAAGGTAATAAGGATCTTCAAGAAGAATACACTCGATGGTTAATCAAAACAGATCAAATTGATGATTGGCAAGTCTATGAAGATGAGAATTTCTATGGAGGTTTTCTTCTTGAAGCATTAGAAGAAAAAGCAGATAATACAGGGTATAAAATTGATTATAAATCTCAGGAGCAAATTGAATATTTGAAATCATTAAAAGAAAATATTTAATCCTGTTCTTTACCCAAACTCCCCAGCCCTGCTGAGCACTCCAGAGCAGTTTAGATGGCAGACAGGTCGTAACGTGCATATAATTAACTAAAAAAAGAATTTGAGGACTGATTTATAATTGCAATAAACAGGGGATGGATAAAGAAAAGAAAGCTATTACAACTGGAAGATTTCAAACAGAAGACCTGTTTAAACAGCTTATTAGTGCTTATAAAAATGCTGATGATTATAAAATGAGCCAAGCAATTGAACGTCTGGCAGAGAAAAAAAATGACAGAAAAAAAGCAGGCTCATATTTATATCAGGCAATTGACCTCAGGCCATGGGATGGTAATAAGTATGATCCAAAGAGCTGGAGAGAAGATGTAACCAAGTCAATAAATAAACTATATGAGGTCGAGCGCTTAACGAGAGCTCTTGATGCTGAGGGTTCTTCAGAAGGAAAGAGAATGAAGACAGAACTTGAAGTTATATTTGAAGAGCCGCTGGATTTTCTGAGGCCGGTCTTAGATGCAAAGATAGAAATCAGGAAATACTCAGAATTAGTAACGGATTTATTGGAATCGTTGTTAAAGGCAGTTCAGGAGTATATAGAGTTTAAAGGAAAGAGGATTGAAAAAACCGTAGCTATAATTGATACAATGGACAGAAAAATTGAACATTTGGCATCAGGGCTAGATCAAAGAGAATTAAAACACAGAGGTTATATAGGTTTTCTTAGAAATGTTTACGAAATAAGGAATATTTTGAATTCTACATCCTGAATATGAACCCAAATAATAAATGAAGTCTTTAGCGGAGCGGTGACTCATAGCAACAGTTAAGCAAGTTTGTAACTTGCATTACTAGGAATAGTTTTGAATTATGGAAAAAGTTGAAATAAGATGGATTCAGATAAATATTTAGTTGGTGAAGGAGAAGTCGAATTATTGTTAGAAAGCTCTGCGATACCGAAAAATGGTCTTAATTCAACTACCCATCGAGTTGAGCTTTATGAAAAGTCAGCACCAAACGAATCATGGTTATCTGAGCTTATTGTTATAGATGATAATTTGCCTTGGTATGCGGGAGAGAAAAGGAGGGTAAAAATTCGTATAAACTCAACAGAATTTATAAATTATGTTAAGAAAAAACGACCGCAACTCATGGTAAGACATGGAAGTAATATTATTGGAAAACTAATTCTTATTAACCTCGTTCCTTAGCTCTGTTGCGGAATGCCATCGGGAGCTTCACTCCCGATTCGCTTGTACGACCTTTCCAAGCCAAGACTTAGATATAAATTCTAATTCGTTCTTGCATACCAAAAAAGTATATTTGTCGTACTTGTATTACATGTAAACAAATTCATTGAATTATGCCTATTACAGTACGTTTAGGGGAATCGGTTGAAAAGCGACTAGATGAGTTGGCAAAACTTACCGGTCGTACCAAAACTTATTACATCCGTCAGGCTCTGGAAGAAAAGCTGGATGAAATGGAAGACTTATATATGGCAGAACAGCGGATTGAAGAACCTCAGAAGCGCTGGAGTCTGGACGAGATAGAGCGTGGCGATGATCTGGAAAGTTGAATTTGATGATCGTGCCCGTAAAGAACTCAGAAAGTTAGATAAGCAAACTCAGGATCGGATTCTGAAATGGCTGCGTACTAATCTGGCGACAGAAGAAGACCCAAGAAGAACAGGTAAATCCCTGAAAGGGCGCATGAAAGGATTGTGGCGGTATCGGGTTGGGGATTATCGGATCATCAGTCAGATTCAGGACGAGCAAATTTTGATCCTGGTTATTCGTATCGGTCACCGTCGGGATATTTATGATAAGAAATAGAGCAGCTAAGTAAACCCAAATTTCCAATTCTTAATTCTATCCCTTTCTTCAAAAATCATTAACTTGTTGAGGATTAAGAACAAAGTGATTTTAAACTAACTACACGAATGGCTAAAAAAACACCGTTTCATGCTATCCATCAAAAAGAAGGCGGGAAACTCGTAGAATTTGCCGGATTTGAAATGCCGGTTCAATACAAAGGAATTAAAATTGAGCACGCAGCGGTACGAAATGATGTCGGTGTTTTCGATGTGTCTCACATGGGTGAGTTCTACATTCACGGACCGGAAGCACTTGATCTGGTTCAGCATATTTCAGTAAATGACGCTTCGAAATTAGTTTCGGGAAAAGCTCAGTATACCTGCATGTGCTATGAAGACGGCGGTATTGTAGATGATATGATAGTATATAAGCTGTTCGAAGAAGATGCATACATCTTGGTTGTAAACGGGGCAAATGTAGAAAAAGATCTGGAGTGGGTAAACAGCCAAAACACTTTCGACGCTACCGTAATGGATATGTCGGATGATACGTGCTTGCTTGCAGTTCAAGGGCCGAAATCAGTACAAACGCTACAAAAACTAACAGAGCTGGACCTTTCAGAAATTGGATTTTACAGCTTCAAAATGGGAAAGCTCGCCGGATTTGAAAACATTGTGTTCTCAGCGACAGGCTACACCGGCGAAAAAGGGTTCGAGATCTATTTCGATAAAAATAATATAGATCCGGAAGCGGTTTGGAATGCCATTTTTGAAGCCGGTGAAGAATTCGGCATCGAACCATGTGGCTTGGGAGCTCGTGACACGCTGAGATTGGAAATGGGTTTTGCTCTTTATGGTAATGACATCACCAAAGACACGCATCCGTTGGAAGCGCGATTGGGTTGGATTACAAAATTTGATAAAGGTGATTTTGTTGGCAAAGAAGCTCTTCTCAAAAAGAAAGAAGAAGGAAATTCCAGACAATTGGTTGGCTTTATTATGAATGATGAGCGCAACATTCCTCGCCACGGCTACGAAATAGTGGACGACTCAGGGAATGTGATTGGCGAAGTTGCCAGCGGAACAATGTCTATCACTTTAGGTAAAGGAATTGGGATGGGCTACGTGAAAAAAGAATTAGCTACAGAAGGAAATACCATTAATATTGCGATCCGTAAAAAAACTGGCGAAGCAACAATCACGCGTCCTCCTTTTATTAAAAAATAAAGAGAGAACAAATTAAAGAACTACGATGGCTAGATTAGATTACATGGATGTTTATTTCTCTGTTCAGTCCTTTCAGGAAGAGGACTTAAGGGGAAAATCCGCAGTTATTATTGACGTACTAAGAGCGGCTTCTTCGATGGTAACGGCATTATCAAGTGGAGCAAAAAAGATCATTCCCGTGGGAGCAATGGAAGATGCAGTGAGAATTGCACAAACCATGGATAACAAAGATTATTTGCTTTGCGGAGAGCAAAATGGTCATAAGATCGAAGGTTTTCATTTAGGAAATTCACCTCTTGAATACACAGAAGATGTAGTAACGGATAAGACGCTAATCATAAATACTACAAACGGAACAAAAGCCATCAAAAAAGCAGCTTTGGCAAACAGAATGTATGTGGGCTGTTTTCTGAATCAAAAAAGTATCTTAAAAGCTCTTGAAAATCATGATGATGATGTGGTTTTGATCTGTTCAGGTTGGCAAGGTAAAATGTCGCTCGAGGATACTTTATTCGCAGGCTCAATTATTTATAAAATGTGTAAAGGAAATCTTCCGAAAAACACTAAAGATGGTGTAAAAGTAGCATTTAGTGTGTATCAAAGCTATAAAGATGAGTTAGAAAAAGCTATTGAAACCAGTGATCATGCAATCCGTCTTAAAGAACTTGTTCCTGACGGTGATATTCCTTTTGTTTGTGAGGTAGATAAATTTGATGTGCTTCCCGGAATGAAGGACGGAATACTAATCAATTTAAATGGCTAAAAAGAAGCTAAATACAGCAGGAAATTCTAAAGCAGGAATCGATGACAACCGAAAGGTAGAGATCATTGGCGTGATCATAATTGCCATTGCGATCTTATTGGGTTTGAGTATCGTTTCTTATACGCCGGAGGATTATCAACATGCCAGAACACTTTCTTTTCTAGATCTCTTTAACAAGGATGCGTCTTCTCAATTGGTTCAAAATTGGTTAGGACCGGTTGGAGCTTATCTTTCACACTTTTTTGTACATCAACTATTTGGATACACCAGCTTTATACTAGCTATCCTGATCTTTTTTCAGGGGTGGCATATATTCCGCCGTCGTAGTTACAAAGATCTGAGTTGGATCACCATTTTGGGAGTATGGAGTATGATTCTATCGTCTGCTATTTTGGGATGGATGAACTTTAATCTGGACTTCCCTGCAGATTCTATTTGGAGTGGCGGAGCCGGAGTTGCAATCTCAAAGGTGCTTCAGAATTTTACCAGCAACATTGGGTCGGGAATAATCCTTTTTTTGCTAGCCATTGTAACGCTTCTTCTTTTGTGGGATAGAGATCTTCAGAAATCCATCGACAATCTGAAACTCTGGATCGAAAATGTTCAGCATAAACTGGAAGAGGCGCGCATAAACCGAGCGGAAAAGAAAGAAATCAAAGCTCAGGAACGGGAAGAAAGACTTGCTGAAAAAAGAGCTGCCCGCGAAGCCGCTAAAGAAGAAAAAGTAGCTAAGAAGGAAGAAAAGAAAACTTCAAAACCGGAGCCGAAACAAGAAGCAAAAGAATCGGAAGCTCCTGCTCCCAGCATTGATGACATCGTTGCAAAATCCCAAAAAGAAGACATGGATCGCATCGAAAAAGAGAAAAAAGCATCAGATGATATAGACAATCGCCAGAAAGCAGCTATGGAAAAAGATTCCAATCTCGAAGAAAAAGAAGTATTGGATGAAGATAGTGAAGAATTGGAAGTGTCAGTGTACAAAGGCGAAGGTGATGAGGAAGCCGGTGAAAAAGATTTGGAGAAAATAAATCGGGACAAAGCTAAAGAAGTACCGGTGATTCGATACAAATTCCCTACGATTGACTTACTGGATACGCCTGCGGAAGACAGAACAGAAGTTGATCTGGAAGAAATTCGGGAAAACAAACGCATCATTCTTGACAAATTGAAGCGTCATAGAATTGAGATCGTCGGAATAAATGCGATTGTGGGCCCAACAGTAACGCTCTATGAATTAGAACCTGCCCCTGATGTGAAGATCAGTAAGATCGAAAGCTATTCCAATGACTTGAAAATGGCGATGGCTTCAAAAGGATTACGAATGCTGTCTCCGATTCCGGGAAAATCTGCTGTCGGGATTGAAGTTCCGAACAGCACTCGTGAAATGGTTTACATAAAGCAGGTCATCAACACTAAGAAATTTGTCGAAACGGACATGACCTTGCCGGTGGCATTTGGTAAAACCATCGAGAATGAAGTATTTATGATCGATCTCACAAAGATGCCTCATCTTTTGATGGCGGGAGCAACGGGTTCAGGTAAGTCGGTTGGAGTGAATACGATCATTACTTGTTTACTATATAAGTGCGATCCGGAGAATCTGAAGTTTGTAATGATCGATCCGAAAAAAATCGAGTTGGCGTTATACCGTAACATTCAGAATCACTTTCTGGCGATGTTGCCGAATGCAGATGAGCCAATTGTAACGGACACTTCGAAAGCTCTGGATACACTGAACAGTGTGTGTAAAGAAATGGATGACCGCTACGATCTTCTCAAGATGGCATTGGTTCGGGACATTAAAGCATATAACAAGAAATTTAAAGCAGGCGAGTTGGAAGAAGATCTCGGTCACCGACATTTGCCATATATTGTAGTAATTATTGATGAGCTTGCTGATTTAATGATGACTGCCGGAAAGCAAATTGAAGAACCGATTGCCAGATTGGCTCAGCTTGCACGTGCTATTGGAATTCACTTGGTGGTAGCAACTCAAAGGCCGTCTGTAAATGTAATTACGGGAACTATCAAGGCGAATTTCCCGGCACGAATCGCATATCAGGTTGCTTCAAAAGTAGATTCCAGAACAATTTTAGACGTGGGTGGAGCAGATCAATTGGTTGGAGCCGGTGATATGCTTTTCACCAACGGCGCGGGAATGACCCGTATTCAAAACGCGTTTGTTTCTACAGAAGAGGTAGATCGAATCAACACATTTATTGGTCAACAGGCAGGATACAAAGAGCCGTTTCATCTGCCAATAATTAAAGAAGACAATGTAGGCATACCCGATCCGTTAGATGACATAGATGAGATGTTTCAGGCGGCTGCAAAAGTAGTTGTATTGCATCAGCAGGGATCGGTTTCATTACTACAAAGAAAATTAAAAATCGGTTATAACAGAGCCGGCAGAATCATAGATCAATTATTTAATGCAGGAATCGTTGGACCATATCAAGGAAGTACCGCACGCGATGTTCTCGTTCAGGAAGAAGAAGAATTACAAGAGATCTTTGATGGACTTGAAAATCTGTAGTTTTATCACGCTTTTATTATTGATAACAACAATCGGAGTTCAAGCCCAGAATAACATATTCCCAAAGCTACGAGCAAATTTTGAAAACGGGCAGGTTTTTGTAGCAGACTTTGAACATACGTATTTCGATTCTTATACTGATGAATCACTGGCGAGTGATGGTAAGATTTGGGTTTCTTCAGATAAATATCGTTTAGATAGTGAAAATCAATTATTGATCGTAGATGGAGTGACATCCAGAGTGTACGATGAGGTTAGAAACAGGGTCATTATCAGTGATTACTCAGAAGAAGACGATGACTTTGCACCATCAAGAATGTTAAACGGAGTAGATTCTACCTATACTATTTCCGAAAAGAAAATGGATAACGGCAGAACAAAAATAACAATGACTACGGAAGATGACTTCGCTTTGTATATAACCGTTGAAATAATTGTCGACACCGAAGCTAATCCAATAAGTATTACAGCTTACGATTTTTCGGACAACCAGATTGTGACGACATTTAAAAACGGAGCTTTTCTCCCCAAAAACGAAGAACTGTTTATTCTCCGGTATCCTCAGGATGCAGAAATAGTAGATACCAGGTACTGATCTTGAAAACAGCACTTAAAGTACTAGCGGGGATTTTAGTAGCAGGGTTTTTTCTTTGGATTGCTTTTAAAGAAGTAGAATTTGAACAGGTTATTGAAGCATCCAAAACTATGAGTTATGGATGGATTTTGCCATTCTTTTTGGCCACACTCACAGCACATTTTATTAGAGCTGAAAGATGGAGGTTATTGTTTTATGATAAAGACAAGACTCCACACAGGGTGACTCTTTTTACGGGAGTGATGGTTGGTTATCTTTCTAATATTCCCTTTGCAAGACTTGGAGAGGTAACACGCCCGGTGTATGTGGCGCGGCAGATTAATGAAAGTAACAGTAAACTCATAGGCACCATAGTTCTTGAGCGGATTATAGATATGCTGAGTTTGCTTTTGCTAATGGCCTTTGTTGTAGTGTTTATGATCTCTGATCCCGAGATACTAAGCAATTTATTTGGAATAGATATTACTGACTCAGGCGTTTTGCTTTCGTTTGCTTTTACACTCGGTAAATATCTTGGAATCGCAGTAACAGGGTTTGCAATATTATACTTTTTGTTAAAAGCTTTAAGCTCGAAAGTTGAGGTTATAGCCAAAGGCTTCGTAAAATTCAAAGAGATCTCAAAGACTTTTGTAGATGGTGTACTTGCTGTAAGGGAACTCAAGAACTGGCCTCTTTTTGTGCTGTACACTGCGCTGATCTGGGTGTGCTATATCGGGATGACTTATATTCCTTTCTGGATGTTCGATATGCATACAATTTATGATCTGTCTTATGCTGATGCACTGGTGCTTACAATGGTTTCTGCGGTTGGAATTATAATACCAACACCAGGTGGAGTTGGAACCTATCATTTATTCATAACAAAGAGCTTGTTTTTACTTTACGCTGTACCGGAAACAATTGGATTGGCATACGGAACCATAACGCATGCGTCTACTTTAGCCGTCATAATTATCAGTACTCCAATATTATTAGCGATTGATAAATATGTTGCATTAAAACACACAGCTAAAACTGAGGGAACAAGCTCAGAATAAAGTAGTACATCTTTTGACGTACGCAGGTTAACCTTGCCCTAAATTTTTAGTACATTCTTAAAACTTCTTTTTTGACGATGAAACGATCTTATTTTGCAATCCCTTTACTTCTGCTCATCATTTGCCCGGCGGTGTTCGCTCAGTCCGGGAATACTCAAAATTCATTATTGCCTGAAATAGATCCTCAGGATATTGAGATCAGGAGCGAATTCAGAGCTAGATTTCCGGGAATCAGGCGTCAGCCAATCTTAGGATTTAATCCTAAACCCAGGGTTTTTCGCATTGATCCAAACAGAATTCCTTTTATGGAATCGGATAAAGATGCGGTTGCAAGTATAGCTCTGACACGGCTTGACAGACCCGAACCGCCCGCCAAATCTATATTGCAAAAACCACCAAGAACAACAGCGTTTATTAAAGCAGGGATTGGAAGTTATATCACGCCTGAAATAGAGGCTTATGCTCTGAGAAGATTGAGTGAGCAAAGCATTGCCTCTCTAAATGTGGACTTCTCAAGTTCCGATGGTCATCTGGATGATCAAAATTCGGGGTTTAGATTCTTAGATATAAATGGTGTTTATGGAACCAAACTAAGTGGAGGGGCAAGACTTTCGACAAAAGCAGGAGTATTCAGTGACTTCAATCACTTGTTTGAACTTTCAAGCAATGTTCCGTCAGATAATTCGGGTACATCAGAGAAAGATTACAAAGGTTTTAATGCAGGTTTTATTTTGGAAAATAACTCCAATGCTGTAGAGGGATGGGAACTTTATGCAAATGGTTCCGTGCTTGATGTTGATTTGATGGCTCCAAATGCGGCGCTTAGAGGTAATCAAAAAGAACAGTTTATTCGTGCAGGTTTTGAAAAAAAATGGGCGGGTTCAAGTTTATATGATGTGCTTAGTATTAAACTCAAAGCTGATGGCGGTAATTACACGGCAGAAAATAACAGTGATACACAGTGGATTAATTCATCCGCTACTTTTGGATATAGTACCTTATTCAATTATGAAACGGAGATAGAAATTGAAGGTGGAGTGGCATACGTGTCGGACGGATTCAGGCAAAAAGCTTTATTTATTTCTGATGCGAGCTTAAACCATTCGATAAAAGAAGGGCTTAATTTAGTGGGAGAGATTTATACTCGCCCTGAAATGGGATCTATTTGGGAGCACCATCAGAATAACAGATTCTTGAATGTTAGTTCGGCACTTCAATTCCAATACGTTTTTGGTGTGAATGGCGGAGTTGAATTCAGCCCTCTTGAATCAACAAAATTATTTGGAAATGTTTCATACAGAGCGATAGATAATCATTCTTTTTACACCAGAGAGAACAGGAGTTTTGGTGCTACAACTGCACAAACTTTCTATGAATTAAATTACGCTGATGCGTCTAATTTTAAGCTTGAATTTGGTATTAATCAGCAATTTATAAGTGATAAGGTTTGGTTCGATGGATTAGTGTACGCACAACGTCGGGAGCTAAAAAGTGGTGGTGACATCCCTTTTCAGGAAAGATTGGGAGCAGAAGGAACATTTTCATTTAAACCATTTGATCCGCTCACGATAAATTCTTGGGCACAATTGGTTGGAGAACGTGAAGATCCGGGAAATGCACAAAATTTAGATGGATATCTGTTGGTGAATGCAGGGGCAGAATATAAGATCAATGAAAAATTTGGGGTTTATTTCAAAGTGTTGAATATTTTGGGGCAAAACTATGAAGTTTGGGAAGGTTATCAGGAGCGACCATTCCAAATTTTTGGAGGTATAAAAGTAATATTATAAGCTTATGACAAAGGATTTTTTAAAAGCATTCGGTCTTACAATTCGTGATCAAATCATCATGAAAAACTCTGTAGAAGTTAAGGGTTTAGGGACTTTTAAAGCTGAACATACGAGCCAGCAACAAGAGAAAAGAGCTGATGGAAAACTTATAATGCAGCCTCCGAAAGACAATATTGAATTTAAAGCAGATCTGGAGGAATAAGCTATGTTGATAGATAACGAGAAGTTTATCGGATTGCTTGTTGAAAATTCCGGGCTCGCAAAAGATAAAGTTGAAAAGTACCTGAAAGAGCTAATCGACGATATAAAAACGGCTTTTGATGAAGGCGAAGGATATGAAGTAGGCGGGTTTGGTATATTCAGCAAACTGGGTTCAAACATACTTTTTATTCCATCTGAAGAACTGGAAACAGAGATCAATTACAAATATGTTGGGATGGAGCCTATTGAACTTCCGGGCGGTGAAGTTGAAGAAAGCCCTAATTCGGAAGAAGAATTAGAAGAGAACCCAATTCAAGGTATTCTGGATGGAAATAAGCCGGAAGAAGAATCGGATGAGTACGAAGATCCTTTTGCAGAACTTTTTAACGAAGCAGAAGAACATGAAAGTCGGTCTCAAGAAGAAGAGCTTGAAGACGAAGATATAGAAGCTGTAGTTGAAGAAGAGATAGAAAATGAGGATCAGGAAGAAGATATTTTTAGTGAGATCGTCGAAGACCTGGAAGAAAAGACTGAAACACCTTCTTTAGTTGAGGAAGAAATTGAAGAGACTTCAGTTAAAGGTGAACAGGAAGAAATTTCGGAAACATCAGAAGAATTAGATGCCGAAAAGGAAGAAGAAAAGGCTGGTCCGGATCAATGGGGAATAGATGCTCATAAGGAAGATGATCAGGAAGATGCTTTTTCAGGATTGTTTGGTGAAGACGCCACAGAAGGCTCTGAACTAGTAGATGAGGAAGATATTTTTGCATCAGAAGATGAAATGGAAGATCTGCAAAATGAAGAGAATCATATAGACGAAACAGAATCTGAATCAGAAGAAGAGATCGATTTTTCAGCATTAGAAGAGAGCGCTGATGATGCAAAAACTAATGATTTTGATGATCCTTTTGCCGAGTTAGAAAATGAAGAGGAGGAAGATTTTGTACCTGTGGTAACAAATGTGTCTTCTGGAAATGTACCTAAGTCGAAAGAAAAAGATAACGAAAGTGATGAAGCGGACGAAGATGAGGCAGCTTCTGACACTAAAAAAGAGAAACGCCTGAAAACCCCCAAAGATAGAAAACAGAATTCTCCGGTTTTTCTATATATGATACTGGCGTTAGTAATTTTAGGCGGTACAGGGTATATATTAGCTTATTTTGGAATTATTGATATTGATGGTGTTACACCACCAAAGTATAAAACGCAGATGGCTCAAACTACACCACCCGTAAACCAGCCAAATAGTACACCACCTCAAATAAATCAACCTCAGGAAGAGCAACCACCTGTTAAAACGTTACCTGAAGTAACAGAGGAAAAAGCGGCTTCAGAATCTGGAGATGAAAATTTATCGACTGCTAATGAGGAAAGGGCATCAAATGAAAATTCTGAACAAGAATCTGGACAACAGCAAGAAACGAATCCAAGAGAAAACGACCTGGCACCATTGGTAGCAGACGAGAAAGCTCCGGGAAATGCCGGAACTATCACTCCGGTAAATGATCAAACTGACGAAGAACCTTACGGGCTAAAGGGAACAGTGACAGGAACCGGGAACAATGGTTATACAATTGTGCTATACACATTAAGTCGCAAGGCCGGAGCAGACGCTCAGTTCAAAAAACTTACGGAAGATGGATATAGAACTATCATCAAAGAAAGACCTTCTGAACAGTATGGTACACTTTACCGGATTAGTATCGGTCAGTTTAAGTCACTAACAGATGCTGCAATTGCAGCCGAACAAGTAGATTCAAGCCTTCTAGGAAATTATATCATCACAAAAATTTAAACACTCCAATTTTCATGAACATCCTTCTTTTACTACAGCAAGACTCAACCGCAGTTGCCGATTCTCTGGCCGCGGCACTTGAAGGTGAAACCTTAACATTATTTGATCTGCTAATAGAAGGTGGGGTTTTAATGATCCCGATCTTTGTGCTGTTCATGTTCGCAATTTATGTGATCGTGGAAAGGTGGCGCGCTTTAAACAGGTCTCACGCTGACACCGAAAGATTCTTAGGATCGGTGGAAGGGATGTTAAAGTCCGGCAAGCAAGCCGACGCAGTGGCTTATTGTGACGATTACGATAAACCGCTTGCACGAATCATTAAAGCCGGAATAAAAAGATTGGGCCGCCCGATTCGAGATATTGAGGACGCTATCGATAATGCAGGTAAAAAAGAAATTTTCTTCCTTGAAAAAAGAATGAACTGGTTAGCGACCATAGCGGGAGTTGCACCGCTATTAGGGTTTACCGGAACAGTTACGGGGATGATACAAGCCTTTATGGATATTCAATCGCTTCAGGGAAATGTTAACCCGAGTGAATTAGCGGGTGGAATCTGGGAAGCGTTAATTACCACAGCCGCAGGACTTATTGTGGGATTGATTGCATTCGGGTTTTATAACTTTCTATTAGGTAAAATTAACAGATCGATTTTTGAATTAGAAAACGCATCCGCAGATTTCATGGATCTATTACAATCACCGGCACCTAAAAAGCAGGCATAATTATGGCGCGCGATTTTAGAAGAGGAGATAAACGTTTAACACCATTATCATTATTTTCTCAGTCTTCATTGACTGACATTGTATTACTGTTACTTATCTTCTTTTTACTTACATCTTCCTTTGTTACTAATTTTGGTATTAAAGTTAATATTCCTAAAGCAGAGTCAGGATCAACTACGCAAAATGAATTTATTTCCGTTGCTATAACAAAAGATGGGGAGTTTTATGTGGATGGGGATTTAACCGCAAAAACTTCCTTAGCCCTGCAAATTCGCTCTGTACGCAATAATAAACAAAGTAAAACGATTATATTACGTGCGGATAAAGATGCAAAAGTAGACGATGCTGTTTATGTAATGAATGTAGGAAAAGCATTAGAGCTCAATCTTGTAATGGCTACAGAACAAAGTTCGCTATAAGGACAAAAACATGAATAACAATAAATTTACTAAAGACGATAGTTTTGCACTAACGGTGACGTTAAGTTTGAGTATTGTTATGGTACTGTTTTCATTATGGTATACATTGGACATGAATCAGAATTACAGACCGTCTTTTATTGAAGTTGAATTTGGAGAATTCAGATCCGGAAAGCTTGCGGAATTTTCAGAGATAAAAGAAGATGAGGTAGCAAAAAGACCAAACCCTTCCGAAGTGGAAACAGAAAAACCAGTTGAGGAAACGCCGAAACCTGAAGAAAAACCGGAAACAACCAA
>Ga0189291_100163_pt1 | contig 57277 bp, 45 predicted proteins | sample UW1redminimetaG_FD_130331 | JGI IMG/M metagenome (GOLD analysis project Ga0189291, IMG submission 130331) | Marine microbial communities from the Costa Rica Dome - UW179B-red mini metaG | ecosystem: Environmental > Aquatic > Marine > Oceanic > Photic zone | place: Costa Rica: the Eastern Pacific...
AACTCGGGTTGGTTTCTGGCGACACACCCAAAGAAAGAATTCAGCGTCAATGGAAAGATCTAAAGCTACCATCATAGGGTCGCCGTCAATTTTAGCTCTTCCGCCAACAATAGCAGCAAAATGAAATACATCCTCAAAGGAAGTCACATCCAAGCCGTAATTTTTTTTGATGTACTCTTGATCGTCAAGCATTTCTCGTATAAAATATCGAGCGTCTTGTTGAAGAAATATCATTCGCTCATCATTTCCGAAAAACTCTAACCCATTTTCTGTGCGCGAAGAAGTACCATCGGGTAACCATGTAGAAGGATGAGTTCCTACCGAAAGATCGTCAATAAATAGAATATAATCGTTCGTAGTTGAGTGTAGGCGCTTAACAAAGTTTCTTCCAACGAAACCGCAACCACCGGTAATAAGATGATATTTCATAAATCAATTTTTTAAAGTTTCCTTAAAGATAGACATTTTGTAAAAAAGGGCGAGGAAAAGCAGAAATATTCTTAAAAAATCCCGTTCTTTGATTCGAACTAACATCCTAAAAATTTATATGAAATCATTTTTCTTAAGTATTGCTATCGGGCTATTAACCATTACTCTTTCGGGACAGTCTTTACAAATTTCGGAAAGCCGTACAAGTTCGAAGCATCTGGAGAGCGATTTAACCGCTTCGGTAATAACTATTTCTGAGTCTGATGGATCGGTGATTAATACCAATAAATATGAGTTAAAAGGTAGTGATTCTTCATTTAAAATTTATCCACTTCAAAACGGAGCATATATAGTGCGTGAAAACGTAGCTAATTTTGTGATGTATGATACGTTTGGAAGTGTAATTCGCCCTATTTCGAACAGCTCTCAAAGTAAAGACGGTGAAAAGATTTCTGAGTTGGCCATGGATCCGATGGGGAAAACCATTGTGTTGTATAACCCTCAAATAAGAAATGGTAGTAAACGGGGATCACGAGCAAAAGTAATTGGATTGGAGAATGCAGAGAGGGATATCTTTTTCAGAGAAGATGAAGAAATTCGGGCAGTGAGAGTGTCCGAATCAGGAGAATTTATAGCTATTGCATCCGGCAAAGAGGGAAGCGACGACAACGTTACTGTGATGGATAGATATGGAAACGAAATCCAAACCATTGCTTTTGATCAACAAGTAAAAGGGTTGAACCTTTATGGAAGCGGAAGCATCTTAACTGTATTTTCTGAAGGAAGGGTAGCGGTATATAATGTTTTAAGTGGCGAGCGTTTGGGCAGCAGTAGTTTCAGAGGGGCTCCACTCCAGTTTGCCAATTATAGTGCTTCAGATCAAATTATTGTAGGACTAACCGGAGATTTGAATGGTGAAATCTTATCTAATATTGAAGTAAGGATTATTAATGTCGCTGCAAGAAAAATAGCAAGCCAAGAATATTCAGGGACTCTTCAAATAAGTGATCTAGATAACATCACTATGACCAAAAAAAGCAGACACAATTATACCCTTTCAGGGATGAGTAAAGACTTGAATTTGAAAGCGTCTTTCTGATAGGAATAAAAAAGCCTCATCAATTGATGAGGCTTTTAATTTACTAAGCTTCTTTTTTAGCTTCTTCTGAAGCATCTTCTTCTTCAGTGGCTTTGGTTTCTTTTTCCTCTAACTTTTTGGGATCCGGCTTAGTCCAGTCAAATTCCAGCCCGTCTCGGGATTTGTTCATTTTTATCTTGATACTCGATCCTTCTTCTTTCTTGTTTTCGAGAAGTTCTTCAGCTAATGGGTCTTCCACATATTTTTGGATTGCTCGCTTTAACGGGCGGGCACCATATTTAGGATCATATCCTTTATCTGTGATGAACTCTTTAGCTCCTTTGGTAATATCAACGGTGTATCCTATTTCCTTGATGCGGGCAAAAAGATCGTTAGAGATAATATCAATGATTTCGTAAATGTCTTTTTTCTCCAGAGGCTTAAAGGTGATTACATCATCAATTCTATTCAAAAATTCAGGATTAAACACTTTCTTTAAAGCATCCTGAATGGTTGATTTCATTTTTGCGTAGTCAAAGGTGCCCTCATTAGGACCACCAAATCCGATTCCTTTTCCAAGATTACGAATATCACGAGCTCCAATATTGGAAGTCATAATAATGATCGTATTTCTAAAGTCAACACGACGTCCAAGACTGTCAGTCAAAATTCCATCGTCTAACACCTGAAGTAAAATATTAAATACATCAGGATGCGCTTTCTCAATCTCATCAAGAAGTACAACACTGTACGGCTTGCGACGGACTTTTTCTGTTAAAATTCCACCTTCTTCATAACCTACATATCCCGGAGGAGCTCCAACTAAACGAGACACGGAAAATTTCTCCATGTACTCACTCATATCCACTCGGATTAGCGACTCTTCTTTATCAAATAAATACTTCGCTAATACTTTTGCGAGTTCGGTTTTACCAACCCCAGTAGGACCTAGAAACACAAATGAACCTATTGGTCTGGAAGGATCTTTTAAACCGGCTCTGGTTCGTTGAATAGCCTTTGTTAGCTTGATGATAGCTTCGTCTTGCCCAACTACTTTTCCGGCAAGGCTTTCTTTCATTTTTAAAAGTTTCTGACCTTCATTCTGGCTGATCTTATTAACAGGAACGCCGCTCATCATTGCAATAACAGAAGCCACGTCATCTTCTTCCACATCAAACAATATGGTTTCAGATTCTTTATCCCATTCTTTCTGGGCAATTTCCAGATCCTCGATCAATCTTTTTTCCGTATCACGTAAGCGTGCTGCTTCTTCAAATCGTTGTTTTTTAACCATAGTATTTTTGTCATGGCTTGTTTTTTCGATTTGTTCCTCGAGCTCAATTATAGGTTTCGGAACTGTGATGTTTGATAAGTGAACACGAGCTCCCGCTTCATCTAAAGCATCAATGGCTTTATCAGGTAAAAAATGATCTGTAACATAGCGATCAGTTAATGAAACACATGCTTTGATAGCGTCATCATGATAGCGTACGCCATGATGTTTTTCATACTTTGGTTTGATCTGTTGTAGAATCTCTATGGTTTCTTCCGGAGTTGTAGGGTCAACCATGATCTTCTGAAAACGTCGTTCAAGCGCGCCATCCTTTTCAATGAATTGTCGGTATTCATTTAAAGTTGTAGCACCAATCGCTTGAATATCACCTCGAGCAAGCGCAGGTTTCAGCATATTAGAAGCATCTAAAGAACCGCTTGCACCACCTGCACCAACTATAGTGTGAAGTTCATCAATAAAGAGGATCACATTGTCGGTCTTTTCGAGCTCAGTCATGATGGCTTTCATTCGCTCTTCAAACTGTCCTCGATATTTAGTTCCGGCAACCAAAGCTGCTAAATCCAAAGCAATAACTCGTTTTTCATAAAGAACTCTGGAAACCTTTCTTTCCATAATTCGATCTGCTAAACCCTCAGCGATGGCCGTTTTACCAACTCCCGGTTCACCGATCAGCACCGGATTATTTTTCTTTCTTCTACTCAAAACCTGAGCTACACGTTCAATTTCTTTATCACGGCCGATGATAGGATCAAGTTTCCCATCAATAGCCATTTGAGTAAGGTCTCTACCGAAGTTATCGAGAACCGGTGTTTTTGATTTTTCCATTTTCTTTTCTCTAGAGCTTCCGGATCCTTGCGATCCTTTGGATGATGAAGTACTTGCAGCAAGAGAAGTAGAATCGAAATCCTCTTCTCTTGTTTTTCCTGAGATGATCAAATCCAGCTCTTCACGTACAGCATCATAAGAAACGCTGAATTGCTGTAAGATTTGGGCGGCTATATTTTCGTCATCTCTCAAAAGTGAAAGCAATAAATGCTCTGTACCGATGGTATCACTTTTATAAAGCTTGGCTTCTAAATAAGTAATACGCAGTACCTTCTCGGCTTGTTTTGTAAGCGGAATATTTCCGACAGTAACAGAACCCCCGGTTCCTCTTACTGTATCTTCAATGGTTTTTTTAAGTTTGTACAAATCACAATCAAGATTCTTTAAAATACGGATAGCAACACCGTCACCTAATCGTACAATACCAAGAATTAGATGTTCAGTGCCAATATAATCATGCCCCAAACGCAGTGCTTCTTCTCTGCTGAATTGTATTACGTCTCTAACTTTACTTGAAAAATTGCCCTCCATAGTGGTAGGTCCTTCTAACTTTAAATTTTGTTTCTCTTATCAGGTTCTATCTATGCAAAAAACGAGCCTGACATAACTTTAGTTCATTCTTTTTTGAATGTAGCAGGGCGAGTACCTAATTGCAACAAAAATACAGTCACTTTGTAATTAAAACAGTGGGGAACCGGACATTTCTTCAGGTTGATCCATATCCATACATTTTAAAAGTGTCGGAGCTACATCAGCTAAAATACCGGAATGGATGGAAGGGTTTTTAGGATGGTTCACCAGAATAGCTGGAACCAAAGCAGTTGTGTGAGCAGTATGTGGACTGCCATCCGGCTTGATCATTTGATCGGCATTACCATGATCCGCTATAATCAAAGATGTGTAACCATGAGCGTTTGCAGTCTCAATAACTTTTTTGAGCTCTTTGTCAATGGCTTCTACTGCTTTAATTGCTGCTTCCATAATGCCGGTGTGCCCTACCATATCGGGATTGGCAAAATTTAGAATCACCAGATCATAGATTTCTGATTCAAGCTTCTCACAAAGTGCATCAGCAACCTGGTCTGCATTCATTTCCGGTTGAAGATCATAGGTAGCCACTTTTGGGCTTGGTATTACAAGCCGATCCTCTCCTTTGTTAGGAACTTCAACTCCACCGTTAAAGAAATAAGTAACATGTGGATACTTTTCTGTTTCGGCAATTCTGAATTGTTTTTTCCCTTTTTTGCTGACCCATTCACCTAAAGTGTTTTTTAGTTCCTGGGGAGGATAAGCAACGTGTACCTGATCAAAAGTTGAGTCGTAAGAAGTAAAAGTAGTGTAATGCAGATCAAGTTCTTTTACAGGAAATTCGTCAAAGTCCTTTTCTGTTAAAGCTCGTGTGATTTCTCGGGCCCGATCTCCACGAATATTATAAAAGATAACAGCATCTTCGTGCTCAATTCTGGAATCCTGAGAATCATCTAAAATAACGGGCTTGATGAATTCGTCAGTTACACCTTCTGCATAACTAGAATCAAAAGCTTCATCTGAAGAAGAGAAGCCTTCTCCTTTTCCGTTTACTAAAAGTTCATAAGCAAGCTGAACGCGCTCCCATCGGTTGTCTCTGTCCATTGCATAATAACGACCAATAATAGAAACTAACTTCCCAACTCCAACCTCTTCCGCTTTTTTATTGAATTCCTGAGCGTACTTTTTTCCGCCATTGGGAGCTGTATCTCTTCCATCTGTGAAAGCATGAATGTAGACATTTTCGATGCCTTCCTTTTTACAGAGTTTGAGAAGAGCGAATAAATGTTCGTTATGACTATGAACACCTCCATCAGAAAAAAGACCGAAAAGATGGATTTTATTTTTAGCCTTCGCTTTTTGAATGGCTTGTAGTAGAACTTCATTCTCAAAAAAGTCACCATTTTTAATGGCAAGATTTATTCTCGAGAGTTCTTGACGCACAATTCTTCCCGCTCCGATATTAAGGTGACCTACTTCAGAATTACCAAATTGTCCTTCAGGTAATCCAACATTATCACCACTTGCTGAGAGTGTTGTGTTCGGGCAAGTAGCAAAAAGATGGTCGATGAAAGGCTTGTCAGCTTTATCAATGGCGCTGACAGAAGGATCTTCGGCCAACCCAAAACCATCTAAAATTACAAGAAGTGCTTTAGATTGAGAGTCGGCCATTGATGAAAGATCTTATAAACTATTTACGTGTTTTGTAAGTGCTGCTTTTCTTCTTGCTGCATTATTAATGTGAATAATGCCCTTAACGCTCATTCTATCGATGTATGAAACAGCTTCTCTTAGTAGCGTTTCTGCTTCTTTTTTATCTGTAGAGGTTAACACACTCTTGATAAGGCTTCTCATTTTTGATTTACGAGCGTTGTTGTGCTTCTTTCTTTTTTCAGCTTGGCGAACACGCTTGATTGCTTGTTTAGTTTGTGGCATGACTTATAGTCGAATTTGATGTAAAGTTTTTCAGTCACCAAAATTACGGGATACAAAAACATTATTCAACTTTTGATTGAATATTTCAGCGAATAAGTTTAATTTAGCCTTTCTGTTATGATAATAGTAATCGATGGACCTGCAGGGTCGGGAAAAAGTTCAACAGCTCGTGCTATAGCCGAGCAACTGCAAATTCAATTTTTGGATTCCGGAGCGTTGTACCGAGTCGCCACGCTGGTTTATTTAGAATCGCTTGAGAACAGAGACTCGTTCTTTGATCGCCTGAAAGAAAGTGATATTTCATTTCACTTCAAAAATAAAAAATTCCATTCTTTTTTGAATGGGGAAGAAGTGACTGATAAAATCAGAAAAATGGAAGTTTCAAACGCTGTGAGTAAAGTTGCATCAGATCCAATGGTGAGAGCTCAAATCAACAAATTGATGAGAGCCGAAGTTGAGACTGGTGTATATATAGCTGACGGAAGAGATTTGGGTACTGCGGTATTTCCAAATGCGAAACTGAAATTTTTTATGGTTGCTGATCTCAATGAGAGAGCAAAGCGCCGTTTAGCTGAAATGGAAGCACAAGGATTGGAAGCCTCTTTAGAGGAAATAAAATCTAATATTGCAGCCAGAGATAAAGCTGACTCAAATCGAGCATCAGATCCGCTTAAGCAAGCAGAAGATGTAATTTTGATCAATACATCAGAACTTAGTTTTGATGAACAAGTATCACAGATCGCAGAACGAATCCGGCAAATAATGCCAAAAAACAAACAATAACCTTATCCCACAGTTGAAAGCCAGTTGTGAGGTAAAACATTAACAAACCATATAATGACCGAAGAATTAAATAAAGAAACCGAACAGGAAGAAACTACTGCCACAGAAGTTGTAGAAGAAACAGCTGTTGCAGAAGAAGAAACAACTCAAGAAGAGCCAACCGAAACTACTGCTGAAGAAACTGCTGCTGAAGAAAAAGCAGAGACTTTAACTCATGTTTTTACAGGTGAGATTGACGACGAAGTTTATACGTATGATCAACTCGCTAGCCCATCAGATGAATATACTGATGATGAGTACAATGAGATGATGGGAATGTATGAGAATACATTGAACCAGATCGAAGAAAAAGAAATTATTACAGGTCGTGTTGCTTCAGTTGACGACAAATATGTAGTTATCGACATCGGATTTAAATCAGAAGGAATCATTGCAGTAAATGAATTTCCTAATTCTGTACTTGAGAGCATGGCTCCCGGTGATGAAGTAGATGTATTCCTTGATCGTGTTGAAGATAAAGACGGTCAATTAATCCTTTCCAGAAGAAAAGCAGACATCCTGCAAGCTTGGGAGAAAATCGAATCTTCTCACGAATCTGCTACTATTATTGAAGGATATATTAAACGTAGAATTAAAGGTGGTATGGTTGTGGATGTATTCGGTATCGATGCGTTCCTTCCTGGATCACAAATTGATGTACGTCCTGTTCGTGACTTTGACGCTTATGTAGGCAGAACCATGGAATTCCAGGTTGTGAAGCTTAACATGGCTGCAGAAAACGTTGTTGTATCTCACAGAGCTCTTATTGAAAGTGATCTTGAAGAGCAAAGAGAAGAGATTCTTGAAACAATTGAAGCCGGTCAGGTGCTTGAAGGCGCTGTTAAAAACATTACTGATTTCGGTGTATTTATTGATCTTGGTGGTGTTGACGGTCTTCTTCATATCACGGATCTTTCTTGGGGACGTGTTGACAATCCAAACGAAATCGTACAGTTAGATCAGAGATTAAATGTTGCTGTTATCGACTTTGATGAGAAGAGCAAGCGTGTTTCTCTTGGACTAAAGCAGTTGCAACCGCATCCATGGGAAGAAATTCATGGTAAGTATCCTGAAGAGAATAAAGTACAGGGTCGTGTGGTTTCTATCGCTGATTACGGTGCTTTTGTTGAGCTTGAAAAAGGTGTTGAAGGTCTTATTCACATTAGTGAAATGTCATGGACACAGCACATTAAGCATCCATCTCAGTTAGTACAGAAAGATGACATTGTAGAATGTATCGTGTTGAACATCAACGAAGATGAGAAGAAAATCTCTCTTGGTGTTAAGCAATTGACTAACGATCCATGGGCAGACATCCTTGAAAGGTTCCCAGTTGGTTCTAAGCATGACGGTGTGATTAGAAATCTAACTAACTTCGGAGTGTTCGTTGAGCTAGAGCCGGGTATTGATGGATTGATCCACGTTTCTGACTTGAGCTGGACTGAAAAAGTTGAGCATCCGAATGAAATCGTTAAGAAAGATCAGGAAATCGAAGTTGTTATTCTTGGTGTTGATTTCGATAACCGAAGAATTACTCTTGGTCATAAGCAAGTTCAGGACAATCCTTGGACTCAATATGCTAAAGAATACGCTCCGGGCGCAACTGTTGAAGGTGAAGTAGTGAAAGCAACTGATAAAGGCGCTTTTGTGAAATTAGCTCTTGGTGCTGAAGCATTCTTAAGCTACGGAAAAGCTGTTGAGCCGGAATTTAAAGAAGGCGACAAAGTAGAAGCATTTGTACTCGACTTTAACGAAGAGGCAAAAAGCATCAACTTGAGTCAGTTAGACAAAGACCAGAAGAAAGCAAAAGCTGCTAAGAAAAAGATCGAAGCTGCTGATGTTGAAACCGGTGCACCTACATTAGGTGAAATGTCAGGACTGGCTGCTTTGAAAGACAAAATGGAAGCAGAAGAAAAGGAAGCTGCTGCTAAAAAGTCTACAAGCAAGAAAGCTAAAAAAGACGCTGACGAAGACGACTCTGCTGAATAGTAGTAGAAAGTCTCAGATTTTAAAAAGGCATCCAATTAAGTTTGGATGCCTTTTTTTGTGGGTTTCAAATTATTGGCTTTATCTGCGAACCTGCCTTGCCGGGAGGCAGGCGGAGTGAAGCAGTCTCCTGTAGTTGCCTGTGAACAGGAGATCACTTCGCTCCGCTCGTGAATGGCAGCATTTGCGAGGAATGAATATTACGAAGCAATCTCATTTATAAACCCCAAAAGCTCTAAATCACTGAAACAATTCTACCAAAAGCGGCGGACTGAAGTCCTTGCTTGTTTACCTGACCACGTTTATCGTTGTACAAAAATATCGATCAAGTTCACAAGAGAGGATTTTAATCCGAACGGATTTAGGAATGGATTCAATTCTTAAAACACTCAGAGTTAAACTTATTCGGAGCAGGAGCTTCGGTAAGGAATTCCCAAGCAGGAGCTTGGGAACTAGTTTAAATTTGAGATCAAATCTCTCGTGGATGGGAGATGATCCGAGGGAGATTTGTTTAGCTCCAAAAGAAATGGAATTAAACCCGCAGGACTAAAATCCTTACTTGCTTATGTTATGAATAGCAGACTGATTTATAAATTTGCATCAGCAATAAGCAAGAAAGGGTTTTAACCCTAGATTAGTGATACAAAACTCCACTCCGACGCAGAGCGCACGGAGTGAGATGGAAGATCCATTACTCCTGCAAGTCAATTTTTGTAGGATAATATTTCTTTTTAGATAAAAGTTGGTAGAAGAGCGTACCATGAATACCATTTACCTTTTCTTTAAGAATTCTATTATTCCAAATACGGGTGTTTAAGTCTTCTACTTTTTGTTCTCCAACCCGAGAAACTACGTCTTCTATAAACTCAATATTTTGCTTAGGGTTTGGAAAGATTAAATCAAAGTCTTTATCCAACACTTGGTATATGTCAAAGGTACAATTATCAGCACCATCAATAATCTGTATATTTTTCATAAACCCTCCTCATTTATCACCCTATCACTTATCAACAAACCTAAGGCACTTGAACTGCACCCATGATCTTCTCAACAATATCTTCCGGGCTGATGTCCTCGGCTTCAGCTTCGAATGTTGGAATGATTCTGTGACGAAGTACATCCATCGCTATAGTGCGAACATCTTCCGGAGTGACATAAGCTCTGTGTTCCATAAATGCCTGCGCTCTGGAAGCTAAATTCAGATTTATCGTTGCACGTGGAGAGCCACCAAACCCAATCAGATCTTCTAATTCTTTTAATCCGTAATTCGCAGGCTTTCTGGTTGCAAATACCAGATCCACAATATATTGCTCAACTTTCTCATCCATGTAGATGTCGTTGATCACCGCTCTTGCAGCCATGATCTTTTCTGTTGTAACAACGGTGTCAAGAGTGGGTTTTGCGCCTGTACGTGCCATTCTACGCATGATCTCCATCTCTTCAACTTCTGTTGGGTAACCGATCTTCAGCTTCAGCATAAAACGATCGACCTGAGCTTCAGGTAATGGATAGGTTCCTTCTTGTTCCACCGGATTTTGAGTTGCTAGTACAAGGAAAGGTTCATCCAGCTTAAACGTAGTCTCGCCAATGGTAACTTGTTTTTCCTGCATCGCCTCAAGAAGCGCACTCTGAACTTTTGCCGGTGAACGGTTGATCTCATCCGCTAAAATAATGTTTGCGAAAATCGGTCCTTTTTTAACTAAGAATTCCGCTTCCTTCTGATTGTAGATCAAGGTACCAATCAAATCGGCAGGTAAAAGATCAGGTGTAAACTGAATTCGCTGAAAATCAGTATTCAAAACTTGTGCCAAAGAGGAAACCGTTAATGTCTTTGCTAATCCGGGAACACCTTCGAGCAAAACGTGTCCATTGGTAAGTAAACCAACCAATAAACGATCGATCATATACCGCTGACCAATAATTACTTTGTCTAATTCTTTGCGTATATCTTCGATGAATGCACTGCTTTTTTCAATTTTCTCGCCAAGTGCTTTCATGTCTACAGCTATTTCGCTCATATTTCTAATATTCCGTTATAATTTTCCTGATGATATGGTTATTTTCTCGCCTTCAAAAAGCCTATAAATATAATACATGGACATTTTACAATCTTTTTTATTAGGACTGCTACAAGGTCTTACAGAATTTCTGCCAATTAGTAGTTCCGGCCACCTTGCTTTAGGTAAATATTTCCTGGGACAAAATAACGAAGCTGGACTAACTTTTGAAATCGTAGTTCACTTTGGAACACTTTGCAGCATTTTAATTTATTATCGGGCTTTGATAGCCGATCTTTTGAAATCAGGAGTGGGATTTTTAGCTGCTCCGAAAGAAAAGAAAGACGATCCTCAGGTTAAGATGATTTTGTTTGTGCTTGTAAGTATGATTCCTGCTTTCATTGTTGGCTTTACTCTCAAGGACAGCGTAGAAAGTATTTTCGATAGTCCATTTTTGGTTTCTATCATGCTGGTAGTAACAGGATGTATACTCTTCCTTACTAAATTTGCTAAAGAGAAAGATGGAAAAGTTACGTTAGGCAAAAGTTTTATCATTGGACTCGCACAAGCTTTTGCAATGATTCCGGGAATTAGCCGCTCAGGATCAACTATATCTACAGCGCTCTATTTTGGAATTAAGCGAGAAGAGGCTGCTAATTTCTCTTTCCTGATGGTGATTCCTGTTATTGGAGGAGCAATGTTACTTCAGATCCTGGACTTGATGGAAGTTGGAATCGATGCGGTTCAGGTAACAAGTTTGCTGGTTGGATTTTTTACGGCCTTTATTTCGGGATATTATGCGTTGAAATACTTGATCGTAATCCTGAAAAAGAAAGGATTTCATTATTTTGCGTATTACTGTTGGTTAGTTGGGGGAGCAGGATTAATTTATTTCTGGATTTAATGAATAATCCCTCTTTTAATCTTGAAGACCGAATCAAATAGTGCTACATTTGCACTCCAATTTTAAAAGATATTATGATCGTCTATCTATTTATACTATTAGCTGTTTTAGCCATCGCCTCGGCACTTGCTATGGTGATCAACAAGAATGTGGTTAACAGCGCACTTTTTCTAGTAATAAACATGGTTTCGCTTGCCGGAATTTACCTGCTTTTGAACGCTCAGTTCTTGGCTGTAATTCAAATACTGGTGTATGCCGGTGCAATTATGGTGCTATTTCTGTTCGTTATCATGCTTCTGAATGTAGAAGATGAAGAAAAGTTGTTCGACAAATTTCGTATAAAATACTTTTTAGCCTTCGTACTTGGAGCGGCTGTAGTAGGCCAAATTTTCTATAGTATTGCAGGTGTAACAAATATGCTTCCTGAAATTTCTTCTAATATGGCAGAAATAGGAACAGTGGAAGCCGTGGGCGATGTACTATTCACAAAATATTTACTTCCATTTGAAATGACAGCGATTCTATTAACGGCAGCTGTTGTTGGCGCGTTGATGGTTGCTCAATACAAAATTAAGAAAGGGTAGAAAAGATGTTAGAGATCGATTGGTTTTTAGGGCTTAGTGCTATCATGTTTTCAATCGGTATTGTCGGTGTATTGATTCGCCGTAATGCTGTTGTAATTTTTATGTGTGTTGAATTGATGTTGAATGCCGTGAATCTATCATTGGTTTCATTCAGTAGCTTTCATGGAAATATTGACGGACAAATTTTAGTTTTTTTCGCACTGGCTGTTGCAGCTGCAGAAGCGGTGGTTGGCTTGGCAATTATCATTGCAATCTTCCGGAATAACCTCACGGTTGATGTAACTGAGATTAACTTGTTGCGTTGGTAGTTGTTCAATTATCTATTAAGAATGTATCAATGAAGCTTTCATTCTGAAAAGAGATGAAAGCTTTTTTATTTTATAAGCGTAATTTTTCCAGATTGAATTTCCGAACCCGATTGAATACGAATGATATATACACCGCTAGCTTGATCAGATAAATCGAGTTTGAAATTTTGAATACCTGCTTGTCTTAATCCTAAATCATAGTTCGCAACTTGTTGCCCAAGAACGTTAAATACATTCAGGCTAACTTTCTGTGTTGAATTCAACTGATAAGAAATAGTAGTAGAAGGATTAAATGGATTCGGATAGCTGGCTAGGAGCTTAAAATTATTGGGAACTCGAGTTGTTGCATTTTCATTAGAGATTGAAATCGGAGGGTTTAAGGGTTTTGTATTGGCAAAAACGCCTGCTTTTCCTGTTCCCAGATACAACGTACCGTCTTTTCCAATCGTAGCAGATTCAATATAAGTATGATATAATTCCTCATTCACACCCCAGTCCAAACCTCCATTTTCAGAGACATATACCCCTCCTGCTGTGGTTACACCATAAAGTCTTTTCAAATTCTCGTCATATAAAATGAATTTTATTCCGCCTAATTTATCATTTAATGTTCTTGAACCTTGTAAAATTGTGCTCCAGGTTTCACCAAAATCAGTACTTTTTTGAATGCCATTTACAGCCGAATATACAGTTCCATTGCTAGTAATGTTGCTTACACTGTTGTTCAAAATTTTAGATGTGTTTGTATTCAATGAGTATTTAATCAACTCACCACCATTTATAAATAAAAGGGAATCTGAATAAGTAAATAAACTAAAATTAATATTATCAGCATTAGTGTAGATAACTTCCCAATTTTCTCCCTGATCAGAAGATTTATAAACTCGTTCACTTGAAGCTATAAAAAGATCACCTGCTGTATTTTGCTTTACATCAAATAGCACGTTTCCGGGATCAATTTGTAGGCTGTCGCAACTGGAAGAGCTAAAAGAACATCGCTGGAAATAGCTATCATTTGCTACATAAAAAGAATCCTTACCGGCGGGTATAATATTTTTTGCTCTGCCAATTGGTAGGCTAAGTGTATCCCATTGGTCTGTGTGTAAAAAATAACGATGAATATTTTCTGTAGTACCTACCCAAAGGGTATCATTATTTTGAAAATTCATAGTACGCACCTTGGAATTCGGTACTCCGGTAAGTTTACAGTGTACTTCACCTAAATTGCATTCGTAGAAGCCACTTTCCGTTCCAAATAACAGAGCGTCCTCGATACTATTAATGGCTTTTATTGGGGCGAAATCATGTGATTGAAAAATAGCCTGTACCTCAAAATTTTCAGGATTTATCAGGAAAACACCAGAGTCCGTTCCGGCTATTAGTTGATTTTGATAGGGATGTAGGGCATGTACGGGAACATTTAACTGTTCATCAACGATTTCAAATGTTCCGTTAACAGCATCAGCGTTGTAAAGACCTTTATTAGTTCCTACAAATAAATTATCATCTATGTAAGTAATAGAAAACACTTCTAAAGAATCAAACGATGAGGAGGTCCAACTATCCCCATCGTCTGTTGAATATTCAAATCCATTTACTCTTCCTGCAAACAAAGTATCTGCATATTCATAGAATGTGAACGCACGGTTTGTTGGATTCCCCCTATTCCCTGAGCTTTGAAGAAAGGCTTTCTTTTCCTTGTCAAATTTAAAAATCCGATCGCCGCAGCTAATAACAAGGCTTTCACTTGCTGTAAAAATAATTTCATTAATCACCGAGTGAGGACCTGTACAATCTTCGAGTCCTTCATGTAGTAATTGGCCATTTTTACCATAGTTATTCGATACAAAAAAACGAAAAAAAGAATCTTCCGTAGAAGGTCCGCTTCCTCCAGCATAATAAGTGCCATCTAAGCCTATCTCTATGGTATTCAATACTTCAATCTCGGGAATATTTATGAAGCTCCAATGGTCCGCGTCCTTGTGCTTTGTAAAAAAACCACCTAATTCAACCGAGGCAACATAGATTGTATCTTCACGAACAATAATTTTGCCGATATCGGATTCCAAAGGCCCGTTTAATGATTGCCATGTTTGGGCTATAGAAGCACTGGCAAATAGAACCTGAATTAATAAACCTATTATTAATTTTAGATGCATAGATAAATTGAATGAAATAATACATATATAGTAATATTTTTTCAATTAAATGTGAAGGGAAATAATAACGAAACAGTATTTAGATCTTTATATTAACTTTCAGAAACAACCTGACGGTTGATGTCACAGAGATTAATTTACTGCGCTGGTAGTTGTTCAGTTATCAATTAAGAATGTATCAATGAAGCTTTCATTCTGAAAAGAGTGAAAGCTTTTTTTGTTTGTATAGAGTAGTACATTCAGGAAAAATCAAATTCTGTGAAGTCACTATTCTCAAAATATTTAGAATCAGAGCGTATCAGCTTTAAATCTAATGAACTTTTATTCAGGTCAGCAGATGAAGTTCGTTTCATGCATTTTATCGAAATCGGAGAAATTAAATTAGTTCGATACACTTCAGAAGGAAAAGCGGTAATAACTCAACTGGCTAAGCAAGGAGACCTGTTAGCTGAGGCATCTCTCTTTAATCAAAGATATCATTGTGATGGGATTGCGATATCAGACACTAAAGTAGATGTATATCCAAAAGATCAGGTTCTGGATTTGCTCATAAAAAAGCCAAAATTAGCCATTGAATTTATAAAGTTTCAGTCTCTCGAAATAAAGACTCTTAGAAATCAGGTAGAATTGATAAATGTGCTTACTGCAAGAGAAAGAATATTGTTTTTTCTGAGGAATTCTTCTGTGGATGGTGTTTACTCACTTCCCGGATCTTTGAAAAACCTGGCTTCACAAATAGGACTGACTCACGAAACTTTATACAGACAGATCAAAAAACTTGAGGATGAGGGAGAGATCAAAAGAGAGAAAAAAAAGATTATTCTTTTATAGCTGATATGACTCAGATCATAGTTCATAGAAAAAGAGACTAGTTATGTTCGTGAAGTAAACTCTCATCAAATCAAAAGTTATGAATATATATAAATTAATCGCCTTCATTGCTGTACTGCTTTTAGTGCAACCGCTTTCGGCTCAACATGAAGCACATCAAAAGAACTTAAAATCAGAATATGCGGGACAGGAGCAAAGAACTATCAAAAGTCTTTCGGCAGGTGATATTGAGGAATTAAAAGCAGGTAAAGGTTGGGGTTTTGCAAAAGTTGCGGAATTAAATGGAGTACCGGGGCCACTACATTTGCTTGAAATGAAAGAAGAAATAGGATTAACTGAAGATCAAATCACAAAAGTTGAAGCTATAAATAAAGCGATGAAAGCAGAAGCTGTTGTTTTGGGAAATCAACTTATTGAAGCTGAAGAGAACCTAAATATTTCATTTGCTGATAATTCGATCGATGAAAAAGAGCTTAGGAAATCACTACTATACATCGGGAAGATAACAAGCGAATTAAGGTTTGTACATCTTGAAGCTCATTTAAAAACTCTGAAAATTCTTAATGAAAAGCAGGTTGAAGAGTACAACCAAATCCGGGGTTATAATTTCGGGAATCCTTGCGAAAACATTCCTGAAGGTCATGATGCTGAGATGTGGAAAAAACATAATAATTGTACAAACTAAATTGCGATAGTAATTCAGCCAATTAACTTTTCGAAAGTTCTAGAGAGAAGTTCGAGTTTTCGTCTTATAAGATGAAAGCTTTTTTTGTAAATGCCAGATTGTTTACATTTGCAGAAATAAAAATCTAAGTAACTACTATGTTTAAAAGGTCGGGCGTATTTCTTCTTTCATTTATTTTGTTGATGGCTTGTGCGTCTTCTGAGAAATATCTTCAAAAAGGTCAGTACGAGAAAGCCATTGATAAATCGGTCAAGAAGCTTAAAAAAAATCCCGGGAATGATAAAGAGTTATACGTTTTAAAAGAAGCTTATGGTAAAGCTCAGGATTTTGACAGGGATAGAATTGATTTTTTGGAAAAAGAGGGTAGAGAAGAAAATTATGTAGAAATTTACGATCTCTATGTTCGACTTGATCGCAGACAGAACAAACTCAAAACATTGCCATCGTCTGTGTTGAGACAATTTGCCCTTGTGGATTACGATGATCGGCTCATTGCATCCAAAGAACAAGCCGCTGAAGTGTCTTATGCGTTAGGAATAGATTATTTGGAACGCGGCGGAAGAGAAAATGCTCGCCGAGCTTACAGAGAATTCGAGACCGTAAAGTCCATTTATTCCAATTATAAAGATGTGGACGCTAAACTGAGCCAAGCAAGATATGAGGGAACTAATCAAGTATTATTTGTAATCGAGAATAATTCAGAGTCCATATTGCCTGTTAGGTTTGATCAGGAATTGCGGAAAATTGGGCTATCGGATTTGAATGATACCTGGATTCAGTATAGCGTATTTGAAGATGAAGAAGTCGACTACGATTACTTTGTGGTATTGAATATCAGAGATATCATTGTTTCTCCGGAGCAGATCACTAAAGAAAAATACACCGACAGCAAAGAAATTCAGGATGGAACCAAGTATGTGTTAGATGAAAATGGAAATGTGAAAAAAGATTCTTTAGGAAATGATATCCGGGAGCCTAATTTTATTACTGTAGAAGCAGAAATCACAGAAACCCGTCAGTATAAAGAAGGAATAGTTGGGGGGATAGTCGAATATATAAACGTGAATAGCGATCAACTGGAAAAAAGAGAAGATATTTCGGTTACGGCGTTCTTTGAACATTTTTCAGCTAACTATTCCGGGGATAAAAGAGCACTGAGCAAAGAGTCGAAGGAAAGAGTTGAAGTGAACCAATTGGCTTTCCCGAGTAGCGAATCACTATTAATGGATGCTGCGGAATTGCTCAAGGATAAGACAAAGGGAATAATGTATAAGAACAGGGGATTGCTCAGCAGAGCTGAGAATTAAGAAGTAAAAATGTAGAATTAAAAATAAATTGTCATTTCTAGGAAGCTTGTCAATAGAGAAATCTAAATTATCTTTTAATGGCAATTTTTAGATATCTCGCTTTGCTCGATATGACAAAATCGGAAATTTTGAATTCTACATTCCTAATTCCAAAGCTCCGCTTTGGCTAAAACATATATCCTGCAGTAAAGTAAACTCCCGTTCCTTCTTCAGAAAATCCTACATCACAACGAAGTACGAAGTCAGGGGTGAAGAAAGAACTGGTTCCGCCTACACCGAACGAGTATTTCAAATCATTAATGATAGTGTCTAAAGATTCTCCATTCGGATACGTTCTTCCAACATCGAGAAAAAGCGTTCCTCCAAACTCTCCATTCACAGCTTCGATATTAAATAGCCATGTCCGTAGCTCGGTATTAAAAAGGAGTACATTGTCATCCAAAAATCGATCGGATGGATAACCTCTGAGCGTCTCATCATCTCCAGCGTAAGCCAGCTTCCAATACGGGACTTCTCCACCGGTATTTTTAGTATAAAAACGATTTGCCCAAGTTATTTCCTTCAGCAGAAAAAAAGATATGTATTTCCTAAGATCAGCTTCAAATACGTAAGTATTGTATGAGCTACCAAACCACTTTTGCCCAATTTCGATACTGCTTTCTAGATAACTACCTTTAGTGGGTCTGAATTCGCTGTTTCTGTTTTCCCAAATTAATCCGGTACCAAATTGTAAAGTACGACCTCCATCAACACCCAAAGGTTGTTGTTGAGTAATTAAACGATCAGGGCCGTTATCGACCGGAGTTACGTAATCAAAATTTAAGATGGCAAGCAGGTTCAGAGAAGTATTGTCTTTTTTGCTGAGTGGAACTCTTAGCCGAGAATCAAATCCTATCGAAAAAGATTGGTAGGAATAAAGTGTGTTGTTAGCTGTAAAAGAGTCGTTGATCTTTTGATATGAACCAACTCCGTAATAAGTATCCTGCAAAAATCTGGAAACGTAGAATTGATTTATAAATCGGTTCTTAGAATTGAAAGCGTAAGGTTTGTCATGTTCAATTAAGCCTGATGCCAAACCCTTTGTAGATATCAAAGCGGCAACCTGAGTAAACGAATGAAAGGGTTCGACGTCTTTTTTGTAATGATATTTATGAATCAATCCACCAAACAAAAATCCGAAATCACTACTGTAGGATAGAGCAGGTAAGAAAGCTATTTCTAATGAATCAGTTACAACTTGTTTGTTTTGAGCAAAAACGGAAGTCGAAAAAAAAAGGAGCAGTAATACCACTCCTTTTAGATGTTTAGAAAGAATATTAATCACTTAAATAAATAAGAAGGTGACGAGTAAATAGATCGGAACCAATATACCAAATGACCATAACATGTAAGCACCAAAACTAGGCATTTTAACTCCGCTTTGCTCAGCGATAGCTTTAACCATAAAGTTAGGAGCATTACCAATGTAAGTGAGTGCTCCGAAGAATACCGCACCACTTGAAATAGCGACCAACGTTTGAGTCATTTGATGCATTAACTCCTGAGCGTCTCCACCGGCAGCATTAAAGAATACCAAGTAGGTTGGTGCATTATCCAGAAATGCTGAAAGTAAACCTGTTATCCAGAAGAACATTTCATTGATAGGTTCTCCTCCTTCAGAAAATACAGCATCATTTACAAATTGAAGAGCCCCTTCACCATTATTAGCAGCTTTTAGCATAGCAATTGGCGCTATGATTGTAATAAAAATTCCGGCAAATAATTTCCCAACTTCCTGAATCGGAAACCAATTGAATCCGTTAGCTGCACGACTCTCTTTAGAAGTAAAATGCCAACTAACCCAGGCAAGAAACAGTAAAGAAAGATCCCGGATTAGGTTTTCATAAGTTACATGCACGTGATAGATTTCAAATTCACCTAAACTGACCAATCCTGAGAATAATACGGCAATTACAACTCCTACTAGTAGCAATAAATTAAAACCTCCTTCTATACCAAGAGGCTGGTCGCCCGGATCTTGTGGAGGAGTATTTGTTTCTTTCTTATAAAGAGCTTTATCCCAGAAGTAATACAGAACTAAAAGGATTGCTGCAACAAAAGCCATTTCCCAGAATAAGTGTGTGGTTGTCCAGAAAAAATCAACGCCTTGTAAGAATCCTAAAAACAAAGGAGGATCACCTAATGGAGTTAAAGAACCACCAACGTTGGCTACTAAGAAGATGAAGAATACAACCATGTGTACTTTCTTTTCTCGCCATGCATTTGCTCTAAGCATTGGGCGGATAAGCAACATTGCAGCTCCGGTAGTTCCCATCCAACTTGCTAATATTGTTCCCAGCAGTAATAATCCGGTGTTGACCTCGGGTGTACCTTTCAGATAACCTTTAATTCTTACACCACCAGAAACTGTAAACAGAGCTAGAAGTAAAATTATAAACGGAAAGTATTCCAATAAATAAGCATGCAGAACTTCATACAAAGCGGCATTAAATCCGAAGGATATTACCATTGGTATTAAAAGAGAAAATGCCCAAACAGCAGAAATTTTCCCGAAATGATGATGCCAGAAGTCTTCTGCGAACAAAGGAAAGAGTGCAATTGAGAGTAAAATACCTGCAAATGGGATCACCCAATAAAGGCTTAAGTTGCTCCCGTCAATTCCATGACCTGAGCCTTCAGCTGCAAAAGAAACGGTTGAGAGTAGCAATACGAGGACTGGAGCAGCAAAAAATCGAACCCCGTTTGTTAGCTTTTTTAAATTCACGTAAGGATATTTTTTTTAAAATTTCTTTGTCTCAAAATAATAGATGAATAAACACTTCAAAAGGATAACCATTCCTTTATTTCCATTTTACTGTAAAAAAATTGTAAAGACCAGAAATAGTTCCTAAATATTTAGGCGAAAATTGTCTTTACCTTCCTATACTTTTTTGTATCTTTGCCAACCAATTTAAGCCGTCAGGTTTAGGTTTTTGGGTTTAATTCTAAAATAAGTTAAATGGAATCCGCTACGGCGCTGTTTTCTCTCATTATTGCTCTCCCCCTTGTGGGCTTTCTAATCAACGGATTGACAGGTCTATTTGTAGAGAGCTATAGAAATAAAAGACAACTCATTGGTAGTATTGCAAGTACAGCGGTTTTTATCCCGTTCGTGATTGCGGTTTATTTCTTTATAAATATGAATTCGGGCTCAGAAGCGCTCGTCTATAAATTTTTTACATGGATCGAAGCGGGCACTTTTAGTGTAGATGTCGCTTATCGGGTTGATCAGCTCTCAGTAATGATGACCATGGTGGTTACCGGAGTTGGTTTCTTGATCCATGTGTACTCCATGGGATATATGTCTCATGACGAAGGCTACTGGAAGTTTTTTGCTTATCTGAACTTGTTCATCTTTGCGATGTTGAATCTGGTTCTGGGAAACAACCTTCTTCTGTTATTCTTAGGATGGGAAGGTGTTGGTGTTTGTTCGTATTTATTGATTGGTTTTTGGTACACTGATATGGCGAAATCAGATGCCGCCAAAAAAGCTTTTATTTATAACCGAATCGGGGACTTTGCATTTTTGATTGCAATGTTTATGATCTTTCAGGCAATCGGGAGTTTAAATTTTGACGTTATTCTTGGTAATCTTGCTGAACTTTCTGATGGCTATAAAGTAGCAATCGGTCTTCTGATGTTTGTTGGAGCAACCGGTAAAAGTGCTCAAATCCCATTATTTGTTTGGTTACCGGATGCAATGGCAGGTCCGACTCCGGTTTCGGCACTTATTCACGCCGCAACGATGGTAACTTCAGGTATTTATCTGATTTCCAGAATGTCGCCAATGTACGCGATGATCCCGGAAGTGATGATCGTGATTTCTATCATTGGTGCATTGACAGCAATAGTAGCAGCAACTATTGCCATTACTCAAAACGATATTAAAGGCGTACTTGCGTATTCAGCCGTTTCTCAGCTGGGCTATATGTTCCTTGCCCTTGGTGCAGGTGGCTTTACAGCAGCGATGTTTCATGTGGTAACTCATGCATTTTTTAAAGCCTGTTTATTCCTTGGTTCCGGATCGGTAATTCATGCCATGGAACATGTGGAACATGGGCTTCATAAAGAAGGGAAAGATGTTCATTTTGATCCGCAGGATATGAGATTCATGGGTGGACTCCGAAAATATATGCCGTCCACTTACAAGACTTTTTTAATAGCAACCGTTGCAATTGCTGGTATTCCGCCATTGGCAGGTTTCTTTTCAAAAGATGAAGTTCTTGCAATGACAATGAACGCCGGATTCGTTGATGGGGGAAGTTGGGTTTATATGATGTTATGGGGAGTTGGTATTATTACAGCATTCCTTACAGCATTCTATATGTTCCGCTTAACGCTTACTACTTTCCACGGTTCGTTCAAGCTTCCAACCAAAATTAAAGAAGCTGTCGGATCAGAGAAATTTTTACATGAAAATCCTTGGACAATGACCACACCACTTTGGGTATTAGCTGGTCTTGCAATTGTTGGTGGATTTCTTGGAGTACCGAATTTTATCGTTGAGACTTTCACACACGAACCTGCTCATATCAATTTGCTACATGATTGGTTGTATAAAATAAATGCTGACTATATCATAGTTATGGATCACTGGGTTGAATGGCTGTTAATGTCCGTTTCGATCATAATTGCCGTTTCAGGTGTTTGGTTGGCATTCAGAATGTATAACAATGATCAGCAAGAAGAGTCAGATGCTAAGATCGCTTCCAGATTTGGTGGCATATACAGCGTTTGGAAAGACAAGTATAATCTTGATGATGTGTACGAAGGATTGATTGCTAATCCGACTGTTAAATTTTCTGAAAAAGTTCTCGCCGTTTTTGACATGAAAGTTGTTGATGGTATCGTAAATGCTATTGCCGGAACGGTTCGATTGTTTGGTAGCTTATTCAGATATCTCCAAACCGGTGTAGTTTCAAGCTACGCTCTTGCTTTTGTAATCGGGGTGATTGTCATCCTGTATTTAATGATTTCGTAATTTCTTCAAACACTTGATGGAAACACTACTAAATATCACCATTTATCTTCCGCTTTTAGGAATTCCCCTTATTCTGCTTTCAAAGAATGAGAATATGAAAAAGTGGAGCGCACTACTTGTAACATCAGCTACTTTTCTGGTCTCACTTCCATTGATGTTTAACTTTGATGTGGTTAATTCCGGAGTTGCTCAGTATCTCACCGAAGGTGGCAGAATAAGTTCAACACTTGATATCAAATATCTTGTGGGTCTTGACGGGCTAAGTTTATTGCTGTTTATGCTAACTACCTTCATGGGACCGATTGTGATCATTTCTTCATGGAATTCAGTATCCAAACATTTGAGCGGATATTTAGCCATGTTACTGATCTTGCAGACTGCTTCTTTGGGAGTTTTTGCTTCGTTAGATCTGTTAGTGTTTTATGTATTTTTTGAGCTTTCATTGATTCCAATGTACTTTTTAATCGGAATTTGGGGCGGGTCTGACAGAATTAGAGCTACTCTTAAGTTTTTCATTTATACATTGGTTGGTTCGCTGATCATGTTGGTTGGATTGATTTACGTTGGATACGATGCCGGATCAATGATGCCTGGAGTCACTTTTACGTTAGATTGGAGATTCCTTTCCAGTGATATTTATCAGATCGGATTGGTTGAGCAAACTTATTTATTCCTGGCTTTCGCTTTAGCGTTCTGTATAAAAGTACCATTATTTCCTTTCCATACATGGTTGCCATATGCGCATACTGAAGCGCCGACTGCTGGTTCGGTTGTTCTTGCAGCTATCATGCTTAAAATGGGTACGTATGGCTTGATAAGAGTTTGTATGCCTTTGTTCCCAAATGCTTTCATGGAATTTGCTCCATACATGGCAACATTAGCTGTGATTGGAATTATTTACGGCGCCTTAGTGGCGATGGTGCAGAAAGACGTTAAGAAATTGGTTGCGTACTCTTCAGTAAGTCACTTAGGATTTGTTGTACTTGGAATTTTTGCTTTGAACACGGTTGCTATGCAAGGCGCAATCATTCAAATGATCAATCACGGACTTTCAACAGGAGCGTTGTTCCTTATTGTTGGGATGATTTACGATCGTCGCCACACAAGAATGATCAAAGATTTTGGCGGTATTGCTAAAAGGATGCCAATTTTCACAGTTATGTTTATGATCGCAACGTTGGCTTCTATTGGTCTTCCTGGGTTAAACGGATTTGTAGGAGAATTTTTAATCCTGAACGGATCTTTCTTCTCTGAACTGTACGATAACAAAGTGTTCGCAATTCTGGCTGCATCCGGAGTTATTTTAGCAGCGGTTTATATGTTATGGATGTTCCAACGTGTAATGTTTGGTCCTCTTGAAAATGAAGAGAATAAAAAATTGATCGACCTGAATGCTCGTGAAATCGGATTACTCGTACCATTGGTAATCTTCATGTTTTGGATCGGTATTCATCCGGTAGATTTCACGAAGTACTCAGAGAATCAAGTAACTGAATTGATCATCACATCCAAAGAAAAGAGTATTGCAGTATTGGAAACATCTAAAAATGAGGAACTGCCGGAATGGGCGACTTCTTTTTATGGTGTTAATGACGAAACGGAATCAGAATCTTTAATGGTCTCAACGAACTAAGGTAAGTATGGAACCACTTTCGCAACAAGAAATTCGAGATGCACTTTCTAATCTGAACGGTTGGGAACAAGGAGATGATAAGATTAAAAAGGAATTTCAGTTCGGAGATTTTAAAGAAGCATTGGCCTTTATAGTTCGTGTAGGATTTGAAGCTGAGAAACTTACTCATCATCCTGGATTGTACAATGTGTATAATACGGTGAAGATTGAGTTAAGTACACATGATGCCGGAGATAAGGTCACACAAAACGATATTGATTTAGCAACAGCGATAGAAGGTATTATTTAAACTACGAGAATGGATTATTTAGGCGATTTACAAGCATTTTTACCCGGCGTTATCACAGCTGTTGCAGGATTGGCTGTAATTACAATAGAAGCTTTGAAAAGCGGACATAAATCTGCGTATTGGGTAACAGCACTTTCTTTGATAGTAGCTCTGTTCTTCGGGATTCAGGCTTTAGGAACACCGCTACAGGAAGCATTTTCAGGAATGTTGGTACATGGTGGTATTGCCGCTTTCGGTAATGTGATCATTTTAATTGGTACGCTTTTCTGTGTGTTTTTATCCAATGATTATTTAGAAGGGATTGATCACAACTACAATGAAGTGTACGCCCTTATTCTATTTGCCACTTCCGGGATGTTATGCCTTGCCGGTGCAAATGATCTGATCTCTCTCTTTTTAGGATTAGAAACCATGTCTATCTGTTTATATGTGATGGCAGGCCTGATCAAAAATGAGAAGCAAGGTGCTGAGGGTGCTTTGAAATATTTCTTATTGGGCGCTTTTTCTACAGGATTTTTACTCTACGGAGTAGCTCTTCTTTACGGCGCAACCGGAACGACAAGCATTCCGGGAATCGGAGCAGCGGCAAGTGGGGATCTTTTATTTTTAGCAGGAGCTGCGTTGCTGTTAATTGGTTTTCTTTTCAAAGTTTCTGCAGTTCCGTTTCATATGTGGACGCCGGATGTGTACCAAGCTACGCCAACCACACTTACGGCTTACATGGCTACGGCTTCAAAAGCGGCGACATTTATGGCAATGATTTTGGTGCTTTCGAGAGCACTACCGGCAGTTGAAGGATTGGACTGGCAAACGGTACTTTCTGTAGTCGCAATTATCACGATGATCTTCGGTAACATCATTGCTTTAGTTCAGGATAACATCAAAAGAATGTTGGCTTACTCAAGTATTGCTCACGCAGGATACGCCCTAGTTGGGTTGTCTGCCGGAACGGTTGAAGGTTACAGTGCAGTGGCATTCTATCTGTTTGCTTACACCATCATGAATGTTGGAGCATTTGGTGTGGTGGCTTATTATGAAAGAAATAAGGGAATGGATTTTACGGATGTAAACAATCTTGCCGGACTTGGCTTCAAAAAGCCAATGATGGGGATCATGCTTTCCTTGTTCTTATTCTCTCTTGCAGGAATCCCTCCCTTTGTAGGTTTTGTTGGTAAGTATTACGTATTTGCAGCAGCTATTAATGCAAATATGGTTCCACTAGCTATTGTGGGTGTACTTGCCAGTGCGGCTAGTGTGTACTACTATTTGCGTGTGATGGTTTACCTTTACTTCCGCGAAGCTCACAAAGAAACCGAAATGATGGACGCTTCTCTTCTTTATAAAGGTGCCTTGGTTATTCTGGCATTACTCACCGTGTATTATGGTATTGAGCCTATCTTGCCAATGGGTGGGTTGATGGATTTGATTACCGGTTTTTGATTGTTGATTTAGGATCACGGATTTCGTTGATTGATTTGATTTTCGCTGATTATTTTTTCTTAAATCTAATTGTCATTCCTGCGCAGGCAGGAATCTTGATTGTTATACAAGCTCAGATTTTATAACTATCCAGATCTCGGGCATTCGCCACGAGATGACAGGGCTTCATATAATTACATAGCATGAATAAATTACTACTCCTTGTTCCTTTATTTATTTTTCCAGGATGCAATTCGAGTACAGAAGGAGACATTAGGGAGCTATACAGAGTTGGTGATGAGCTATTTTACTTAGAGGGTACAAATAGCGCTGTGATTAAATCATTGCATAGATCTGATGAATTTAAAGTAAAAAAAGCCCCTATTTTCTTATTAGAAAACAACTCACAAGTCTATTTTGATGAAGGATTATTTACCATTAATGATGTAAATGGAAATATGATATTCCATTCTTCTGATCGTTATCTGACTACTTACAAAAACAAGTTGTATTTTTTGAAAGAAGGAGAGACTAGTTATATATATTCTTATGATTCTAAAGATAGTTTATCCATTAAGAATTCTTACTCATTTGAGAACTATCTTTACAAGGACAATGAATTTTTCTTCATGATCGGAAGTAAGATTCTGTGTTTTTTTATGATGAAAAATTCTCACTCATAAATTCTTTTGAGTCTGATAAAACGAAATTTATTCACTACAAGAATTACAATTTTACTTTCGTAGAATTAGTTGAAAATGTCCTTTATTTAGGATTAGACAGAACAAAAAGAATTACTTCGGATAAATCATACGAAAGCATTCTGACAGTGGAAGTCATTAATGACTCATATTTCTTTATCCTTAAAAAAGGGGCAATGATTTATTTAATTGATGAGAAAGGAATTGTTTTAAAGAAAGATAAGTATGAGGAAAAGCGTTACAGAATTTTTTATGTAAATGATAAACCAGGTATTGGATCTTTAGATAGTAGCTGGTACGATGTTAGTTTCAGTAATAAGGAATCATTAGAAATTAAAGATCAGTTTTTCTTGCCTACAAACAAGAGTGTTTGGACTGAAATTAATTCTTTAGGTGAAACTACTGTTCATTTTAGTAATGATTCGACCTTTGAAGATAGTAGAGTAATTTTATCAAGCATAAATCCTGGACTTATAATAATGGACAAATCAAGCGAAAAGATCTTTTTCAATAAAGATTTTAAAGAAGTTTATAGATTAAAAGGTAGAGAGTTGCTAGACCTCCAAATTCTAGATAATAAACTATATCTTCTTAAAACTATTGAAGCAGATAAAAATAGAATAGTAACTGTGGATTTAATTACTCAAGATTAGAATCTTTAAATCAAGTCTGATCTGCTTTCAGAAACTGAGTTTTCAATTTTCGACCTCATCTGTCTTCTCCTTATCCAAGGAGAAGGACTTTCTAAACAGTTACCATATAAACGAGTTATTTCAGCGTCATTCCTGCGAAGGTAGGAATCTTGATTGTTATTTTAAACTCAGATTTTATTACAATCCAGATCTCGGGCATACGCCGAGATGAAATAGTTTTTGATTTAATACTAATTACTTCTTCATTATAAAATTTGTATTTAAATTAATTCTTAACTCATTAATATTTATTTAATCAAAACTGGATGTCAAGAATAACCTTACTATTCTTTTTATTATTGATAGGTTGTGATTATAGAAGTAAATCTAATAAAATAGATAGTTCGATGTCTTTATTTGAAACTACAATTGCAGAAAAGATAGTTTATGCAATAAAAGAAGAAGACTTAAAAAAAATTGAAGAGATTTTAATCACTGATACATTACTTTTAAGTTACCAAGAACCTAAATTTGGTAGATCACTAGTACATCTTGTAGCTAGAGAGAAAAAATGTAAGTCGTTACAGAAATTACTTGAGCTAGGTACAAATTCGAATCTAAAGGATATTTATGGAGAGACTGCATTGTTCGAATCAATTTATAACTTGAATGAGTTTGATAGTAAGTTAGGAGATTGTATATCTGTCTTACTAGAGCATGATGCAGATCCCAATACAACAAATTACGATGAAAGCAATTTGAATAAGGGAAGTATTTTAGAAAAGGGAACTAGTGTATTAATGCTAGCTTCTTCAAGAAGTTATGAAGCTTCTACTATGTTGGTCGAATATGGTGCTAATATAAATTATAAAACAAAAACTGGTAAGACGGCTGCAATCGTTTCGTTGCTTACTAAAAATTTAAAAGTAGCTTATCTACTAATTGTAGAAAATAAAGCTAAAGTTACTGATTCATACAATGCAAGTTCAATTCTAGGTATTAGTACTATTTCAGAAGAATCAAAACTGAATGACTTGCTAAGCCAAGATTTATATCCAATAGATTTACTTTCAAATTGGATTTTTCCAATTGGTTCGGATGAACATTTCCTAAAAATGGAAATTGTTAAAGAGTTTGAAAATCAAGGATTAGAGTATAGAGATAGAAAGATACCTGAGAGAATTATTCAGCAAATAAAAGCTCTATATCCAAACAGCTGGCAGGATTTTTTGGAAAAATATTGATTCTTGTTTCTGGTTCCGTAGCTCTGCTGCGGAATGCGTTCGGAAGCCTGTCTGCCGACAAAGACAGGCTCCTGCTTCTGGAAACTCGGTTTTCAATTTTCAACCTCATATGTCTTCTCCTTATCCAAGGTGAAGAACTTTATAACTTAATCGGAATTATTTTGGGAGTTTCCCTCCCTGATGTTAGGGAGGGATTAAGCGTGGGTTAGAAACTCTTAGAATTTGCATAGCTTTTAAAGTAATCCAGATCTCGGGCATTCGCCGCGAGATGACTTATTACTCAAATCTCGTCAGGTTAGCTAGCAAGGACTTTAGTCCGCAGCTTTTAATGAATTCGATTTCTGGAATTGGCTTAGCGTCGGACTGAAGTCCTTGCTAGTAAACTGGATAACATTTAGTGGTTAGTTTGGAAATTAGTGTAGTTATCTCAATAAAGAATTCATTCCGTAGCGATAACAAAGAAATTACGAGTGCGTAAAAACCCATCCCTGTCCCTTCCCTTCAACAAGGGAAGGGGACGTTTTAACAAAATCAGATTTAGTTCGAGAGTGTCTCTACCTGATCATTGGGAGGGATAAAAGGTGGGTTAAAAAACCTTGGGATTTGCTTAGCTTTTAAAGTAATCCAGATCTCGGGCATTCGCCGCGAGATGACTAAACTCCTCATCTCGTCAAGTAAACAAGCGAGGAATTCATTCCGCAGCGCAACGTGAACAAATTTGTTGTTTCAGAAAGAACCCGTCGCATTACTTTGGATGACATTTTGAAGTTTCCTTTCCTGATGTTAGGGAGAGAACAAGAGTGGATCAGATTTTACGACCAAGAATTATTGATTAAAAACCCATTGTAATCAAATCAATAATGCTGTATATTTAAGGCTCTCTGTTGTTCGGACAAAGCGTCGGAATGACTGTTCTCACTTACGAGAACATCCAAAGACAAAACATACATACATGAGTACGAATTATTACGAATTCACTTATATCATCAATCCCGTTTTAGACGAGGATAAGTTTGCCGCTGTTGTTGATAAAGTGAACAAATTGATCGAAAAAAGCGGTGGTAAAGTTGATGAAGTTGAAGAGTGGGGCTTAAGACCATTTGCCTACGATATCGACAAAAAAAGCAACGGTTATTATGTGAACATGTACTTCAACGCTCCTGTTGATGCAATCGCAAAAATCGAACGTCCGCTTAGAATTGATGACGATGTTCTTCGTTTTCTAACGCTAAAATATGATGCTAAGATGCTCCGCCATCGTGAGCTTCAAAAGAAAAATGCTGTTCCTGATGTATTTGCTGTAGAAGCAGAAGAGGAAGAAGCGAAGAAAAAAGAAGACTAAACTCTCATCAACTAAAGATATTTTATTATGATTAACAATCCTTCACATCCGAAGAAAAGTATCCGCAAAGTAAAACAATGCAAGTTTACTCAAGCGGGATTAGAATACATCGACTACAAAGATGTAGAAACTCTACAAAGATTTACTAACGACCAGGGAAAAATTCTTCCTCGTCGTGTTACCGGAACAAGTGCTAAGCACCAGCGTCAGCTTAACAGAGCCATTAAAAGAGCTCGTTTCTTAAGCTTGATGCCATACGTAGCAGAAAACCTTAGATAAGAAATTACAGAACCATGAAAGTTATCCTTAGAGAAGACGTAGAAAAATTAGGACAAGCCGGCGAGCTTGTTGACGTGAAAGACGGATACGGTCGTAACTACCTTATCCCGCAAGCTAAAGCAATTTTAGCTACAAAAAATACCATTGCTGAAATGGAACTCAGAATGAGACAAGCAGCTGCCCGTGCTGAACTTACCGTACAGGAAGCGAAAGAACTTGCACAACTTCTGGAAGTTACTTCAGTGACAATTTCAGTTACTACCGGTGAAGATGATAAAATTCACGGAACAGTAACCAATGTACAAATTGCTGATGCTCTTGCTGAAAGAGATATCCTTATTGATAGAAGAAATATTTCAATCGATGAAGATGTTAAAACCCTTGGTGAGTACACTGCAACTGTAAGCCTCGTTGGAGATTTAAATCCACAAGTTAAGTTCTGGGTAGTTAAAGCAGATTAATATTTTGCGAGGAGTGAATACGAAGAAGTGATCTCTGAATTATTATTTGGGGACTCCTTCGTTACCTCGGAGACGTTAAACTTTTTTGATAACTAAGGACTTTTAAAAAGGCTACATTAGGTTCAAATTAGCGAAACAAAAAATACCCGAATGAAATTATCAAAATCGATATTAATGGGGATCATCTTCGCGATGTTATCCCCATTTTTTTTATACGCTCAGATTCCTGATCCGGTTAAATACGAAGTTTCTGAAATTCCTGATACTGTTAAAGCAGGAGAAGTTTTTGAGATTCTTGTAGAAGCTTCTATTGAAGGAAAATGGCATCTCTATTCTGTGCTAAACGATCCCGATGCCGGACCATATCCTACTGAATTTTCTGCTAAATCTTCTAATTTCGTTCTGGCCGGAAAAACTTCCGAAACGAAAGCAGATATTGAATTCGATCCCAATTTTGAAGCAGAGCTTGGCTGGCATACCTCTTTTGCAAGTTTCACCATTCCTGTTGCTATAAAGTCAGAATTGCAAGGCAAACAGACGCTAGATATTGAAGTTTATTATCAGGTTTGCGATGACCGAGTTTGTCTGCCACCAAAAAGAAAATCCATTATCGCCGGTGTGTTTGTTAATGGTGTTGCTGATGAGATATATGAAGGAGCTGTTGGCGGAGCTACCGTTTCAGAGGGAAGTAGTACCTCTGGTAAAAAAGGCAATCTTTCGGGTGATGGAATCTTCTCATTCTTATGGATTGCGATAGTAGCGGGCTTTGCAGCATTATTGACTCCATGTGTATTCCCGATGATTCCTCTAACCGTTTCTTACTTCTCTAAACAAGAAGATTCAAAAAGAGGAATAAGTTCAGCATTGATTTTTGGAGTAGCGATTGTGGCTACGTTTACTATCATTGGAGCAGTTTTAGCGGCATTACTGGGTGCATCTGGTGCGCAAAATTTCGCTTCTAATCCAATTGTAAACTTATTCATTGCCTTTATATTGGTTGCTTTTGCACTCAGTTTGTTGGGAATGTATGAACTACAATTACCCCATCAGTTAACTAATTTTCTGAATAAAAAAAGCAATGAAAGTTCGGGGATAGTTGGAATTTTATTCATGGCAATGACCATAAGTGCGGTTTCATTTTCATGTACGGCTCCATTTGTAGGTGCTGTATTTACGGCTACTGTTGGTGGTGAATGGTTTTATCCAATTCTTGGAATGATAGGATTTTCAGCGGCTTTTGCAAGTCCGTTTGTATTATTTGCTATGTTTCCAAAATGGCTAGAAGCACTTCCTAAAAGTGGTTCCTGGATGAACATTGTAAAGGTGTTGCTAGGTTTTATCGAACTAGCTGCCGCATTCAAATTCCTTTCCAATGCTGATTTAGTTTGGCAATGGGGAATTGTTTCCCGTCCGTTAACGATCGCATTCTGGATCGTGATCTTTTTAATCGCAGGTTTTTATGTGTTAGGCTTTATTACTTTGAAGCACGAAACAAAAACAGAGCAAGTTTCCACGGGCAGAATGTTACTAGCGATGCCATTTCTGATGTTTAGCTTCTATCTGATTCCAGGATTGTTAGGTTCGTCCTTAGGGATATGGGATGCTTTTCTTCCCCCAAAACAACCTACAGACGTAAGTTTGGTTGCTTCAATTGGAGCCGGTGGCGGCGCAGGTGCTGCTTCTGCAGATGAAGGATGGAGTAAAGATTTCGAAGCTTCGAAAGCATCAGCAATTGAATCAGGAAAGCCAATCTTTTTAGATTTTACAGGCTATACTTGTACAAACTGTAGAGCTATGGAAACTAATGTGTTTCCACTCGCGGAAGTTCAGCAGGCTTTTGCAGAAATGGAGTTAGTTAAATTATACACTGATGGCGGAAAAGACGCGAAGGAAAATCAGCTGATACAATTTGAGTTAACCGGAAATATAGCTCTTCCAACCTACGTGATCTATGACCCTGTTTCTAAAACAGTGATCGATCAGGTGTTAGGCTATACTAAAGAGGAAAAATTTACGTCATTCTTAACGGAAGGGCTGAAAGAATTCAAATCAAGATAGAAGTTGACCCTAAGCAGGGAAACCTTTAGCCTTTAGTATCCATAAATTAACAATGGCACGCTGACGGCAAGTAATCTCACAAATAGATTTTTCATTGTATGTGCACTAGCAGGTATGGCGATGCTGTGCCCATATACCGCTGAGGCACAAACGGTTCTGGATGGAGAGCTGATGATTTCGGATGTAAGAACAGATTCGTCCTATTATATAGGAGAATGGGTTTTGGAAGAAACGATTTCAATTAACGCTGATGGGAAATCTATTCCTAAACAAGCCTGGTTATACAATCCGATCAGGGGAGTGCTCACATTCAGAAACACATCTTCTTTGGATATTAACGCCATCTCAGAAATTAAAGTTACCTATAGATCTTATCCATTCAACCTGAGAAGATTATATAATGATCGGGCAATCCAGCCATTAGATTCGTCAATGTTGAATGGAATTGAAGATGATCTTTCCGGAATAAATCCTCAGTATTCTGCCGGAGGAAATAATGAATCTGATCTACAACAAAGAGGAAGTTTAAGCAGGGGGATTATAGTCGGAACCAATCAGGATTTTGCACTGGAAAGTGGATTGGATTTTGAGCTTTCAGGAAAGCTAACAGAAAATGTAATTATAAGTGCGATTCTTACAGATAGAAGTATTCCCATTCAACCGGATGGAACTACTCAAAATCTAAAGGAATTTGATAAAGTTTTTATTCAGGTTCAGGCTCCTTCCACAACCATAGAAATGGGAGATGTCGACATCAGCCTTGAGAAGAGTGCTTTTGCTAAACTCAATCGCCGCTTACAAGGAGCTGCGGGATATAACTCAACTACTTACTCTAATGTAGCGGCTGCCGCTTCAGTTGTTCGTGGGGTGTTCAAAAGTTTGAATTTTTCGGGTTTGGAAGGAGTTCAGGGACCTTACAGACTTACAGGAAATGAGAACGAAGAGTTCGTTATAATTTTGGCAGGAACAGAGAGGGTTTATATAAACGGACAACTTGTTGATCGTGGAGAAGAGGAGGAGTACATCATAGATTATGGGCTTGGAGAAATCTATTTTACGAATAACCTGCTTATAAAAGATGAAACAAGGATCGTAGTTGAGTATGAGTATATCGATCAGAATTTTAATCGAACATTGGTCGCCGCAGAAGGTGAAGGCAAACTCTTAAGTGATAGATTAAAAATTGGAGCTACAGTGATTCGTCAAGCTGATGGCAATAACTTATTATCTCAGCAAACGCTTACCGAAAGCGATATTGATATTTTACGCCAAGCCGGGGACGACAGAAATGCTGCACGTGTTTCGGGAGCAGTTAGGGTTGATCCAGAAGAGGAAGAATCAAATGTACTTTATGCTGAAATTGATACTGTCAGAAATGGACAAACATTCACGATTTTCAAGAATAAACCGGGGTCACAAGATGCGGTATTCAGAGTTAGGTTTTCCAATGTAGGAGAAGGACAAGGGAGTTATCAAAGAATCGGGTCTTCCGTAAATGGATTATTATTCGAATGGGTCGGCCCGAATCAGGGTGATTATGAACCTTTTAGAACGTTACCTGCACCCATCGAGCAGCAGATGGCGGCATTGAACAGTTCTTTTCTTATAAATAAAAATGTTCGACTATTTGGCGAGTGGGCAGTAAGTGATTATGATCAAAACAGATTTTCAGATCTGGATAATGGAGATAATATTGATCATGCATATTTAGCAGGAATACGAATAGATAGCATGAAGGCGGGATCAGGATTGTTCAAACTGAAAGCAGAACGAAGAAGGTCAGGTTCAAACTTCGAATTTTTTGAACGTACAAGAGAAGTAGAATTTGCCCGAAAATGGAATTTGACAAGCTTTGATCAGTCAGAGGAAACCATCAATGATCTAATTGCTCGGTACGACTTCAATAATTCCACATTTGTAAGTGGTGAATATGGATTTATAGATCGGTCAGGCTTTACAGGAAACCGCCAAGGTGCTGAGTTCAAGACAGAAAATAGTAGAGGATTTAGTTTTGATTACAAACAAGATTGGATAAAAAGTGAAGATGATTTTGTTGGCATCTCAGGTAACTGGTTCAGACAACAAGGCAGTGTTTCAAAAGGATTTTCTATTGAGGGCACAAAAGAAAGCATCATTCCTTATGTAAGATTTGAGCAGGAAGATCGTACACAGAGAGAGCAGGTAAATGATTCTCTAACCAATCAATCATTGAAATTTTACGAAGTGATTCCGGGCGTTAGGTATAAAGCTGAAAAGTGGTTGTTAGATTATTCCATTGGATATAGAAATGATTTCAGGCCTTTGGAAAATAAACTTCAGGATGAGTCTAGAGCGATTCAACATTCTGTTCAAGTAAATATAATCCCAAGCACATATTTCAGTACTCAAAATAAAGTAACAGTCCGCTCAAAAAAAATAGATTCGGACTTTAAAGGACAAGAAAATACAAATAAGAGAAGCATATTGATCCGCTCGAATACAAATTATGCTACCATTTCAGAAAATTGGGAAGGAAATTTTTTGTATGAAGTGAATACTCAACGTCAAGCTCTACTGCAGGAAACTTTTATCGAAGTAGGTCCCGAGATTGGGCAATATGTGTGGGATGACCTTAATGCCGATGGAGTAGAACAACTGGATGAATTTTTTCTGGAATTAACGCCCAATGAAGGAACATATATAAGACAGTTTTTACCATCCGATGATCTTTTCCCGGTGATAGATCTAAAAGTACGCTTTAGAAATGAGATCAAACTTTTTGGATTTTTGAGTAAAAGTGCTGGAATTGCTGGGTTTCTGAATCAGATCATTTTAAGATCCAGATTCGACATTGCAGAAAATTCAACTACAAACAATCTGAAAGATGTTTATCTGTTGAATGTGAACACCTTCAGGGATTCTTCAACAACAATTCAGGGTCGTTTCGCATTTGAAAAAGAACTAGATATGTTTCCATCCTATTCAAAATATGATTTGAGCATAAGGTATAATCAACTTAAAAGTCTGAACCGAAGAAGTAGTGAGCTACAAACCTTTTTTAATGATGCTTTTGCTATTGATTTCAGATACGATCTTTCAAACACAACACAAGCCGGTTCAAAATATATAAAGGGAATCAACAAAACTACAAGTAATTCGATTTCAAATCGTAATTTTAATATTTACTCTCAAAGTATTGAACAGGATATTGCCACTACTTTGAACAGGTCATGGCGCACAAGTTTTATAGTTTCATACTCAGAAAAAGAAGATAGATTTAACTCGTCCAATTCAGCGAGTGCAAAAATTGTAAAAATACGCAATACCAATAGATTCTTTTTATGGAGAAAAGTGCAGGCAAATTCGGCAATAGAATTTCGAAATGTGGATATAAATGGGAATACTAATGCTGTTGGAAACTTTGAGCTTACAGAAGGCTCAGGAGAGGGCGCAAACCTGATATGGTCGCTTAACAGTAGCTATAGGGTTAGTAATCTTATTAGATTGAATCTAGTGTACGATGGAAGGACTGTGAATGATCGCCCGACGATACATACTGCAAAACTAACTGTTAAGGCAACTTTCTAGCAAAATCACTTAATGAGAACTGCAATTAAAAGCAACTGAAAAAACTGTTCATTCTTTATTTAAAGTTAATTTTTCTATGGTGCAAAGCTTTGACATTTACTATAAAATGAACTATTCTTTTCCCTCATTAAACTTAGACACTAACATTAAATATAAGCGGAGTGGACATGACATCGTCGATTGCTCTATTTTTTCTACAAGCCGATGCAGGCTTCTTTAACATCATCGTTGAGAAATTTAACCAAGGAAATGATGGTGGATGGATGTGGCCAGTACTGGTTACACTTATTCTTGGTTTGGCAATTTTTCTTGAAAGAATTATTACTCTCAACCTTGCAGACATTAACACACGAAAATTCATTGTAAACGTTCAAGAAGCTTTACAAGAAGGTGGCATCGAAGCTGCTGAAGAACTTTGTGCACAAACACGTGGACCTGTAGCGTCTGTATTTCAGGCTGGTTTGATGCGTTCTCACGAAGGTATCGATGCTGCTGAAAAAGCAATTGCTGCATACGGTTCTATTGAAATGAGTTTCCTTGAAAGAGGTCTTGTTTGGTTATCACTATTTATTGCAATCGCTCCATTATTTGGATTCCTTGGTACTGTAATTGGTATGATTCAGGCATTCGATGATATTGAAGCTGCGGCAGATATCTCTCCAAGTATTGTAGCGGGTGGTATTAAAGTAGCACTTTTAACAACTGCAGGTGGTTTGATAGCTGGTATTATTCTTCAGATCGGATACAACTATTGTGTGTCAAAAATCGATCGTCTTATTGCCGAAATGGAAGAAAGTTCAATTACATTAATTGACTCAATTATTCTACTTCAGGAAGGAAAGCAAATTGTAGCTCCTTCAGCTGATAGCTCAGACGCAGAATAATCTAATCCAAATTAAGTTAATAAGGAGATTATTATGAATATTGTAAGTATATGTGTTGGTCTGGCTGGATTGATGATCGTTGGCGGAGTTATAGCAATGATATTGTCAGGCATTAAAGGAGTAGCACAAGGCAAACAGGATTTCAAACGCATCGGTATGATGCTGATTCCTGTAATTGTATTTGCTATTACTTTCTTTGCACTAGATCAAGACGCAGTAAAAGCAGCAGTTATGACTGCCGGATTTATGATGGGGGCAATGGTTATTACGATTGCTCTTACAGGGCTCCGCGGAACATTCAAGTTTTAATTGAGCAATTATGCTATTAAAAAAACGTGAAAGAGAAAGTGCTGAGATAAATGGTTCGTCTATGGCGGATATCGCTTTTCTCTTGCTCATCTTTTTCTTGGTAACTACCACAATTAACGTAGATACGGGTATCGGAATGGTACTTCCGCCGCCGGTAACAGAGGATAACCCTCCTCCTCCGATTAAGGAAAGAAACCTTATGAAGATTCTTGTTAATAATGCCGGTCTCGTTACCATGGATGATGAACCAACACCAATTGAGGAAGTTCAAACTAAACTCATCGAGTTTATCAAAAACCCTGAACAGAGTGAAGAACTCTCTGCAAGCCCACAAGCTGCTATTGTTTCTTTAAAAACAGTGCGTGAAACTCCCTATCGAATTTACATTGATATGTTGGATGAGGTAATTGGAGCATATGCAATTTTGAGAAATGAAGCTGCATTAGCCAATTATGGCAGAGAGTATGGTTCGTTGAATGAAGAGCAAAGAAAAGCAGTGGATGACATTTATCCTAAGAAAATTTCAATCGCTGAACCAGATCCGGAGTAATAGTAATGGCACATTTTAAGAAAAAACAAGCTGGAACTAAGCAAGAAGTACCTACTTCTGCAATGCCTGATGTGGTATTCATGTTACTTTTCTTCTTTATGGTAACTACTGTATTAAGAGAAGTAACGTTGAAGGTGAAAATTGATCTTACCAAAGCAACTAATATTGAAAAAATTGAAGAGAAACGACTCGTTTCTTATATCTACATTGGACCTGAACGACTTCCAGGTAATAAACTCGGAAATGACAAAGTTCAAATCGATGACTCAATTCAGGAAGATATTGGAGCTATCCGTCAGATCATGTATGATAAACTTCTTGAAGAGCAAAGAATGATCGTTTCACTTCGTGTGGATGAAAGTTCTGAGTTCGGTCTTTTAACCGATGTTCAGGAAGAATTGAAACAAGCTCAGACATTTAGAATTAATTATTCTACGAAAAGCGAAAATTAATTTAGGGTAGGTAAAAGTTTAAGGCATCCATGAGTTTCATGGCTGCCTTTTTTTATTTTTAAAACAAGAGATATTATGGCACAGGAATTTAAAAGTATACAAAGCGTTGGCCGTGAGGGTTTGATCAAAAAGATCACTGACTATGAGTCACATACGAATCAGTCTACCATTAAAGGAATTGGAGACGATGCAGCTGTTCTTAAAAAAGATGGGAAAACGCATTCTCTTTTATCAGCTGATACCTACGTAGAAGGTGTTCACTTTGATATTACCTATACACCTTTGCATCATTTGGGATATAAGATTGTAAGTGCCGCGATAAGCGATATCTACGCAATGAACGGTAAACCAACTTCAGTTTTAATAAACATAGCTGTTCCTAATCGTCAATCGGTTCAAATGATTGACGATCTCTACAAAGGGATATATTCAGCCGGTTTTGATAATGAAGTTGAAGTTGTAGGTGGTGATATCACACCAAATCATAATAATATGGTTATTTCCGTAACTGCGTATGGAGAAGTAGATGTAAAGAGCGTTACATATCGTTCAGGAGCTAAACAAGGCGATGCTATCTGCGTAACCGGAGATCTTGGTGCGGCTATTGCCGGGTTAAGAATTCTTATGAGAGAGAAAAAGTTTTGGGAAGAACATGGAAGTGAAGCCGCTCAACCCGATTTGTCAGAATACGAGTTTGTGGTAAAGCGACAATTGGTACCGGGAGCAAGAAAGAATCTTATAGAAGCCTTAAAAGAACACAAAATTGTTCCATCATCAATGATAGATGTAACACAAGGTTTGGTAAATGAAGTTAGTCAAATCGCAAAAGCTTCAAACCTAGGAGCGTATTTGTATCAAGCTGCCATACCTGTTGCTGTTGAAACAAGACATGTTGCCGATGAAATGGAAGAAGATGTGGACAGATACGCTCTCTTCGGAGGTGAAGATCTGGAAATGGTCTTTACTTTACCGGAAAAGGAAGTGGAAACATTTGTTGAACAATTCAATGATTTCTCAGTTGTTGGCAGGATGGTTCCGTTTGAAGATGGCATGAAAATGCAAACAGCAGAAGGAGATGTTATTTCCTTTGATGATTTGTCATAATAATAAAAATGGCACGTTTTTTGACTTAACTTAGTTTAAACAAGCAGACCTCTCAAAGATATATTTAATGTGTATATTTGAGATTCATTCAATACCAGTTTACATCATTTAAATGGCTGATAAAAAATCCGCTCCAAAAAAGAAAATTAAAGCTCCAGAAAAAGATTCCTCCTCTAAAGGAAAATCTAAAACACCAAAATTCCCTACATGGGGGTTTCTTGTAATTTTTCTGGTTCTGCTAGTTGCACAATTTATATATCAAGGTGTACAGGTTACAAATAATATTAAGTACAGTAAATTCCTTGAACAAGTTGAAAATGGCTATGTAGAAGAAATAGTTATTAAAAACGGATCTTACATTGAAGGTAAGTATTCACCGAAAGCCTTAAATGATGGTATTGTAAGAGCGCCAAGCCAGGAACAAGATCAGAGTTTTAATCTGGGTGGAGAAGATGAGTCCTATCTATTATTTAGAACAACCATGCTTCGCGGTGATGATATTAGACCAGTTTTAGACGCGAATAATGTAGAATATGAAATTACTATTGAAGAGGATTGGTTTAGCGGTGTTTTTGTTTGGTTGATTATGATTGCTTTAGCAATTGGATTTTGGGTGCTAATACTCAGAAAAATGAACCCGGGGCAACAAGTCTTGAATATCGGTAAAAACAAAGCTTCTCTTTATGACAAGCAAACCGATACCAAAACTACATTCAAAGATGTGGCAGGTTTAGATGAAGCCAAAGAAGAGGTGAAAGAAATTGTAGATTTTCTTAAAACACCAACTAAGTACACAAAACTAGGTGGTAAGATACCAAAAGGAGCCTTGTTAGTAGGAGCTCCGGGAACCGGTAAAACATTGCTTGCTAAAGCAGTGGCTGGTGAAGCAGAAGTACCTTTCTTTTCGCTGTCAGGTTCTGATTTTGTTGAGATGTTCGTTGGAGTAGGTGCCGCTCGTGTAAGAGATCTTTTTAAGCAGGCAAAAGAAAAAGCTCCATGTATTATTTTTATAGATGAAATCGATGCGATCGGACGTTCTCGAGGAAAAGGACAGATGCCGGGATCAAATGATGAAAGAGAAAATACCTTGAACTCTCTGTTGGTTGAAATGGATGGATTTGCAACAGACTCAGGAGTTATCATTTTAGCGGCTACTAACCGTCCTGATGTGCTTGACAACGCATTGCTAAGACCAGGACGTTTTGATAGACAGATCAGCATTGATAAACCAGATAAGAACGGACGAGAAGCGATTTTCAAAGTGCACTTAAAGCCTCTGAAATTGAGTAAAGAAGTTGAGCCTAAAAAGCTATCAGCTCAAACTCCGGGATTTGCAGGGGCTGAAATAGCTAACGTTTGTAATGAAGCCGCTCTAATAGCAGCCAGAAAAAATAAAAAAGCTGTTGATATGAACGACTTCGAAAGTGCCATTGATAGGGTTATCGGTGGTCTTGAGAAGAAGAATAAGATCATTTCTCCTGAAGAGAAGAAGATTGTTGCCTATCATGAAGCAGGACATGCTGTTGCAGGTTGGTATCTTGAACATGCAAATCCGCTAGTAAAGGTTTCTATTGTTCCAAGAGGTTTGGCTGCACTTGGATATGCCCAGTATTTACCTAAAGAACAGTTTCTGCATCAAACTGAGCAATTATTAGACGAAATGTGTATGACCTTAGGTGGCAGAGCGGCCGAAGAGATCGTGTTTGGAAAAATTTCTACCGGCGCTCTTAGCGATCTGGAAAGAATTACCAAAATGGCATACAGTATGGTGTCGGTTTATGGCTTGAACGATAAGATTGGAAATGTATCATTCTATGATTCTAAACAGAATGATTATAATTTTCAAAAGCCTTATTCGGAATCAACAGCTCAGATTATCGATGAGGAAGTTAAAAAGATTATAGATGACGCCTATCAGCGCACCAAGAAACTACTGAGTGGTAAAAAGAAAGAGCTTGAGACCTTAGCTAAGGAATTGCTTGACAAAGAAATTCTCTATCAATCTGATCTTGAGAAGCTAATTGGTAAAAGACCTTTTGATACTCAAACAACTTATGAAGAATACACTACACCTGATGCTGAAATTGTGGATGAAGAAATTGGATCAGCTTCTGAAGATAAAAGTAATGATTCAGACATTTCATCTACGAACGGAACTGAAAAAGATGAGTCTGCTTCAAAGAACCAATCAGAAGAGAAATCAGAAAAAAGTAGTGAATAGACTAAGTTAGGACAGTTTTCGGATTTTTTAATCCTACTTCTTAACACTGTGGTAACAATGTAGTAACTAAAGTATAAACTACTCATAACAGTAGCGCAAAGTGTGGTTGATATCTTTTGAGCACCAAATAAAGGTGATCAAAATAAATATCAGCACACATGAAAGCTTTAAACTCTTACCTAACACTGTTGCTCTGCTTTTTCTCAGTAGCAGCCTTGGCCCAAGACAAAGGGCAAATTTCCGGTACTGTGGTTGACGCAGAAAACGGAGAGACAATAATTGGAGCCAGTGTCGGAATTACCGGCACAACAAAAGGCGCAGCAACAGATCTTGATGGAAATTATTCTATCAGAAATCTTGACGAGGGAGTCTACTCAGTCACGGTTTCTTACATTTCGTATTCTGCTCAAACTATTACTGATATTGTAGTTAAAGAAGGTAAAACAACTATAATAAATATCGGTCTTCAATCAGATGTAGCTAATCTTGACGAGGTTATTGTTACCGCAGAAGCAATTAAAAGCGGTGAAGCAGGCTTGTTATCCATTCAAAGAAAAGCAGTTCCTGTACAGGATGGGATCTCGTCAGAAGAAATTTCCCGTTCTACCGACGGCAATATTGGATCTGCTATGAAACGTGTTTCAGGAGTCTCAGTTGTAGGTGGAAAAGATATTTATGTAAGAGGCCTCGGTAGCAGATATAGTAATGTTCAGCTAAATGGTTCGCCAATTCCGTCTACCAATCCCAACAAAAAAGAAGCGCCGGTTGATATTCTTTCAAGCGGAATTGTAGATAATATAGTTGTCCAGAAAACATACACACCGGATCAGTCAGGAGAATTTTCAGGTGGATCGGTTCAAATTATTACAAAAGAATTCCCGAATGATCCAAATGTTTCGTTTTCCTACTCCAGTTCAGTAAACAGCAACTCCACATTCCAGGAGTATCTTGGATATAATGGTGGTGGAACAGACTTTTTAGGGTACGATAATGGCTTCAGAAATTTACCGAAAGATGTAGAAGATAGCCAAATCACAAGTACTCCAGAAGCAGGGCGTGTAGTTGAAGATTTGAGCAATTCATGGTCTTCAAAAAATATTCAATCGTTGCCCAGTCAGAAATTTGGTTTTAGCTACAGCAATCAGTTCAATCAGGATAAAATGCCGATCGGTGTAGTATCTAATTTCAGCTACAAATACTCTACTGATTCAAAAAGTGACGAAATTTATCGAAATATCATTAACTATAATGAGAATAGTGGAGATATCGCTTTAGGGTCTGACTACAATTTAAACTCAGGAAAGGAAAGCGCCAGTTTAAATGCAATGCTTAATGTATTTGCGAAGCCAAGTAACATCACTAAAATTGGTATCAAGAGTTTATATTCAAATTCTTCTACTAATCAGTTTTCGACTATTGAAGGTTTTTATTATAATTTTGATTCTGACAGTAGACAGACTATCACGGAATTTGACAGACGAGCAATTTATTCTAGCTCTTTAATCTTTGAAACCTATTTCAGGAATTTCATGGAGTCCAGTCTGGATGCCTCGTTTACATATTCAAAAGCAATTAGGGATCTGCCGGATCGTCGAGCAACTCAATATGCACGAACTAGTGAAGGAGACCTTGAAGTAATATTACCATTTAGAGGAAACTCTCATTTTTTCTCCTATCAAAACGACAATAATTATTCAGGGAAATTAGACTTTAGTTTTAAGCCTCATAATAAGTTGTCTGCAAAAGTTGGTGGATTCGGGCTTTATAAAGACAGAGATTTTGAATCTTTTAAGCTGATCTATGAAGGTGGAAACAGTGATGCACCCGATATTGATAAAACCCTTTCCCCGGAAGATTTATTTGTTAAGGAGAATATTGTTAACGGAAGCATAGAGCTAACAGAGCGTACAAATTCAAGAGATTCTTATATCGGTGAACAACAATTAGCCGCAGGATATTTTTCCCTTAACTGGTCTCCAACATCTCAATGGAATTTAGTTTCGGGTTTAAGAACAGAAAACTCTACTCAATCGATCAATGGAGAAACTTTAGTAAATGAAATTGATCTTTTACCGGCATTCAATATTACTTACAGACCTAGTGAGAAAACAAATTTAAGAGGAGCTGTTTCCATTACTCTTGCTCGGCCGGAATTCAGAGAATTATCTGATTTTAGTTTTAAAGATTTTGAAGGTGGTGAAACAAGATTTGGTAACCCAAACCTTGAAAGAACTAAAATATATAATTATGACCTAAGGCTTGAAACATTTCCAAATACAGGAGAGTTATTTGCAATTAGTGCTTTTTACAAAGAGTTCATAAATCCCATTGAATTAGTTTATAGAATTACCCAGAATAATGAAGTCAGATATGAGAACGTACAATCTGCAAATTTATACGGTCTGGAATTAGAGGGAAGAAAAGATGTAACTCAACACTTAAGACTTAGTGGAAACTTATCTTACATCCTTTCAAATGTAAATTACGAAGACAACTCTTCAGCTGGAAGGCAAGCTAATTCAGAACGTCCTATGTACGGTCAATCTCCTTATACGATCAATCTAAATGCATTTTATTTGATCCCAAGTATTGATTCAGAGTTTACACTGTCTTTTAACACGTTTGGAGAACGTATATCTGCTGTGGGAAATAATGAACAACCCGACGACGAGTACGAACAATCATTTAATAAGCTGGACTTCAATTTCGTGAAGAGCTTTGGTAAAGCTTCGTTAAATGCGAGTGTAGAAAATATTTTGAACGACAATGTGGTATACAAACAAGGTGACATTATCACTAACAGATATGATGTAGGCACCACTTTTACTGTAGGCTTTAGCTATTCATTCAACTAATAACAAAAAAACAATAAAACTTAATTATGAAATCTAATCTTAAGCTTCTAACACTTCTTGCTTTCGCTTTGTCATTCTCATCTATGGCCTGCGAAGACAGTGATAATGGCGGAACAGATGATACTGAAGTTCCAGCTTTATACGCCTCTTTACCCGGAACAGTGATTTCGGAGGACACTAACTGGGATACAGATCAAGAATTAACCGGCCAGTACTATGTATTACCCGGTGTTACATTAACTATCAGTGCAGGTATTGAGGTTAGTTTTACTTACCACAATAACGATATTGACAAAGTAGGAGCTATTATTACACTTCCTGCTGACAGAAGTAACTTTGATACACCTCAGCCAAGTGGACGGTTAGTTGCAGAAGGTACTGCAAACAACCCAATTGTATTTACTTCAGCAAGAGCAGATAAACAACCTGGCGACTGGGGCGGAATTGTTCTTGCAGGTGAAGGCATTAATAATATTGAAGGTGGCAAAGGAGAAGTTGAAGGGCTTCCGGATGCGATTCAATATGGCGGAACTAACAACAGCGATGACAGTGGTATTCTGAAATATGTTCGTATTGAATATGTTGGGTTTTCTTTCGCAGAAGGTTCTGAGCTTAACGGTTTAAGTTTATATTCAGTAGGATCAGGAACCACGTTAGAATATATACAGGTTTATAAGTGTACTGATGATGGTTTTGAATGGTTTGGTGGATCTGTTGATGCTAAATATCTGATTTCTGCTTTTAACGATGACGATTCCTTTGATATGGATGAAGGATGGAATGGCCGTGGACAATATTGGTTAGGTGTTCAAGCAGGAGGTGCTGATAACGGTTTCGAATCCGATGGGCGTAAGACACTAGGATCAGGGAACGCAACAAGTCCTACTATCTACAATGTTACTATGGTTGGTCTAAAGCAAGATGGAGCAACAAAAGATACCGAAGATAAAAACTACGGTATGAGATTAAGAGAAGAGTTTGAAGGTGAATTGAAGAACTTTATCATTACAGATTTTGATGGACTTAACTTCAAAATTGAAAGTGATACTCGTGAAAACTTTCCAACCACACTTGAAATAGATAACGTAATCGTTTTTGATAATACAAATGGATTTGCGGATGCTGCAGACTCAACTGATTTTGGAGCTGTAACTACCGAGCAAGCTCCCGGTTTTACTAACGCAACTGCTTTTGACTTTACGGTAGCACAACCTGTTACCGGGTCTACGCCTCCAACCGGTGGATTCTTTAATACAGGAGCGACTTTTGTAGGAGCTTTCGGATCTAACAACTGGGCAACAGGAGCTTGGGTTCGTTGGGATGACAACTAACAAATTTTATTAGTGTAGTAGCTGACTCAACAAACTACATCTCACATTTAATTTGTGAGCTGTGCTGATCACATGAGAGTTTCGAGGAATCGGAACTCTTTTTTTATAAATTTTAAAAATTGAAATTTTGTAACCAAACCTATTAATAGTTATCTAAAAAGAGAATGGCACTATTAAAATTTCGAATATTTATTTTTTAGGGAACAGAAAAATAAAAGTCGGGGTTTTTCTTTTTGAACATAAAAGAAAAAAATTTTGATATTTGTAACCCGAAAAACACATTTTAACGCAGCACACAGATTACACAATCCTTCAAAAAGTGATGAGTGGAATTCTGAAATGTTTGGTAAGTGTAATCATCCGAATTGGCACGGTCATAACTATGTAATCGAAGTAACTGTAGCCGGTACTCCGGACAAAGAGACGGGTTTTGTCATTGATCTGGGAAAACTCAAAAAGATCATAAAAGAAAAAATTACAGATCCCTGCGACCATAAAAATTTAAATATGGACGTTCCTTTTCTGAAAGATATTATTCCAACTTCAGAAAATTTGGCGAAAGCTTTTTTTGGGCAACTAAAAAAAGAAGTAGGGGAAGCGGCATCAGAGGACGGACAATTATATTCAGTTAAGTTATTTGAGACAGAACGTAATATGGCAGAGTATTGTCCTTTTAAAGCCATTAAATAAACTATTCAGCAAACGACCAGGCTATGATTTCCAATCAGATAAAAAGATTTTATGATCCCAACTTTACAGTAAGTGATGAATACAAAGCATCTCTTCCGGATCTGCAAAACGGACCTTCCTCACTCATCGAAGGAGCAAATGTTCCGATTCAGCAAGTTGGGATCTCTAATTTCAAAATGCCACTTAATTTTAAAACCAGAGAAGGGAAACCTGTTCAGCTTCAAACCTCAATTGACGGTTATGTAAGTTTGGATGCCGGGAAAAAAGGTATCAACATGAGCAGAATCATGAGAACTTTTTATAAGTTTCAAGATCGGGTGTTTTCGATTGATCTGCTGGAAGAAATCTTGAAAGCTTACAAAGAAGAACTGGAAAGCCAGGAATCGTTTCTGAGATTATCATTCAGCTATCCGATGATGATGGAGAGTTTAAGATCCGGTTTAAAAGGACATCAGTATTATGATGTTTCTTTTGAAGGAAGATTGGATAACTACGATCAATTTTTTAAACATATGACGGTAAATTTTGAATATAGCAGCGCTTGTCCTTGTTCGTATGAGCTTTCTGAGCATGCCCGCGAGGAGAGAGGAGTTGCCGCTATTCCTCACAGTCAGCGTAGTATCGCAGAAGTGACTGTAGCATTAAAGGACGAATTCTTTGTAGAAGATTTGGTGCAGATTTGCAGAACGGCGCTTAAAACAGAAACTCAGGTAATGGTAAAAAGAGAAGACGAACAAGCCTTTGCTGAACTCAATGGTGCATATCAAAAATTTGTGGAAGATGCAGCTCGATTACTTTATGAAGAGCTGGATTCGTACAACAGCATCAGGGATTTTGTCGTGAGATGTGCTCACTTGGAAAGCTTACATAGCCATGATGCTGTAAGTCGAATTTGTAAAGGCTTACCAAATGGTCTGAGATAAATGTGTTTTAAATCTTTTTAAGTAACTCTATTAATCGTTCTGTTTCGGATTCTATTTTCTTGTTAGAGTCCTCAATTTGGGCTAAAAAGTTATCATCAGGATTATTCAATATATCCTGAGTGCTTTCTAAAGCATTGATGTACCAATCTGACCATGTTTCCAGAATCTCTGTTTCAACTGCAAGAGTGCTTTCATTTTGAAGAGCAGTTTTGCTGAGTTCGAATTCTGTGTTCAAGCGATCAATAGCAGCTTCAGTTACTTCTTCCAGGACAAGGGTAGAGGCAGATTCCTGATTTCCGGTTAGTATCAAGGCACTAATCAACGCGCCCGTTCCTACATTCTTTAAAGTTGTGGATGAAACTTTGTTAATTCTGTCATTATCAGTATGGTAAAACTGATCCGTGAAATGCCATAGCAATAAGCCCGGAATATCATTTCGCAAAAATGGAACATGATCGCTGCCACCCTCATAAGGATTTACATTCACTATCCAATCTTTAGCTTTTCCTTGTTCTTGAAACCTATTTAATATAAAATCATTGAAGTAATGAGGAGTCATTTCTTCTTTAGTTAACGGTCGACCGCCCCATTCAGAGTGTTTCTCTTCTCCACGGGTCCAAATTGCTCCGGGATCAGGCATTTTCTCGATCAGGAAAGTTCCGCCGGTAATCTCAGTATTTTGCCCGACCATGTCCAGGCTCATTCCCCATTTTATGGTTTTTGCTCTTTCTTCATCTTCAGTGATATATCGATTGGTTGATACAATTTCATCACCAAACAAATAGGTAATGGTGCGTTCAGGATCAATTAAACCTTTTTTTAGTAGACGAGCACTGGTGCTTGCAACTTCCGCTAATGCGCCAACACCTGAAGCGTTATCATTGGCTCCGGGTTCCTGAACATGAGCACTAAATACAAAACGTTCTTTGGGAAATTTACTGCCTTTTAGTTCGGCTACAATGGTAAACTCTTCTGAAGGATAAATTTTTGTGTTCAGGTTTATATCAATTCGATTATTTCCCTGATCCAGAGCTTGTTTGAGTTTTTCTTTGGCAGCGTAAGAAAGCAGAATTCCCCAGGATTGTTTTTCTTCATCCAGCGAAATCCCTGAAAACTGAATGGAAGTTTGATTGACTTCCGGATTAGTATAAGATGGCATTCTGTATGCCAGCACTCCGGCAGCTCCTCGTTTTATAACTGCTTCCGAAAATAGATAACGAACCGATGTTTCAGCAAAAACTACTTTCCCTGATACATCTCCATCAAAATTAAGCTCTCTGCCTTCTCCAACATAAACGATGTCATATTCCTCATTCCCGTCAGTAGAGTAAGAATTGATAGCGATCATATTGCGGTTTGTGTTAAAATCCAGAATGGACTCTCCTGAAGTCAGAGCCAGTGTTCCCGATATAGGTTCCCATGTAGGCTTTTCAAGCTCTCTGCGTTCAATTCTATAAGTTAAGCGGTCATTTGAAGTTGCTTCTGACTCATCAATGAAGCCTTCTTCTTGAAGAAGCTTCTCCACAAAGTAAATACTGTTGTTAAATCCTTCGTTACCAACTACCCGGAAATACTGTTCTACATAAGCAACTGTTTCAAAAGCCTGCTCAGCATTAAATTCTGCATCGATCATTTCAAAATAGGGCTGTACTAACGGGGCATGAATTTGAGCTGTCTTTTTACAGGAAAGTGACAGGACTGCAATGATGAGCAGAGAAAGAGACTTAAATTTCATAAAAGTTTAATGAGTAGAAAACTGAAAATGAAAGTACTAAAATTATTTTATCTAAAAAGTGAACAGCAACGAAACTTTTATGAGGATAATCAGGAGAGATGTAGCCGTGTCAATTTTTATTCAGTTTACACAAGTAGAAGATTTAGTTTTTCAAACTTTAAGTATTGTTCCGAACGTCATGATATTAATGCTTTATCCTCATAGCAATATTTTTAGCTTGTTCTTCTGAACTCATCTCTTCCTTTTCTTCATCCTTAAGTAAAAGATTTATACGTTCAGAATCTTCGCCTTTCTTGATCGCATCCCAGGCTTCACTGGTTACTATTGTTTCCAGATTTTTCAATCGTGAAAGGATTTTTTGCTGTTGATCTGTTTGAGTTTCCAGAGCTTTAATAGCTTGTTGGAGGTTATTTTTCATTTCAGAATTAGAGGAATTCATAGTGTCTCCCAAAGCATTCATTTGCTTATTGTTCTTGGTGCCGAAATAGATCATTCCAAACAGAATTAGTGAAGTGAAAGCACCCATGGTTAGTAAAAGAATAATAATCCAACTCATAATAGAAAATTAATTTATTGAAGTAATTACGAAGATAAGCAACTAAAGTTCAAAAATTTTATAGAGTTTGCAACTCAAATCAAAAACTCACTTGTTATCTGTGTTCCATTCTTCTTGAACGCCGATACCGCTGATGAAACGGATAGTCACAGACTTAAGAGAGATGTGGGAAATTATATAATTAAGGTTCCATTCTTTTGAACACCAATACCGCTGATTTAATGGATGGTCATAGATTTGTGAGAGCTTTGATTCTTCTTAATTCTTGCTTTGGATTATGTTTTTCACACCAACCTTTTGCAGTATAACAATATGTTTTTCCATGATCATCTGATATTTTAATGTTGCAAGTAAATGGTTCTCCTCGCGCAACTTTAATCAAATTTACATGATTTTTTGTAGGCGTGACATCAAATGCGATTGAAAGAATGACTTCAAGAACTTGTGATTTGTCGAAACCTCTTTGTTTTAGCTGATGGTTAAGGTAGTCACCAAATTCAATTGCCACTTTGTTTGCATTTTTTAAATCTGGAGTACTTTTTCTTGCGGTGAGATTTAAAGAAAGACAAGTAGCTCCAATTTCGGATAAATCTTTAAATAAGATTCCTAAAGCCCAATAACCTCTCAGATCATTATTTCTGGAAATAAACTTTAAAGCTATTCCAGCAGCAAGGTCTTTAAGTTCTCTTCTTCTTGGCATGATTCTTTTGCCTTACAACTTACTATTAATGAACATTGTAGGGTTTAAATTTACTTCTTCTTCCTATTCTTTAAAGCAAGACTCGGCTCAGGGACATAGTGTCCGAGTCCACCGGCTCTTTTATCGTTAAAAGTGGTTGGGATGTCGTTATTGGCTGTTCTTTCAGCCCAGGTAACGTGCTCTGTTCCATCATCACGCTTTACCATGGTAATGCATTCTTCAACCGGACAAACCAAAGAACACAGATTGCAACCCACGCAATTATCTTCAATGATATATGGAACACGATTGTCAGGATCGTCCGATAAACCAATCGCCTGATGAGCTCCGTCTTCACAGGAAATGTAGCAAAGTTCACAGCCTATACATTTGTCGCCATCAATTTCGGCAACAACTTTATGCTTCAGGTTCAAATCTTTCCATTCTTTCACATTCGGAAGTGCTTTGCCTTTAAAGTCGTAAATGGTTTCGTAACCTTTGTCTTCCATAAACTGAACGAGTCCGGCTTCCATTTCTCTCACAATTCCAAATCCGTAATGCATAGCTGCTGTACAAACCTGAACGGATCCACAGCCTAGCAAAATATATTCTACCACATCCCGCCAGTTTTCAATTCCGCCAATTCCACTGATAGGTGTATCTTTGGTGATGGCATCCTGAGCAAGTTCTTTTACCATATTCAGAGCAATCGGTTTAACTGCAGGACCACAATATCCACCATTAGAACCGGCTCCATCCACAACAGGGTAGGGCGCATACGAATCCAGATCGATACCAACGATACTTTTGAAAGTATTTACGAGTGAAATCGCATCCGTTCCGCCTTCAACCGAAGCTCGCCCGGGGTCAACAATATGACTGATATTCGGAGAAAGCTTAGTAATCACAGGAATATTTGCAGCTTCCATTACCCATTCCACAATGGTTTTTAAAACTTCGGGTTCCTGCCCGACAGCGGATCCCATTCCACGCTCACACATTCCATGCGGACAGCCAAAATTAAGCTCTATGCCATCTGCACCGGCATTCTCGCAGTCTTTTATAATCTGCTCCCATTCTGCTCTGCTTTCCACCATCAAGGAAGCAATGACGGCGTGATCAGGGAAGTATTTTTTAACTTCTTCAATTTCTCTAAGATTATCAGCAAGTGGTCGATCGGTAATCAGCTCGATATTATTAAAGCCAGCCATTCGTGTATCGCGATAATCAATAGAACCATAGCGGCTGGAAACATTTACAACAGGCACTCCAAGTGTTTTCCAGACCGCGCCACCCCAGCCGGCTTCAAAAGCTTTCATAACCTGATATCCGGAATTCGTTGGCGGAGCAGATGCGAGCCAAAAAGGATTCGGAGCTTTTATTCCTGCAAAATTGATTGATAAATCAGCCATAATAAAATTGGTTAAGAGTATTCGTAATGTTAAATATCAGCTATCAGCTATCAGCTATCAGCTATCAGCTATCAGCTATCAGCTAGCCAGTTTTCTATTCCATGAGCTGCAACTTTACCATCGTGAGCACCGTTAACTACTTCCGCTCCACCATTTACGGCATCACCCCCGGCAAAATACATGGGATTTCCGGTCTGGAAGTTGTCCTGATTAACAATGATTCGTGTACCTCTGTCCATTTCCAGTCCGTCGATCAAGCTAAAGAAGCCACCAAGTTTAGCTTGGCCCGTCCCTTTGATTACAAGATCACAATTCAACACAAATTCACTGCCTTCAATATATTCGAGCTTTCCGTTTCTGGATTCGGTTCTAATAAACTTCACTCCGTTTGCTTTACCATTTCCCAGTATTTCAACAGGTTGAACATTAAAAAGGCCTTTTGCTCCTGCATTTCTGGCAAGATCATACTCAAAATCATAGCCGCCCATTTCTTCTTTTGATCGGCGGTAAGCGAGAATCACATTTTCGGCTCCCATTCTTGCAGATTCTGAAGCGGCATCCATCGCAGTATTTCCACCTCCAATTACGACTACTGAATCAGGGACTCTGACTTTGTTCTCCGTCATGCGGAGTTCTTCAACAAACTCTACTGCACCAATTACATTTCCTTTGTCAGCTCCCGGTAGATTAAGTTCAGCTGTTGACCCAAGTCCTACGCCAACGAAAATAGCATTATAATCTTTTTCAAGATCGTTTAGTTGATCTTTAGTGGTGATGGATTTACCATAATGAATATTAAAACCAAGCTGACTTTGCAGATACTCAACTTCATCTAGCACTTCCTGGTTGGTAATTTTATAAGGAGCCGTTCCATGAACAGCTAATCCCGAAGGTTTGTCTTTGGCTTCAAAAATATCAACGTTGTAACCAAGCATTCTAAGTTCACAGGCACAAGATATTCCAGCAGGTCCGGCACCAATCACAGCAACTTTTCTACCGTTATCTTTACCGGGTTTGAAGATTTCTTTTTTAGATTTGATGACTTTATCTGTGGCGAAATTCTGCAAGCGACCAATATCAATGGGTTTAACATCCTGATGATTGTACACGCAGGCTCCTTCACAAAGAACTCCGGTTGGACATACTTTCCCGCAAGTGTTTCCGAACCAGTTTTTATCGAAGATGGTTTTTGCAGCCCCTTCAGCATTGCCTGTCTGGATTTGCTTAATGAACAACGGAATATCAATCCCGGTAGGACAAGCCGTAACGCATGGAGCATCGTAGCAAAACAGACAACGTGAACTCTCATAGAACGCTTCCGTTTCGTTCATAAGAGGTTTTTTCTGAGCAAAGTTCTTATGAAACTCTTCGCTTGATTCGGGTCTTTTGTATTCTGCCATAATAAATTATCATTTAACTTTTAAAGCGTCTTTCTATCCAATTCTTCAAGAACGCTGATACTGCTGATGAAACAGATAATCACTGATATTTTTGTGTTGAATACTACTTAATCAGTTAAATCTGCCAAATCCGTGTCATCCGTGTTCCATTTTCATTGATTAAAGTTCAGTAAGCTTATCATAGGTTTCAGGTCTTCTGTCTCTGAAAAACTGCCAAGTCGATCTTACTTCATCGATCATATCCAGATCAAATTCAGCGATCAATAATTCATCGTTATCTTCGGAAGCCTCAGAAAATATTTGTCCACGAGGATCAACAAAGTAGGATGTCCCGTAAAAACGGCCGAGATCCCACGGCTTTTCTTCTCCAACACGATTTATACAGCCCATAAAATACCCGTTTGCTGCTGCATGAGCAGGTTGTTCAAGTTTCCATAAATATTGAGATAGCCCTTCGACCGTAGCAGATGGGTTGTAAACGATCTCAGCTCCGTTTAAACCAAGAATTCTGGCTCCGTCAGGGAAATGGCGATCGTAGCAAATATACACTCCAACTTTAGCATACTTAGTTTGGAAAACAGGATATCCAAGATTCCCCGGTTTAAAGAAAAACTTTTCCCAAAATCCTGTGGTGTGCGGAATGTGGTTCTTGCGATACTTTCCGAGATAAGTTCCATCCGCATCAATAACGGCAGCCGTGTTATAAAAAACTCCGGCTTGTTCCTTTTCATATATTGGAACAATAATCACCATTTGATATTTCTTCGCGTATTCCTGCATCATTTCGGTAGTAGGACCAGGAACAGTTTCTGCAGATGCGTACCATTCTTTATCTTGTCCCGGGCAGAAATACGGTGTGTTAAAAATTTCCTGCAAACAAAGAATTTGAACGCCTTTTTTACCTGCTTCTTCTATATAAGGAATATGCTTATCGGTCATGGCTTTCATGATTTCTTTGATGCTTCCTTCTCCCTCGGTCATGGGAAGGCTCATTTGTATCAGACCGGATTTAACTTTTCTTGGCATAATATTTCTTGATTTGTTAACAGTTTAAATGGCAGATTGATGAAACTAGTATCTGCTGAGTTTCTTAAATCACATAGGATGTCTTTCCGCGCTTCACGAATTGTCCGCTGCCGGGTTTAAGGTGACATTCCTCATTTTCGATGGCAATTTGACCACGGAGTAACACCGTTTCCGTTTTTCCCGTTACTTTCCATCCTTCATAACTGGAATAGTCCACATTCATGTGATGTGTGTCTTTTGAAATAACATGTTCTTTTTCAGGATCAAAAATTATTACATCGGCATCCGTTCCAACAGCAAGAGTTCCTTTCTGAGGATACATTCCAAATATTTTGGCAGGGTTGGTTGCGGTAACTTCTACAAATTTGCTCAGGGAGATCTTTTCTTTTTTTACTCCTTCAGAAAAAATCAATTCCATGCGATGTTCAATTGCCGGGTGTCCGTTCGGTATCTTAGAGAAATCATCTTTACCCATTTTCTTCTGTTCCCAGGTAAACGGGCAGTGATCGGTTCCGATTACATTCACCAATCCTTGTTGTAAACCTGCCCAAAGAGCTTTTTGGTCTTTCTTTTCACGAATAGGAGGACTCATTACCCATTTAGCGCCTTCAAAATCATCTTCGTAAACAGAAGCATCCACTAATAAATACTGAGGACAAGTTTCCACAAATATCTTTTGGTTTCTCAGTCCTGCTCGCTGCACAGCATTCAGCGCGCCTTCACAGGTCATATGAACAATATAACCTGTGCAGCCGGTGTAATGAAGCATGTCAGTAAATCGAGCGCTGGCTTCAGCTTCGGTAACTTCAGGCTGCGACAGATAATGATAGAGTGGAGCGGTTTTTCCTTCGGAAAGATGTTTAGCAATTAAAGAATCAATTACATCGCCATTAGTGGCATGAACCGTAACCAAACCTCCGTGCTTTTTAACTACTTTCATGAGTTGAACCATTTGCCCATCATCGATCATCAATGCACCTTTATAAGCCATAAATGTTTTGAAGGATGTAATACCTTCTTCTTCGATAAATTCAACAACTTCTTTGGCAACGTCATCATTGAAATCAGTGACAGCCATATGGTATGAATAATCACCAACAGCTTTTCCCTCCGATTTCTTTTGCCAGGTAGTTAAAGCATTTCGAAGTGTGTCACCTTGTGTTTGGAGAATAAAATCAATCACGGTTGTTGTTCCTCCAAAAAGAGCAGCACGAGTTCCGGTCTCGTAATCATCGCTGGAAAAAGTGCCCATAAAAGGCATATCTAAATGAACGTGAGGATCAATTCCTCCGGGCAAAACTAGCTTCCCGGAAGCGTCAATTACTTTGTCCGCTTTATATTCTAAGTTTGCACCAATGGCTGAAATTTTACCGTCTTCAATATATAGATCGGCGATATAATCTTCGGCTGCTGTGACAATTCTTCCGTTTTGAATAAGTATTGACATAAAACAAATATACTAGGTGATAAATTTTTCGGATACAGTTTCTGTGATATGGTCCTTCATCAAATAATAATAGAGGATGAATGCAACCCCGAAACCTGTAAACCAGGATAAACTATATAAATAACTAAGAGAAGGAATCCAAAATCCGATAAGTGCAGTAAGAACACCTGCCGCTAAAGCATACATCGCAGCTTTGTTAAAACCTGAGCCGCCATAAGAATACTCGCCCTCAGGTTTATATAATTCATGAAGAGCTAAAGTCTTTTTTCTTATCAAATAATAATCGCAAAGAAGCACTCCTAAAACCGGACCGAGTAAACCGCTCACAAAAACAAGAATAGAGCCAATATCATCTGCTAGCCACCAAGGACAGGTAATAATTCCAACGACTCCGGCAATTATACCGCCCGTTCTGAAATTCAGCTTTTGCGGCATCACATTCGCAATGGCATTGGCAGGTGCTATTATATTTGCAGCGATATTTGTACTCAAAGTTGCGATTATCAAAGCGATTTGAGCAAAAATTACCACGCCGGGATGATCAAATAATGCAACCAATGAGACGGGATCCCAGGGAGTGTCTTCCACGATCATAATATCTTTAAAAGAAATGATAGCAGCGCAAGTCACAAAAATTGCCACAAAAGAGTAGAAGGTCATCGTAGTAGGTAGTCCTAAAAACTGTCCTTTTATCTGATCGGTTTGGTTTTTTGAAAGACGGGTAATATCAGCAATGCTGATAGCCATAGTTGCCCAGAAACCAACCATCGCTGTAAACCAGATCAGGTACGTCCATATTGTTATTTTCGAATCAGACGAAGAATCACTTGGAAGAATCGATAATGTACTGGAAACTACATTATCAGCATTTCGAAACTGAACTAGAACAGGTTCCTCTCCTGAAACGTAGTTCTCAGAATAAGGAATATTAATTTTTGAAGAAATTGAAGATAGAGGCTGCCAACCAAGATCGTCATATCCGGAAGCTGTCGGAATTTTGATATTTACTTGGGATGCTTTTGCATTTCCATCCAGATCAGCAACTACATTTAGATTAAGAAAATATTCTGAGGCATTGTTTTCAAAGGCCTGAATGGAAGCCGTTGTCTTTTGTAGTTGAGCGCCTTGATCAAGAACTTTTGAAAAACTTCCGGCATTATTATATCCCCAGCCAATGAGGACTATGCCAATAAGAATTAAAATCGGCGCGGAGTAATTCTCCAGCCATTTTATAGACTCTGTTCCTTTCCAGATAAAATAGATGTTGATGACCCAAAACAAGGCAAAGCAGATAAATTTACCAAGATCTAATTCCAGAGATCCCGTTTGTCCGGTGATAATATTCCAGATCGAATAAAAAGCTAATCCACCGATCCAAGTTTGAAT